>WNGA01005100.1_pt1 | contig 23328 bp, 16 predicted proteins | sample 5400061 | NCBI WGS metagenome assembly WNGA01 (sample SAMN13153366, study PRJNA577476) | soil metagenome | isolation source: 100 cm soil or saprolite under grassland replicate 2 | place: USA:California | collected 2016-06-15
CGCGCTGATTGAGACAAACCCTTGGAACCTGATCCGGTTGACACCGGCGGAGGGAGAGCGGACATGACCACGCCTTCAACAACATCGACCGTGCCGAGCGCCGACTACGGCACTGCATTTCCTCATTCACGCAAGGTTTACGACGAGAGGCCCGCGTCAACGCCGGACGGCACCGTCACGATTCGTGTGCCCATGCGCGAGGTCTCGCTCTCCGGCGGCGAGCCGGCCGTACGTCTCTACGACACGAGCGGCCCGCAAGGCTACGACGTAACATCCGGCCTGCCGAAATTGCGGGAACCCTGGGTGGCGCCGCGACGAGGGCAGCCGGTCGTGACGCAATTGCACTACGCGCGCCGTGGCGAAGTGACCACCGAGATGGAGTTCGTTGCCGCGCGCGAAGGCTTGCCCGCCGAAATCGTTCGCTCCGAAGTTGCCCGCGGTCGGGCCATCATTCCGGCCAACATCAACCATCTCGAGCTCGAGCCGATGATTATCGGCCGCAACTTCCTCGTGAAGATCAACGCCAATATCGGCAACTCCGTCGTCGCTTCGTCAATCGCGGAGGAGGTGGAGAAGCTGCGGTGGGCGACGCTCTGGGGCGCAGACACGGCTATGGATCTCTCTACCGGCAAGGAGATCCACGAGACACGCGAGTGGATCTTGCGCAACTCGCCGGTGCCGATCGGCACGGTGCCGATCTATCAAGCGCTCGAGAAGGTCGGCGGCAGGCCCGAGGAGCTCACGTGGGACGCCTATCGCGACACGATTGTCGAGCAATGTGAGCAGGGCGTGGACTATTTCACGGTGCACGCCGGCGTGCTGCTTCGCTACATCCCGCTCACAGCAGGCCGCGTCACCGGCATCGTCTCGCGCGGCGGATCGATCATCGCGAAGTGGTGCCTTGCCCATCACAAAGAGAACTTCCTCTACACCCACTTCCGTGAGCTGTGCGAAATCATGCGCGCGTACGATGTGTCGTTCTCGTTGGGCGACGGCCTGCGCCCCGGCTCGATTGCCGACGCGAATGACGAAGCGCAGTTCGCCGAGCTTCAGACGCAAGGCGAACTCAATCGCATCGCGTGGGAGTACGACGTCCAGGTGATGAACGAAGGTCCGGGACACATCCCCATGCATCTCATTCGCGAAAACATGGAGAAGCAGCTCGAATGGTGCGACGAAGCGCCGTTCTACACGCTGGGCCCGCTGACGACCGACGTCGCGCCAGGCTACGACCACATCACCTCGGCGATTGGCGCAGCGATGATCGGTTGGTACGGTACCGCGATGCTGTGCTACGTCACTCCGAAGGAACATCTCGGTCTTCCGAATCGCGACGACGTGAAGGCCGGCGTCATCGCTTACAAGATCGCTGCGCATGCTGCCGATCTGGCCAAGGGCCATCCACGCGCACGCGCGTGGGACGACGCGTTGTCAAAAGCGAGATTCGAATTCCGATGGAACGACCAGTTCAACCTCGCGATGGATCCCGTGACGGCGCGCGCGTATCACGATGAAACGCTGCCGGCGGAAGGCGCGAAGGTGGCGCACTTCTGCTCGATGTGCGGCCCGAAATTCTGCAGCATGGAGCTCACGCAGCAGGTTCGCCAGATGGCCGAGCAGGGTATGAAAGAGAAAGCGGCGGAGTTCCGGAAGACCGGTGAAATTTACGTCCCGAGCGCGCCGTAGGCTGCGCAAGCGTTGTGCTTGCCGTCAGTAGGTCTGGCCGTTCAGGGCCGTGTCCGCGGCGGGGCTAAAGCCCCGCCACTACACTGCCATTCGAGGCGGAGGCGGAAGCGCGTCACGACAACGCTGTACCCCAAACTACGGCGTGCTGCCCGGCGGTACTGGAACGATTTGAATGATTGTCGGAAATCGCTCTGGTTGAGCGCCGCGTTTCGGGTTCGGGTACCCCGCCGATCCACCCCACGTGAAGTCCTTGATCGTCACCGACGGCGGAAACGCCATCGTCTCTTCCCGGAAGCGGCCGATTTCAAATTGATACGTCGGCGGCGATTCGAAGAGCTCGCTGCCCTTTTCCTTCAGCGCGGTGCGATAGTAGAGCACCAGGTCCGAATACGACGCGCTGGCACCGAAAAGGTAGAAGCGTTGTCCGCGCCCTGCGTCGTAGGACGTGATGAACTGCGCCGCCGGATAGAGTGGAACCCTCAGCGTCGCCTCGTTCGGCGCTACGGCACTTGCGGGAACCTGCGGCTTTGCAGGAGCCGGCGAAGCCGGTGGCGTGCTGGGCGGTCGCGCCGGCGGGGTTTGCGGCTGACCGGGACGTGGAAAGGGCTGCGGCGTTTGCGACGACTCGTCAACACCGCCTGACGCGCGATCGACCGCAGCGAGATCGATCGACGACAGCGCGAACGCGCCTACGAGAAGGATCGTCGCAAGCGGCCTGGAAGTCACCGAAATATTATAAGACTCAGTTCTGTGGCGACGACGGCTTCACGCGTGTTGGCGTATTGCCGCGCCGAGGAAGCGTGGCTGCTCGAAACCATCGAGGCGCTCGTCGGTCTCGAATCGCCGACCGACGACAAGGCCGCCGTCGATCGGTGCGGGACCGAATTGCAGGAGCGGCTTGAAGCGATCGGAGGGCGCGTAAGTGTCGTCAGCTCGCCGACGGCGGGAGATCACCTTCGGACCGAGTTTGGAAAAGGTCCAAAACAGCTGCTGCTGCTCGGACATTTCGACACCGTCTGGAACGTGGGCCAGCTTGCTCGCATGCCTCTCTCACGAGACGGCGAACGCCTCCGGGGTCCTGGAATCTTCGATATGAAGGGCGGCATCGCGATTGGCATGCTGGCGACGCGGGCCGTTCTCGACGCTTTCCCAACGGAAACCCATCGCATCGTGATGCTCTGGACGAGCGATGAAGAGACTGGCAGCAAGACATCGCGTGCGCTGATCGAAACAGAAGCCGTGCGAAGTGATGCCGTGCTTGTGCTCGAACCGTCGCTTCCCGGTGGCGTTCTGAAGACCAGCCGGAAGGGATGCGGCGAGTACGAACTTGTCGTGCACGGCGTACCTGCACACGCAGGCGTGGATCCCGGCAAAGGCGTCAGCGCGATCCGCGAGCTTGCCCGGCAGCTGCTCGCCGTCGAAACGCTGCAGGACCTGGATCGCGGCGTCTCGCTGAATGCCGGCATCATCAGCGGCGGCTCGCGGCCCAACGTCATCGCCGAAGAAGCGCGCGCGCGCATCGATGCGCGCGCACCAACACGCAGTGACGCCGACCGCGTTGATCGAGCGATGCGACAGCTCACGCCTCACTTGCAAGGCGCACGAATAGAGATCACCGGCGGGTTCGAGCGTCCACCGATGGAACGAACCGAAGGCGTCGCACGCCTGTTCGAAATTGCAAGGGCCGCGGGTCAAGAGCTCGGCATCGATGTGCAGGAGGGAAGTACCGGCGGCGGCTCTGACGGAAACTTCTGCGCCGCGATCGGTGTGCCAACTCTGGACGGGCTGGGTGCGATCGGAAACGGCGCCCATGCCCTGGACGAGCACGTCGTCGTGCCGGCGCTCGTCCCGCGGGCTGCCCTGCTCGCAAACCTCCTGGCGAAGCTCGCTCAGAGCTGAGCTGATTTCTTCGGACCTGCCGCTGGATCGACACTTTCCTCGTGATCCGCGTGTGACACTGTGAGGCGAAATGGTCACAGGGCGCCGCAGCCAAGTCTTTGATAGAATGGCAGTTAGCCACGGCAGAGTTTGGCCCCGGTTTTGCTCTATCCCGGTCACTCGACCATTTTGTGGAGAGACCAAGGAGTTTTCCCGAGTGGAAAATCTCGAACTCGACCTGTCAAAACTCACCGACAGCGCCCAGCGCGTTTTGACCCGGGCGGAAGACGAAGCCCGCCGTCGAGGTCAGGACCTGCTGACCAGCGAGCATCTGTTCATCGCGTTCGCCCAGGTCGAGTGGGCGCTCTATGCCCGAATTCTGCGAGATCTCGCCGTCAACCCCGACGACGTGCTGAGCGGTGTGGTTGCGGGACTCGAGTCGGTGCCGCAGCTCGGCACCGGGTCCCCGCGCGCCACCGAGCTGACCCAGGAGTTGATTCGCCGCTCGATTCAAACGGCTGTCGACGCCGGACGCGAGCAGGCCGAGTCGTTCGATCTCTTTTCCGCAATTCTCGACGAGCGTCAGAGCGGCCCGGCTCTCGTGTTGCGCCGCTACGGAACGGACGGAGACGCAGTGGTCGCGCGGCTCATGACCGTCGTGCGCGACATCGAGCTCCGCGACGAAAAACTGCGCAAGCGTTACGAGCTGCCGCCGTTCCTGCGACAGTTCGCCACCAATCTCAATTTGCTCGCGCGGCAGGACAAGATTCCACCGGCGTTCGGCCGCGACGCCGAACTGCGTCAGATGATCGAGATCCTCTGCCACCGCGAGCGCGCGAATTCGGTGATGCTTCTCGGCGAGCCCGGCGTCGGCAAGACCGCCGTTGCCGAAGCGCTCGCGCGGCGGATCGAGTTCGATCCTGACACCGTTCCCGCGCAGCTGCGCGATTGCCAGGTGCTGAACCTGCAAATGAACGCGCTCGTCGCCGGCACCATGTTGCGCGGCATGTTCGAAGATCGCATCCAGAACGTGCTGCGGGAAGTGCGCGAACGGCCGAATTACATCCTGTTCATCGACGAAGCGCACACGATGGTTGGAGCCGGCTCGGCGCTCGGCGCGCCCTCTGACGCGGCAAACGTCTTCAAGTCAGTGCTCGCGCGCGGCGAGGTCCGCGTCATCGGCGCCACGACACGCAGCGAGTACAAACAGCACATCGCGGAAGACGAAGCGCTCGCGCGGCGGTTCCGTGTCGTCTCCATTGCGGAGCCCACGACTGCGGAAGCCCGGGTAATCCTGCAGCGCATGCGGCCCCGGTTCGAGCAGAACTACTCCGTGAAGATTCTCGACGAAGCCATCGAGATGGCGCTCACGCTGTCAACCCGTTATCAGCGACACCTCCGGCTTCCCGATAAGGCCATCGGCTGGCTGGACACAGCGGCGGTTCGGGCCGAAATTGCGAGACGCCGAAACGTCGATGCCGCAGACGTCGCCGCCGTCGTCGCAGACGATGCGCGCATTCCCGAGGACATGGTGTTCCGGGAGGTGTGCTCGCGGTTCCGCGATATCGAATCGCGACTCGCCGACCGCGTGATTGGACAGAAGCCGGCCATTCGCGCGCTTGCACGCCGAATGACGTTGAACAAAGGCCCGTTGAAGGACGGCTTCGATCGGCCCGACGGCGTGCTGTTGTTCCTGGGACCGACGGGCGTTGGCAAGACAGAGCTTGCCAAAGCGCTGGCCGAATTTCTGTTCGGCGACGACAAGAAGATGATTCGCATCGACATGTCGGAGTTTCAGGAGGGCAGCGCGGCGCTCGACAAACTGATCGGCATGCCGCGAGGCATCGTCGGCTCGGAGCGCGGCGGCATCCTCACGAATCAACTGCGCGACAACCCGTATTCCGTCGTGCTGTTGGACGAAATCGAGAAGGCGAGTCCGTCCGTTCTGAATCTGTTTCTCCAGGCATTCGACGAAGGCTGGCTCACCGACGGACGCGGGCGGCGGGCGTACTTGAGTGACGCCATCGTCATCATGACGTCAAACCTTGGGGCGGAGCACTTCAGAAAGCTGTCGAGTCCGCTCGGCTTCCGCGATCAGGAAGTAGCGGTCAACGACGTGCGGCTGGACGTGATGCGCGAGCTCGAGCGCCGGCTCACGCCGGAATTCCGGAACCGACTCGACGAAGTGATTGTGTTCTCGCCGCTGACGCCGGAGGAAGTCGGTCGAATCACGCGCATCCACGTCGATCGGATCATCGCCACCGTCACGAGCCGCGGCAAGGAGCTGGCGGTTACTCCGGCGGCCGTTGACGCGATCGTGCGTGAAGGGCACAGCGTCGCATACGGCGCACGGTTCCTCAAACGCGTGATCGATGATCGGATCAAGATTCCGCTAAGTCAGATCTGGGGCACTGCTGATCGTTTCTGCGTGGATGTCGTGAACGGCGAGATCGCCGTCACAGTCGCGGCAGACTCGACGGCAGCGGAGGAAGCGGAGCCTCTCGCAGGCGTCGCCTAGCGAAGAGCCCGTTACCCCCAGCGCAACACGCCTTGAGTCGCTTGGTGCCCGGTGGAATATGCCGGGGCCGGCGTCTCGGGCGTGTCCTCCTCTTTCCTGCCGCGTTTCCTGTCGGCAATTCCATATCGCATCTTGAACATCGCCACGGTCTTCTGTATCCGCGCGGCGTACTCTTTCGGCAAGTACTTCGCGGCGTACAGGCGATCGTACTGATCGAGCATCGCCGGAAATTCCTGCTGCAGGAAACTCATGAAGTGATCGCGAGTGCCGCCGTCCAGGTACATCGGATTCGAGCCGACAAACCGCGCGCCGTGATCGGCGATAGCTTTCACGGTGGCTTCAATCTTGGCAGGAGCGGTTGAGAAGCCAGGGACGAGCGGATTCATCAGGACGCCGGCTTCAATACCCGCGTCCACGAGCGCTCGTACGGCACGCAGGCGCTGCATTGGCGACGCCGTTCCCGGTTCGAGGGTCTTCCAGACGAAGTCGTCGATGCTCGGCACGCTGACGCAAACCGTCGCGGAAGCGGCCCTGGAGAGATCCTGCAGGACGTCGATGTCACGTACGACCATGGGGCCTTTGGTGACGATCCCGACGGGGGTCTTTCCGGCGGCGAGCGCCTGCAGTGCGCCTCGCGAAAGCTTGTAGTGACCTTCGATGGGCTGATAAGGGTCGGTCGCTGTGCCGAGCGCCGCCACTTCACGCCTCCACTTCGGATCGTCGAGCTCCTTTGTCAGCACCTCGACGAAGTTGGTCTTGACGAAGATCAGCGACGCGAACTCGTCTCCCGACCCGAGCTCCATCTGCGTCTGATACTTGCGCGCGAAGCAGTAATGACAGCCGTGCGTGCAGCCGCGATAAGGATTGAGCGTCCAGTTGAACGGCATCCCCTCGACGCGGTTCAACGCGGAACGGCACCGAATCTCCTGATACGACGCGTGGTCGGCGCGCCGCTCCGCCTCGGTGAGCGCCTCGACGCCGCCATGTTTCACCAGGCGCGCGACGTCGCGTGTGGTGAGCGGGCGAGGACCGAGGTCGAATAAAAGCGGCGACTCTTCCATTGCAAATGGGGCCTGTCTCATTATTTCGCTTTTTGTTCGCCAGTCAAGCGCGAGGCGTAGCTGCCCGTCTCGAGCAGCGAAGAGATGGCCCGAGCGTGCAAGCGAGGCACTCGGCCCGCATCACGAGTCGGTTTTGACTCGATCGCGCCAGTAATTCAGCAGGTCGCTGACGGTGTGTTCGAGAGGGATCTTCGGGGTCCAGTCGGTATCGGTCGTCAACCGCGTGTGATCGCCGACGAGCAGCATCGGATCGTTTGGCCGGAATCGGCTCGGGTCCTGAACGACGCGCACATCACATCGCGCCTGTGTGATAAAAGCCTGCACCAGATCGCCGACCGAAATGCCGCGCGCGGAACAGACGTTGTAGGGGACGCCGGGTCGTGCGCGCGCCATCATGGCCGCGTACGCGCGGACAGTGTCTCTTACGTCCGTCAGATCGCGCTTCGGTTCAAGATTGCCCATCGTCAGCACCGGCTCCAGCCGGCCATGCTCGATCAGCGCGATCTGACGCGCAATACTGGGCGCGACGAACGACGGGTCCTGACGAGGACCCACGTGGTTGAACGACCGCGCGATGATGACTGGCAGGTGGTCAGCGCGCCACTCGTACTCGGCCAGCATTTCGGTGGCGAGCTTGCTGACCGCATACGGGCTGCCGGGGCGGAGCTCGTCATCCTCTCTGATAGGACGGGGCTGAGGCGCGTAGATGTGCGCGGAGGACGGCACGAGCACTCGCGGCCAGTCGCGAAGCGCGCGCACGGCGTCGAACAGGTGAGAGGTCGCGCGGACGTTCGCCTCGTAGGTCTCGCGTGTATGCTGCCACGATTGGCCGACGTGCGCGGCGCCCGCCAGATGGTAAATGGCAGACGGACGGATGCGTGACACGGCGTCCGCGACGCTCTCGCGATCGAGCAGCTCGACGTCCATCCATTCAACGCCCGGCAGCGGCCGCGAGGGAGGTCCGACTGGCCGGCGCCATCCCACGATCGGCACGCTGTCGCTCTGCAGCAAATCGAGCAGGTGCCCACCGGCAAAGCCTGCAGCGCCGGTGACGAGAATGGGACCGGTCATTCGTCAAGACCGCGGGCCGTATTGCGCTTCGTAATACGCCCTGAACGCGGGGTCGCGCTCCTTGATTGGGCGCCACCACCACTCGTTTTCACGATACCAATCGATCGTCGCACGCAGGCCTTGCTCGAACGGCATTTCGGGTTTCCACCCGAGCTGTCGGAGCTTGGACGTATCGAGGGCGTAGCGTCGATCGTGTCCTGGCCGATCGGGCACGGGCGTGATGAGCGACCGAGGCTTCTCCAGAGCTTGCAGAATGCGGTGCGTGAGGTCGACGTTCCGTACTTCGTTGCCGCCGCCGACGTTGTAGACCTCACCGTTGACGCCGTGCTCGATGACGAGATCGAGCGCCCGGCAATGGTCGGTCACGTATAACCAGTCCCTGACGTTCAGTCCATCGCCGTACAAGGGAACGGGAATGTCGTCTACGAGGTTCGTCACAAACAGAGGGAGGACTTTTTCCGGGAACTGATACGGCCCGTAGTTGTTCGAAGCGCGCGTGATGACCACGGGCAGGTTGTACGTCGCAAAGTAACTGTACGCCAGCCGGTCTGCGCCGGCCTTGCTGGCCGAGTACGGATTGCGCGGCTTGAGTTCGTCGGTTTCCCTGCTCGCGCCCTCCGTGACGCTTCCATACACTTCGTCAGTGGAAATCTGAACGAAGCGGCGAAGTCCGCGCGCTCGACGTGCTGCCTCGAGGAGCACGAAGGTGCCTTCGACATCGGTTCGGATGAAGTCGCCCGCGGCCATGATCGACCGATCGACGTGCGTCTCAGCCGCGAAATGCACGACGAGATTCGAGGCCTCGACGAGCGGTCCGGAGACAGCGGCATTGCAGATGTCGTCGTGCACGAATGTATGCCGGGGGTGTTGCATGACGTCGTGCAGGTTCTCGCGTCTTCCGGCATAGGTCAGCTTATCGAGCGTCGTGACGTGCCAGTCGGGATGCTGCGTCAGCGCGTAACGAACGAAGTTGCTGCCGATGAACCCTGCGCCGCCGGTTACGAGAACATGCACCATGGTGTCTGCTGCGCCGGACGTCACCAGCGAATCCATACTTCGGAATTGTCGCCCAACATGAAGCGGTAGGCGGTTGGCTTGATCGGGACCCGGGTGATTTTGACGTTTTTGCCGATCAAGCTGTCCGCGACGCGCGTGCCGAGATCGTGAATGGCGGAGCCTTCGAGCACGATACTGTGCTCGATCTCGGATTCGCGGATGGTCACGTCGTTCATGATCGAGGTGAACGGTCCGATGTAGGCGCGCGTGATCCGCGACCGCGCGCCGATAATGGCCGGGCCGCGCACGACCGAGTGCTCAATGACGGCGCCAGGTTCGATGACGACTTTTCCTTCGATTCGTGTTTCGGCATCACAGGTGCCCTCGATCCGCCGCTCGAACGTATCGAGCACGAGCCGGTTCGCCTCGAGAATGTCCTCGAGCTTTCCTGTGTCCTTCCACCAGCCGTCGACGAGATGCGGGATGACCGTGAGGCCTCGATCGATCAGGTCCTGGATGGCGTCGGTGATCTCGAGCTCGTTTCTGAAGCTGGGCTTGATGCGCTTGACCGAATCGAAAATCACAGGCCCGAACATGTACACGCCAACGAGCGCGAGATTGCTCATCGGCTGCTTCGGCTTCTCGACAAGCCGCGTGACCTTGCCGTCGTGCAACTCGGCGACGCCGAACATCTGGGGATCAGGCACCGGGGTCAGGAGAATCTGCGCGGCCGGCTCTTCGCGAACGAACTGGTTCACGAACGGGACAATGCCCTTGTTCAGCAGGTTATCGCCGAGATACATGACGAACGGCTGACCGTCGATGAACTCCTCGCTGATCAGCACCGCGTGTGCGAGGCCACGCGGCGAATCCTGCTCGATGTAAGTGATGTGGGCGCCGAAGCGCGAACCGTCGCCGAGCGCGTTGCGGATCTCGGCCTGCGTGTCGCCGACAACCACACCGATCTCGCGAATGCCAGCCTGCACGAGCGCCTCGACCCCGTAGAACAGCACGGGTTTGTTGGCAACGGGCACGAGCTGTTTGGCGCTGGTATAGGTCAGCGGCCGCAGGCGAGTGCCTTTGCCGCCGCTCAGAATCAATCCCTTCATGCCGTCAGCGCCACGATCTTACAGCGGGACGCCGAATTCACTGACGAACGCCTCCGCCGAAGGCACCGAAGAAATTCGAAAAGCTGCCGATGCCTGCCAGGGTGAACGAGAGATTGAAGCGACGATCTTTCGGGATGACCGACCCGAGCCCGAACGCGAACTCCTGGTACTCGGCCATGACGCCGCAGCACTGCGCGTTGTAGAAGCCAACCCACCGTTGCTGCAGAATCAGATGGCGGCTGATGTCCCAGTTCATGCGGTACGTGCCGCCAATGCGTCCGCCGTCCAGTGAGAAGCTCGTATCGGCGTCGAGGCTGTTGGTGCGACTCGTCGGGTTTCCGTTTTCGTCTCGCGCGGCAATGCGGTTGCTGAGGCCGGTCCGCGCCTGAAGGCGCGGATGGTTGATGCCGCCCGCGGCACCGAAAGCCTCCAGGTGGCCGCGCACGGCATCGTACTCAACCTGCATTGTCGCGGTGCTGAGAAGGGTCGGCGTCGAGCGAACATTGAGCGTGACCGGCGAGAATTTGCTCTTCGGCCGCTGGCCGAAGTTAATCAGCTGCTGGTCGTACCGGCTTGCGTTCTCGTCGGTGTAGTAGCTCTGCGCAAGAGACGCGCTCAGATACTCGCGCGGCGCGCCGGCAAGCGTGCTCACGCCGGCCGATTGCCCGTGCTCGGGCGCGGCCTTCCGCAACAGCACGCGATTCGTCAGTCCATAGGTGAGCCGCGTGACGCCGCCGACCACCACGTCGTAGGCGCTGCCTGTCTGCGGCACCTTGTCCTGGTTCTCGATCTTCGTGACGTGGGTAATGGAGAAATTCGGCTCGATCAGGTGCTTGATCCGCTCTGCGAAACCGTTCTCGGGGCTGAACACGCGGCTGAAGATGGGCCCCGTCAGGTCGGCTCGCATCTCCGCATAACGACGCCAGAGACCGACGGGAACCTGCTTTGATTCGTTGTTGACGATGCCGAGGCTCTCGCTGAAGTAGGTCGTCCGCGCACCAAGCGACGTGTTGATGTTGAGAAAGGGCCATTTGGTGAGCGGCGCGCGGAGTGTGGGAAAGATATCCACGCGCCCAACACCGAAGTCCTGAACCGTTTCAACGCCGAGAGCATCTCTCGATCGATCGAGATACACATTGCGAGAGGCGTCGCTCGTCATCGCGAAGTACAACGGCAGCTGCCCGACACGCGTGCTCGCGAAGCTCACGGTCGTGCTCGGCTGGGATCCCGTGGTGAGCGTTCGCGTCTGGGACAGAAACACCTCCGAGCGGCTGTAGCTCGAGGTCAGGCTGATATGCCCCCACGATCCGGTCAGCGTTCCGTTGTAGGTTCGCTGGCTGCGGGTCGCGTCGAAGATGTTCGTGTTGTACAGCTGCTGCGTTACTACGTTAGAGAAGTAGTCAACATTGGCGCGGGCGGTCAGGCGCGCGGGCAGCGGTTGCACGAGCCGCCCGCGCCACTCGTAGCTTCGGCGCGCAGGCTGCAACGAGGTGCCGCCGCCGGGCACATCGATTGCGGCTTGCTTTTCGTTCAACCAGTACCCGCGCAAGAAGCCGTCGGCGCCTGGACCCGACACGTAACGGTATTCTCCGCCAGCGCCTTGTCCGCGATTGGCGAACCAGTCGTGCATCAACGTCGCGTCCTGGCTGCGGTTGATTGCCCAGAAAAAGGCGTTGCTCAGCGATTGTCCACGATACGTGGACGTGCCGTAGGTTGGCAGCAAGAACCCCGTGGCGCGGTCGTCGTCCTGGATCGGGTAATAGAGGAGCGGGAGGTAGAAAACGGGGACGTTCTTCACCCGCATTACTGCATTGCGCAATATCGCGTAGTCGCCGAGATCGATCGTTGCCGCGCCGCTGACGATCTCCCAACGCGGCGTCGGCTGCACACACGTCGTAAACGCGCCGTCGTGAATTCGGTACTTGTCGTCGCCGATCTTTTCGATCAGCTTGCCGTGGAAATAGACGTCCGGCTCGAGCGTCCCGAACATGCTGCGATCCTTCTGGCCCTGCGTGCCCAAGGACGCGATGCCGGAGGCGTTTTCAAATGTGCCAAGTCTCGTTTTCGTATTGAAGACGACACGTTCCGCCGCCAGCCTGGAAGTGGGAGACACGAGGACGACATTGCCCGAGGCCGTGAATTCGCCGGTCCGAATATTCCATTCGAGGTCGTCAGCAAAGATCTGGTGCCCGGCATTGGACCCCACGCCGGTCACTTCGACTTCGCGCGCAAGCCGAATGCGATCGGCGTCGATGCGCTCGAGCGTGAATTGTTTGGCATCCCACCCGGGAATCAGTTGCGCGAGAGCAGGCGATGCGCCAAGCAGCGTCAGCAGGCACGCAAATATGACGTTGGTCGAGATCCCGCGCATCAATCACGCAAGGATACCGCACCGGCCGCGATGAGCTGCGCGCGGAGCGGCCCAACGAAGAAGATGGAGCCGGCGGCAACCGCTTTAGAAGTCGCAGCAAGCGCCGCTCGCAGTGCTGCTTCAGGATTTGGCGCATGCTCCACGAGTGCGCCTGCACACGCGCGCCGTATACGATCGCGGAGATCGATCGCACTGAGCGCGCGTGACAGAGGCAGCGCGGTTGTGACGAACCGCGATGCCACCGGTGCCAGTGCCCGCGCGATCGATTCGACATCCTTGTCTTTCATGACCGCAAGCACCACCGCCACGGGCGCACTGCCGCTGTCCCGGATGTACTCAGCCAGCGCCTCTGCGCCCGCCGGGTTGTGCGCAGCGTCGATCAACACGCGCGAGCCGGACTGTAACTGCAGCCATTCGAGCCGAGCCGGCCACTCGACATCGCGTACCGCGCTGACGATGTCTGCGTGCGCCAGCCGAACACCCGACACTTCGAGCAGCTCGAGAGCTCGAATGGCGACAATCGCGTTGGCCACCTGATGACGGCCGCTCAATCCGAGCCGCATCTCGCGGTAACGACGTAGCGGTGTGTCGACACAAATCGTCGCTCGTCCGCGAACGAGCTGCACGTCCTGCGCAAGGCGCAAATCCGCCGGCACGATGGTCGCGCCGACATCGGCAGCGGCAGTTTCGATCACCTGGCGCGCCTCCGTTGGAACGTCTCCGAGAACGCACGGGACGCCGCGTTTGAGGATGCCCGCCTTCTCGAACGCAATTGATGCAACGGAGTCACCGAGATGCGTTTCGTGATCGAGAGCGATGGATGTGATTGCCGTGATCGCCGGCGTGATGATGTTGGTCGCATCGAACCGGCCGCCCAGTCCGACTTCGACCACGGCAACATCGACACCGGCGCGCCGGAAGGCCTCGAATGCGATTGCAGTGGTGGTTTCGAAGAAGGTGGGCGTCGTTCCGAGCGCGCCTTCGCGTCGCAATCGGTCGGCGACATCGAGCACATGCGCAGCCACGCTCGCGAACTCGTTCTCGGCAACTGGCATTCCGTCGATCGCGACGCGTTCCTCGATTCGGCTCAGATGCGGAGACGTGTACCGGCCGGTCCGGTGACCGGCGCTCCGGAGCCCGCGCTCCACCATCGCGCTCACGGATCCTTTTCCGTTGGTGCCGGCAATGTGAACCGAAGGAAACGCGCGATGCGGTTCGCCAAGCGCGTTGACGAGCGCCTGAATGTTGTGAAGGCCTAACTTGATCCCAAATTGCTCGAGTGCGAACAGCCGCTCGAGCACACCCGAACGCTCGGAGCGTACCGAGCGAGACTCGTCAGCCTTCACCGGGCGGCTCCGCGGCCATGGGCGCGCCAGCCACGTCGGGAGCGGGACCCCGCTCGGCGCCCATGAACTCCAGCGCCCTCGCGATGACGCCTTTGAGCTCGCGGCGATCCACAACCAGATCGAGCATGCCACGCTCCATCAGGAACTCGCTGCGCTGGAATCCGTCCGGCAGCTTCTGCCGGATTGTCTGTTCGATCACGCGTGGACCGGCGAAGCCGATGAGCGCCTTCGGCTCGGCGATATTCAAGTCGCCGAGCATGGCGAAGCTTGCAGTCACGCCGCCGGTGGTTGGATCGGTCAGCACAGAAATGTACGGCAGCGCTGCGCGATCGAGCCGCGCGAGAGCCGCGGCGACTTTCGCCATCTGCATCAGCGAGAGCGCCCCTTCCATCATGCGCGCCCCGCCGGAGCAGGAAACTATCACCACAGGCAGCCGCCGCGCGAGCGCCGTCTCGATCCCGCGCACGATCTTCTCGCCCATCACGATGCCCATGCTGCCGCCGATGAATGCGTACTCCATCGCGCCGACGACGCACTCGATACCGCCGATGCGGCCCAGCGCCATCACGATGGCGTCGAGGTGTCCGGTCGCCGCTTCCCCTGCGCTCAGCCGTTTGCTATAGGGTTTCGTGTCGGTGAAATGCAGCGGGTCGTTTGAGCGCAGATGAGCATCCAATTCGGTGAACTGCTCCTCGTCAAACATCGACCGCAGGCGCTCGAGCGCGGTCAACCGGAAGTGATGCGAACACTTGGTGCAGACGCTGAGATTCTTGGCGAGATCCTTCGTGTAGATGATCGCGTCGCACTCGGGGCACTTGACCCAGAGCCCCTCAGGGACACGGCTGGTCTTGTCAGGCGCGACGATTGGTTTGCGCGCCTTCTTGAACCACGCCATGTCGGCAGCTTAGCAGAACGAAGAACGGAACGGGCCACGGCGACGCCGAGGCACAGAGAAAACTCTCTCAAAAAGAGCTCTCGGTGTCTCTGTGCCTCTGTGGCCCGTACGGGGCGCCTTAGTTCTTCGTTCTCGGAACGTAGTAGCGCGTACCTTTGGTCATTCCTCCAACTTGCCGAACCAGATCCTCGAGCGCGTCGTCGTCGGTATCCGCGTCGAACTGCGACGTTTCGATTACGAGAAGCGGCGTCGCGGTGTAATGAAAGAAAAAATGCTGGTACGCCTCGTTGAGCTCACGTAAATACTTTGCGTCTGGTTGTGGCGTTGGGTCGCGATCGGGATCCTGCGGGCGTGCTTTCACACGCCGTAAGAGAACATCGGTAGGCGCCTGCAGATAGATCACGAGGTCGGGTGGCGCAATGTCCCGCGCGAGCAGCTCGTAGAGCCGCTGGTAAATAAACAGCTCGTTGTCGTCGAGATTGAGGTACGCGAAGATCTTGTCCTTGTCGAACAGGTAATCGCAGACCACGGTGTGTCGAAACAGGTCGGCCTGACGCATCGTCATCAGCTGCCGGTGGCGATTCAGCAGGTAGAAGAGTTGCGCCTGCAGTGCCGCGCCCGCGCGCTCGTTGTAGAAATCGGCGAGGAAGGGATTCTCGGTTTCCTCGAGCAGTGTCGTGCCTTCGATGCGGCTCGCCAGACGTTCCGCCAGTCGTGTCTTGCCGACCCCAATCGGGCCTTCGATTGCGATGTAGCGAAACGACACAACCCGGGGCGGAGTATAGAACACCGCCGTGCATTCACGGAAGTTCCTCCACGTACGTTCCTTCACGATGGTTCACGAATGTGCGGCCGCGAGCGCGATGGTTTACCGTCGTTCGGTTCACGGCGTCTTTCACCGTGGTCCTTCTGCCGAGGAAACCTGCGTGACGGAACACGCGTGAACGTCGTAAGGCACGTACGTGACGGAACGGCGTGAAGGAACCTGCGTGAACGACCGTGATATCGTTTCGGTAACGTGCGAATCGATCGGCTCGAGCTGCGACTCTGTCGACTCCCGCTCGTCAGCTTTTTCGAAACGAGCTTCGGCCGCTCGTACGATCGAACCTTCCTGTTGGTGCGAATCGAAGGCGACGGGCAGGAGGGCTGGGGTGAAGCCGTCGCCGAAGCCAACCCGTACTACAGCGCCGAGACCACGGAAACCGCGTGGCACATCATCACTGAGTTCATCGCGCCGCGCGTGGTCGGGGCCGTCTTCTCGCACCCGCGCGAGGTGTTTCCCGCGCTTCGCGCGATTCGTGGACACAACATGGCGAAAGCCGCTGTCGAAATGGCCGCGTGGGATCTGTACGCGCGCCTGCTCGGCGTTCCGCTGGCGCGCGTGCTGGGGGGCACGCGCACGCGCATTGCATCGGGCGTCTCAATCGGAATACAAGACTCGCTCGATCAGCTCGCGGCGAAAATCGAACGCGAGCTCGCGGCCGGGTATCAGCGCATCAAAATCAAAGTGAAGCCAGGCTGGGACATCGATGCGACCGCCATGGTTCGCGATCGATTCGGCTCAGTGCCGTTGATGGTCGACGCCAACGCGGCGTACACCCTCGCCGACGCCGCCCATCTGGCGCAGCTGGACGCGTTCGACTTGATGATGATCGAGCAGCCGCTCGATTATGACGATGTGAGCAATCATGCGGAGCTGCAGCACGCGATCGGCACGCCGATTTGCCTCGACGAGTCGATTCATACCGTTCGAGCCGCACGCGACGCCATTCGCATCGGCGCCTGCCGCATCATCAACATCAAGCCGGGTCGCGTCGGGGGACATTTCGAATCCATTCGTCTGCACGATCTGTGCGCGGAGCACCAGATTCCTGTGTGGCACGGCGGAATGCTCGAAACCGGCATCGGTCGCGCGCACAACATCCATCTCGCGAGTCTTCCGAATTTCTCGCTCCCCGGCGACATCGCCGCCAGCAAACGCTATTACCAGCCGGACTTGATCGAGCCCGCCATCGACATCGCCACGGACGGTACGATCGCGGTGCCGAACGGTCCCGGCATTGGAGTGACGATTGTCGGCGAACGCGTCGACGGCGCGACACTTCGCATGACGAGCCTCGATGCTGAACGTGTGACAGCCGTATGACGTTTTCGTCTTTCTCTTTCTCGACGGGTGCTGGCGCGCTCGTGTTAACGATTGCGGCCTGTGCCAGCGCTCCGACGCCCGTCGCGGTCACGCCGCAACGGCCGCGACAGTCGTTCGAAGAAAAAATGGGTTGGATTCTCCGGCTCGAGGAGGATCGCATCCTTCGCAGCGCTCCGGCCGAGGCGCCGCCGCCTCCTCCGGTTGTCGCGCCGGCGCGCGGCAGACGGACGCCGATCGCCGTTCCACCGCCTCCGCCGACGCCGGACCTCATTGCCCTTCTCACCGATGACGAGGCACGCATCCGTCGTCGTGCCGCGCTGGCCGTGGGACGCGTGCGGCTGGCTGACGGCATCGAGCCGCTCGTGAAGGTGCTGGCCAGCGACGCCGAGGCTGAAGTGCGGCAGATGGCGGCATTTGCGTTGGGGCTCATCGGCCGCGACGAGGCAGCGGATGCGCTGACGAAAGCGCTGGGGGATCCCGATCCGTTCGTGCAAGGCCGCGCCGCGGAGGCCCTCGGCCTCATCGGCCATAAAGCAGCCGCGGACGCGATCGGCGCGATGATCACGCCCCACGTGAACGCCGGAGCACTTGCCGGCATCGAGCCCGACGATCTCGGCTATCCGAAGGCGCCTCCCACGGAAGCGGTCCGCCTCGGCATGTATGCGCTCGTGCGGCTTGCATCCTATGACGCGCTCGCGTCGGCGCTGCTGGACCAATCGGGTCAGCCTCTCAGCCGATGGTGGCCCGTTGCGTACGCCTTTCAACGCGTGGCGGATCCGAAAGCATCGCGCGCGCTGCAGACATTACTGCAAGGTCAGGGGTCGATGACGCGAGCGTTTGCGGCACGCGGCCTTGGCGTCATCAAGGAGCAGCGCGCGGTCGCGCCGCTCGTCGCCGTCGTCGCGAAGATCGATGAACCCGTCGCCGTGCGCATTCAAGCCGCGCGCGCGCTCGGCGCGATTCGCGCGATGCAGGCGGCTGAGCCGCTCACGAAGGTGCTCACTGAACGGACCGTCGATCCCAATTTGCGGCTCGAGGCCGTCATCGCGCTCGGGCAGATCGGTGATCCGCATCTCGCGGACCTGTTTGTCGATCTGCTCACCGAGCGATGGCCGTCGATGCGAGCCGCGGCGATGACCGCACTGGCGCGGACCGACCCCGACACGTTCTTGAGTGCGATTTCGGGGCTCGACCCGGATCCGCAGTGGAGCGTACGGGCGGCGCTCGCATCGGCCCTCGGCACGTTGGATGCGGCCCGCGCCGAGCCGCGGTTGACGCAGATGCTGGACGACCCGGATCAACGAGTGGTGCCGTCCGTGCTCAACGCGCTCGTCGCTTCGAAGGCGCCGACCGCCGAGAAGACGTTGATTGCTCGCCTCTCTGCCGAAGATGTGGTGGTGAGGCAGGCTGCAACAAACGGGCTGGCTCGCCTGAAGTCGCGCGCGGCTGTCGGCCCGCTCGTCGAGGTCTATGAACGCGCGGACAGGGATGCGACCTACGTCGCGCGCGCGGCGATTCTCACGGCCCTTGCCGAGCTCGACCCGACAGCGGCGCGCCCGCTGCTCGACCGCGCGCTCGCCGATCACGATTGGGCTGTGCGAGTGCACGCGGCATCGCTTCTTCGAAAGGCAGATCCTGCATCCACCGCCGGTCCAGTTCGGCCCGCGCCGAATGTCGGTCCGCCCGAGCTGAACGACGTCAAGAACCTGATTGCTCCGAGCGTCTCGCCGACGGCGTACATCGACACCGACAAGGGCCTCGTGCAAGTCGAGCTCGCGGTGTTGGACGCGCCGCGAGCCGTTGCCAACTTCATCTCGCTTGCGCGGCGGAATTTTCTGGGCGGCACACCCATTCATCGCGTGGTGCCGGACTTCGTCGTTCAGGACGGCGACCCGCGCGCCGATGGCGAAGGAGGACCCGGGTACACCATCCGCGACGAGATCAATCAGCGCCCCTACTTGCGCGGCACCGTCGGCATGGCGCTCGATTGGGAAGACATTCGATCGGTGCGGATTTGGGACGGGGCCAACTGGATCGGGTCTCAGTAAAGTTTCCAGTTACCAGTTTCCAGTTCAAACTTTAGTTGTCAGTTCATGCGCAACTGATAACTACAACTTTGAACTGACAACTGGAAAACTGGAAACTTCAATAAAAAAGGGGCGACACGATGTCGCCCCTCGATCTGTTGATTGCGGCTCGGGCCTCAGCGTTTCTTCGCCTTCTTGGCCTTCTTGGCCGCCTTCTTTGCCTTCTTCGCCATTGGTCTAATCCCCCCCTTCAGGTTGGGTTGTTGCGGAAGGGTTACCGCGCCACCGCGATACATCTGCCGCCTGGCACTCCGCTCGCGCGTGCCGGCCCTTCGCGCTTTGCTGCGCGGCGGGTGCCGCGCGATTCTGCGCTCTCGAGATCCGAGAGCAGGAAGAAAAGGTGGGGCAGTTCAAAAAAACAAAAACCGCCCCTTTTTGAGACGGCCTTACTTCTTCTTTGCTTTCTTGGCCTTCTTGGCCGCCTTTTTCGCCTTCTTCGCCATTGTTCCTCCTGAAGGGGTCCGCGCTCGTGCCGTAACTGGCGACCTCGGATCACCAACACCGTGTCTCAGGCGTTCACAATCCATGGCCTGAGCCGGCCACCCTCATACCAGATGTAGATTATGGATGAGAAAAACAGGTTGTCAAGCACAAACCGACACTCGGAGTCAACTCCGCGTCGTCTCGAAACCGATTTTCGGCTCCATCATCACTGGTTCATTGAGACGTTTCGGATTGCAGCGTGAGGATCTGTAGAGCAGAGAGTGGTTCGCGATCGTCGATGGCCGATCGCCGCACAACGGACGATGCCACAGACACCGAGGCAGAGAAAGGGTTGGGAAGAGATCGCCCGCCTGTGGCTGGTCCGGTGATCGATCGCCGCCTCACGTCACGCTCGTACGAAGCTGCTGCTTCTCCGCATGCCGCTCGAGCGCGAGTTGAATGAGTCGATCCACGAGAGCGGAATAGCTGAGGCCGCTTGCCTCCCACATCTTCGCGTACATGCTGATGGTGGTGAAGCCCGGAATCGTATTGATCTCGTTGACGTAGATCGTGCCGCTCGCGCGCGCGAGGAGAAAGTCGACTCGGGACATTCCGGCGGCATCGATGGCTTTGAAGGCTTCAATCGCCAGCCGCTGGATCTCTTTGACCTGCTCGTCACTCACGTTCGCGGGAATCTCGGTGCGCGACGCGTCATCCAGATATTTCGCTTCGTAGTCGTAGAACTCGCGCGACGGAATGATCTCTCCCGGGAGCGACGCCTCCGGGTTGTCGTTCCCGAGCACAGCGCACTCGATCTCTCGCGCCTCGGGAACCGCGGCTTCGACGATGACTTTGCGATCGAACTCGAGCGCATGGTGGATCGCGGGTGGGAGCTCCGCTTCGGTGCGCACCTTCGTGATGCCCACGCTCGAGCCCAGGTTTACCGGTTTGACGAACAGCGGCAGTCCCAGGGTGCGAAGGCTTTCGAGCACCTGGTCTTGCTGCGAGTTCCATTCGCTGCGCTTGAAGCCCTTCCATGCACAGACCGGCAAGCCATGCGCCGCGAACATCACCTTCATGGCCGCCTTGTCCATTCCCACCGCCGATGCCATGACGCCTGCGCCGACGTAGGGCACATTCGCGAGCTCCAGCAGGCCCTGCACCGTACCGTCCTCACCGTACGGTCTCGCGCCCGGCGCGAATCGGCCGCGCGGCCTGCAGCCGCGCCTGTTCGATCACGTCGGCGGCGGAGATGGCGGTCGGCAGGCGGTCGGCGATGATCCAGCGGCCGTCCTTCTCGATGCGAATAGCGACAGGCTCGTATCGCGCGCGATCGAGATGTTTGAGCACCGACGCGGCTGAGGCAATCGACACTTCGTGCTCACCCGATCGACCGCCGTAGATGATTCCAACGCGCAGCTTCTTCACGGTAGCGATAATAGCAAGAGGCCTTCACTAGGCCTCGCTTCGCTCGGGAGGCCTGCGGTAGGCCTCGCGTCGCTCGGTGGGCAGGGGGTGGGCGTCGCGCTACGCGCGACGTAGGCCGCGGTCGCTCGGTAGAACTGCGGGCGAAGTCTCACGAACGAAGTGAGCCTACGGGCGAAGCCCGCTTACCGCGCGAAGCGCGGCCTGCGCGAAGCGCCTAATACTGTGTTCTCCTTCCAGGTCACTCACACGGACGGCGAGGCGCGAGCCGGTCGCCTGACAACCGCTCACGGCAGCATCGCGACGCCGGTCTTCATGCCGGTCGGCACGCAAGGAGCGGTCAAGGGGGTCACTGCACGCGATCTCGAAGAGATCGGCGCGTCGATCGTTCTCGGCAACACCTATCACCTGTACTTGCGACCGGGCGATGACCTGATTGCGCGGCGCGGTGGGCTCCATCGATTCATGGCCTGGTCCAGACCGATCCTGACCGACAGCGGTGGCTATCAAGTATTCAGCCTCGCGTCACGGCGAACCGTGCAGGAGCAGGGTGTTCAGTTCCGCTCGCATCTCGACGGTTCCGCGCACCTCCTTACGCCGGAGAAGGCGGTCGACATCCAGGCGCAGCTTGGATCGGATATCGCCATGGTGCTCGACGAATGTCCGGCGTTGCCGGCATCGACGGACACACTGCGTGCGAGTGTCGAGCTCACGGCACGGTGGGCGGAGCGCTGTCGCGCGCGATTCCGCGAGCTCCAGGACGGCTTGCGATCTGATGTCGAGGTTACCAACCGGCACCAGGCGCAATTTGGAATCGTCCAGGGCGGCACGTCCGAAGAGCTCCGTGCGCTCAGCGCGGCACTGACCGAACGCATCGGATTTGACGGGTATGCCGTTGGCGGCCTGAGCGTTGGCGAATCGAGCCCCGAGACGTACTCGACCGTCGAGGCCGCCACGCGATGCCTCCCATCGGATCGTCCGCGCTATCTCATGGGAGTCGGCACTCCGCTCGACATCGTCGAGGCCGTGGCGCGCGGCGTCGATATGTTCGATTGTGTGCTGCCGACGAGGAACGCGCGGAACGGCCAGCTCTTCACCAGCGAAGGGCCAGTCAACATCAAGAACGCGCAGTATGCTGAAGACGATAGACCGGCGGATCCATCGTGCGCCTGTCCGACGTGCAGGCGTTATTCACGCGCGTATTTGCGGCATCTGTTCATGGCCGGTGAAATTGCGGGAGCCACCCTTAACACGTTGCATAATCTGTACTTTTACCTTGACACCATGCGGCGGATTAGACAAAGTGTCACGTTTGGCACGTTCGAAAAGTTCCGCCTAGAGGCGCAGCGGATCTTTTCCCGCCGTTCGTCGATTCCATGACGTCGAGGATACTGAGTGAAGCCGGCTTCGTGCTGGCCATGGCCGCGCCGTCCAGCCAGGCGGGGAACCCACTCGTCCAGCTGATTCCGTTCGCGCTCGTCCTGGCGATCTTCTACTTCATCATTCTGTTGCCGATGAAGAAGAAGCAGAAGAAGGTGCAGGAGTTTTTGAGCGCGCTGAAGGTTGGCGATCGGGTAGTGACCTCCGGCGGCATCTTCGGGGCAATCACGAAGATCACGGATCAATCGGTGCAGCTGCAGATTGCGCAAAACGTGCGGGTCGACGTGGCGCGCAGCGCAATCGTGGGGTATCAAGGGCAGGACCCGGTCGTCGAAGCGTCGAACGCATAGCGCAAGATCATGGCGAAAAACCTCCGCTGGAAAGTTCTCCTCATCGTCGGCGTCATCGCACTCGCCATTTATTCGTTTTATCCGCCCGACAAGAAAGTGCGGCTTGGCCTCGATTTGAAGGGCGGCGTGCATCTCGTCCTCCGGGTGCAGACCGAGGATGCGGTTCGGCTCGAGACGCAAACGACCGCCGATCGGCTGCGCGAGCAGTTGCGCACGCAGGGAATTACCAACGCGACCGTCACGGTGGTCAGCCCGACGGAGTTTCGCGTTGAGAACATTCCGCCGGACAAGGATCCTGCGTTCCGCAACCTCCTGACGGATATCGATCCGGTGTTCAACCGGTCATCGGGGGCGGGAAGCTATACGTTCACGATGCGCCCCAATATCGCGGTGCAGCTGCGGGACGAGTCCGTCACCCAGGCGCTGCAGACGATCGAACGGCGCGTGAACGAATTAGGCGTGGCCGAACCCATCGTCGCGCGGCACACCGGGGCGGATCAGATCCTGGTGCAACTGCCAGGCGTGACGGACGTGCAGCGCGCAAAAGAGATCATCCGATCGACGGCGCTGCTCGAATTGAAGATCG
>WNGA01003564.1_pt1 | contig 23327 bp, 19 predicted proteins | sample 5400061 | NCBI WGS metagenome assembly WNGA01 (sample SAMN13153366, study PRJNA577476) | soil metagenome | isolation source: 100 cm soil or saprolite under grassland replicate 2 | place: USA:California | collected 2016-06-15
AGAAGCCCACCGCCGCCGACTTAAGTTCCGAAGCTGTTCGCTTGCCGTTATCGAACGGCCTCGATCCAAACACCAGAGAGATCGACTCTGCAAAAGCAACTGGTCCGCGGCCAACGTCGATACTTCGATTGTATTCATTACCGGCCATGGCGATATCCCGATGTCGGTGCGGGCCATGAAGGCAGGCGCAATAGAGTTCTTGTCAAAGCCTTTCCGGGAGCAAGAGCTACTCGACGCGGTGCGCCAAGGGATCGAACGCCACCGTGCGAGCGTCGCGCAGCGGCGCACTTGGGCGCAAATCCGCGAGCGATTTGCGGGCCTGACGGATCGCGAAAAGGAAATCATGACCTTGCTTGCACAGGGACGCGTGAGCAAGCAGATCGCTGGCCAAATTGGCATCAGCGAAGTGACTGTCCGCGTTCATCGCAGCCAAATCATGCAAAAAATGGGCGCACGCTCGCTGGCGGATTTGGTGCGAATGGTGGACCGGTTGGAGGCCGACGCGGAAACGCCTTAACCCGGTCGCTGAAGATACATACGATGGGTTGCCTCGCTCGAGCCGCACCGCGAAGCATGTCACTCATGCTGCAAGAAGACGGAAAGGCCGTGGCAATCTCGCGAAAGTGACCCCTCGGTAGCAGAATTCAGAAACCGTTGAATGTTAAATGATTGGGTAGCTCGACAATCGAATTTGCCGGTTTTGGCCGCTGGCGCTAGCTCAGCGTTCCCCGAAAACTCGGGTTGTGGTGGTCTCGCCCAGAGCGGCGCTGCGACCAGCCGCGGCGAAATCGCCACCAGCGCTTCGGCCATATGTTGCCCTTGTTAGGTCCGCGCGCAACAATGTTGTGCCAAGCGCGGACATCTGCGGCGAGTCCTAGCTTTATATTCGTCTTAAGGATGCGCCGCTACAGAAGCTATCCAGAGGTGCGGAGTGATCATAACCACGCCAGTTCTTTCTGGACTGCACCATCGCTATGCGCGGATATGATTTTCGGAAACGACACCTCCTCCGTGTTCTTTGCGACCGAGGTAATGAATGAAGGTGTAGAAGGCGGGCGTGAAGAGAAGGCCGAAACAGGTCACGCCCAACATCCCGAAGAGCACCGTTGTGCCCAGCGATTGCCGCATTTCCGCGCCTGCTCCCGTCGCAACGGCGAGTGGGGCAACGCCAAGAATGAATGAGAAGGATGTCATCAGGATCGGGCGAAGGCGCGTACGAGCTGCGTGGACCGCGGCTTCGGCGGAGCCGACACCTTCCTTTTCCTTTTGGCGCGCGAACTCGACGATGAGGATGGCGTTCTTGGCAGCCAGACCGACGAGAACGACGAAGCCAATCTGCGCCAGGATGTCGATGGGCATGCCCCGCGCGAGCAGGCCTGTGACCGAGGCTAGCAGGCACATCGGCAAGATCAGGACGATCGCCAACGGCAGCTTCCAGCTTTCGTATTGCGCGACGAGGACAAGGAAGACGAAGAGAGCGGCTGTGCCGAAGACGAGAAGGGTCGGCGTACCGCGTTGCTGTTGCTGGAAGGCGAGGTCGGTCCACTCAAAAGCAATGCCCTTCGGAAGAACCTGGCGGGCAAGCTCCTCCATGCGATGCAATGCAGTACCAGTGGCGATACCTGGCGCCGCTGCCCCCTGCACCTCGGCGGCAGGAAAAAGATTGTAGCGCGGCACGCGGTATGGGATCGTTTTGCTCCTGAGCTGCGCTACTGTCCCAATCGGCACCATTTCACCGGATGCATTGCGGGCCTTCAGGCGGGTAATGTCCTGCGGGGTACGCCTGAATCTTTCATCTCCCTGGACGCGTACCTGATAGGTGCGGCCAAGATAGTTGAAGTCGTTCACGTATTGTGAGCCGAGATACACCTGCAGGGTCGAAAATATGTCGGTCGGCGTGAGGCCCACTTTCTCCGCTTTCAACCGGTCTATATCGGCGTAGAGCGAAGGAGAGCCCACATTGAATAGTGTGAACACGCTGGCGAAGGTCGGATCCTTGTTGGCCGCGGCCACGAGCGCGCGTGCGGCCTCGAACAGCGCTTCGGAGCCGAGCCCGGCACGGTCTTCCAGCATCATCTTGAAGCCGCCCGCGCTGCCGAGGCCCTGCACGGGCGGCGGCGGAATAGTCAGGACATTGGCGTCCTTGATGACCGAGAGGCGCTTGCGCAGGTCGGCGATCACCGTGTTCGCGGTCACGCCCCGAAGCTCGTGATTGTAAAGTGACGGCAAGCCGGAGAAGATCGTTGCTGCATTCGACGCGGCCGTGAAGGTCGTCGCATCGAAGCCCGCGAAGGGCGCCACATGCTCGACACCCTTCGTCTCGAGAATGACGTCGATGCCGCGCCGGACGACCTTCTCGGTCCGGTCCAAGGCCGAACCGGCCGGAAGCTGAACGAGGTTGATGAGGTAGCCCTGGTCCTGCTCGGGGATGAAGCCGGTCGGCGTCTTTGAGAACTCGATGGCGGCCGCGCCGATCAGCCCCGCATAGACCACGAGCACGATGATCGTTCCGCGCACGAGTCGACGCGTCAAGTTTCCGTAGCCGGAAGAGAGCCGGTCGAAGCCTCGATTGAAGCGATTGAAAGCTCGGTATAGCAGCCGTCGTGCCAAGCCGGCGCGTGAGAGATCGTGCTCGTAATGCGCCTTGAAGAGCACGGCGCATAGGGCAGGGCTGAGCGTCAGCGAGACGAAGCAGGAGATCACTGTCGAGGCCGAGATCGTCACCGCGAACTGACGGAAGAACATTCCGGAGATGCCGGAGATGAAGGCGGAAGGCACGAAGACGGCGCAAAGCGTGAGGGCGATCGAGATCAGCGCCCCACCCACTTCGTCCATCGTCCGATGGGCTGCCTGCAAGGGCGACACGCCGTCGCGGATATTACGCTCCACGTTTTCGACGACGACGATCGCGTCGTCGACGACGATGCCGACCGCGAGCACGAGGCCGAACAGGGAGAGGTTGTTGAGCGATATGCCGAAGGCCGCAAGGATCGTGAACGTCCCGACGAGGGAGACCGGAATCGCAATGACTGGGATGATCGTCGCTCGCCAGCTCTGCAGGAAGAGGAATACGACGCCCACCACCAGAAGGATTGCCACGACAATGGTTATGATGACCTCGTGGATCGACTTCGCGATGAAGATGGTCGGATCGTAGATGATGGCCGAGTCGACGCCGGGCGGAAAGTCCTTCTTCAGCTCCTGCATGGCCGCCACGACTTCACGATCGACAGTGAGCGAGTTGGCGCCGGGCTGGGCAAAGATGAGCAGGGCCGTCGCATTGCTGCGATCCATGTAGGCCGTGTTGCCGTAATCCGCGGCGCCGATCTCGACCCGACCGATGTCGCGGACGCGGGTCACGCGTCCTCGATTGTCGGATTTGACGATGACGTTGGCGAACTGCTCGGGCGTGGACAACCGGCCGAGCGCTTCGACGTTGATCTGATAAGCTTCGTCACTCGGGGTCGGCGGCTGGTTCAAGATACCGGCCGAGACCTGAAGATTTTGCGCGCGCAGCGCGGAGAGCACGTCGCTGGCGGTGAGATCGTAGGCCGCCGCCTTGTCCGGGTCGAGCCAGATGCGCATCGCATATTCGCGACCGCCCTGGAATTGCACGTCGCCGACGCCCTGCAGGCGCGCCAACACGTCTTTGATGTGCAGGGTCGCGTAGTTCGACAGGTAGAGCGTGTCGCGCGACTCGTCCGGCGAGTAGAGGTGAATGCCCAATAGGATGCTGGGTATGGCCTTGCGGACCTGCACGCCCAGGCGCTGGACGTCCTCTGGCAGCCGGGTTAGTACGTCCTGTACCCGGTTTTGCGTCAGCATTTGCGCGATGTTGAGGTCGGTGCCGATCGCGAACGTGACGGTTATGGTCAGATTGCCATCCCCGGTCGATTGGCTATTCATGTAGAGCATCTTCTCGACGCCGTTGATCTCCTGTTCGAGCGGCGTGGCGACGGTGCGGGCGACGGTTTCAGCGGATGCGCCGGGATAGGACGTCGTGACCTTCACCGTCGGCGGAACGATTTCCGGATATTGAGCGACCGGAAGAATCGCGAGCGCGCCCAAACCAAGGGACATCACAAAGACGCTGAGCACGGTGGCGAAGCGAGGGCGATCGATGAAGAAATGGGTCAGGCGCATGTCGCAGACTCGGACCTAGCCTTGGTCACCCGCCGCGGCGTAATGGATCGTGCCAACCTGTGGCGCGACTTTTGCCCCCGCTGCCGCGTGCGGAATGCCCTCGATGATGACCTGATCATTCGGCGTCAGGCCGGACCGGATCACGCGCAGGCCGCCGCGAAGATCGCCGATCTCCACTTGCTTGGGCACAACTGTGCCGTCTGGCGCGACGGTCATGACGAGGTGTTGTGACTGGTCAGGGATCACGGCCGTGTCCGGCACGAGGAGAGCCGGCACCGGAGTGCCGACGACTAGCTTGACCCGGGCGAACACGCCCGGAGTCAGCAAGCCGTCGGAATTCGGGACGGTGGCTCGGGCGTGGATCGTACCGCTCGACCGGTTGAGCGCATTGTCCACGAAATCAAGAGTGCCTTGCCGGGCGAACTCTGTTTCGTCGCTGAGCGCGATCTCAATCTTGTCGGCAGGGCCTCCTTTGAGCCGCGCACGGTCGCGGGAAAAGGTCAGGAAATCGGACTCGCTCATATCAAAGTCCAGATAGATCGGATCGAGCGAGACGAGCGTCGTGAGCACTGTCGTTGGACTGGTCGCGGTACGGCTGCCGGCGATCAGGTTGCCGACGGAGACGAGATGCGTGCCGATGCGGCCGGTGAAGGGTGCCGTGATACGGCAATGATCGAAATCGAACTCGGCGTCGCGAATCTGAGCCTTCGCATCGTCCACAGCGGCCTGCCCGGTTCGCTGGTCGGCCGTGCGCTGATCGACGGTCTGTTCCGTTCCGAACCCTTTAGCCGCTAGTACCTCAGCACGATGGAGTTCGCGCCCAGCTAGCACGAGCCGTGCGTTCGCTGTCTCCAGCTGGGCTTTGGCCTGTGCCAGCCTGATTTCGTACGGGCGCGGGTCGATGGTGAAGAGGAGATCGCCTTGATGGACGATGTCCCCATCCTTGAAGTGTATTCCGGTAAGCGTGCCGCCGACCTGGGCGCGCAGCTCAACTTGCTGGGCTGCGGAAAATTGACCAAGGAAGCCCAGTCTGGAATCAACCTCGCGCTCGAGCGGCTTGCTTACGACGACTTGCGGAAGGGCCGCCGGAGCAGAGGCGGCTGCGTCGCTCTGACGATACGAATAGGCCAGCCATGCAGTCGCGACGACGGCGATGGCTATCCCGACAGCAACCCAGAGTTTGGCCTGTGACCGTCGACCGCCGCGCGAACTTCCGGCCCAACGCCGATTGCCGGTTTCGTTTATGTTGTTTAGCGCGACCCATTCGGGCGGATGCACCGCGTTGAGAAACCCCGGCATCGCCGGCTGCTGCGCGCGCGCCGCGAGGGGGCCGCGCCGCAGCAGCGCTGCCGGGGAGCGTGACGACGCGGCGCCGTTCATTCGATCACCTCGTCGGCGGAGGCGAGCAGTTGTGCCGACTCAATTCCGAGAGCTTTGGATGTGGTTAGATTGATACCGGGCGCACCGCCACTTCCCTTCTGTTCCGGCGATGAAAGAGTCCACGACATGCCTAGGAACCCGCAACAGCCATGGACTGTAGCGCGGCCCAGCATGATTTCGCGAAAAAATGCATCTTTGCACCTGCGCTTACAAAACTTGCCACCCCACGAACGGTGCGTCACCATGCCGAATGGTCCACCGCAATGATCACAGACTTGACGCAACCGCATCACACGCCTCACAGAGTGGCTCTCATCCTGGATCGTCGTGATGCCCTCGCATGTCCCTTGAGTACCGAGAAGGCGGGTTTGCAGTGACCGAGGTAGCAGTCATAATTACAGAAGCAGAGACGCGTGGTGAGCTCTCGCAGGTAGCTTTCGCCGATCGGCTCACAACACAACGAGCACAAACTCTCTCGACTGGGATTTCTCCCGTTCACCAAGATGAATTTCATATGCGACTTCCTCCTGAGAAAATTGTTGTTTTGGTCTCGAGGAGGACCCTAATGTCGTGCTCTCGTCGCGCCAATCGGGCATAGGTAGGTGTCGCTCGAACCTAGAATGGAGGCAACTAGGCGATTGGAATCGAACGAGTAGTACTTTGGTCAGAAGATCCCGGGCGGTGGGACTAGATGAAGCTTCCGTGGTCCTGACATGTGACGAATTCAAAATTGGTCGGTTCCATCAGCGGCAGGTCGGCCGGCTTCGCATCAAAAAGTGATCGGCTTCAAATCGGAAATTCCTGGCCGGCTTAATCTCGGAGCTGACCCGTAGTTCCTGGGGCTTACAAGAAGGCTCCCTCCAGGCACGTAATCGCATTGGCGCAGGGCTCGCTCGATCGTGGCAAAGCCCGCTAAGCAATTTTTCTTTGGATAGGTAATGTAACCGCGCGTCCGGTTACCTCCTCCCTCCCGAAACCGGGCCTTCGCGACCGGCCTTCATGTCCGTTGGCGGCCGGTCGCTCCCTTCTTTCACATTCACACTGAGCGGCTCGAGTAGTTTGCTCTCGATCCGTGGGATCGCCACGTCCTTGTCGGTGAGGTGAAGCTTATTGCGGCCGTGAGGATGTGGATCGCGGCAGGATCATCGAATCCCGCAAAGATAATCTCACAATGGCAATATCGGGTAAGCTGTGCTGTGTTCTTGGCATATGGTGTACATCGCGCCCGATGATTATCACCAAGGCGCAACGGTGAAAATCATGTTCATCCACGTTCCAGCGGCATGGCTCGGGATGTTCGCTTGGGGACTCATGAGCGCTGCAGCGCTCGGCACCCTGGTCTGGCGGCATCCGCTCTCCGGTGTCGCCGGCAAAACGGCGGCGCTTCGTTAGATGCAACGCTAGTCCCGTTTGCATGGCCGCAATCGGCGGAACTCACCGCCACCAGCAACCAAATCACGACATGGAGGTAATCCAGTTGACGCGCGCGCACACCACATCGCTTGATGCGGTTTTGTCTGTCTTGCGGGATTGCGATCGCGCCTGATCGACTTCCAGACGGATTTTCGCCAATTACAATTCGGGCGACATGCAAGGTCCCCCGCCGATCGGAAAATTGCTGGATGCACATTATAGCGGCGCTTCCTTCCCAGCTGCCCCCGCCGCAGGAGCAATTGCTGCTGCACGAGCTGAACCACAGAATCGGCAACGAGTTTTGCTGCGCTATAAGCGTCGTGTCTCTCGCTGCTGCACGTTCCAGCGACAAGAAGGTCAAAGCGGTGCTGAGGGCGGAGCTTCTCCACCACTATGCGGAGGTCCATCTGCTCTGCAGATGCCGGAACATGGGATCCGCACGGACGTGGCGGCATATCTTCGCAAGCTGTTCACGGCGAGGATTCCAAGCGTGCGGCCGGACTCGTCGGCCTCCAGAGTCCCCGCGCGGCTGAGATAGGCGCGACCAGGTCGAGGGCCGCGCCGTGCGCGCCGATTAGAGCGAGGTCTAACGCGTCCAGAACGCGATCGCCAGGAATAGGGCGCTCCGCGCGGGTTCGTGACGCACGGCTGCGGACGAACATCGGCAACGTCTCGACCCTCGACGACGCCGTCGCCGCCTTCAACCCGCTGTGCGCATGTCCAATCCCGAACGCGTCGCGACTGGCTTCTCAGGCGCGTTAAAGACTGACGTCGAGAGCAGGACACCGGCAGCGAGGACCCAGTAGTACCAGGCGTCGAACCCAGCGAATTTGAAGGCAAACGGCGCGATCACAAACACCAACCCGACGGCGCGATCGACCCAAAGGTGCAGCCAGTAGGGAATGATGCGGACGAGCCCGGTGGGATGGTCGGTCAGGGCGGGCAAGAGCAGCGCGGCGACACCGACAATAACCGAAAGCCACATTGCGACCGGTTCGCTCTGGCCGAGCTTCAGCACGAACGGCGCTGCGATCAGGACGATCGCGAAGGGATAATCGATTACGTAGGCGTGGATAGACTTGGTGATGAAGCGGTACGACATTGGTGACTCCTATTGCTTTGGTTGCTCGAGCGGGTTCTTGCGACGCGGAGAGTGCATCCACCCAAGAGGACGATTACGCCGCCCTATGCTGGCAAGCACTAATCCAGTTGATGCGCGAGCGCGCCACATCTCTTGACGCGATTTTGCCTGTCTTGCGGGATTGCGAACGCGCCTGATCGACATCCGGACGGATTTGGGCCAATTCAAATCGCGCGGCGTGCAACCTCGCCGCCGCGCGGTCTCATTGGAACATTGCTGGATGCACATTATGACGACCATTCCTTCCCAGCTACCGTTCCCGCAGGCGCAATTGCTTCTGCACGAGCTGAACCACAGAATTGGTAACGAGTTTTGCTGCGCTGTCAGCGTCGTGTCTCTCGCCGCTGCACGTTCCAACAATAAGGAAGTCAAGGCCGCGCTGACCGACGTGGCGGAGCTTCTCCACCACTATGCGGAGGCCCATCACGCTCTGCAGATCCCGGAACATGGGATCCGCACGGACGCGGCGGCCTATCTTCGCAAGCTGTGCCTGTCGATCAGGCGATCCAAGCTGAATCACATGAAGATAGACCTCGTCCTCGCAGCCCGCCGTTTATGGCTGCCATCGGATCGATGTTGGCTACTGGGAATGATCGTCTACGAGCTCATAACAAACGCGGCGCGGCATGCATCTGCTGGCGGGAATGGATTGATCCGGGTCGAATTGTTGCGCACAGGCGCGCTTGTCGAATGTAGGGTGCTGGATAACGGATCGGGCCCGGTAAGCTTTCGACCGGGACGCGGACTCAAAATCGTGTATGAGCTCGCTAAAGCTCTCGATGGGCGATTCTATCAAAGGTTTGCAAGCGGGGGATCGACGTCCATCTTGGTGTTCCCTTCCAGCAACGAGCCGCACGTCGCCGCAGACACGAGGATCAGGGCACGATCACGGAAGCGCGTCGGCGCCCTTCGCGTGGAATCAACAGCCGACAACCGTCACAACTATCGCGAGGATAGCCACGCGCAATGGCGCAGAATTTTCGCATGACAGGTAGGCTCCCCAACGAAAGCATGATCGCCATGGACGAAATCACAATCTCTCGCGGCTTCAGGTCAAAGCGGCAGGAGCAAACTCCGAAAAACCGACTGCCGCCCGGGCAGTACGTGACGACGGATTTCCCGGTTCTTTCAGCGGGACCTACCCCGCAAATCAACCTTGGAGACTGGACTTTCGCTCTTCAGCTGGGCGGCTCGCTGCTCGGCAAATGGAACTGGGCAGAGTTCGAGGCGCTCCCTCAGACTACGATCAAGAGGGATATTCACTGCGTTACCAAATGGTCGAAATTTGATACCACTTGGCAGGTGTGACTTTTGACGATTTACTGAAGGCGGTAGGCCTCACGGAGCCGACCGCAGCCTACATCATGGCTCATTGCGACGGGGGTTACACAACGAACGTCCCCGTCGCGGATCTCATCGGGGGTCAGGGGATCATCGCGACCCGGTATGAGGGCTTGCCGATTCCACCAGCGCATGGTGGTCCAGCTCGACTGCTGGTGCCGCATCTCTATTTTTGGAAAAGTGCCAAATGGGTCCGCAGACTCCGCTTCATGGAAAAGGATCAGCGTGGCTTCTGGGAGTCGTTCGGCTACCACAATTATGGCGACCCTTGGAAAGAGCAGCGATATGACGGTGACTGAGACAGCAGCCCGGCCCGTGCGGCGACTTAAGTGGCAACTAGCTCAATTGCGTGAAATCGTCGTCGAAACTTATCGGGTAAAGAGCCTCCTGCTGCACGTCGCGAATTGGTGGGGCCACCTGTCCGGCCAGCATCTCGATATTCGCCTCACGGCCGAAGACGGCTACCAGGCGCAGCGCAGCTATTCGATCGCTTCGCCTCCTGAAGACGAATTGCTCACTTTGACTGTGGAGCGCGTGGATAATGGCGAGGTTTCTCCATATCTCGTTGACGATCTTCATGTCGGTGATCAATTCGACTTGCGGGGGCCCATCGGCGGCTATTTCGTCTGGACCGCCGCGATGGGTGGGCCTCTATGCCTCATAGCAGGCGGATCGGGCGTTGCGCCCCTGATGGCGATGCTCCGCCACCGTGAGAGACGCAACGGGCACGCTCCTGCTTTACTGCTCTACTCATCCCGAAGCCCGGAAGACGTCATCTATCGAGCAGAACTCGATGCAATGGCTCGCCGCGATCCCAATTTGCGTGTTGTCAACACGCTGACCCGCAAACAGCCGGACGGATGGATGGGCCGCCGGGGAAGAATTGATAAAGCACTACTTGCTCAGGAGTGCTTCCCACCCGAGCAAAATCCGAAAATTTTTGTCTGCGGGTCCACTTCTTTCGTGGAGGACGTCTCAAGGTTTCTGGTCGAACTTGGACATGACCCGCTCACGATCAAGACGGAACGCTTCGGACCCTCAGGAGGACAAGCGCCATGACTGACGACGTCTCCGATCTCGTGCTGGAAGGCAATTCCGCCGTAACTCTTCTTCAGGAACTTTTTGCTTGCGATATAACCGCGCAATGCGAGGCATGCGGTTCCATACAAGGTGTAGGCTCTTTGCGTCGGCACGGGGCTCCAATGGGAGCAGTTCTAAGATGTTCCCATTGCGATGGCATTCTCATGCGGGCGGTTCATACACCGCATGGCCGGTGGCTCGAAATGAAAGGCGCGCGCTATCTTAGATTTCAGTCGTCTATGTGACACAGTTTTGCTACGATGACTGTAGCCTACTTGAGCTGGGAATAAGGAAAGCGACAGTGGGAAACGGAAAGTCGCCCAATGAAAGAAGGCGTGCGTCCTACCTCCCCGGCCTCAGCCGCTGAAGAGCCGATCGTATTCGTTATCGACGATGATCCGCTCATGCTCGGCGGGCTGAGCAGCTTGTTTCGTTCGATCGGGCTGCGCGTTGAGGCGTTCGCGTCTGCAACCGAGTTGCTGCAACATCCGCTGCCTGCTGTCCCGAGCTGCCTCGTCTTGGACATCAGACTGCCGCGGTTGAGCGGTTTCGATCTGCAAGCCGAGCTTAACCGTTTAGGCATCAAAATACCGATCATCTTTATCACCGGTCACGGCGATGTCCCTATGTCCGTCAAGGCCATGAAGGCGGGCGCGATCGACTTTTTGACCAAGCCGGTTCGCGAGCAGGAGATGCTCGATGCAGTGACTGGAGCGCTTGAGCGGGATCGAAAGCGCCGCGCTGAAGAGAAATCGAACTCGGACGCGCGAGCCAGGTTCGCGTTATTAACCCCTCGCGAGCGTCAGATTATGGCCCTCGTGACCGGCGGCCTTATGAACAAGCAGGTCGCAGGCAAGATCGGCATAAGCGAAAGGACAGTAAAGATTCACCGAGGCAACGTCATGCGAAAAATGCGCACCAAATCGCTGGCCGATTTGGTCATGATTGCTGAAAGTCTGGGGATTCGTGGAAAGGAGAACCAGGAAAACTAGGCAGCGTGGGCAAACTGATTCAAGCGTCGCCCGAGCCACGCCGCATATCATTCCTGGAAAAACTCGGCTAGCACCTGCGATTTAAAAGTCAATTTGCCCAAGCTCAATAGCACTCAGGTCCTATTTTCCGAATGCCCGGCCCCGTGGCACTGTTAAGCGGCGTCGCCGGTCGCCTTATTCACCGGTGATGGAACGATCCGTTGACAGAAACTCCGCTTATTTCGATCGTAGACGATGACGACTGGGTTCGCGGGGGTATAGAAACCCTCGTGAGATCGCTCGGATTGACGGCCCGAACCTTTGCGTCAGCCGAGTCGTTTCTGCAGTCATCATCGGTGGCCGAAACGCGCTGTTTGATATTGGATGTGCACATGCCGGGGATGAGCGGGTTGGAGCTGCAGGACCATTTGTCTCGTCTCGGCTCTGAAATACCGATCATTTTCATTACTGCCTATCCCGATGAGACCATCAAGGGACGCGCGTTGAGCGCCGGAGCCCTCTGCTTCTTGCATAAGCCTATTGACCTCCAGGGGCGACGCCTCGTCGACTGTCTTTACACAGCACTCGACAGAGGCAAGGGAACTAGTCCCGTCAGCTAGTCCTCTACTCCTTGCAAAGAGCGGCCGTGAGCGCGGCTATGCCTGCTCAAGAAGGCATTCCGCGCAGCCCTCAGGAGTCACATCCTCCTGGATCGACACCATACCCTTCGTCTGGCGCATCCATAACACTCGTCTGGCACATTAGGACCAAAGGGACAGTCCAGGGAACCTACGTCCGATAGCGACGCAGGGGTCGCGCAAGTAACATTCGTCACGAGTCACACTTCAAAGCCCGCCAACTGGGGAAGTGATAGCGATGATGACCTCTCCCTCGCTTCGCACGCTGGATACAAGTTCCGAAAGAGCAAGAACGCTGCGGCACGCCGCAAATCAAGATTTGCTTCAGGATCGGTACTTCGAGCAATCTGAATTGCGACGCGATTTCTTCGATGCAACTATCCAAATTTCTCCGACCGAATTAGTCAAACGGCACCGCAAGGAACGGTGCGGGATCCTGACGGAGAGCATCTACGCGCCAGCCCGAAGCAGGATCGAACTCCGTTACGACGCTCCCGCGCACTTGCTGGTGCTATACGAGGATGGCGTTCGTGGCGATGGCGAGACGTCGATTGATGGACTGCCTCCCTCGCGACTTCGAAATCTCGCGAACAAGCTCACGTTCGTGCCAGCCGGTCATTCCTATCGTGAATGGCATGAGGCCAGTGCGGCCATACGCATGACCTGTATCTACCTGAGCCCTGCCAGGGGCCAAGACTCCATCGCTACGGATACTGCGTATGGGCCGAGGGCATTCTTTGAGGATTCCATTGTTTGGGCAACGGCTACCAAGTTGAAGAATGTGATTGAGAGCAATCAATCCCAAAGTGCGCCCTACTTCGACGCGCTCGCGAGTGTGCTTGCGCATGAGATATCGCGCTCCGGACAGGAGTTGTCTTGGCCCACACCGGCGACTCGCGGCGGCCTTGCTAGCTGGCAAAGGCGCGCTGTCACTGCTTACATCGAGGAGCATCTCGACGAACAGATAGCTCTTGTTACGCTTGCTCGGCTTGCTCGGCTAAGCCAGCATCATTTCTGCCGAGCCTTCAAGCGATCCTTCGGAATTCCGCCGCATGGATATCATCTTCAGCGACGTATGGAGCGGGCGAAGGTGCTGTTGTCGGATCGAGCAAATTCGATCACGGATGTCGCATTGATTCTAGGCTACTCCTTTAGCAGCTCCTTTACTCTGGCCTTTCGCAAGATCACTGGACAGACGCCGAGCGAATTTCGCAGAAACGTCACGTGAGGCGCCAATGATTCTGACAACTGTGCAGAGAATGGAACGATTGCGTTCGTCGAACACCTCGGGGCCATTCGATCAAATGCAAGGGAAAACGAATGGCATCTCAGGCCGAAGAGCAATCCTTCATGACCCAGGGAGGTTCGAAATGAGCGAATTTTCAGATTCGTACGTCTCGAGGGTGTTGTTTGCGACCCTTCCGCCGACGTGTGCCGCCGACGCGGTTGCTCGGCGGTGGCGCTGGCTGAGGGCCTCTGTGTACGACCCGTATCGGCCCGAGCTACACTACATGCGTGGGCCCGGACCGAAATGGCGCGCGAAGCACGGGCGCAGCGCTGGGTGATAGCGCATGCCGCACTCGCGGCCCTCCAAAATGCGGCGCTCTTCGCGTGCCGCGCAATCAGTCTCGACCTCGAACGACGTCGATGGCTGCGTCATAGGTGGGTAGCCGGTCATTTTTCGGTTTTTGGGCCGAGGCTCACCCCTTCCCGAAGCCGAACCGCGACAGGGAGCGGCCTCACCTTCGATTAGGCGCCCTCTCGGTAACCCGGGAGGGTCGCTTTTTTGCCGTAATTAATTACCTGTGACGCGGCTCGCGGAAAAGGGCCTCGTGATAATGCCGGCCCCAAAACACGCCAGGAAACATGAGCAGCCGAAGAATGCTGCAACCATGTTCAACGATACTCCTTCTCGCCAGATGAGTATGGCGGCAACGTGAATTGAAAAACGGCACCGCGTGGACTGTTCGCGGTCGCCCACAATCGTCCTTGATGCGCCTCAATGATCGAACGGCAGATCGATAGCCCCAGTCCCAAGCCGCCGGGTTTGGTCGTGTAGAAGGACTCGAAGAGCTGGTCGATGCTCTCAGGAGCCAATCCCGGGCCCGAATCCCGCACCGCGACGAGTACCCCTTCCGAGTCGGTTTTCACCGTGCTGATGAGCAATTCCCGAGGCCCTTCGCTCATTCCGCTCATTGCCTCAATAGCGTTGATCAACAAATTGAGAATCACCTGTTGTAGTTGCACTCGATCGCCCTGAGTAGCTGGCAAAGCCTCCGCTAGCTGCGTCCGCAACGAAATACCCTTGCTCGCCATTTCGTTTTGGGCCAACTCTATAACTTGTAAGATCGCTTCGTTGATCTCCAATCTATCCTTCCGTGGAGGCGCCTTTTTGACGAGGGCCCGGATCCGATCGATCACCTCACTGGCTCGGACGCTGCTCTGCACGATAAAACCGAGACTCCGGCGGACCTCCTCCAGATTTGGCGGTTGAGCGGCGAGCCAATGCGAAGCGGCATTGGCGTAACTGAGTGCCGCTCCGAGCGGCTGGCTAATTTCGTGGGCAATAGAACCCGACAACTGCCCCATCGTCGCGATGCGGTTCGCGTGTGCGAGTTCCATCTGTACCTGAGTGTATGCCCGTTCGGCTCTTTTCCGATCGGTTAAGTCGAGCACGAAACCGACGCCCTCACCCGCCCCCCCCTCGAAGGCGGCGGCACCGACCAACACCGGCACGCGCGTACCGTCTTTTCGAAAGAGTTCTTTTTCATAGGGTTGGGCAGTTCCACTCGCCTCTAGCTGTGCCGCTCGGCGGTCGTCTGCGCCGCTCCATTCGGGCGGTGTCAAGTCCCTCCAGTTCAAACGGCCAGCGATGAGATCGCTGCGGTCATACCCTATGATGCGCAGATAGGCTTCGTTGGCATCAATGATGCGTCCGTCAGCATACCACATGAACATCCCTATGATGTTCGAGTCGACCAGCCGCCTTATCTTCGCTTCCCGATCCTGTAGATCAGCATAGAGACGGATGTTTTCTAATGAGATCGCCGCCTCGGACGCCAAAAGTTTGAGGACGACGATCCGGTCGGGCGTAAAGACGTGCAGGGCCAAGTTGTTCTCGAGGTAAAGCACTCCAACCAGTCTGGCTTCCTTGAGCAATGGCAGGCAGAGTATCGAATGTGCGTGATGCCGACGAACATAATCGTCGGCAGAAAACTGGTCATCGCCTGAGGCGTCGTGCAGAAGAAGGGTATCTTTCGTTCGCACGACGTAGTGGAGTATCGAGACTGGAAGATCCGTTGCGGTTACGCTCGCTTGCCGCGCACCGACTGCCACCGTCTTACTGCCGGTCGTGGCTTCCGCCACTATCCGATACTCTTCACCCTGTGCAAGGATTAGTAGACCTCGCTCAGCACCCGCGTGCTCAATTGCTGCACGCATGAGGGTGTCGATCAATTTTTCCAGAACGATCTCACCCGACATAGCTTGTGAGAGCTTTAGTACGGTCGCTAGGTCCAGGTTTTCGAAGGATGTCAGGATCGTCCTCGTCGGATCGGACAGCAACTTTTCATGTCGGAGGCGCGGATATAGATTCTCGAGTTGCCGTACCTTGCCATCGGCTCCCCATTGCAGATAGCAGTCGCGGGCGTCCCGCAAATACGTGCGGGCAATCTTGTCAAAGTCACGTGCCGTATAGAAGCGCGCAGCGAGCTCGTTGGCGATTGCCTCGTTATGCACAAAGCTGTTTGCGCGCGCGGAGCGAATGGCTTGCTCGTACAAGCGCATCGCATCGAGGTCGCGGCCTTCTATTCGCGCGATCTCTGCAGCGACGAGCGCGGCACGGTTTTCAAAGTTCTCTGGGCAGTTCTCTGCCCATATTTCCAGATGCTCGTAGTGAGCGGTCAGAGCATCGAAATGCTGCTGTCGTCGGTCAGCCGCTGCAGAATCATAGGATGCCGCATGGGCCAGCGCGCCATAAAATTGGTACTCAGCGAATTCAAAAAAAACTGGTGATGTCCAGAGTAGCCGTTGTGCGTTCCCTGATGCTTGGATTGCTGAAGAGTAGTCTCCGGCTAAGACTCGAGCCTGCAGCTTTCTAATCCAATACCAGCACTCCGGCAGCGTCAAGCGCGGATTACTCGACAAATGGCGCTCGAACCGAAGTTCATCGAACTGTTCATCGTTGAACGAGCCGAACTTCGTCGTCAACCCACGGAGCGTCCGGATAAGCCGGAGCTGCACGGTGATGTGGTCAATGGCGTGATGGGACCGCGTTTTCTCCGCAAACTCAAGGCCATTCTCGGCTTCACGTTGTACTTCAACAAGCGGATCTCCCGCCGCAAGAAGATTTCTATTTAGATCGTTGCAGGCATAGGCCGCATAGAGAAGATCGCCGCTCTTATTGGCAGCGTCGAAGGCGCGCCTCACCAAGTCACGGCCAGCCTTGACGTGCCTCGTCCAAGGCATGATGACGTTTACAAAGTACAGATAGGTCCTGGCTTGGAAACGCTGCAAGCCGCGTCGTTCCACCAGTTCGTAGGCAAGCCGACCGAATTGAAATCCGGCCTCGTAGTTGCCGAAACGCGGTCCGGCGATCATCCCGAGCATGACATAGGCGACGCACGAACCGTCGCTGTTGCCGTGCTCGAGGCTGAAATTGACTGCCTTGCAGATGGCCAGTGAAAGAAGGTTCGCATCCGTATACATTGCCGGAGGCGAAAGTTTGGTGAGAACATCCAGAGTCGCGAGCGAAGCTGGGTCGGTCATGAACGGCAACTCGACGAGCTCCTCGATCGCACGGCTCCCGAGCAGTGACCAGATCCGCTCGTATTCACGTCGCCCTTCCTCTTCCGTCGGATGGGGCGACCATTCGATGCCGGTATCTCGTAGGTAGTCGAGACAGACGGCGACTGCGGAATCGCTGCGTGCGAGAGTCGTATAGAGGTCCACACGCAAGCACGCGAGTGTAGCTTGCTCAACAGGATCCGCAGCGTGAGAAGAAAGTGCGGTTAAGCGCTCCTCGGCGGCCACCAGCTCGCCAGTCAGGAACTGGCATTCGGCTCGGTGTAGTTCCAGGGCGAAGGTGAGCTCGCGCCGACTCTCCCAACAGTCGTCAGGCAACAATGCCGCCCCGGCGATAATATACGTCAGCGCCGCGTTGTAGGCGGTCGACTGCTTGGCGCGCTTGCCTGCGATCAGGTTCAGTTCGGCAACCTGCTCCCGTTCCGCGGCTGACGTGATGAGGGCGGAGCCGCGGTTGAACTGGCTCACGATTTCGAAGATCATCTCCTCCCGCTTCTCTGGAGGAGTGTGCGCCACGAACAGCCTCCCGATTCGGAGATGCGTCTCGTCGCGCAAGTTTTCCGGAATCAAAACGTAGGCCGCCTCCTGGACCCGGTCGTGCAGAAATTTATAGGAACCTTCCGACCGTAAAACGAGCCCTGCTCCGACTGCGTCCCACAGCTCGCTATGCATGTCATCTTCTGACTTCTCATAAACCATCCTGAGTCTTGCGAAGTCCACGCTGTTGCCGAGGCAGGCAAGCTGCTGCAATACTTTCTGAGTTTCGAGCGGCAGGCGGTTGAGCTTCCCGACCATGAGGTCGACCACGTTATCCGTGTAGCCCTTGGCGTAAATCCGTTGGAGATCCCAGGCCCATCGCGCTTCGCGTTGCTCGAAGTTGAGTAGCCCCTCTTCGGCAAGTGAGGACAGGAACTGAATGGCGAAAAATGGATTGCCTGCGGTCTTCTCGTGCAGCAGGCGCGCCAGCGAGGCGACGCGGTCCGGCCCGCAGCAAAGAGAATCCCCAATCAACTGTTCCAGGTCTTCACGGGTCAGCGGCGTGAGCGCGATTTCCTGCACTCTCCCGCCGCCTTTGCGGATCATTTCGATCTTGCGCATCAGCGGATGGCTGGAATCGACCTCGTTGCCTCGATATGCACCGATCAACATCAGGTGTCGCACATCCGGCTGAGCCAACAGGTCCTCGAGCAAATCGAGGGTTGCTGCATCGAGCCATTGCAGATCATCCAGGAAGAGGGCGAGCGGATGCTCCGGCCGTGCAAATACGCCGATAAATCGCCGGAAGACCAACTGGAACCGGCGCTGCGCGTCGAGTGCCGGGAGAATGGGGACGGGCGGCTGTTCTCCTATGATCAGCTTAAGTTCAGAAACCAAGTCGACAATAAGCAGGGCGTTCGGGCCGAGGGCCTCTTGAATGGCATCACGCCAGATGCGCAGCTCCGCTTCGCCCTTGCTCAGAAGCGGACGGACAAGACTCTGAAACGCTTGCGCTAGAGTCGCATAAGGGATGTTACGCTTGTATTGGTCGAACTTGCCCGAGGCAAAAAGGCCGCGCGACGGAACGAGCACCTTCTGCAGCTCGTTGACGACAGACGATTTGCCGATACCGGAGTATCCAGAAACGAGCACTAACTCCGGCCTGTTGCCGGCTACGACACGGTCGAATGAGGCGAGCAGAGTCTCGATCTCCGTCTCTCGCCCGTACAATTTTTCGGGAATCAGCAGCCGATCTGGCGTGTCATGCTTCCCAAGTGGAAACTCGTCGATACCGCCCCGATTCTCCCATTCGGCAAGACAGTGTCGAAGATCACTCTCAACGCCAGCGGCAGTCTGGTAACGCTCCTCAGCGGTCTTTGCGAGCAGCTTCGTAATCATCTGCGAGACTGGAGCCGGGACATTCTCCAGCCGCTCGCTGGGCGCCGGCGGCTTTCTGGCGATATGGCAGTGGACCCACTCCATGGGATCGGCAGCCGTAAACGGCAAAGAGCCGGTGAGCATTTGGTAAAGTGTGACGCCGAGCGCGTAGAGGTCGCTGCGGGAATCGATCGCGCGATTCATACGTCCGGTCTGTTCGGGTGCCATGTAGGCGAGCGTACCCACAATGAACTCGGGCGGTTCGGGCGCCTGCCGCTCGCGCGGAAGACGTGACGCGATACCAAATCCCGTTAGCCAGACCTCGTCGGTCGCGGAATTAACCAACACATTGGCCGGCTTGATGTCTTTGTGAATGAGACCACGTTCGTGTAAGCGGCAAAGCGCAGCCGATAAGGCGACCGCGAGCCGCAGAAACGTTCGCATCTCCATGGGCCGGCCGATAAGTCTGTCAAGGGGCTCGCCCCCCGGGTCCTTAAGCACCAGTTTCGTTTGGCCGCGCTTGCGCACGAGCTCCAACGGTCGTGCCGCCCACCCATCATCGAGGTCGTCCCTCAATCCGTATTCGTGAGTAAGGCGATCGAGGGCAGCACGTGTGGGATGCTCCGCGGCGGGCAGCACGGCCAACACGGCAGTACCATTGCCGTCGGCGTGGCTGTCTCCTCTGCAGAAGATGCGCTCGCCGTCCTCCCACAAGACCTGGAGACCGCTATCCCAATGGGAGCCAAATCGAGAGGGCGGTTTCACTGTGCCGGACTCCGCTGCCGGGCCGGTCTGGGAGGCCGCACCCTCGATCAGCCGCGCCAGCTTGAGCGCCGTCTCCCGCAGAAGAACAACCGCGCGGCCAAGACCGTGCCTGCGCCGCTCATCTCCGGCGTCCGCATCTTAGCGGGATCGAAATAGAAGAATACCACGCGCGTGGGAACGAACAACATTAGAATCCGTTTCTAGTGAAATGATGGCCACCCCGACCCTATTTTGAGGCTCTCGGCGTCGTCCTGGCGCACGAGCTGGCGCGGCTGAATGCCGGGGTTCGGCGCAGGGAAGCTCCTGTGCGAGGGGGTCTCGCGGGATGGCAGCAGCGCATCGTCTCCACCTATATCGATGAGCACCTTGCCGAGCAGGTACCGCTCGCCACGCTTACCCAGCTGGTCGGTCGGTCTGAGCCCGTACTATTTCTGTCGGGCGTTCAAGCAGTCCTTCGGCCTGCCGCCGCGCTGGTGAAGCCCCCACTTCTGTTATAGTACTTTAATTGGCTTGCATTGCGGCCGGCCGTTCGCGCAACCTGCCTCCGGGGCATGCGTGAACCGTGAACTGACCAACACCGCCGCGAAGGCTGCATCGCTGCTGGCGATCAGGCTGCCGCTGGGCGCGCCGATTGCGTCTGTGTGCACGGCATAAAACACAGTGCGGGGAGGACAACATGCGAAGGCTGTTATGCGCGGCGGTCGGACTGATGATTGCGGCGGCAGCGCAGGCGCTCGCCGAACCCGTGGCCGACCGGGCTGTCGCTGCCGCCAAGGACTATGTGAAGTCCAATAACCTTAAGGAGCCAAAGCTCACCATCCTGCTGAGCTCGCTCTTCAACAACTCGTTCCCGGACTTCGCCAAGAAGTGGGAGGAGCTTACGGGCGTGAAGATGGAGATCGTGCCGCTCGGCTACACCGACATCCCGGCCAAGATCATGCAGGAGGGTGTGGCCAAGACCGGCGTCTACGACATCTTCAACGACTTCCCGTACACCGCCCCCGACGCCGCCGGCGCCAAGGTCATCATTCCGCTCGACAACTATGCCGCCAAGTACAAGCCGGACTTCTCCGGCGTCGCCGACGGCCTGAAGTACCAGCAGTACCACGACGGCAAGCTCTACATCATGGTCAACGACGGCGACCATCTGCTGCTGGTGCTTCGCAAGGACCTGGTGGAGAACCCGCAGGCGCGCGCCGAGTACCACGCCAGGTTCAACAAAGAGGTCGGCTGCCCGGACACCGTGGCGGAATGGGCGCAGCAGGCCGCCTTCTTCCAGACCAAGGAGGGCGACACCCGCTGGGGCGTCAAGTTCGAGAAGCCGCTCTACGGCGCGCTCGGCCACCGCTCAATCAACTTCTCGTACCGGCATTTTCCGGTCTACATGAAGGGGCTGCTGTTCGATAAGGACATGAAGCCGCGGATCAACACGCCCGACGGGATTGCCGCGATCCGGGCGTTCGCCGCCAGCGTCGAGCACATGCCCAAGGACATCCAGGGCTGGGGCACGCCGCAGATCTATCCGTTCTGGGCGAGCGGCCAAGCCTATTCAGCGATGTCGTTTCCCGCGATCGTCGGCTTTGGCGAGAGCAACCCGAACAGCGTGATCAAGGGCAAGCAGATCACCTGCATCATCCCGGGCAACATGATCGACGGCAAGCTGGTGCGGCGCGCGCCGCAGGCCGCCGGCACCGGCTACATGGTGAGCGCCTACTCCAAGCATCCGGAGCTCGCCTACCTGTTCGTGCAGTGGTTCACGAGCCCGAGCGTGAGCGACGAGGCGGTCGCCCATCCGCGCGGCTTCTGGGATCCCTATCGCGTCGATCAGATCAACAATCCGAAGATCGTCTCCCGCTTCGGCGCCGAGATGGTCAAGACCACGCTCGAGAACACGAAGTACGCGGCGTCCCTGCTGATGCTCGAGGGCAATTACGAGTACTTCAAGATTCTCGACAATAACCTCGCCGACGTGATGAACAAGAACATCACCCCCGAAGAGGCCGCCCGGCGGATCGAGGCCGGCTGGAACAAGGTGACCAACGACGTCGGCCGCGAGAACCAGATCAAGATCTGGCGCAAGGGCGTGGAGAGCGGGATCTATCTCGACAAGTTCTGATCGATCTCGCACGGCGCCGTGGGAGCGCGCCACCGCTGCCCTCCCCGACGGGAGGGCGGCATGCAGGCCTCTCCAGAAGGAGAGACGAAAGCAAGTCCGTTGCACATGGATGAGGTTCTGGATCGGGCGGACATGACGGAGATCGCCGCACCGGCTACGCGCTTTGCGGTGGGCACGGCGGCTGCGCCAGGCGCGCTCAGGCGCTTCGGCAGATGGCTCGGCTCGGACCGCATCTTCCCGCGCATTCCGTTCCTGCTGGTGGAGTTGCTGTTCATCCTGGTGATCTTCGTCCCGTTCCTGCTCACCATCTACATCAGCGTGCTGAAATGGCGCGCCAACCGCCCGTTCGAGACGGCCTATTTCTCGGGCCTGGAAAACTACGAGGCGGTGCTCAGCAGCGACCTGTTCTGGCTGTCGATCGCGCGCACCTTCTATTTCGCCGGCGTGGCGGTGGTGGTCGAGCTCGTGGTCGGCTTCGTGCTCGCCATGCTGGTGCACCAGTGCACGCGCTCCAAGAAGTTCTACACCACCATCTTCCTTATCCCGATGATGATCGTGCCGATCGTGGTCGGGTACAATTTCTCGATGATCTACATCGACAGCGGCCCCCTCAACCAGCTGCTGGCGCCGTTTCTGGAGCGGTTCGGCATCGATCCGCGCATCCGCTGGCTGTCCGACCCGGTGGCGGCGCAGCTCGCCATCATCATCGCCGACATCTGGCAGTGGACCTCGCTGACCTTCCTGATCTTCCTGTCCGGCTTCTCGGCGCTGCCCCGCCAGCTGATCGACGCCGCCCGCGTCATGGGCGCCACCCCCTGGCAGAACTTCTGGCGCGTGCAGCTGCCGCTCCTCAAGCCCGCCATCGTGATCGCGGTGATCATCCGCTCGATGGAGGCACTCAAGATGTTCGACCCGGTGGTACTGCTCACCTTCGGGGGGCCAGGCACCTCCACGCAGACGGTGGCCTATTTCCTGTGGGAGCAGGTCTGGGTGTTCAATAAGTTCAGCTTCGGAGCGGCCGCCTCGGTGCTGCTGCTGATCATGCTCTCCGTGCTGATCTACGTCGGCATCTATCTCCTGATCCGGCAGCGCAGCCCGGTCGAGGGGAGGGTCTGAACGTGGCGCTAAAAGCTGGGCTCACTCCCGAACAGGCGCGCGCCCGCAGAGTTCGGCGCGAGCGGGTGCGGCGCACGCTGCGCCACGGCATCCTGCTGGCGTGGACGTTCTTCATCGCCTTCCCGATCTTCTGGATGGTCTCGACCTCGTTCAAGGATTCGGGCGAATGGGTGGCCTGGCCGCCGCACTGGCTGCCGGAGGCGCCGACGCTGCACAACTACGCGCAGATCTTCGCCTTCCGCAGCATCGACCCGAGCTTGAGCCGACAGGCGGCAGAGCAGGCGTTCTCGATCTGGAAGGGGCTCGGCGACGCGCTTTTGGTCTGCACCACCGCGGCGCTGCTTGCGCTCCTGCTCGGTGCCGCGCTCGCCTATTCGATCTCGCGCTTCCAGGTCGGCGGCCGCTATTTCCGGCACACCATCCTGACCATCCGCATGATTCCGCCGATCGTGGTGGCGATCTCGGTCCTCATCTACTACGCGATCCTGATCCCGTATGCGACCAGCGGCGTGCTCGGCGTGCGCATCAGCCTGTTCGACACCTACATCGGGCTGATCCTGATCTAC
>WNGA01009341.1_pt1 | contig 23320 bp, 17 predicted proteins | sample 5400061 | NCBI WGS metagenome assembly WNGA01 (sample SAMN13153366, study PRJNA577476) | soil metagenome | isolation source: 100 cm soil or saprolite under grassland replicate 2 | place: USA:California | collected 2016-06-15
TCGAACTGGAAGCCCTCGTCCTCCATGCGCTTCAGCATCTCGAGGATGCGCCGGGCTTCCGAGGTGTTCTTGTCGAGGTCGATGCCGTATTCCTTGGCCTTCCACAGGATGTTCGACTGTCGCGCGAGCTCCGAGACGAAGCGCGAGACGTCGCGCAGCTCGCGCAGGCTCTCCGGCGGAATGCAGTCGAGGCGCATCTTGAGCATCACGTTCGGGATGATCGACACCAGGTTGGCATTGCCGCAGCGTTCCCCATAGCCGTTGATGGTCCCCTGGATGTGATCGACGCCCTCGGCCACCGCGGCCAGGGTGTTCGCCACCGCGCACTCCGTGTCGTTGTGGACGTGGATGCCGAGCGGGGTCTCCATCTTCACGTGCTTCTTCACCTCGCGGATGATCTCGGTCACTTCGTGGGGCAGGCCGCCGCCATTGGTGTCGCAGAGCACGAGGCAGTGGGCGCCCGCCGCCTCCGCGGCCTTGAGAGTACTGAGGGCGTAGTCGCGGTTCTTCTTGAAGCCGTCGAAGAAATGCTCGGCGTCGTAGATGACCTCCTCGAAGTGCTTGAGGAGGTAGGCGACGGAGTCACCGATCATCGCGACGTTCTCGTCGAGGGTCGTCCCGAGCGCATGCGTCACGTGGAGGTCCCAGGACTTGCCGAAGATGGTGACCACGGGCGGGCCCGCCTCGATCAGCGCCTGGATATTGCTGTCCTCCTGCGGCCTCACGCCGGGACGGCGCGTGGAGCCGAAGGCGGTGATCTTCGCGGACTTGAAGACGGCGTCCTGGACGCGCTTGAAGAAGCGCAGATCCTTGGGGTTCGAGCCGGGCCAGCCGCCCTCGATGTAGTGGATGCCGAGAGCGTCCAGGCGCTGCGCGATGCGGACCTTGTCCTCCATGGAGAAGGACACGCCTTCGCCCTGGGTGCCGTCCCTGAGCGTGGTGTCGTATACCTTGATTTCCCGCGGCATGGGACGGCCATCATCCCTCTGCCCCGGCCCGGGTGTCAAGTTTGGGCCGCCGCGGGCCATAGCGTCGCAAGCCGGACCGCTCGCGCCCGTAGTTTGCGACCGCCGTGCCGATTCACGGCCAAGGGTCGACTATTCGGCACTAGTCGGCTCGGGTGACGCGCGCGGTGGCGAAGGCTCTTCCAGGGCGAAAGCGATGGCTTCGGTCAGCGTCATCGAACGCCCCCGAGCGTTCGCTTCTCCGATGGTGTCGGGGCTCAGTCCCCGACTCGACCCCTCTAGACTGCGCTCGAGATCCGCGCGCCAGGCAGGCGGCGGGACGGCGCCGATGATCCGGCGGAGCGCTGCCGCGCTCGCGGCGAGGCGGTGGCCACGGAGCGGCTGGGCTTCGTCGGCCGCCAGGCCCGCAAACCCCTCGAGGACGAACGCAATGCCTCGCCGGTCCCCTATCTCTCTGAAGACCTGGAGGCTCTCTGCGAGGCGCGCTCGGGCCAACGCGTACTCCCCCTGGTCGCGCGCCAGGCGCGCGGCCGTGCTCAGCACATTGGCGGTGTTCTGCCGGTCACCGAGCCCGCGCCAGATCGCCAGACTCTCGTCGGTCCGGGCTCGCGCCACGTCGAACTTGCCGGTCGCCCGGGCGACCATGGCGAGGCCACCCAGTGTCCAGCCCATGCCGACCCTGTCGCCGAACTCGCGCCACAAGGCGAGGCTCTGGTCCAGGTGGCTCTCGGCGAGGTCGGCATCACCCAGATCGCGAGCGATGACACCGAGGTTGCCGAGGGCCGCTGCCATCGCTTCGGTGTCACCAACCTGCTTGACCAACTCGAGGCTCTCTTCGAGCAGCGATCTGGCGGCGACATGGTTCCCCTCGTAGCGGGCGAGCATGCCGAGAAGAACGAGGCCCCAGCCGATCCCGTGGATATTGCCCAGCTCGCGGTAGATGTCGAGGCTCTCCTCGAACCACGCGCGCGCCTCGACATAGTCTCCCTGCTGGTTGGCGAACCCGCCCGCCGCCTGCAAGACCTTGGCTCGGGCTGCGGTACGTGTCCGGGCCGCCGGCAGCGCGAGCAGCGCGGACGTCCACTCCCGTCCCTCCGCGAGGTATCCGCGGCTGCGCCAGAAGCGTCGGAGCGCGGCGGCCAGGCGCAGGCCAGAGTCGGCCGGTCCGTGTCGAATGAACCAGGAGAGCGCCGCGCGTAAGTTGTCGTGGTCCTCCCTCAGGCGATCTAGCCATTCGGCCTGAGACCATCCGCCGAGGAGTCCGGGCTCGGCTTGCTCGGCGAGCTCGAGACAGTAATCGGCATGGGCTCGTTGGAACCGATCGGCTTCCTCGGCGGCGGTCAGGCGCTCCAGGGCGTACTCACGAATCGTCTCGAGCATCCTGAAGCGCAGGTCCCCGCCCTTTTCTTCCTGGCGCAGCAGGCTCTTGTCGACGAGCGACGCCATTCCGTTGACCACGTCCAGGCTCATATCCGGCAGACCGCCTCGGGCCACTGCTTCCACGGCGGTCACGGTGCAGCCGCCGACGAACACTGCGAGGCGGCGAAACAGCACCTGCTCGCCAGGCGTCAGCAGGTCGTAGCTCCAGCCGATCGCCTGGCGAAGGGTCTGCTGACGAGCGGGCAGATCCACCGGCCCCCTCGTCAGCACGGCCAACCGGTGCTCCAGCCGCGCGAGCAACGCCTGAGGCGAGAAGGTGTTGACGCGCGCGGCGGCGAGCTCGATGCCCAGCGGCAGTCCATCGAGGCGATGGCAGATCTCGGCGATCGCGGAGGCGTTTCGATCGGAGACTGCGAAATCGGGGTTGGCCGCCTGCGCCCGCTGGATGAAGAGCCGAATCGCCTCGTAGCGTGTCAATTGGTCGGCCGGTTGCTTCCACGGGCGATCCGGCAGCGCCAGTGGGGGCACCGGGAACTGACGTTCGCCGCGCAGGTGCAGGGCTTCCCGGCTCGTGACGAGGGCTTTCAGTCTGGGGCACGTGGAGAGGAGGTCGGCCACCTGGGCCGCGGTGGCGAGGACGTGCTCAAAGTTGTCCAGCACGAGCAGGAGTTGACGATCGCGCAGGTGTTCCTTGAGACTGTCCAGGATCGGCCGGCTGGTGACCTCCTGGACCGACAGCGTCTTGGCGATGCTCGGGATCACGAGATCCGCGGAGATGACGGGAGCCAGATCGACGAAGAACGTGCCGTCGGGGAACTCGCGGAGAGCGTGCGCAGCGATCTGAAGGCCGAGGCGGGTTTTCCCGACTCCGCCAGGGCCGGTGAGCGTGAGCAGCTGCGTCTCTGGGTGCCCGAGGAGATCACGCGCCCTGACAAGTTCACGCGCCCGACCAATGAGGGGCGTGGGCTGGACTGGGAGATTGTTGGAGAAACTTTCAAGCGTGCGGAGGGCCGGGAAATCCACGGCCAAGCCGGGTGCCATGAGCTGGAAGATATGCTCCGGCCGCTGCAGGTCCCTCAGCCGATGGTGGCCGAGGTCACGGAGATCCGCGGCGGCCGGCAGCGCCTCCCGCGCGAGCTCGGCCGTGGCCGACGAAAGCAGCACCTGCCCACCGTGAGCGGCGGCCATGAGCCGCCCGCAACGATAGAGGGCTGCGCCAAAATAGTGATCGCCCTGTCGCTCGACCTCCCCCGTGTGCAGTCCCATACGCACTCTGAGCGGGCCGACATCGCCCCAGACGGCCGCATGGAGATCTTGCTGGGCCCGCACCGCGGCCGCGACGGCATCACTGGGAGATGCGAACGCCGCATACATGGCATCGCCAACCGTCTCGAAGACTGAGCCATGATTCTGCTCAACAGCCTCGCACAGAATGGTGTGGTGCTGTGTGATGGCGCTGCGATAGGCATCATGATGCCGCTCGAGGAGCCGCGTCGACCCCTCGACATCCGTGAAGAGGAAGGTCACCGTGCCTGATGGCAGCGCAGGCATGGTCGAACTCAGGCGGCGCGCCGGTTCACAGCGGCGGATAGAGCCACAGCTTCTCCCTGATGACTAACGTCGGCGCTGACCCGCGGCTGCCTCGGCCGTCGGGTCCAGCGGCTTGTCAGCGAGAGCCCACGATGTTCACACAGCACTCAGTGGCGCTAGCCCGCATGAAACCACTGCTTCATTCGAGGACTGTGTCGGCGCGCAGCAAGAACGTCAGTCCTGCTCGCTGACTACAAGTAGACAGACCTGCGTATCTGGTCGCATAACGCAGCAGACGCTGCTACGGCAGGTCGTATATTCGGTGGTGGTCAGACGCATGATGCCCGCGTTCCTCCTTCAGTCTGGGCCGGTGACGCCAATGTGCGGCCTTGCCGGTCCCGGGCGATAGGCAGCGAAGCCTCGCCGCTTATCCGGACGGCCCTAAGATTTCTGGCCGCGAGCCATGCTAGCGCCCGGGCTTGATCTTGAGATCCTCGTAGGGCGCGGAGTAGGAGAAGCCCTTGATATGGTCCACGCAGGCCTCCTCGACGCGCGGCCCGATGCCCCAGAGGAAGGCGATCTCGTAGATGGGCACGTGCAGCACCCGGTCGTGCATGAGCTGCTGGATCTGGCCGAGCAGGGCCTCGCGCTTCTTCCGGTCGAGCTCGCGCGCCTGGCGCTGGTAGAGATCCTCGATCTCGGGCACGACCCCCGAGGCGTAGATCCCGTTCTTCGTTACGTAGACCTCGATGCGCGTTGCCGCGTTGCCGGCCGGGGCTCCCAGCCCCATGATCACGCCCTTGATCTTCTTCTCGCGCCACGCGGTGAGGAAGGCGGCGCGCTCCATCGTGCGCAGACGCGTCCGGATGCCGACCGTCTGGAGATAGTTGCCGATGCCCTCGGCCAGCGAGAAGAACGGAGGAAACGGGGTCAGCTCCCCGGCGTCGAAGCCGTTGGGATATCCCGCCTCGGCCAGAAGCTTTTTGGCCTGAGCGGGATCGTATGCCGGCGGCTCGTAGGCCCGCGAGAAGTCCAGGACCCGCGGAATGAGCGCCCCGGTCGGGCGCGAGAGCCCGAGGGTCTCGGCCTGGTTGAGGGCGTTGCGGTCGAGGGCGTGGCTGGCGGCCAGCCGCACGCGGCGGTCGTGCCACGGTGACTTCGGATCCCACTGCTCGGGCAGATCGAGGAAGACGACACCGGGAGGCATCGAGGCGGCCAGCCTGAGTCCCGACGTCCGCTTGACCTCCATGGCGGTCGGCCCGCTCAGCAGATACACGATGTCCACATCGCCCGCCTTGAGGGCGGCGGCGCGTGTCGTCTCGTCGGCCATGCTCCGGAAGACCAGCCGCTTCACGGCGGGAATCTTGCGCCAATAGCCTTCGTACGCCTCCATCACGAGCTCCACGCCCGGCGAGAAGCTCACCACGCGGTAGGGCCCGGCGCCGACGGGCGCTTTCAGGAAGCCGTCGTCGCCCACCTTCTCCACGTACTTCTTCGGCACGATCCACGCCGCCCCGGTGGCGGACGTGCCGTAGAAGGTCATGAAGTCCGGCCACGGCTCTTTCAGGTGGAAGCGCACGCGGCCGGGATCGACGATCTGGACCTCGCGCACCCGGTCCTTCAGGAGCTTGGCGGCGGCGCCCCGGTACCGGTCGAAGGAGAACTTGACGTCCTCCGCCGTCACGGGGTCGCCGTTGTGGAACTTCACGCCCTTGCGCAGGACGAACTCGTACGTCAGGCCGTCCTTCGACACGGTCCACGATTCGGCCAGGCTCGGCGTGTTGTCCCCGGCCGGCATCGGCTTCACCAGGGCGTCGTGGATCGCGTACAGCACCATGAACGGGTTGATGAACGCCTCGGTGTCGCCGGGATCGAGCCAGCGCGCGGCCAGGGTAACGTGGAGCCCCCAGGTGAGCGTGCCCGCGGGGGCGGCTGCGGCCGGCCCGGACGGGACGGCGATCAGCAGCAGCAGGACGAGCAGCCGTCGCATCAGACGACGCCCGCGGCGCGGAGCCTGTCCACCTTCGCCTTCGGCATTCTCAGGAGGCCCGTCAGGATCTCGTCGGTGTGCTGCCCGAGGAGAGGCGCGGGGGCGGCGGCGACGCCCGGAGTCTCCCAGAGGCGGATGGGCACACCCATGGCGGTGACGGATCCCGCCTTGGGATGCTTCACGCTCACGAACATCCCACGGGCGCGCAGGTGCTCACTCTCGCACACCTCGGCCACGGTCTTGATGCGGCCGGCGGGCACGCCCGCGTCGTCGAGCCGCTTGAGCCAGTCGGCGGCGGGGTGACGGCCGAACTCCGCGTTGAGCGCCGGGATCAGCGCGTCGCGGTTCGTCACGCGCTTGGCCTCGCTGTCAAAGCGCGGGTCCCGCGCGAGGTCCTCCCTGCCGATGGCGCGGCACATACGCTCCCAGAGGGAATTGTTCGCCACGCCGAGCGTCATGTACGCGTCCTGCGCTTGGAAGACCTCGTAGGGCACGATGGACGGGTGCTGGTTGCCCCGCCGGGCGGGCTTGCCGCCGGCATTCCAGTACAGCCCCGCCTGATAGGTCAGCAGCGAAGCCATCACGTCGAGCATGCCGACCTCGACCTTCTGCCCCTTGCCCGTTCTCGCGCGCGCGAGGAGGGCCAGCGCTACCCCTTGCGCGGCGGCCATGCCCGAGACGAGGTCGCCGATGGAGTTGCCCACCTTGACGGGCGGGCCGTCGGGAAAGCCCGTCAGGTCCATGACGCCGGACTCGCCCTGGACGATGAGGTCATAGCCGGGACGCGAGGACTCGGGGCCGCTTTCGCCGAAGCCGGAGATCGCGCAGTAGATGAGCCGCGGGTTCAGCTTGCGAAGCGCGTCGTATCCGAAGCCCAGCCGCTCCATGGTGCCGGGGCGGAAGTTCTCCAGCACCACGTCGGCCCTGGCGATCAGGCGACGGAGGAGGGCCTGCCCGTCGGGGGCCTTCATGTTCAGGGTCAGGCTCTTCTTGTTGCGGTTCACCGACATGAAATAGGTCGCCTCGCCCCCGGTGAAAGGCGGCCAGCCGCGCGTGTCGTCACCCTTGCCCGGTTCCTCGACCTTGATCACTTCCGCGCCCATGTCGCCGAGTGACATCGAGCAGAACGGACCGGCCAGCACGCGCGTGAGATCGACGACACGAATGCCGGCGAGCGGCGACCGGGGCCGCCTCTTCACCGGCGCCTTCTTCCTAGCTGTCGCCACGCGAGCGTCCTCCCCAGATACCTTTGGCCAGGCTCTTGCTAATGGCTTGGACCTTCTCCCCGCCGGCGCCCGCCCGACGCCAGAAGAGCCGCGCCCGATCGGCGAAGCTCATGTGGGAGAAGTAGAACACATTATCCAGCGATTCGACGCCCACGCTGGATCCGATCCTGATGCCGCGTGTCCCCTCGCCGTGGCAGAAGAGGCGCGCGCCTCCCTCGAGCTCGATGAGGGCGATGTGAAGCGGCGCCTTGAAGCCCTCGGGCGGCGAGTGCAGCGTGGTGAAGGAGACGATCTCTCCCACCCCGGGCACGCTGGCCGGCTCCATGGACACGGGATGATCGGGGCAGTGGCGCGCCACCGGGACCACCATGCGCTGGCAGCGCGGGCAGCGTGAAGCCGCGATCCGCTTGACGATCACGCGCGCGCCTCGAGCAGGGTGACCCAGTTGTTGGTGGCGAGGCCGCCGATGGACTGGGCGAGGGCCACGCGCGCGGCGACCTGGCGTCCCTCCGCCATGCCGCGGAGCTGCCAGCAGAGCTCCACGATCTGAGAGATGCCCGTGGCGGCCAACGGGTGGCCGCGCGCCTTGAGGCCGCCCGAGAGGTTGACGGGGAGCCGGCCATCCAGCCCTGTCTCGCCGTCGAGCGTTGCGCGGCCCGCCTTGCCCACGGGCAAGAGCCCGGTGTCCTCGAGGGAGATGATCTCGAATGGCGAGAAGGCATCGTGGATCTCCGCGACGTCTACGCGCTCAGGTCCGAAGCCCGCCATGGCGTAGGCGACCTGGGCGGCGACTTGCGTGGCGCGGAACGAGGTCAGGTCGCTCCGGTAGCGCACGGCCATGGTGTCCGTACCCTGTCCGATGCCGGCGATCCGCACGGCGGAAGGCTCGGACGTCAACACCACCGCCGCCGCGCCATCGGAGATAGGGCAGCAGTGGAAAAGCCTGAGCGGGTCGGCGACGAGGCGGCTTCCCATCACCGTCTCGAGGGTCACGAGCTCCCGGAAATGCGCGAGGGGATTACGCATGGCATTGGCGTGGTTCTTCACCGAGACCTGCGACATCTCCTTGAGGGTGAGCCCCCGGCTGTGCATGGCCGCCCGCGTGATGAGTCCGGCCAGGGCCGGCATGGTCGTCCCGTACGTGCGCTCGTGCGGATCCACCGACCGGCCGATGATCTCCGAGACGCGCGGCGTCGGCACGTGACTCATCTTCTCGCCGCCCACCACGAGCACGCTCCGATGAAACCCCGCCGCGATGGTGGCGAAGGCCGCATAGACCGCGGCCACGCCCGATGAGGTGGCCGTCTCGACGCGCAGCGCCGGCACGTTGGAAAGGCCGAGGTGAGTGTTGACGAGCGACGCGTAGTTGCCGGCCCCGGTGAACTCTTCCGGATTCATAGCCGCGACCACGAGCGCGTCGGGGCGCTCGATGCCGGCGTCGGCCAGGGCGGCCAAGCCGGCCTCCGCGATCAGGTCCGGCAGGTTCTCGTCACGCCGGCCGAAACGGGTCATCCCGGCCCCGGCTATCCAAACATCGCTCACAGGCTCATTTCAAACCGTGAGCGTGGGAGGTGTCAAACTCTTTGGGACGGGGCCGGCGGCTCTCCAGGCAGGTGGGAGGTACCCTCCTCGCCATGCGTCCCATGACCACCATTGGCCCCGTTGCTTCTGCGCCACGGGCCTGGGGGCGGCGGAATGCGCACCTCGAATTCGCGCATGAGCCGCAAGAGGTAGGTACGTTGCAGTCCGAGGGCGCGCGCAGCCCGCGTGCGGTTGCCGCCCACCTGGGTCAGGGTCGCCTCGATGAGTCGGCGCTTGAACTCGCTCACCGCCCCGTGAAAGCCGTATGGCCTGGGGGCGGGTGCGGGCGCGGGAGGGGAAGGTGTGACGGCCATGGGGACTCTCTCTGGCAAGCCGTGTGCCAGAGGTCGCGGCACGTCATTTCAACGGGATGCGCGGGCGTGACGGAGGCCACTGCCACTTGGCCTGTGCAGGAGAAGTCCGAAGCTGTAACGCGCGAAGGGCATCGACGCTCACCGAGAAGATGGACACAAGAGACGGGGGCCCAGACCGGACCCCCGCTGACGCAGATCGAGACGCGCGGCTAGCCCTTCGTGGCCGGCTTGACGCCCGGATTGTCCTTGAAGAACTGCTTGTTCAACTCGATGAAGTTCTTCCAGTTCGCCGGAGTCTCGTCCTCGGCGAAGATCGCCTTGACGGGACAGACCGGCTCGCAGGCGCCGCAGTCGATGCACTCATCCGGATGGATGTAGAGCATCGTCTCGCCCTCGTAGATGCAATCCACGGGACAGACCTCGACGCAGGCCTTGTCCTTCACGTTGATGCAGGGTTCAGCGATGATGTACGCCATTACAGCCTCCTGTGAAACGCGCGGTTTTCCTCGTCGGCGGTTGCCGCTGGGCGTAAAACCCACGTAGTTGTACCAACTTGCCCCGAAGGTGTCAAGCCGTTTGCGGGCGGCTCAGAGCGTCCGCAGCTTGGGGTCGAGCGCGTCCCGGAGAGAATCCCCGAAGAGGTTGAAGGCGAAGACGGCCAGGCTGATGGCCAGGCCGGGAAAGACGGCCATCCACGGCGCCGACTCGGCAAAATCCACCGCCGCCCCGCGCAGCATGAGGCCCCACGCCGCGGTCGGCTCCTGAACGCCCAGGCCGAGGAAGGAGAGCGTGGCCTCGAGCAGGATGGCCTGGCCGAGGAAGGACGTGAGCAAGATGAGGTACGGCGCCATCACGTTCGGCAGCATGTGGCGGAGGATGATCCGTCCGTTGCCGAAGCCCGCCGCGCGCGCCGCATCCACATAGGGCATCTCGCGGATGCTGAGCGCGCTCGAGCGGATGACGATCGCGCAGCGCGGGATCATCGGGATCGTGATGGCCATGATGAGGTTGGGCAGCGTATTGCCCAGGATAGCCACGATGGCCAGCGCCAGGATGATGAGCGGGAACGCGATGAAGATGTCCATGACGCGCTGGAGATAGAGATCCACCCGGCCACCGAAGAACGCGCTGCCGACACCGAGCACCGCGCCGGCGGTGGCGCCGATCATGGCAGCGCCGAAACCCACCAGGAGCGCCGTGCGCGAGCCGTAGATGAGGCGCGTCAGCACGTCGCGCCCGAAGGCGTCCGTGCCGAGCCAGTGGGCCGCGCTCGGCCGGGAGAGCATAGCCCCGAAGTCCACCGCGACAGGGTCGTACGGCGCGATCAGGTTCGCCGACAGCGCCACGAGCATGAGGAGGATGACGACCGCCGCGCCTGCCGCGCCCAGCGGGCGACGGCGGATGAAGTCCTTGATGACGCCCCACCATCCGCCCCGGGCCGCCTCGGCCGCGGCGATCTGCGTAACGTCGAACGGGACATTGATAGCCATACGCTACCGGTACCGGATACGGGGATCGAGCCAGCCGTACATGACATCCATGAAGAAGTTGACGATGATGAACACGGACGCCACGAGAAGCACCAGCGCCTGCGTCAGCGTGTAGTCCCGGTGGGCGACGGCCTGGACGAACAAGAGCCCGAGCCCGTTGAGATTGAACACCTGTTCGGTGACCACGAGCCCGCCCATGAGGGCGGCGAACTCGATGCCCGTCACCGTCAGCACCGGCAGCATGGCGTTCTTGATCGCGTGGCGCTTGAGGATCAACGTCTCGACCAGCCCCTTGGCGCGCGCCGTGCGGATGTAGTCTTCGCGCAGCACCTCGAGCATCGCCGACCGCGTCATGCGCGTCACCACGGCCGAGAGGCGGTAGCCGACGGCGAGCGCCGGCCAGATGAGCTGGAGGAGGTTCTGCCAGGGGTTGACCCAGAAGGGCGTGTAGACCATGGGCGGCAGCCAGCGGAAGACGACGAGCAGCACCAAGATCATCAGGATTCCCAGCCAGAAGCCCGGCGTGGCGATGCCGGCGATGGACACGATGCGCGCGACGTAATCCACCCACGAGTCCTGCTTGAGCGCGGAGGCCACACCCAGGGGGAGCGCGATCGCCACCCCGATCACCGTCGCCATGATGGCCAGCTGGAGCGAGAGCGCGAAGCGGAGCTTAAGCTCCTCGGCGATCGACGCTCCGGTCCACATCGAGGTGCCGAAATCGAACCGCGCCAGGCCCCACAGCCACGTCCCGAACTGCTTCCACAGCGGCTGGTCCAGCCCGAAGCGCGCCCGCTCGGTCTTGAGGAGCTCTTCCGACACGGCGCTGCTGTCGCCGGCCAGGCGGAGCTCGACGATGTCACCCGGCACGATGCGCATGAGGACGAAGATCAACACCGCGACGCCCAGAAGCGTCGGGATCATCAGGATGAAGCGCTTGACGACGTACTTCCACATGCGGGGAACTCGCCCCTCACCCTGCCCTCTCCCCGGAGGGGAGAGGGGTAGAGGGAGTCGCTTCGCGAATTACCAAGCTATTCACCTAGCCAGACTGTGTCGAGCTGGTTGTTCAGGTAGTGGCTCGGGGTGATCGTCCACCCCTTGACCTTCGAGTTGTGCGGGATGATGCGGTGCCACTGGAGCGTGTAGATGACGTGGGCCTCCTCGTCCAACAGCCGCTTCTCGAAGGCGCGCAGAATTCTCTTCCGCTCCTCGGCATCCGCGGCTCGCGACTGCTTGACGAAGAGCTCGTCGATCATCTTGTCCTTGTGCTTGCCGAAGTTGGCGTCCGACGTGCTGATGAAGCGCGGCAGGTCCAGGTCCGGCTCGACGATGAAGCCGCACTGGAAGTCCATGGTCACATCGAAGTCGCCGCGCTTGAGCATCGGATGGTAGGCCGAGGCCTCGATCATCTCCATCTTGACGTTGAGCCCGATCTGGCGCCATTGATCGATGAGCCAGATGCCCAGGGGTTCGTACGGGTGCGGGATGGCGCGGTTCTTGAACGTGAACGCAAAACCGTCCGGCACGCCCGCCTCGCGCAGCAGGCGCTTGGCCTCGGCCCGGTTGGCGGCGATGTCGTGCCCGTAGCCGGCCAGCTTCTCGAGCTCCGCCTGGGGAGTCGCATAGGGCGTCCCGGGAACCTGGATCCCGGCCACGTCCTTGACCAGCGTGATCCGCGACAGCGCCTTCGAGCCCTCGTAACGGTCCAGGGCGAGAGACAGGGCGCGCCGGACCCGCTTGTCATCGAAGGGCTTCTTCTCGTGATGCATCGTCACGTAGTTCAGGCAATCCCACGCGCTCTCCTGCACCGTGATCTTGGAGCCCAGCGCCTGAACGAGGCTGTCGCGCTCAGCCGGGCTGAAGCTGCGGAACTGGATGTGGGCGCGCTCACCTCGGACGGCCGCCACCTGGGCCGACGACGAGGAGATGAAGATCGCGCGGTAGCCGTCCAGGTAGGGCTTGCCCTTGTCCCAGTAGTCCGGGTTCTTCTTGCCGACCCAGTGCGAACCCTTCACGTGCTCCACGAACTTGAAGGGCCCCGTTCCCATGACGTTCTTCTCGTACCAGTGGATGTCCTTGGCGAGGATGTCGGCCTTGTAGATCCAGTTCCAGGGCGAAGCCAGGTTGAGCAGCAGGGACGACTCCGGCCGCTTGAGGCGGAAGCGCACTGTGTAGGGATCCGGGGCCTCGACCACCTCGACCACCTCGTACGCGCTCTTCCGGAGCGATTTCACGCCAGCCGAGGGAAAGATGATCTTGTCGTAGCTGGCCTTGACGTCCTTCGAGATCATCTCGCTGCCGTCGTGAAACTTGACCCCGCGCCGGAGCTTGAAGGTGTAGGTCATCCCGTCCTTCGAGATGGTCCAGGACTCGGCCAGGTCGCCGACAGGCTTGGTGCCCGTTCTATCGAAGGGGTCGACCTTGAGGAGCGTGCTGTAGTGAGGCGCCATGGGGTGGATCACGCCAAAGGTCTCCTCCTCGTGCGCGTCGTAGGAGGGCGGCTCCGAGGGCACGACGAAGATCAGCTCGCCGCCTGAGCGGGGCTTGTCCTGGGCGGTGGCTGACGTCGGCGCCAGAAGGGCAGCGACCAGAAGTCCTATCGTGATGCGTCCGGCAGTGGACATTCTCATGCAACGCCTCCTTGCGCTGGGACAAGGGGAAAGACCGTCAGTTGTTACGACGGGCCACGGTACATTAGCGACCTCGCACCACCCTGTCAAGGTGGGAAGCGTCATCGCTCGGTGACTAAACGCAGGCCGCCAGGTGCCCGGGCCGAATCTCCCGCAGGGGAGGCACCCCCCGCTTGCACTCCTCGATGGCGATGGGGCAACGGGGGTGAAAGACACACCCAGCAGGGGGGTTGAGCGGGCTCGGGACTTCGCCACCCAAGATCGTCCGTTCACGCGTGAGCTCAACGGCCGGGTCGGGGATGGGCACGGCCGAGAGTAGGGCCTTCGTATACGGGTGCTGCGGGTTCTCGTAAAGCGACTGCCGGTCGGTGAGCTCGACGATCTTGCCCAGGTACATCACGGCCACCCGGTCGGAAATGTGGCGGACCACCGAGAGGTCGTGGGCGACGAAGAGATACGTTAGGCCCAAGCCGGTCTGCAGCTGCTCGAGCAGGTTGATGATCTGGGCTTGGATGGAGACGTCGAGGGCAGAGACGGGCTCGTCGCAGACGATCAAGGTCGGCTCCATGGCGAGGGCGCGGGCGATGCCGACGCGCTGACGCTGGCCGCCCGAGAGCTCGTGGGGATAGCGCCGGGCCATGGCCGGCAGGAGCCCCGCGTGGCCGAGAAGCTCCTTGACGCGGGCCTCGCGGGCGGAGCGCTCGGGCACGATGCCGTGGACGGCGAGGGGCTCGGCGATGATCTGGCCCACCGTCATCCGCGGGTTGAGCGAGCTGTACGGGTCCTGGAAGATGACCTGCATCTTCCGTCGCACCGCCCGCAGCTCGGACGGCGAGGCCCTCGCCAGGTCCTTGCCCTCGAAGAGGATGGAGCCGCTGGTCGGCTTCTCCAGTTGGAGCACGCAGCGGCCTGTCGTGGTCTTGCCGCAGCCGGACTCGCCCACGAGCCCGAGCGTTTCGCCGCGGCGGATCGAAAACGACACGTCGTCCACAGCCTTAACCACGCCGCGCCTGCCGCTCCAGAAGCCGCCCGCAACGTCGAAGTGCTTGGTCAGGTTCCGGACTATTAAAATCTCTTCGCCCATGTGGGGCTCATCGCGCACCCGATCACCGGCTACTGACGCCGCTGTGGTCACGCGCTCACCTTCTGGGCGAGGTCGGTCGACACCCAGCAGGCCGAGACGTGGCCCGCTGCAACGGTCTCGAGCGGCGGCGCCTCGCGCTGGCAGCGCTCCACGGCGTACTGGCAGCGCGGCTGGAAAGCGCAGCCCGGCGGCAGCCGCGAGAGATCGGGCGGCTGGCCCTGGATAGGCAGAAGCTTGGCCTTCCTGGGTTCATCGAGGCGAGGCACGGAGCGCAGGAGCCCGAGCGTGTAGGGGTGGCGCGGGTTGGCATATATCTCGCGCGCCGTCCCCCGTTCCACGATCCTCCCCGCGTACATGACGTTGACCCGGTCGGCGTAGCGGGCGACCACGCCCAGGTTGTGGGTGATCATGACCATGGCCACGCCCAGCTTGCGGGAGAGCCCCTTCATGAGCTCGAGGATCTGCGCCTGGATGGTGACGTCCAGGGCCGTCGTCGGCTCGTCTGCCAGGATCAGCGAGGGGTTGCACGCCAGCGCCATGGCAATCATCATGCGCTGTCGCATCCCGCCGCTGAACTGGTGCGGGTACTGGCTGAGACGGCGCTCGGGGTCGGAGATGCCGACCATCCCCAGGAGCTCGACGGCGCGCGCTCGTGACTGGGCCGGCGTCATCCCGAAATGAATCTCGGTCGGCTCGGTCAGCTGGCGGCCGACGGTGAGGACAGGGTTGAGCGACGTCATCGGCTCCTGGAAGATCATGCCGATCTCCCGGCCGCGAACCGCGCGCATGTCCTGGTCGGAGAGCTGGAGGAGGTCGCGCCCCTTGAAGCGGATCTGGCCGCCGACGATGCGTCCGGCGGGCGCCGACACGAGCCGCATGACGCTGAGCGCGCTGACCGACTTGCCGCAACCCGACTCGCCGACGAGGGCAACGGTCTCCCCCGCCCGGACATCCCAGGAGACCCCGTCCACGGCGCGCACGACGCCGCCCGAGATCGCGAACTGGGTCTGGAGGTTTTTGACATCGAGGAGGAGGTCTCCGCCCTGCTCCATTGCCCGGGCAGTCTAGCACACGCCCGGCCATGAACCTGTCCCCGAGGCAGAACCTCTACGCGAGGCGGGCGGCCTGAGCCTCAAGCCTTCTCCGGAAGGCTAACTTCAACCGGGCGGGTGGCGTCGGGGGTGGCGGCTGCGCGGCCGGCGGAGTGGGCCCTTGGCGAGGGCGCGCAGCCCGCAGGGCTGCGATTCACGAAGGCTAGGGTGGCGAAGCCGGCTGGGCAGCCGCCACCCCCGACGACAGGCCCCGCCCGCCTCGCCTAGAGGTACTGCCTCGCAGGGGGTTGAGGCTCAGGCCGCCCGCGTGAAATGGGACGCTAAGGCCGCTCGCCGCGCGCCAGGCGCAGGTCGATGTCGTCGAGGCAGGGCACGAGGTCGGCGATGGAGTCGACGACGTAGTGGGCGCCGCATTGCCGCAAGCGCGTATAGGCGCGCTGTCGGCGAGCCTCGCGGTCCGCGGGCACCAGCGCCATGATCTCCTTGAGAGGGAGCCCGACTTCGTTGCCGCTCATGGCGAGCCCAACCGTCCACATCCCGGCATTGAGGCCTTCCTCCACGCCCGGCACCGTGTCGTCCACCTTGACGCAGGCAGAGACGGGCCAGACCTGAAGGTTGATCATGTTCTGCAGGCACATATACGGATAGGGCCGCCCCGCCGGCACGTCGGTCGCGCAGACCGTCGAGTCCGGCTCGTACCCCTGCCGGGCGGCGTCCTTACGGTTGATGTCCATCATCTCCGCGAGGTATCCGGTGGTCGAGCCGATCTTGATGCCACGACCCCGCATCTCACCGATCGCTTCCAGGGCGCCCGGAATCAGCTCCGAGTAGTCCGAGAGGCAGGCAAGCTGGAGGGGCACGAATTCCGCGAACATGGCGTCCACGTCGCCATCGGTGGGCCGCCGGCCGTGCTTCGCCTGCCAGCGCTGCGCCACCGAGTCGAGCTCCGTGATTTTCTGGATGTGGACGCGCTTGTGCGCGCCCATGGGCGCGCGCGCCTCCTCCATGGTGATGGGCACCCCCTGGCGCTTGAACACCTCCACGAAGACCACGGCGGGGGCCATGCAGCCATAGTCCATGGTGGTGCCCGCCCAGTCCAGCAGCACCGCCCGGATCTTTCCCCGATAGCGTCGCTCGTACGTGAAGCTCATCGTCGTCTCCTCGAGAAGGGTGAGTCGCGAGCTACCGGCCGGCGGGGGCGCAGCTGGTCACCCCCATCTCAGCGAGGATCTGCTTGATGTTCTCCAGGGCTCCCCGCATCTCGCCCTCGCCGAGGCGCCCGATACATCCGATGCGGAAGCTGTCGGCCACCGTGAGCTTGCCCGGATAGATGACGTAGCCCCGGCGCGCGAGCCGATCGTACAACGTCTCGAAGTTGAACTTCAGATCGGCGGGCATGCGAACGGTGACGATGATGGGTGCCTGGAGCGCGTCCGGCAGCAGCGTCTCGAAGCCGAGGGCCCGCAGACCGTCCACGAGGACGCGACAGTTCTTCGCGTAGCGCGCCCCCCGCCCCGCCGTGCCGCCCTCGGCGGCATGCTCGACGAGCGCCTGGTCGAGCGCGGCCAGCACATGCGTGGGCGGCGTGAAGCGCCACTGTCCCGTCTTCTCCATGGCCACCCACTGGTCGTGGAGATCGAAGGACAGCGCGTGGGCATTGCCCCGAGCCCCTTCGAGTGCCGTCTGCCGGATGATGGCGAAGCCCACGCCGGGCACCCCTTCCAGGCACTTGTTGGACGAAGCGACGAGGGCGTCGTAGGGTACCCGGCCGGCGTCCAGAGGAAGGGCGCCGAACGCGCTCATCGCGTCCACGAGCAGGCTCCGGTGATGTCGGGCGGTGACCGCGGCGATCTCCTCCACCGGATTGAGCACGCCCGACGTGGTCTCGCATTGGACGACTACCACGTGGGTGATGGCGGCATCGGCCTCCAGCGAGGCGTCGAGGGTGGCCACGGCCACCGGCGTGTCCTCGGCCGTCTCGAGGGCCACGCACGCGCGACGCAGGTACTCGCAGATGCGGACCATGCGCTTGCCGTAGGCGCCGTTGACGAGGATGGCCACCTTGCCCGACGGGGGCACGAGGGTGCCGAGCATGGCTTCCACGATGAAGGTACCGCTGCCCTGAAGCGGCACGCACACGTGGGTGCCCTGCCCGCCCGCCAGCTCGACCAGTCGCTCTCGTACCCGCGCATTGAGCTTGATGAACTCGGCATCGCGCGAGCCCCAGTCGCGGAGCATCGCTTCCTTAACCGTGCGCGAGGTGGTGAGCGGCCCGGGAGTCAGCAGCCAGGGTTCGCGGCGTGGCTCGGTCATGTCGAGCTCCTCTCTCTCCTAGCTCTTGGCCCGGAGACCATCGGGGTCGTACGGCGCCCGCAGGCTGCCCCGCGCCGTCACGCGATCGCCCGCGATCTCGATCTCGAAGCGGGCCTGCGCGAGGTAGGTGGCGTCGATGCCTTCCCGGCGCTTGATATAGCCCATGGCCACGGCGCGCCCGAGACTGTGGCCGTAGGCCGCGGAGCTGGTCGAGCCTACCATGCGTCCCTCGCTCCAGATCGGCTCGTCGCCGAGGGGCAGCGCCTCAGGATCGTCCAGGATGAAATTGACGAGGCGCCGGGCCAAGGGCCGGCCGCGCTGAGCGAGCAGCGCCTCGCGACCGATGAAGGGGGTGGCCTTGTCGAAGGCGACGGCGAAGCCGAGCCCCGCCTCGAGGGGCGAGTCGTCCGTGGTCAGCTCGCGTCCCCACGCGCGATAGGCTTTCTCCACGCGGAGCGACTCGATGGCGTAGTACCCGGCGTCTCTCAGTCCGAGATCGTCGCCCGCCTCGTGGATGGCGTCGTACACGCCGGCCGCGAATTCCACGGGCACGTACAGCTCCCAGCCAAGCTCGCCCACGTACGTGATGCGCGAGGCGCGCACCTGGGCGCGTCCCACCGGGATCTCGCGGCTCGTCGCGAACGGGAAGGCCGCGGGGGAAAGATCGGCCCGGGTCAGGCGCCCGAGCAGGTCACGCGAGCGCGGGCCCATGAGACCGAGGACGGCGGAGGCGCCCGTGACGTCGGTGAGGGTGGCGCGCGCGCCGTCGGGAAGATGGCTCCTGATCCAGTGGAAGTCACGCGTGGTCTGGGCCGCGCCCGTGACGATGAGATAGGCTTCCGGGCCGAGCCGGGTGACCGTCAGGTCACTCTCGAAGCCGCCGCGCTCGTTGAGCATGCCCGTGTAGACCATGCGTCCGGGAGCCACCGCCACGTCGTTGGCGCACAGCCTCTGGAGGAGAGCTTCCGCGTCCGGGCCTTCGAGACGGAACTTGGAGAACGAGCTCTGATCGAAGACGGCGACGGCCTCGCGGCAGGCGCGATGCTCGGCCGCGGCCTGGGGAAACCAGTTCTGCCTGCCGAAGGAATACCCGGTCTCCGGCGTGATCCCGGCGGGCGCGAACCAGTTCGCCCGCTCCCAGCCCATCTTGCTGCCGAAGCAGGCGCGCCGATCCCGGAGCCGCTCGTAGAGGGGCGAGCGACGTAGCCCCCGGCCGCTCTCGAGCTCGCGGTTGGGAAAGGCCACGAAATAGTGCACGCCCACGATCTCGCTCACCCGCTCGCGGAGGAACTCGGGATTGGCGTGAAAGGGCGCGAACCTCCGGATGTCCGCCGGCCAGAGGTCCATGGGCGCCCCGTCCTCGACGATCCACTCCGCGAGCGCGCGTCCGGCGCCCCCCGCCGCGGCGATGCCCCCCGAGCAGAATCCCGCGCCCACGTAGTAGCGCCGCACCTCCGGCGCCTCGCCGAGGATGAAGTAGTTGTCCGGGGTGAAGCTCTCCGGCCCGTTCATGAGCAGGCGCACCTGAGCGGTCTCGAGCGCGGGGACGCGCTGGATGGCATGACGCATGAGCGGCTCGAACTTCCCCCAGTCCTCGGGGAGGGTGCCGAAGCTGAATCCCTTCGGAATGCCGTCCACGCCCCACGGCTTGGCCCAGGGATCGAAACCGCCCATGAGCAGACCCGCCACCTCCTCTTTGAAGTAGATGTGCCCGTCGGCATCACGCATCACGGGCAGATCGGGCGTGACCCCCGCCATCGGGTTCGTGACGATGTACATGTGCTCGCAGGCATGAAGGGGCACGGTCACTCCGCTCAGCCGGCCCAGCTCCCTCGCCCACATGCCCGCGCAGTTCACGAGGATCTCGGTGGCGATATCGCCGTCGGAGGTCTCGACCCCGGCCACGCGATCCCGCTCGATCCTCACCCCGGTCACCGTGACGCCTTCGTGGATCCGTGCCCCCGCCCCCCGCGCGCCTTTGGCCAGCGCCTGGGTGATATCGGCCGGATTGGCCTTGCCGTCTCCCGGAATCCACACCGCCCCCACGAGATCGTCGGTACGCATGAGCGGATAGCGCTCGCCCGCCTGCGTGGCGCTGATGACCTCCGCCTCGATACCGTAGGAGCGCGCGAGGGCGGCGTTGCGCTGGAGCTGGACCATGCGCTCGCGGGTGCGGGCGACGCTGACGCTGCCGCAACGCTTCCATCCCGTAGCCTGCCCCGTCTCGGCCTCGAGACGGCTGTAGAGATCGGCGCTGTAGCGGATGAGCTGCGTCAGATTGCTCGAGGAGCGCAGCTGGCCCACGAGCCCTGCCGCGTGCCACGTGGTGCCACCGGACAGGCTGCCCTGCTCGAGCAGGACCAGATCCTGCCAGCCGAGCTTGGCGAGGTGATAGGCGACGCTCGCGCCCACGATGCCCCCGCCGACGATCACCACGCGAGCGTGGCGAGGAACCGGCATCACTGCGCGCGGTTGAGGGCGAGATCGAAGATGTCGAAGTTGCGGAGGCGGCGCGGCGACGGCACATCGCCGATGCGCCGATTGAACACCAGCGGCACCGACTGCTCGGAGAGCCCGCCATGGGAGCGGAGGGGCGCATCGAGCCCCGAGAGATCGTGCTTGGACGCGCTCGTCCCGATCACGGTGTGGCGTCCGGACACCGCGATGAGATCGCCCATCCGGTCCGGGGGCAGCTCGAAGCGCCGGCACCCGTCCTCGCGGTCGAGCACCAGGTCCATGCCGGGCAGCGCGGCCACGCTGGGCGCGGCCGCTCGCGCGGACACACCGTCCGGGAGATAGACGGTGGCGAAGGAGCCGAGGGCGCCGTGGTGAACCACGTAGGGATCGGTGATGGGCAAGATGACGCGCGCGCGTCCGGCCCCGAGCCATCCGTCGAGCACGTCCTGGAGGTAGATCACCTGCGGCGCGCCTTCCGCGTCCGTCTTGGCATTCATACCGTGGTCGGCGGTGACGGCGATGGTCGCGCCGAGCGCATCGAGCCGGGCGAGGTAGCCGTCCATCATGTGGTAGAAGTCATTGGCCTGGGCCGTGCCGGGAGCGTGCTTGTGCTGGATGTAGTCGGTCGTGGAGAGGTAGAGGATGTCCGGCCGTGCCGATTCCATGAGCTTGACCCCGGCCGCGAACACGAACTCGCTGAGATCGGCGCTGTACACGGAGGGAACGGGCAGCCCCACCAGCCCCAGCACGTCCGCGATGCCGTGCTCCGCCGTGGTGACCTTGTCCGCCTGCTCCGACGAGAAGCAGATCCCGCGCATCCCGTGCCCGAGGAGCCGCCGCAGCTTGTCCTTGGCCGTCACCACGGCCACGGTGGCCCCCGCCTGCGCGAAGGCGGCGAGGATGGTATCGCAGCGGAGATATTTGGGGTCGTTCATCATCACTTCCGCCCCGGCCTCCCGATCCCAGAAATAGTTGCCACAGATGCCGTGCACGGCCGGCGATACGCCGGTGACGATGGAGAGGTTGTTGGGATTGGTGAAGCTCGGCACGACCGAGGCCCCGATCAGGCTCGCTCCGGCCGCCGCGGTGGGGGCGAGGTACGGCATGGCGCCGGCGGCGTAGGCCTGCGTCAGGTAGTCCGGCTCGCACCCGTCGACGCAGACCACCACGAGGGGACGCGCCGGCCACTTGTATGCCCGCCCATTGACGGAGATCGGCCCGCCGCGCGCCATCAGTTCTGGCAGCGGCCGCGACTGAGGTGGGACAGCGCCTGCGGACGCAATTCGGAATAGAGCCGGCAGACCGCCTCGGCCACACAGGGCCAGCGGTGATCCGCCGCCCATCGCGTCGCTTCTCGACCGAGACGTGCGCGGGTCTCCGGGTCGTGGAGAAGGAGCTCGAGCCGCTTGCTCAGCGCCACCGCATCTCCCTCGGGTACGAGATAGCCGGTGATCCCATCCTTCACCGTCGTGGTCAACCCGCCCACGCGAGAGGCGACCACGGGACTGCCGCAGGCCATGGCCTCGAGGGCCACCATGCCGAAGGATTCGTAGTACGACGGCATGACCGTCGCATCGGCCGCGGCGTAGAAATACCGAAGCCGGCGCTGGGGCTGCGCACCCAGGAAGCGCACGCGCCGGTCGAGCCCGAGCGCGGCTACCCGTGTGCGGAGCCGCGCGGCGTGCGGGCTCGAAGGCTCGTCCGAGTCGCCACCGATGATATAGAGCCGCGCCGCCGCGCCGATTCTCGCCATGGCCTTGAGGAGCGTCTCGAGGCCCTTGATCGGCTCGAGCCTGCCCACATAGAGCAGGACCGGCTCGAGCGGCAGTTCGAGGAGATCCTTGGCGGCGGCCTGGGACATGGGCTGAAAGAGCTCCGTGTCGACGCCACAGGGGATGACGGAGATCCCCTCGGAGGTGGCGCCGTAATACCAGACGAGGTGGGCACGCTCCACCACATTGGCAGCGACGATGCGATCGGCGCTCCGGACGATGCGCGATTCCTCGGCGATCCGGAGCTCGGGCTCGAGCTCTTCCGGACCCTGCGCCACCGAGTTCTTGAGCTTTCCCAGGGTGTGGAACATCTGCACCAGGGGAACGCCCCACTGCTCGCGCAGCTCGAGGCCGGCCACCCCCGACAGCCAGTAGTGCGCATGGATCACGTCGTAGTCGATGCCCTCGGCCCAGCGATGCGCCTCCACACCCTCGATGAACTCGGGCAGATGGGAGTGAATCGAGTGCCGCTCGATGGGCGCCTGGGGCCCCGCGGGCAGATGGATGACCCGGGCCCCTTCACCGAGATCGGCCATGCGGGGAATCGACGCATTCTGGGAGCGCGTGAAGACGTCCACGGTCACCCCCATGCGGGCGAGCTCCCGCGCCGTCTCGCGCACGTAGACGTTCATGCCCCCCGTCTCCTTGCCCCCGAGGGCGGCGAGGGGGCAGGTGTGGACGCTGAGCACCGCGACGCGGAGGCTCACGGGCCCACGCGTACGCGGAAGAGATCGTGCGGCTTCGGCCCGAAGGCGTACTTGTAGGACTCTTCGCCACGGAGAAAGTCGAACACGGGAACGCCGCGCTCGATGGCATCGCGCACGACGTGGGTGAGGAGCACGATACCCGGGGCGAGCTTGGCGTGGACGGGATCGAAGCCGGAGTTGTAGAGGCCGACCGAGCCCGCGTATTCGAGGCAGAGAAAGCTCGCCACCGCCGCCCCGTTCCAATCGAGAAACCACAGCCGCGCCCAGCCGGCGCCCGCCAGCGCTCGCGTGGCGTCCTGGAAGAACGCCTCCATCCGCTCGTCCATGAAGCGGGCCTTGCCGACCTTGGAGAGACGGTGGAGCCTCAGGAAGTCGGCGAGGGCGGCGTCCCACCCGTCGAGGGCGGCATGCGAGCGCACGGAAGTGCCGGGCAGCTCGCGCTCGAGCTTCCGTATCTTGCGTCGCAGCTCGTGGCGGTCCTTGCCCGAGAGACCCTCGAGATAGGCGTCCCACGAGGACGGCAGGTCGAGCACCGGGCAGCGGTCTTCCGTCTCGACCTCCACCCCCAGCCCGGCCGCCGCGCAGAGCCGGGGCACGATCTCGCGCGTCGGCGAGGCGGCACGGATGGCGTGGAGGTCCCACTCCGAGGCTTCGCCCGCGCGATGCTGGAGCACAGCCTGCCAGGCTTCCTCCTCGAGGCCGGCGGGGGCGATCAGGTCGAGGTAGTCGGAGACATCAACGCCGCCCACGAGGCGGCGCACCGCCGCGCTTTCTTCATAGAGCGGCAGGAGGCCCGCGAGCGTCCCCGCATCGTCGGAGACGCGCA
>WNGA01005961.1_pt1 | contig 23307 bp, 12 predicted proteins | sample 5400061 | NCBI WGS metagenome assembly WNGA01 (sample SAMN13153366, study PRJNA577476) | soil metagenome | isolation source: 100 cm soil or saprolite under grassland replicate 2 | place: USA:California | collected 2016-06-15
GCTCCGCGAACAGGCGCAGGAAGCGCCGCAGCCAGTGGACGCCAGCCGGGTCCAGCCCGTTGGCCGGCTCGTCCAGGACGAGCAGCTCGGGGTCGCCGAGGAGCGCCCCGGCCAGGGAGAGCCGCTGCCGCATCCCCAGCGAGTACGTCCTCACCCGTCGGCCCGCGGCGGCCTCGAGCTCGACCAACGCCAGCACCTCCTCGACACGGGCGGGCGGGATCTCCGCCGCCAGCGCAAGCGCGCGCAGGTGGTGGCGCCCGGAGCGCCCAGGGTGGAAGTCGCTCGACTCGAGCACCGCGCCGACCCGACGCGCAGGGTCGTTGAGCTCGCGGTAGCGGCGGCCGAAGACGAGCGCGTCGCCGGTGCTCGGCTCGGCGAGCCCGAGCAGCAGCCGCAGGGTTGTCGTCTTCCCTGCGCCGTTCGGGCCGAGGAAGCCGGTGACGGTGCCCGAGTGCAGCGAGAAGGTGAGGTCGTCGACGGCGACGAGCTCACCGAAGCGCTTGGTCAACGACCTGACCGTGACCACCGGGTCGCGAGCACCGTCCTCGGGAGGGACGGGTGCTCCTCGTTCGTCCACTCGCTTCGCCACGTTTCCGTCCCCCTAATGGACACCGGGGCCGAGGGTGCCGCTGAGATGGAGGAAGACCATCAGCCCGAGCAGGGCGGTTGCGATGATTATCCCAAGGACGAACGCCCAACGTGGCGTGCTGTTGGCCGCTCCGCGGTCGGGACCCCCACCGGCGTCGTCTTCGGTCTCGGGGGAGTGGGGCGGGTCGGCCACGTGGGTCTCTGCTCCTCGGTTCGTCCAGTTCGGGAAGACGCCAAGGTTATCGAGACAGATAGTCGCTGTCAAATCAGAGCGTCTCAGTCCTTGGTCGTCACGTATACTTCCGTCGTGCCGAAGCTGTGGACCGAGACGATCGAGACGCACCGCCGCGAGGTGCGTGATGCGATCTTGGACACCACGGCGGCGTTGGTGGCCAAGCACGGCCTGCTGGCGGTGACGATGTCGCAGATCGCCGAGGAGACCGGCATCGGACGGGCGACGCTGTACAAGTACTTCCCAGACGTCGAAGCGATCTTGCGCGCCTGGCATCAACGTCAGATCGCCGCTCACCTCGCATACCTCGCAGACGTCCGGGACCAGGCCGCCGGTGCCGGCGAGCGACTCGAAGCGGTGCTCGAGGCCTACGCCCTCCTCTCCCGCGACTCCCACGGACACCACGACACCGAACTGACGGCGCTCCTGCATCGAGACGAGCACGTCGCCCGAGCGCAGCACCGGGTCCACGACATGATCCGAGACCTGCTGACCGAGGCCGCAAAGACCGGCGACGTCCGGGACGATGTGCCGCCTGATGAGCTCGCAAGCTACTGCGTCAACGCCCTCACGGGAGCCGGCAGCCGGCGTTCGAAAGCCGCGGTCTGTCGCCTCGTGTTGGTCACCCTGGCTGGTTTGCGCCCGCCGCGCTGACTCATCCTGATCTCGCTGCAGCCGCTGATCCAAGCGGGATGACCGACCGATGAGTTAAGGCTCCCCGAGCGGTCCAGACTCGAGGCAGTCGGGACAGCGGACAGCGTTTGTCGATCGGGTCGTCGTTCCTGCTCGGGCTTCTGGTGCAGGCTGGTGTGCTCGGCGGCGTTCCTGACCGGAATGACGGTAGCGTGGCCGACTGCGTCGATTGTGTGCGCGTGGTGAGCGCCAATCCTAGGTGAACGAGACTGGGGCCTTGTCTTCGGCCCCTGACCGCGGCCCGCGCAGCACGTGACACCCCGACCCTTGGTTGCCGGTGCTGGCCCATGCTGCAGCAGCGGACCGCGGTCCTACCATCCGCCACGCGTGCGCTTGCAGCCCGCCGGCGGGGTGGCGGACGCTCCGTCCAGGGCGCGGGGACTCATCACCAGCGACGGCGGGCTGGCCGGCCGGGCGTGCTACCGGCGCGGACCTCACTGAAACCGCACCTCGGCCTCGCTGCGTGCCCACCGTCATCCTTACCGGTGCGGACGGCCGCGACTGTCACGGATTGACATCGCGCGATCATGATCGAGACGAATTTGCGATCATGGTGGTGGTATCTCTGGACCCCGATCTTTGTCGGCAGAGGCGTTCTCAAAATTGAAGAGGCAGCGACGAGCGACGAGACGATGAACGTGTGGCAGGAGTTCCTTTAGGACTGTCAGCGGATGCCAACAGCGCGGTTGCGGCGACTTGGTCGCACGAGCTCGGAGCCATCCCGGCAAGTTGCCGGGTTTGCTCCTCGTCGACGTCTTCGGGGAAGCATCCACGCAATGCCACTCAGTGCGATCCTGACCGCTCCTGACCAGCCAGTCCACTCGCCAGACGCCCATGTTGGGCAGGCACGATGCGGGTTTCTGCTGGTCAGCGAGATGCGATGGTCGCCCGGAACTGGATGCCGGCAAGCGATGAGATCACGACTGCACGTCCGGATCCGTTGTGAGGATGTCCCGCGCGCCGTTGGATTCGTTGTGGTCAGGGGATGCCAGCAGCGCCGTTGCCGCGTCCTGGTCGTACGAGCCCGGAGCCATCCTGGCAAGATGCCCGGTTTGTTCCTGGCCGAAGTTTTCCGGGAAGCGTCCCGCAATGCCACTCAGTCCATGCAATGCCACTCAGTCCACTTGCCCTGGCGGGCGCGTTGAGCAGGCACGATGCGGGTTTCTCCTGGTCAGCGGGGATGCGGGAGTTGTCTGGAAGTGCGTGGTTGTAAGCGACACGCTCTATCCACCTGAGCTACACGCCCGAGAGACTCATAATCCCAGCTCAGAAGCTATATTTCTCGCTCCTTGCTGATGAATGTGATCACGTCTCTCCAGAACTTTTCCGGGACTCTTCCGGAACTCTTCCGGGACCAGCACCTCCAACTCTTCCGGCAACTTCGACGAACCCCCAAAGGACACTACCGCACGGCCTGCATCGTCAAGCTCCCACCACCCCCGCCACCCCCAAACCCGCTGGCAGGTGCGCTACCGCGACGGCACCACCCAGCGCTCCGCCGGCATCTACCCCACCAAGACCGAGGCGCGCAGCGTCAGACGCGCCATCCAGCACGAAGATCACGTCGCTATCTCCGACCAACTCTCACCCACCCAGCCCTCGATGCTGTCCGGGGAGCACTGGCAACGCGACCTGACCCACAAGGGACTCGCCTCGCGCGATCGCGACCTACCGGTCGCTGCTTGGCACCGTCTGCAACGCCGCCGTCGACGGCGGCTAGCGCACGCCAGCCGCGCCTTGCCCGGGGATGCCGTTGCATGGCAGCCCGACCCGCTTGACCCCAAGCACCTGCAGTGCCCGGTTGTTGGCGGCGGTGCCAACGCCACGGCCGGCGGTCACCGTCCCGGGCAGCTTGCCGGTGACCGCCATGACCTGCTCGACCGCCGGACCCAGCCCCGACGCGTCCGCTGGGTTGCTCTGGTGGAGCCGGGCGCAGGAACCGCCTCCCTGAGGGTCCCGTGCGTCCCCGCCTGGCCCCGATCATAGGTCGTGACCTGCACAGGGCCCTGCCAGACAGCTTCGGCTCTCACCTGGCGTCCCCACCCCGTTCCGCCCCGTCCCGCGCGCCATAGCGTCCGGTGAAGCGAAATGATGTAGCAGGCAACGCGGGTTCGAGTCGGTGGGCTGACGGGACCCTAGGGCCACCGAAGCTCGCCACACCGCTGGCGCTGTAGCGTTCTGTGTCCGAGTCTGTGTCCGAGAAGGTTGTCGGTCCACAGGTGCGCGGGTCGAATCCTGCCAGGAAGGTACAGGAACAGATCAGAGACAGATCGGGAACAGTGACAGCGCATCGCCGGCCATGCTCCGGACCATCCGACCATGCCCTGATCTGAATGCTCGCGGTGCTTCTTCTTCTCAGCACCCACGACCGATTTCTGGCACCCACTGTCAACCCACACGCCGTGGCGGTTGCGGCGCACGACGTGGGTTCGGCGACGGCTACCACCTGGCCGGTCCGGGTGGGCAAGGCCCCCGCAGCGTCTCAACCTAGCCGTGGTGCCAGCGGAAGCCTCGACAATGCGGGGTAGCTGGTGGTTCAGACTCTGGTAAGCGCTCGAACCCAACATGGTCCGCGAGGTGCCCGCGCTGAGGCGCCGCGCCGATTCGCCGGACTCCGACACGGCGAGTCTGTTGGTGCACGCCTTCCCGCTGCGGGCTGCCACGTGGGATCAGCAGCTCCGCTGGTTCGCAGACCGATATCGGGTGATCACCCCGGACCTGAAGGGCTTGGCGGGTCGGACGTGCCTGACGATCCGGCGGCCTATTCGGTGGAGTCCTGCGCCGACGACGCGGCCGGTCTGCTCCCGAAGTTGGCCGGTGTCTGAGCGAGAATGGCGCAAGCTCGCTCCGCCAACCTGCAAGACCCGAGGTAGGGTCGTCACCCGGATGGCAACTTCACCGAGCAGCGACACCTCCTTCCCTCCTCCTTGTTGTCCCGTCTCAAGCGATCTGGTCGGCGTCTCGCTCAAGTTGGCCCAATCCGCTCGCGCGTGGGAGAAGAAGGAGCAGTCCGTCAGAGCTGCGGCAAGCCCGGCGCCGACCGGAACCCGTTGATCTTCGTGCAGGGCCGGGGTCAGTGCCACGAGCCCTGCGCGCGGAAGGAAGGCTTCATTCGTGGGTGGCGCGCTACCCATATTTCAGCGCCACCGTTTCTCGGTAACCGTCAGTGGAAGCAATGGGGAGCTGTACGAGTACAAGGTTGTCGAGATCCGGGCAGCCGGCGCCCGACGATCCGCAGGCCGACGGCCGTCCTGTCGCTTCTGGCCATGTGCACCTCCATGGTCACCGCTTCGCCACGGCCCCGCCGGCGGGCGTCGCGTTGGAAGAGACGGGTTATCACACCGCTCTCGCGGAGCGGGTCAGCGCGGACCGGGCAGCGACCCGGTATTGATCGTATCGGCGCTGCTCCTCGTCGCGTAGCCGACGGAAGTCACGCTTCGCGGCGTCGATCTCGTGTGGAAAGAGGGCCATCTCCAGCGCCCTCCCCGCGTTGAGACGGCGCAGAAGGGTGCCGACTGCCGCATCGGCGTGACGTGTGACCTCACCAGCACCGAAGAGCTGCCGGACGGACTCCAGCTCATCGGTCAGCAGGTCTGCGGCGTAGCGAGCCGCATTGCCCAGATGGATCCCGAGGGCTGGAGGGTCGGCCGGTACCATCATTCCGGGGGCGTCCGCGGCCCGATCGATGGCCGTTCGCGCGTCCTGGAAGCGCCGGGCGAACCGTGCGACAGCGTCCAGATCCGTTGGCGCGACCGGCCGTCTCGTGCGGAAGTGCGTAAACGAGATGACCGCCTGCGCGACGGGGACGATCAGCACAGCAACGAGAAACAACCTGGTGACCAGGAGCGCGCCGGCGTTCCAGCGGTCGATGAAGTCGTAGGACAGGTTCCAGTGCAGGGTCCTTGGCAGGTCCCAGGCTGGCGCGTCGGCGAGGTGCCACAGGTGCGCTTCGAGCGCGGCTCGCACCTGCTCACCGGCGGGAACCTCGGGTCGGACGGCGGCGATACCGACGTGCAGGAGGGTGAGCGTCAGTGCGGCGGCGGCCACGAGCGCCAGGCCGACGAGCGCCGCGTACGACACGATCGCCTGCATGAGGGCCCGGCGGTCGCGGACCCAGAGATAGCTGCTCCACAGCTCGCCGGCGACGCTGCCGATGATGCCGACCAGAGCGACCACGCTGATCCATTGCGGCGCGGTACGGAGAAACGCAAACCGGGTTCCTTGCACCCGCTGCGTCCACCAGCCGTCCAGCCCATGGCCCGGCTCGAAGACCAGCGGCAGCAGCGCGGCGGCGACGACCGGCGAGGCTGCCAGCAGAACCACCGCCGGCCAGGGTATCCGCGTTGTCTCCTCGCCGGTGGGGTGGCCGGGAGCCTGTGCCTGGTCCTCGGCCGCGATGGCCCGCAGTGCCCGCCATTGCAGCCCTTTCGATTCCTCCTCGAGAAGGCTCGCGGTCACCCACCGGTAGGCCCCGATGGCGATCCGCAGCAGCGGCGCCAACAGCAGCACTTTGAGGCCCAGGAGCAGCGCACCGCTGATGGGATCGCGAAACAGCTCGGGCTCGCGCCACCCCACCCCCTCCACGATGTGCAGCAGCGGTATCCAGTTGACCAGGTGCCAGAGGTAATACACTTCGCTGCGCCACAGCCTGGGCTCGATCCTGGCAGAACCCGCGATGAGGTCGCCATTCCAGAGGACGGTGGTCACGCCGGCGAATGCCTCGACGCAGACACCAATCGTAATGAGCGACACGCCGGCGCCGACGACGAACTGAACCCCCTGCCCCTCGCCGCGCCGCCGGGTGCGCCAGTCGATCCAGCCGAGGCCGCCCACGCACGCCGCCGACACAACGCACACCAGCCCAACGCCCGCCACCGCGATCGCCGCGTGCGCACCGACCGTCAGCGAGAGCAGAAGCCGGGACAGGCCCACCACGATCACGGCGCCGCCGGCGGCCCACGCCAGGACGGTAGGCCACCGGTATTCGATGTCCTCGGCGACGTCGGCGATCCCGTCATCGACGTCCTGCCGCACCAGCCGCCACGCGTGGGCGAACGCGGTGGCGCGGCGTCGCAGACGGCCGACCGCGTCCATCGCGATCCCCCAACAGTGAGCCTGCGCCGCACGACGGGCCAAGTATCAGCGCTCATCCGCCCTGTCGGCAACCACCAGCCGGCGCCAGGCTCGAGGTCTCATGAGCGACCTTGGCGCTGCGTCGCCTGCTCGCCCGGCGGGTGACACAGGGCGCTTGGATTTGCGGTAGCGCAGTCGCGGCGTTTCAGCGCCGCGTCAGCCCCGTTCCAGTCCTGGGCGCCACAGTACGGCGACTGCGGGCAGCCAAGTCGACCCGGACCGCCCGAATGAGCGGCCACACGGCTGCCCCGGGGAGGGGTGAGATGTCAATCATCGGCACGGGACCACGGACAGCGATGCAGTGGGAATGGAGTCCTGCGGGTACCTCCCCTGTCTGGTCATGGCTCCAACCTCTCACGAGTCGGAGCCTCCAGGAATACCGGGGCGGTTCACAACGCGACTTGACTCGACGTCGACAACGATAAGACCCTTGACTAGGTGGCGATGCCGCCAAGAATCTAGGTTGGTGTCGACGCGACACTCAGGGTCATCTGTTCGGGCGAGGGGGATCGGATGGCTGAGGAGATCTTGCGCGACTACTTCCCGGTGCTTACGAGCCCCGACATCAAGCTTGCCGACGACGTTTCCAACGCGCTGGATGCGGTGGCCAGCCCGATCTTCGGACCCAGCGTGCCCACCACGGCCACCCAACTGACACATGCCGAGCAGCAAGCGTTCGACCGGGCCCAGGAAATCCGCTCGGCGCGTCGAGACCTCAGGAACTTCCTCAGCCGCATCAACAGGCTCCTGACAGAGGCTGACAAGCCTGAGGAGCTCCAAGGTGAGTCCCCGGGCTTCGTCGTCCGCTCCCTCTACTCGAACGTTCGGCGGCGCGACTTCGGCAAGGCTCTTGCCGATATCGATGCGCTGGCTCAGCTGAGGATCTCGGTTCCGGCGGTGACGACCAACCGCATCCTGAGGGGGTTCACGTCCTCAGATGTCAAGTTTGTCTCGATCGTCGAAGTAGAGGTGGAGCCGAACAAGCCGGAGCGGCCGTTCAAGCAAACGGTGACCGTGAAGGGTTACAAGGGACGCCGCTTCAGCAGCAGTCAGATCGCTCGCCTCATGGAATTCCGAGATTTCCTCGCCGGTGGGCCCGAGCGTGACTTCCGGCTCGGACTCTTGCGGGCGGAATGCCACGTGGGGTTGGCGCGTGCCCACCCCGCCGGCGGCGTGGTCGCCGCGGACGACCACTACCGGGAGGCGATCGCGGCCTACGAAGCGTTGCTGCCGTCAGGGGGCGTGAACCAGCTGCTCACCTCACGGCAGCGGTTCGTGGCGATCCGCGCCGCGTTGGCGCACGTGGGCCGCGGCGACGCCCTGTTCCGGCGGTCGTTCCGGTTCACCACCGGGGAGCGGGCCGAAATCGCCAGTGTGTACGCCGCCGCCACGGGGTTGCTGAGTCGGTTGGGGGTGACGGGTCCAGATGCGGACCCGATCGTCGAGTACGCCACACAACAACGCGACAAGGTCGAGGCCGGGCAGAACTTCCTCGGCTACCGCGACAGTTACGTCCCCGACAACGGCCCTGCGGTTCTCGCCGACCTGGCAAAGAGCCGCATCGACGCCGCGATCCGAGCCGCCGGGCAATTCGAGCACTTCAAGACGAGCGCGGAACAGCTCGTGGACGAGCTGGCCGGCTTGACGCAAGACCAGCTGGAACGGGAGCTCGGCGTCGAGATCGCGACGGTGAGCAAGGCCAACGCGGGTGAGCGGGTGCGCGGCGCCGAGATCGCGATCGAGCGGGTCCAGACCAAGCTGGACAACCTCGGGGAGGAGCTGCTCGCGGGTCTTGCCGAGGCCGTGTTCGGCACAATCTCCTTCAAGAAGGGCAGTGGCGTCGGCCTGGAAGGTCAGGCATCTGGACCGGGAGTGATCAGCAGCCTGGTGCAGTATGGGGGGGCGAAGGAGGACCTTCAGAACCAGATAGAGGCGGCCGAGAGCGCGCTGCGGGTCGCGCAAGGCGACGTAGAGATCGCCGACCTCGAGCTGCGGTTGGCGGCGAGCAGGGTGGCGTTCGCCAGGGACCAGATCCAGGCGAAGACGCTGGGCGAGTTCAATGCCGACCGCTTCTTCGCCGTCGCCAACGCCTACGAGGATATGACTCGGCATCACCTCGAACGCGCCTGCGAGTTGCTGTACCTGTACGAGCGCGCGATCGCGTTCCGCCGCCTGAAGTCGCTGACGACGTTCCAGGCGGCCGTGGCAGACGACGACGTTCTCATCGCGCCCGGCGGCCTCGAGGAGACTTGGCTGCAGCTCAACGAGGAAGCGAAAGCCAATGGCAAGGGCCAGAGCGCGTTCCCCCTGCCGTCCTGGTCGCTGCGTTCTCGCTACCCGCTGGAGTTCGCGCGCTTCCTGCAAACACGCGAGATCGACTTCGTCATCTCCATATATGAGCTGGAGAAGCTACTGCACGGCACCTTCAACGTCCGAATTCAGCGGGTCGGCGTCGAGGTGATCGGTCTTCTCTCGCCGCAGGGCTTCGTCGGCACGCTGACACACCGAGGGGTCACCCTCGTGCGGGATCGCGACGCGACGCTTGCTCCGCCGTCCTCCCGGCTGGCGCCGACCGCTGAGGAACTGCAGGCCGCGGTGATAGAGCTGGAGAACGGCCAGACGGACCGCGTGGTGGTGCAAGGCATCGTCCCCATGGTGCTGGGCGAAGACCGGCTCACCATCAGCTCCGAACCGGTCGGGCCCGATCCGGGCGACCCCGAGGGATTCGAGCTGCTGCCGATCGAGAACTACGGTCTCACGGGAGCCTGGCGACTGAGCATTCCTGACGTCGATCTGCGGGGCGTCGTCGACGTGCGCCTCAAGTTTGTCGTGAGCCTGCCCGAGTCCGACGCGGTGCTCGACAGCCACGTCCTCGGGCTGATCGACGCCTACGAGGCCGACCTCGCCGACGACCAGGCACTGGACGAGATACTCGCGGTCTCGCTGCGGCAGCGGTTCCCGGATGCCTTCAGCGCCCTGGAGACAGGGACCGCCTCCGTGCCTCTTGGCGACGTCGACTTCCCTGACGACGTCGTCGATTTGCGGGTCAAAGCCGTCGTCGCCCAGGCCGTGGATCCCGACGGCGCGGGCGTGGCCGGCATCGACCTGCAGATCTCACGCGTTGAGGGCGGCGTCGAGCTTGTTCGGATCACCGGTCCGGAGGGCTTCACGGAGGATCTCACCGCCGGCGTCCCTGAGCTTCCCGGGCCCGACCGCCCAGCCCCGACCGGGACCTGGCGCCTCCAGCTGCAGGATCTGAGCCAGTTCGCCCTCCTCGGCGATCTCACGCTGTTCGTCGTATACACATTCGGCCGGAGCGGTCGGTGATCGCCAACCGGAGCTGTTCCTGCAGGAGTTCCGTAGTGACGAGGAGGAGCGATGAGCGCCACGTCGGGGTGGCGTCGCAGGTGATCACGCGGCAGCGGGTCACCGGCAAGGTCGGCTTCGGCGAGGACATGACGGCGTCCCGGAGATCCTGGACGCCGGCCAGCGCTTCCCGCTCCTCCGGCGGGGCCCTGCAGCTCCGGCGCATCCGCTACGTCGACTTTGAGCAGGAGGGCGAGGTCCGCTTCCTGGTCTCGATCACCTTCGCCTACGCGGAGTGACCCGACCCGTTCTCGGACCACCACGCCGGCTTCGAGATCGGGACGCGGCTGCGCTGCCGGCGGATCGAAGTCCGCACCCACCCCGGCGAGGACCTGCTCACCCGCAGCTACGAGCTGCGGTACGTGGACGAGCGGGTCGCCGCCGGGGCGCTGCCGCCAGCGGCCCTGCCGCCGAACGGCGTGTCGCTGCTGAGCCTGGTGACGCTCACGGGGCACGACGGCGACCGCGCCGAGGCGCTGCCGCCGCTGGAATTCGGTTACGCGCCCTTCTCCCCGGAGCCGCGCTTCCGGCCGCTGGCCACCACGGGCGGTGCGTTGCCGCCCAGATCCCTGGCCGACGACGACCTCGAGCTGGTCGACCTCTTCGGCAGCACCGGCAGCCGTTCCTGGCCGTCCTTGGCCACCTCTTCGGCCGAGGGCCGGGGCCGCTACGGGACTGCGGGCTCAGGCTTGGTCGAGAGCTTCAAGAATTTGAAGATGTCCGTCCGGGTCTTCCAGGGCCCGACGTTGTTCAGCGCTGTCGTGGAGAAGCGGAAGAACTTCGCCACCTCTTCCGAGATGTCCTCCACGTCCCGGTTTGGGTGCTGGTCGGGCAGGCCCAGGGATATGCGGCCCGCGTGCGCGGCGATCTCGTGCATCACCGACTCGAGGATCTCATTCTCCGTGGGCGTGAACTCACGGGTCCCGCTTCCCTTCGGGTCCCTGACGGTGAACTTGGTCACGATGACGATCAGCCCGCGCTTGCTCTGCAGGCCTTTCGTGAACGATTCGTCCAGCGTCCAGCCGAAGACGACCTGCTTGTTCTCGCCGACGAGCGGCTCGGGGGTGAACGTCCGCTGGTTCGGCCCTGTCTGGGACCAGCGACCAAGGCGCTCCGTCTTGGACAGATGGGGCTTGATCTTCTCCTCGAACCTCACCTCCTCCGTGACCTTCCCGCTGAGTGTGGTTACCTTGATCCTCCGGACGTCGATCGTGGCCTCCCCGGTGGTGATCTGCCACTCGTTGGCCTTGAATGCTTCGTGGAACGGCCGCAGGTACGCTGAGAACGTGCCCTTGGGTTTCTTGGGCGCGGTCTTTGGCATTTTGATCGTGCGATCCTCGCGGCTGATCCTCCGCTTCAAAAATCCCGGGAAATCCTTGTTCTCTTTGATCATCTTCACCAGCGTATCGGCGGAGAGCTTCGATGCCGGATGCACCAGGATGCCCTTGGGCTGCAGTTTCTTCGCCTGCGTGCCGTCCGTGTCCACGAACGTGAGCGGGTTGGACCTGGCGTAGCTGTAGAGGTTCAGCCCGTCGCGAGCACCGGCGGGATCCGAGGTCGCCCAGCGCGCCAGCCATGGTGCGTAGTATCTCGACCCGTGGTAATACAAGCCGCTTTCTTCGTCCCGCTCCCTGCCCGTGAAGCGATATCGCTTCTTCGAGAAACCGCCAAAGCTCGAGCCACCGTAGGGCAGGTGCTCCTCGCGGTTGACGACGCCGCCGTCCTCGCTGACCACGAGGTTGCTGCTGCCGACGTGGTCGCCGAGGTGGTACTGCACGGCTGGCCCACGGTCATCGGGAGCTGGCGGGCCCACCCGCACCAGGGCGATCCGCTGGTCCTCGTCCGTCAGGTGGAGGTGGCTGTTCTCTCCGGCGCCGGATCCGTCGGGCTCCCAGCGGTGGCGCTCGAAGTGACCGTCGATGCAGACCGTCGTGGTGACGCCGCCGCCCTGCCTGCGCACTAGCTTCTTGACCCGCTGGCCGGCGGCGTCGTAGAGGAACTGGGCGTGGATGGATGGCTCGGACGTGCCTGCCTGGGTCCGGAACGCCTTCATCTGGTCGCTGTGGTCCCATTCGAAGTGGCGCGAGGTCCCCTCGCCGGTGAGGTTGCCGTTCGCGTCGTAGGTGTAGGCGAACTCGGTCGACCCTGCGGCCAGCGTCCGCAGCCGGTTGGCGCCGGGAACCAGACCGAGCTGGCGCACCGAAGTCTCGCGCGCCGATGCCCCGACCCCGCTGGTATGGCGCAGGCGCACCAGGTTGCCCGCGTCGTCGTAGCTGTACGTCTCGCCATAGACGCTGGTCAGGCTGGGGGCGTTGCCCTGGTTCGGGGTGGCGTGGTCGGCGCCGTCGAAGCCGCACCTCGGCCCGTCCGCCCACGGCTCGAGCGGCCCGCCGCCCGCGCATTCGCGGCCCGTGGCCGACACCAACCGGTAGAGCGGGTCATAGGTGAAGCGACGGGCGAGCGCGCTGCCTTCGGCGACCCGCGCCCGCAGCTCCGGGTCGGTGATCAGGCCGGCCTCGGGGTTGGCCCGCACGCCGGAGCCCGGTGTCCGCTCCACCAGACCGACGATGTTGCCGACCAGGTCGTGCTGGTACGCCAGGTCCTGGAGCGGCGCCCCGGTGGGCCGGTAGGCGAGCGCACCCGCCTTGGTGTACTGCTCGGACCGCAGCCGGACCAGGCGCGCGGTCCGCGGGTGGTAGGCGTAGCGGGTCAGCACGCCGTTGCCGAGCGCGACGACCGTGCGCTGGCCCGCGGCGCTGTAGGCGATGCGCTCGACGAACACCTGGCCATCGAGGCTGGCCCGCTCCAGCGCCCCCGCCCGGTTGTACGACGTCCGTAGCTGCCGGCGCCGGCCGTCCGCATCCCGCGGAAAGCGCACGCTCACGACCCGGCTCAGAGCATCGTAGGCGGCAGCGGTCTCGTGCCGGACCGGCTCCAGCAGGTGGCCGGCGTGCGCCTCCAGCGAGACCCCGGCGGGCGGCTGCCAGTCGACGCGGAAGGGCGGCACGCGCCAGTCCGGCGACGGGTCGTCCGCCGCGGGGAATACCGCCAGGATCGCCTCGTCCGCGATGACCTGGCGGGCTTTCTCAAGGATGTTGCCTTTGAAGTCGTAGCGCGCGAACGTCAGCAGCCCGGCCTCGTCGTAGTGCTTGTGCAGGAGGCCGAGCCGGTCCGCCGCCCGGCTGGCGGCCCGCTCGGCGGCTGGCTGGTCGGGGTCGCCGCCGTCGCCGTACTCCAGCCGCTCACGCAGCGCGACCGCGCTGGCGGCCTCGTCGCGCGCCCACCTCCGGATGGGTCGACGCAGCGCGTCGTAGGCGTGGAGGACGACCGCGCCGTTGCCGGCGCGGCGCTCGATCTCGTTGCCGGCCGCGTCCAGGACCGTCCGCCGCACCCCGGAGTCGATGCTCTGGACGCGCAGCGGGCGGTCCGCGAGGTCGTAGACGTACCTGAAGGCGAAGCGGTCCAGGGGGTCGGCGGCGCGCACCAGGTTGCCGCGGATGTCATAGGTCGAGCGGGTGCGCAGCTCTCTGACCGGCGCCGGCGGGTCGCCAGGCGCGGCGCGCGGCGCGCGGTGGCGTTCGGTCGCGACCACGGTCCGGCCGAGCGCGTCGAAGGCGAGGCTGGCCGGCGTGTTCCAGTGGTGCTCGTACACGCCGGCCTCGCCGGGATGGCTGCGGCCGGCGTTGTCGTTGGCGTCGTAGGTGTAGGCCTCCCAGGGCGTGGGGGTGAACCGCTCGGGGTCGGCCAGGTCGAGCGGCACGCCGTAGATGACCCGCTGCTCGGAGCCATCAGGGTCGACCGTCCGGACCAGGTGGCCGCGCGGGTCGTAGGAAAAGGTCACGCGCAGTCCGAGCTGGGCGCTGGCCGGCGGGGCGTACTGCCTGCCGGTGGCGAAGAACGGCTCGTACTTCTCGACCACCCGCCCCTTGTTGTCGTGGACCTGCCAGCCGCTGACGACGACGTTCGGGCGAGAGGAATCGCCGTTGCGCCGGCCAGTGACCTCCCGCTGGGTGCCCGGGTCGCCAGGCGCGGCCGGCAGCACCTCCGCACCGAAGCTCGGATCGCCGAAGGTCACGTCGTCGGCCAGCGTCCGGGTCTGGATCAGCCGACCGAAGCCATCGGAATACTCGATCTGTTCAAGGATCTCGTCGCGCTCCGGTGCGGGCACGCCAGCGTCGTTGACGTGATGCACGCGGTGGATGGTCCGCACCGAGATCGGCTGCCGCCGATCCGGCGGGCTCTTCTCGAAGCCGAGGAAGTCGTAGACCAGGCGCCTGCCGGGTGCGTCCAGGGTGTCCCCGACCGGCTCGCCCTCCTTGCCCATCACCGCGCTGCGCTCCAGCATCCCCAGCGGCGTGAAGGCGAAGGCCGTGCGGTTGCCGTTCGGATTGGCGATCAGACCCGCCCGCAGGACCCGGTAGTCGTGCTCCGCGCGGGTGGTCAGCCCAGCCGGGTCGACGACCTCGACGGGCAGCAGCTCGAACCGGTCGTACCCCACGGTGGTCTCCCGCCCCAGCGGGTCGCGGGTCGCCACGACATTCCCGCGCCCCCGCCGCGCGGAGTCGCCGTGAAGGTCGTACCGCTGCCGCACCGTGTTGACGAAATATCCGCGCTCATGGCCCGGCCCGCCAGGAGAGAATTCGTAGCCCGCCAGCGGCAGCAGGCGGTCGCGGAATTCCTGCGGATACTCCTCGGTCCAGGACGGCGCCGCGCCCGGCACCAGGTACGGGGGAAGCTCAGCATGGCCCCCGGACTGGTCGCCGCTCCTGGACGCCGCGCGGAGCAGGTCCTCGGTAAGCACCAGCGTCTCCGAGCGGACCAAGGCGCCGAAGTCGCCGAGCTGTCCAAGCGGCAGTCCCTGGAACGCGGCGCCGTCGTAGTAGTTGAGGAGCTGGCCGCTCACCGCCAGCCCCGCCTGGCCCTGTGTGACAGCGCTGAGGAGGCCGAGCAGGCTCGGGCGACCGTCGTTGACGATCTCGTGAGTCGTCGTGCCGGCGACGCGATCGACGATGTAGCGGTCCGCGTCGTCGCGCTGCGCGTAGCTGGTCAGCGTGCGCGTGCCCAGGTACGGCGCTCCGGGCGCGGGGGCGGCCACCCGGAAATCGCGTCCACGCGGCACCGCCAGGCTGATCTCGCGGCCCGGCAGCCCGTACGGGTCGTACGCCCCCGTGAAAGTGAACTCGGTCATCGGATCCCTGCCGCGCTCCCACTGGGTCGTGCGCTCGGCGACGGGATGCGGGAAGAAGACCCGCGGACGCCCGCCGTCCCCCCCGGCCGGCGGGCTCTCCTCGCGGATCCCGTACTGGGACTCGGTCACCGTGAACGGGCGGTCCTCGCGCTCAGAGCCGTCCAGCGCGTACACCTCCGTCCGCAGGACGAGGCCGCGCAGCGCGCGCAGGCAGTGCGCGCGCTCGCTGGAGGGCAGCGACCGCAGCAATTCCAGGGTCGCCGCCGGGCGCTCGAGCGCGGACGGGTCCTCGGGCCAGTACTGGCTCGAGAGGTCGGCCTCGCCGCGCCCGTCGAACGGGTCACCGACCGGTCCGAGGTGAAACCAGGTCCTGGTGAGCAGCGGCGGCGAGAACCGCGCTTCCTCGACCCGGTCGAAGTCACCGCCGCCAGGACCGTTGAAGCACTCGAAGCGCTCGGTGTCGAGCTGCTCCACCAGGCCGAAACCCCGCAGCTCACGCTCGGTCCCGTCCCAGTACCCGTGGTGGTAGCGGTATTCCGTGGTCAGCTTGCCTCTGGAGATCTCGTCGACCACCTCGACCCGCTCGACCACCTGGACGGGGAAGGGCAGCGGCGTGCTCCACCTCGTCTCCGGGTCGTCGAGGTCGGCCAGGTAGAACGTGGTCGAGGTGGTGTACTGAACGCGCGTCACGGCACCCATGTGGTTGTCGATCAGGTTCAGCACATACGGCTTGGCGCCGCCGGTCAGGTCGAGGAAGCGGTAGTTGCCGCCGGGCTCGGCCGTCTGGTCGAAGGTCCACAGCACGCCGGCCATGCCGGTCCCGAGCAGGTCCTCCAGCCGTACGGCGTCGAGATCGGTGGACGGCGGCGTGCCTTCGACGCTGACCGGCTCACTCCAGCGCGACCCGCCCTGGTTGATCCAGAACGTCAATCTTCTGGGCTCCACGTACACCACGTCGTCGAGGCCGTCGCCGTCCAGGTCGCCCAGCAGCACACGGCGTGGGTCGAACTCGCCCTCCGGCGGGAACGCGAAGTCCGGCAGGGACGTCCGCACCCGCCGCCTCCAGGTCCCGTGGCCAAGGTACGGCCAGTAGTCGATCCGCCCCGGCGCCACTAGCACGAAGTCCTGCAGGCCGTCGCCGGTCAGGTCGGCCAGCTTCACGGCCGGGTCGGAGAAGCTCAGGTCAGGGAACTCCTCGAGGGGTCCGCGCTCACGTGACTCGGTCCGCTCCCAGCCCCTCACCGGATGGTTGAAGAACAGCTCGAACCTGTCCGGCGCGGTCGTCAGCGCGTCGATCACACCGTCGCCGTCGAGATCGATCAGCCGCGTCCGGGCATCCTCGAATCCCACAGCGGGAGCGGTCGGGTACTCCACGAAGCCCCGCCGGCTCCAGCGCCCCTCGAACGCCAGCGGGAAGTAGCCACCCTGGGGCAGGACCAGCAGGTCGGCGCGACCGTCGCCGTTCATGTCGGCGAACTGGACCCCTGGGTCGCGCAGGCGGACGCCGGCGGGGACCTCGTCCATCGGCCGAGGGGCGTCGAACAGCCCGTTGCCCAGGTTGCGCCAGAACTGGACCGCCCCGTTCATCTGGACGATGTCGGGCAGGCCGTTGCTGAACAGCGCCACCATCTCGAAGTCGTCATCGGCCAGGGAGCGCAGCGGCAGCGCGTCGTTGACGGCCTCGACAGAGCGGAAGCGCTGCCGCTCCGGCGCGAAACCGGTGTAGCCGAGCTCGAGCGGCGGCAGCTCCTCGCGCCGGTCGGCGTCGTGGCCGACCACCCGGATCCGGCTGAGCAGCGACACGGCGTTCGGGGGGAGCGCCGACGGCGGCAGCTCCCCGGCGGCGACGCGCTCGTCGAGGTACTCCAGGTTGTAGGTCCGGGTCAGCAGGTCGCTGTCGGCGTGGGTGCGCACCTCGATCCGGCGGCAGCGCAGCCGCGTCCTGATCTCGAACCCCGCCCGGTGGTCGGAGAAGGGGTCCGGGCGCTCCTCGTAGATGAACGCGACCGTTACCAGGAAGCGGGTCCGCCCCTGCTCCTCGACGTCGACGTAGCGGATTTCCCGGAGATAGAGCTGGTCCCAGAGGCGGCCCCGCTCCGAACCGCGGTCGCGCAGGTAGCGGTACTCGATCCGGTTGCCGAACGGATCGGTCGTCTGGGAGAGGTTCCACGAGAACACCTTCGAACGGTCCACCGGGTGCGCCACCACCGCCGCGTCGGTCCCCTCGGGATCCCGCGCGCCGAACAGGTTCACCAGCCCGTCCGTCGCGCTCACGCGCCAGACGTCCTCTCCGCCCACACGGCGGCGGTCGATGCGGGCGAAGAGCCCCTCGGTGCGGGGACGGAAGCGGGTCACGCCCGGCTCGGGCACGGAGACGGGGACGAGGTCGTCGGCGCCGGAGAGACGAAAGACGTCGTGCCGGCTGGGATCGGCCGCGCCGTCGCGGTAGCGGGGCACTCCCCTGGACGTCCTGCGGGTGATGGCGGGAACGCTCAGGGACCAGCCGAGCCCGAACGGCCCATTCCCGTTGCTCGTGCTGTACCCGAGCGCCAATTGGGGCGCGAGCCCGTTGCGGCCCGGGGGAAGCTCGATCGGCACGGTAACGTTGCCGGTGCCGGTGAACAGGTCAGGAGAGAACGACTCCCCGATCCCCTGCAGGGCACCGCCGCCGGTGGGAAGCGCGATCGCCTGGGCCGACGTGCCGGCCTTGTTGCTCATGAGCCGTCTCCTTCACCAGCACCACGCTCGTCACCCGCCAGAGGGACCACGCTGAAGGTGTAGACAAAGAACAGCAGCAGATCATCCAGCGACGAGAAGTGCCCCGGATCGAGCAGCCGGACCTGCCAGTCGCCCTCGATGTCGGGCCGGTCCGCCTCCGGGATCGGCGGAATCTCGGCGTCGAGGTCCTCGCTGAACCCGTCGGCGCCGGTGGTCCTCGTGAGGCTGACGGGCGTCCCCGGCTTCGAGATCTCCAGGCCGATGCCGCTGACACCCTTGCCATCGCCGTCGACAGCCTGGGCCACGATCGCCTTCACCCGCAGGTCGGTGATGTCGTCCGGGAAATCCTGCTCACGCAGCGTGAACGATCCGGGACCGACCTCCAGCTCGTCGAAGGTGTCGGGGAAGCGCCGCCGCAGCGGCACGGTCAGCATGCGGTCCAGCGCGCCGCCCTTCGCCAGCTCAACCTCGTAGCTGTCGATCAGATTCCGGATGTGCTCCTCGAGCGGCTCAGGGGACTGGGGCACGCTGACCAGGAAGTGGAGGACCACGTCGGTGACGTTGCGCAGATCCCCGTCGTCGATCTGCAGGCGCCATGTTCCGGTCAGGCCGTAGTTCTCGATCGGGAGCAGATCGAACAGCGCATCGTCCTCGGGGATCGTCTGCTCCGGCTCTGAGCTGAACAGCAGCCGGTTCTCACCGAGCACCAGAGGGACGACGCCCTCGACGACAACCCGGCTTTTCTTGCCGCTCTCCAGGTCTGCGATCGCCTGCTCGAGCTCGGCCTCGATCGGGACCAGCCGGGTGGAGGGTGGGTTGGCGTGCTGCTGTAAGGCGTAGCTCTTGATATCGCGGCGCAGGTCATTGTCCAGCGGAAGTTTACTGCGGACCACCAGCCTGATCGCGATGACATACTGCTTGGCAATCTCAGCGCGGGCTTCCGCGCTGAACCGGAACGAGCGCCGGAACAGCGCGTCGCCGAGTGCGAGATACGCGGACGCCAGGCGGATCAGCAGAAATTTGTGGCGGGCGAACATGGGCGGGTAGCCGAAGAGCGGCCCGGGGTCCAGTGTCGGTATCGTGAACGGCTCCTTCGTGAGATTGTCGACGAAGGATTCCGGCAGCAGCTTGGTGTACTCGTCAATGGCGATGCGGCACTGCTGGATCTGCGCGCCGCTGCCAGGCGGACCGGAGCGCGCGCGTCCGAAGTGGCTTTCCGCGCCGATCAGGTCCAGCCTGAAGGCTCGCTCCGGCCCGTTGGCCGGGAAGCTCCGCAGATCGAGCAGCCGCGTGATCTGGCCGCGGCTAAGGCTCGGACCCGAGTAGCCCTGCAGTGTCGCCTGCCGGATCACCGGACGCGGCTCCCGCTCCTCGGGGTCGTCTTCGAAGGCGAGTATCGGGTAGGTCAGGTTGCTGGTGGTGAGCGCGAGCTGGACCGATCCCCTGGTGAGCTCTGGCACGTCGAGGCTGAGCGCCCTGAGCTTGGCCAGGCGCGCCTCCACGTCTGGGAACTTGCGTGCGACCAGCATGTCATACAGCTCGCGGAGCAGTGTCGCCGGTGACTTGCTCTCGTCCGGCAGCCGCTCGTTGACCCGGGGAGAGAAACGTCTTGAGGTCCCTGCGCGCGTCGTTCACAGCCCGTGCCCGGTCGAGCTGCTGCTTCTGGGCGGGGGTCAGACGCGGGGACAGCGGCACGCCGATGGCGATCGGCTTGAGGGCATTGGCGAGGTCTGTTCCGATCGACCTTTCTTTCTCCATCACCACCGGGAAATAGCTGTGGAGGATCTCGACTCCGATCTGAAGCGGCATGAGCATGATTTCTTCCCCCTGGCGACCACGAGATCCGAGCCCGAGGCCGGCCGGACGGAGCCCCCGAGCCCAGCCGGTAGAGCTTCGCGTGAAACCGCCCGTTTGTCACCGGGATTACCGTAGTAAGGTTGCGACCCGATGTACCAGCACGCCGCCACCCTCGTCGAAGACGGCCACCTTACCCCGGGTCAGCTCGGACTCATCCCTCCTCCAAGTGAGTGAGAGCATCAGGTTTGTCGCTGACGGGACTGGCGCTCGGCCATCGGCTGGGCGGCCCGGTGCCGATCTCGCCAGGTCACCACGACATCCATGGGCTCGATCGTCCAGATAAGGGTTCCAGCCGTCCAGGAACGGCCGCAGTGCCTCCGGAGTAGGCTCTGGATCCGCTGGCATTCCGGACGGATGAAAGATGGGATCGATCTGGTCCGCGCAGGTTCAGCCCATCCCAGCCAGGCGCCGACATTCTCGGCGTTCATCTCCCCGGACACCACGGGGAGTCGCTCCCGCACCACGGCACAGAAGGCGCGGATCTCACCGGCAAGCCGCCACGCCTCAATCTGGGCAGCAAGCGCCCTGGCACGATGTGCCTGGACCAACCGCTCCCGAGCCCGCTCCAGCGCCTGCTCGTGAGCGCGGCGACGCTCCTGCGCCCGGCGCTCCTCAGCGAGCCGTCGCTGCTCATCAAGCTCGGCCCGCTCCTCGATCTCGGCCAGCACGTGCGCGAGCTTGTCCTCCAGCCGCCCCGGCGTCCGTCCAAGTAGTAATACGGGGGGTAGGCGCAGCTCCAGCTCGCCCGAGGGGATGTAGTCGTGGTCCGGGATCCTTGTCCAGGAGTAGCGCGGCGTCGGCGAGCTCCTCCTTGGACGGGACGTGGGGTACCCGGGTCTTGCCCTCTACGACCATCAGCTCGTAGCCGTGCCCACCAACAACCACCCGCATCGTGCTTCCCTGGCCGCTTGCGGCCTCGACAGCGTAGCCGCGCCGCTCGGCTTGGCAGGCAAGGGGTGGATGATTCGAAGCGCCCGACCCAGACAACTGCTGGAGACGCTCAACCGGCCAGGTGCCTGCTTGAGCGTGGCCACGACCGAGTGCGGGCGGGTCGGCCGTTCGGGGACCAGGACCGGCTCCGGCAGCGTGGACTTGGTCGCGGGGGTGTCGGGTAGCAGTCGGACCACCAAGGCACCGTGATCGCGTCCGGAGTATTGCGGTCGCTGCCCGTCAGGGCGTTGCTCGCCAGCTCTGGCGGCGTGGATCGCCCGCCGCCAGGCCGCGCGGGTCGCGGCGTCTGGGTTGGCAATGGTCAGCGGCCCACCGGCACCGGTGAGCTGCTGGAGCAGCTCCTGGGCCGAGACCGAGGGGCGCGGGCGCCGCCGCTGCGTGGGGTCTTGGCGGCGGCTGCGTGGCATGGCCACCAGGCCGCGATCCCTCAGGGCGTACACCGACCGAGCAAGCTCGGATTCGCGTGAGGTGACCGGTTGGTCTCCCTCGGCGATCCGGTGGAGCAAGGCCACCTGCCGCTCATTGAGCCGAAACCGCGTCCGCACCATCAGCCTGCACATTCCTGCTCGGCGTCGACGACCGCGAACTCGGCCGCTCGGTAGCATCAGGCATGCCGCCAAGCTCATGGAGCTGGACCTGCAGGCGTGCGACCTCCTCACGGAGTCGGGCGTTCTCGGCCCGTAACTCGGCCTTGGTCGGAGACGATCCAGCACGAGACCCCGCCACGGTGGAGTGCGCCGGCTCAGCCACAAGGCCGAGCGGTTCGTAGGCGACGATTGCGAGCGCCCAGCGCTCGCCTGGACTGGGCATCTGTCAGGGCTGGAGCACGTCCGGGGTGGTTGCTGATGCCGGCGAAGCCAACATTCCCAGTCGCGCGCTGTTCCCCGGTCGAACACGCAACGATCTTGGTCCCCGAGATATGCCACACTGCGCACTTGTTGCGGAGTGAGCCCGAGGAGGGATGCGGTCACCGGTGGCAAGCGCGAGCTTGACGCGCTGATTGAGGAGATCACCGTCGACTGCTACAACGAGGACGAGGAACTCAGTGGCTTCCTCACCTACCTGGACGACGCACTGGAGCAGCCGGTGGAGGCAACCGTGATGGGCGTGCCCGTCACCTTGGTCGGCGTCGACTCCCCGGACGGGCCGCTGCGGGGGCTGGTTGCCAACTGCCAGCGGGACGGCGACGACTACCAGATCTCCCTGCTGGACGTGGCCGTGCCGCAGGGAACCGAGGTCGCGCGGCTCCTGGCCGCCGACCGGCACTGGGCCGGTCAGGACCCCCGGCCCAAGGCGACCCCATGACCCCCCGAAAACCGGCAGACACCTCGGCGCTGGCCGCGCTCAGCCAGGCCGAGCGAGCCGCGCTGCTGGGCGACCTGCTGGCCGAGCATCCCGAACTGGTCGGCGACGCCGAGCGCCTGGCCAATCGCCGCCTGGCCAGCGCCGACCGGCACGCCGTCGCCGACGACATAAGCTGGTCACTCGGGTCGCTCGAGCTGGAACAGCTCAACCTCCACGCCGGCTACCAGCGCGGCCGCGGCTATGTCCACCCGGTCGAGGCAGCCTCGGAGCTGCTGGAGGAGGCCCTGCAGCCCTACCTGGACGACATCGGACGGCTGGCCGGGCTGGGACTGCCCGCTGCGGCGCAAGAGGTCGCGGCGGGTGTGCTGCTGGGCCTGTACCAGTACCGCGACCAGCCGCCAGAGGACACCGTCATGGTGGAGGCCCGCCCTAGGGGGTCGAGGAGTTCCTGCCCGACTGGTCCAACCTTCTCCATCGCGGATAGCCCTCGGCTCGGTCAGATCGCGGACCCCCGAGATCAGTGCGGCAGCCTGCGCTGCCACGGCCAACGCGACGAGGTAGACGAGGTAGTCGTCATTGGGATCTCGCGTGACCGCGGGCGGATCAGGTGGATCCCGCGGCACGGTGGCAACCGCCGCCAGATCGGCGACCAGCTGCTTCTCGATCTGGTCGTATGGAGGGTAGCTGGGTGCAAGTCCCAGGCGATGACGGTAGGAGTGCAGCACGACGTCGACGTAGTCGGGATTGTTGAAGGCCACCGCGGCGCGTTCCAACGTTGCGTCATCGAATTGCCAGTTCGGAGAGTCGACACCTGGATCTGGAACCTGCGTGCGTACGCCGCCTCCCAGAGCAGCACCACGCGGCTCACCTGTTGCGCGGAGCCCAAGTCGACGTAGAACCACTGCGGGTCGCTTCGGGCCGAGCTCCAGCGCGTACCGGTGTTGCCGTCCACCGCGTTCGACGCCACCAGGCTGGTACCCGGCTCGACCGAGCTGGCGTACGCCGGCCTGCCGAATGCGAGGTTGCTGGTGAGGATCTTGATCCGGTCGAGCTGCTGGGTCCAGATGTTCGGATCGCCCCGCAGTTCCACTCGGACGTAGTTGGTGCCGTCGGGCAGGTAGCCAGCGGGATGGAAGAACTGGGTGTACCAGTTACCGCTGGCCGAGGCGGCCACGTCGTACTTGAGCGGCACCAGGCTCCAGCTGGAGCCCTTCGACGAGGCGTACACGTGCAGCCGGTTGCTGACGTCGGCGAGGTGGGTTTCTTCGATCTTGAA
>WNGA01003573.1_pt1 | contig 23299 bp, 18 predicted proteins | sample 5400061 | NCBI WGS metagenome assembly WNGA01 (sample SAMN13153366, study PRJNA577476) | soil metagenome | isolation source: 100 cm soil or saprolite under grassland replicate 2 | place: USA:California | collected 2016-06-15
CAGGTAAGGTTCTTCGCTCTGCATCGAATTGAACCACATGCTCCACCGCTTGTGCGGGCCCCCGTCAATTCCTTTGAGTTTCAACCTTGCGGCCGTACTCCCCAGGCGGACGACTTAATGCGTTAGCTGCGGCACGGAATGGACTGAACCACCCCACACCTAGTCGTCATCGTTTACAGCGTGGACTACCGGGGTATCTAATCCCGTTTGCTCCCCACGCTTTCGCGCCTCAGCGTCAGGAGATGCCCAGAGACCCGCCTTCGCCACCGGTGTTCCTCCCGATCTCTACACATTTCACCGCTACACCGGGAATTCCAGTCTCCTCTGCATCCCTCAAGAATGGCAGTATCGGCCGACGCTCCTCGGTTGAGCCGAGGGATTTCACGACCGACTTGCCATCCCGCCTACGCGCCCTTTACGCCCAGTGATTCCGAGCAACGCTTGCCCCCTCTGTCTTACCGCGGCTGCTGGCACAGAGTTGGCCGGGGCTTCCTCTGAAGGTACCGTCAAATCACCTGGATATTAGCCAGGCGACCCTTCTTTCCCTCTGACAGGGGTTTACGACCCGAAGGCCTTCGTCCCCCACGCGGCGTCACTCCGTCAGGCTTTCGCCCATTGCGGAAAATTCCCCACTGCTGCCTCCCGTAGGAGTCGGGGCCGTGTCTCAGTCCCCGTGTGGCTGGTCGTCCTCTCAGACCAGCTACCCGTCATAGCCTTGGTGAGCCGTGACCTCACCAACTAGCTGATAGGCCGCGAGCCCCTCCAAGAGCGGTAGCTTGCGCCACCTTTCCTCCCCAGGTCTCGCGACCCGAGGAACGTATCCGGTATTAGCCCCCCTTTCGAGGGGGTATCCCGGGCTCCAGGGCAGGTTGCCCACGTGTTACTCACCCGTGCGCCACTCGAAGCTCCGATGTATTGCTACACCGAAGCTCCTCGTTCGACTTGCATGTGTTAAGTACGCCGCCAGCGTTCGCTCTGAGCCAGGATCAAACTCGCCATAAAAAGCGATGAACCTGGTCCTCAAGCTCGAACGTGTTACTGCAGATTCGCAGTCACTCGGCCGAGCGCAAGGTACTCGTTAGAACGGATGGGTGCTCACACCTTTTCGGTGAGCCAGTAGCATATGCGACTGTCAAAGAGCGCTACGGTCAGCTTGGAAGTGACCGGACTTTGCTTCTAAACCGTTGGCCCGCCTTGATGCGGGCAAAGACTGACTATACTGAAGCCATCTAGCACTGTCAAGCCCCTTCGTGCTCGCGATTTGCGCTGGCCGATGGCCCACCGGCCTCCAGGATAACCCGCCAGAATCTTCGCTTCCCGACCTGGATCACGTACCCCTTCCCCGGCTCGAGAAGCCGATTGACGTCCGTGATCCGCTGCCGATCGACGGCAACGCCACCCTGACTGATGAGGCGACGGGCTTCCGAGGTCGACGAGACGGCGCCGATATCCTTCATGACGGACCAGAGCAGTCGCGGTTCCGACGTCTGGATGACCGCGCCGGGCGACGCTTCCTCACCATCTGCTTCTATCTCGTCCCCGTCTTCCGTTCGCGATCCGAAGAAGCTCGCCGTTCGACGCTCGGCGTCCTGAAGCGCCTGGCGGCCATGCACGAGACGCGTGACTTCGGTCGCGAGCACCCGCTGGGCTTGCCGCCGCTCGGGTGCCGCACGGGTCGCCTCCGCGAGGTCTTCGATCTGATCGAGCGGCAGAAACGTGAAGTACCTGAGGAAGCGAACCGCGTCGCTGTCCGCGGTGTTGAGCCAGAACTGGTACATCTCGTACGCCGACGTCCGCGACAGATCCAGCCACACCGTCCCGCTCTCGGTCTTGCCGAATTTGCTGCCGTCGCCCTTGGTGACCAGGGGCAGCGTGAGGCCGAAGGCGGCGCTCCCCTCCACGCGGCGAATCAGATCGATCCCGGCCGTGATGTTGCCCCACTGGTCACTGCCGCCCATCTGCACCGTGCAATCGTTCCGGCGGAACAGGCACAGGAAGTCGTAGGCCTGGAGCACCTGGTAGCTGAACTCGGTGTAGGAGATGCCGGCGTGCAGGCGCGTCTTCACGGACTCCTTGGCCAGCATCACGCTGACAGAGAAGTGCTTGCCGATGTCGCGCAGGAACGCGATGACGTCGAGCTCCGAGATCCACTCGTAGTTGTCGGCGAGCCGCGCCGACAGACGCCCACACTCGAAGTCAACGAAGGGCGCCACCTGCCGCTTGAGGCGTTCCGCCCACTCCTGAACGACCTCTTTGGGATTGAGGGTCCGCTCTCCCGTCTTGCCGCTCGGGTCCCCGATGAGCCCGGTCCCCCCGCCGACGAGAATGATGGGACGGTGCCCGGCCAGCTGAGCGCGGCGCAAGGCCAGGAGCGGCAGCAGGCTGCCCACGTGCAGGCTGTCGGCGGTCGGGTCGAAGCCGACGTACAGGGTGCGGGGGCCCGTCGCCAGGTGCTCGGCCAGCCCCTCGCTGACATCGGCGATCAGTCCCCGGGCCTCGAAATCCGCGAGCAGTGAAGAGGTCATGGATTTAGCATTCTCGTATCAGGGGCCGTGGGATTCAAGCGGCGGCGTTCCGGAAGGGGAGTCCGGCGCGTGGCTTATAATGTGGGGCGCATGGCGGCTCGGCACACGAAATCCGATCGGGAGGGCGAGCCCGCCTCACGCGGATGGCTTCAGCGCTGGGTGTGGCGCGCGCTGATCGGATTCGGCGTCGTGACCTTGCTGGTCGGTGGCGGCGTCGGCGTGGCCGCCCTCTGGGCCTTTGCCATCCTCCCCCGGTCACTGCCACCGGTGAGCGCTCTCGAGACCTTCCAGCCGATCCAGGGCACGAAGATCTACGACGACAACGACGAGCTCCTGACGGAGTTCCACGTCGAGCGGCGGATCTTCATGCCGCTCGGTCAGATCCCCAAGTCGCTGAGGAACGCGATTCTCGCCACCGAGGATCGCCGCTTCTATTCCCACTGGGGCATCGATCCCGTCGGCATCGCGCGCGCGGTGTTCCAGAACTATCGACGCGGGCGGATCGTCGAGGGCGGCAGCACGATCACCCAGCAGCTCACCAAGGTCCTGTTCCTCACGCCCGACAAGAGCCTCGAACGCAAGCTCAAGGAGGCGATCCTCGCCCTCGAGCTGGAGCGGCGATACTCCAAGGACCGCATCCTCGAGATGTACTTGAACCAGGTCTACTTCGGCCACGGCGCCTACGGCGTCGAAGCCGCCGCCCGCACCTATTTCGGGAAATCGGTCTCGGAGCTGACGGTGCGCGAGTCGGCGTTGCTGGCCGGCCTGCCGCGCGCGCCATCGACATACTCTCCATTCGACCACGCGGAGGCGGCGCGCCGCCGCCGCGAGGTCGTGCTCCGCCGAATGGTGGAATACGGCGTCCTGAAGGAACCCGAGCGGGTCCGTCTGGCGAAGTCCGATCTCGGCCTGATCCCTCCCGAGCGCCGCCGCACCACCGGCCAGTATTTCCTCGAATACGTCCAGCAAACGCTGGAGGCGAAGTACGGCGCGGACATGGTCTTCAAGGGTGGTCTCCGGGTCTACACGACCCTCAATCCGACCACGCAGCTCGCCGCCGAGCAGGCGCTCCGCGAGGGCCTGAGGGCGCTCGAGGCCCGGACGCTGAAGCCCCGCCCCGGCGATCATCCGGAGGGCGCGATCGTCACGCTCGAGCCCCAGACCGGCTACATCAAGGCGATCGTCGGCGGCTACGACTTCTTCCGCAGCGAGTTCAACCGCGCGGTGCAGGCCCGACGACAGCCGGGCTCGGCGTTCAAGCCGTTCATCTACGTCGCCGCCCTGGAAGCCGGCTTCACCCCCGCCAGCCGCGTCGACGACTCGCCGGTCACCTATCCCGTCGGTGCCAACGGCGCCTGGAAGCCCGAGAACTACGATCGGAAGTTCCGTGGACCGACGACCCTGCAGCAGGCGCTGGAGGAATCCATCAACGTCGTCACCGTCAAGCTCCAGGAGCGCGTGGGCATCAACCGCACGATCCAGGTCGCGCGCCGACTCGGCGTCTCCAGCCCGCTCGACATCAACCTGAGCCTCGCGCTCGGCACCTCCGATCTGACGCTGCTCGAGCTCACCTCGGCGTACGGGGTGCTCGCCAACCAGGGAGTATGGATGCCCCCGACGGCCATCCGGTACGTGACCGACGCCCACGGCAAGCTCCTCGAGGAGCACGTGCCGGAAGGACGCGAGGCACTGAGTCCGGAGATGGCCTACGTGGTGACGCACATGCTCCGTGGCGTCGTCGAGCGAGGCACGGGCCAGGCCGCCAAGGTCCTCGGGCGACCCATCGCGGCCAAGACGGGGACCACCAACGACTATTCCAATGCCTGGTTCATCGGCTTCACGCCGCACATCGCCACCGGCGTCTGGGTCGGTTACGACCGGCCACGAAGTCTCGGGCGCGACGAGACGGGCTCCCGCGTCGCGGTCCCGATCTGGACCGCGTACATGGCCAAGGTGCTGGGCGACAGCGCGCGAGAGGAATTTCCCGTGCCGGAGCGAGTGTCGCTGGTCCCGGTCGACCTGGATCCATCGAACGAGTGCGTCCGGGTGGTGACGATGGCGTTCGTGCGCGGCACGGAGCCCAGCGTTTCCTGCGGGCCCCGGCGCCAAGCGGTGACTCCGGGCACGTCGCCGCCCGCCATCACCCCGCCACCGGCTCCGGCGGCGACCCCGGTGCCGGCTCCGCCTGCCGCACCGGTCGGCGGCTCCTCCCCACCGGCGGCGACACCGCCGTCAACGTCGTCGAGCGCCGCCGGTGGCGCCGTGGCGAACACGCTCCCTCGACTGTTCCCGATACCGGCGCCCACGCCGTCGATCGCGCAGCCCGTGCCGCCACCCTCCGCTCCGGCGCGACCGGCCTCACCGCGTCGCCAGGACCAGTCGCAGAGTCCCTGAGCGTCGTCAGGCGTTCGCGCGAGGATATCGTGCGGTCACGGCGGCCCACGTCCCTTCACCCAGGAGCTCGCGGAACAGTGCGGGCAGCTCCGGGATGGGGACGCGAATCTGCTCCATGGAGTCGCGTTCACGGATCGTCACGCGTCGATCGCCCGCCTCACCCTTGTCCGGGTCGCCGACCGTCTGCACGTCGACCGTGATGCAGTACGGTGTGCCCACCTCGTCCTGTCGTCGGTAGAGACGGCCGATACCCGCGGTGTCGTCGTAGACCGTCGTCCACTCGCGGGCCAGAGTCGCGCGGAGCTCGCCAGCCGTCGCCACGATCTCGGGCCGCTTCTTGAGGAGAGGCAGCACGGCGATCTTCACCGGCGCCAGCTCCCGGTGAAGGCGCAGGACCACGCGCTTGTCGCCGCGGACCTCCTCTTCCCGATAGGCGTCGAGCAGGAACGCCAGCAGGGCCCGATCGACGCCGGCCGAGGGCTCGATCACGAAGGGCACGATGTGCTCCTTGCGCTCCTCGTCGAAGTAGGTGAGGGACTTGCCGCTCGTCTGGGCGTGCTGCTTGAGATCGAAGTCGGTCCGGTTGGCGATCCCCATGAGCTCGCTCCAGCCCATGGGGAACCGGTACATGATGTCGACGGTGCGCTTGGCGTAGTGCGCCAGCTCATCGGCCGCGTGCTCGTGCCGCTTCAAGTTCTCGCCAGCCATGCCATAACGCACGAACCAGGCCTCGCAGACATCGATCCACCGATCGTGCCAGTATTCGTCCGCGGCCCGGCCTTCCACGCGGTCCCGGGGATTGACGAAGTATTCGATCTCCATCTGCTCGAATTCGCGGCTGCGGAAGATGAAGTTCCCCGGCGTGATCTCGTTGCGAAAGGCCTTGCCGATCTGCGCGATCCCGAACGGCAGCTTCGGTCGCATGGACTGGAGCACGTTGTCGAAGTTGACGAAGATGCCCTGCGCCGTCTCCGGCCGCAGGTACGTCATCGCGGCGTCCTCCTCCACCGGCCCCATGAAGGTCTTGAACATCAGATTGAACTGTCGCGGGGCGGTCAGCTCCCCCTTCCCGCACTCGGGGCAGAGCGTGCGGCGCGCGCCGCAGTGCTTGCACGGCTCGCCCGCGGGGACCGTGAACTTGTTGCCCTTGGTCGCGGGACAGAAATGGAGCCAGGGCCCTTCATCCAGCTGATCGGCGCGGAAGCGTCGCTTGCACTCGCGGCAGTCCACCATGGGATCCGTGAAGTGGTCGACGTGCCCGCTCGCCTTCCAGACCGACGGGTGCATGAGGATCGAGGCATCGAGACCGACCATGTCGGGGCGCAGCTGGACGTTGTCTCGCCACCACAGCCGCTTGATGTTGTTCTTCAGCTCGACGCCGAGGGGCCCGTAGTCCCAGCACGAGCCGGTGCCGCCGTAGATCTCGCTCGACTGGAAGATGAACCCGCGACGCTTGCACAGCGACACGATGACGTCCATGTTCATAGGCTCGCCTCGTACGGCGGGGCCCCAGCCCCGCGACGTCCTGCGGCTCGCACGGCATTCATAGGCTCGCCTCGTACGGCGGGTGCGTCAGTGGCGGAGTTCCGGGAAACACCGCTCGACCTCTCGCAGGAAACGCGCCGCCCGCGGGGGTTGCCCCGCCAGGCAGGCGACATGCAGATCCACGACCTCTCGCAGCTGGTCCTCGGCCCGGCCCAAGGTCACCGTCATTGCCTCGTGCCAGGCGAGACCTCGCAATCGGCGCAGGGCCCCGAGGCTGCTCGCGTCGACACGGACGGCTCCGCGGCTGCGGTCGGCGCAGGCGGCGCACGTGAGCCCACCCCCCTCGACGTCGATGACGACCGACGTCCCGACGATGGGCGCGCGCCGCCCGCACGCGACACAGGCGTCGAGACGGAGCCGGTGGCCAAGGGCATCGACGCATCGCATCCCGAAGACGGTCGCCACCCGTCGAGGCGCGGTGCCGGCCTCGACGCTGCGCAGCGCGCGGACGAGCAGGCCGTACACGGCAGCGTTCGGATCGCGATCGGCGGTCAGCCGGCCCACGCACTCGGCGATCCACGCCGCGTGTCCCAGGCGCTGGAGATCCCCGCGTACGCCTTCGAAGGGGTGCACGATGTCGAAGTGATCGACCTGCACCAGATCGCTGCGGCCGCCGTCGAAGAAGACCAGCTCGCCGAGCGTGAGGAGCTCGAGGGCGCTGCCGAACCGGGATCGCATCCGCCGAGCCGCCCGGGCGACGCCCCGAATCTTGCCGTAGTCGCGCGAGAAGAAGCTGACGACCCGATCGCTCTCCGCGAGGGGAAAGCTCCCGATCACGACGGCTCTCGACTTGCCCAGTCCCATGCTATGACGTCATGAGGAAGCCGAACTCCCGCAGAGCCCGGTCGTCCTTTCGCCACTGACGTCGCACCTGCACGGTCAGGGCCAGGTAGACCTTGATCCCGAAGAAGGATTCCAGATCGTGGCGCGCGGCCGTGCCGATGCGCTTGAGCATGCCGCCCGCCTGCCCGATGAGGATGCCCTTCTGGGAGTCGCGCTCCACGAAGATGCTCGCCCGGATGTAGAGGGCCTGCGGCGTCGTGCGCTCCACGAGCTCCTCCACCCTGACCGCCGTCGCGTACGGGACTTCCTCGTGCGTGAGGGCGAAGATCTTCTCGCGGATCATCTCGGCCACGTAGAACGTCTCGGGCTGATCGCTCGTGGCATCGGCGGGAAAGAACGGAGGATGTTCGGGAAGGACGTCCACGATCGAGGCGAGGAGGCGATCGCAGTTGGCGCCGGTGAGGGCCGAGACGGGCACGATCTCGCGGAAGCGCCCGGGCGCGCGCCACGCCTCGATGAGGGGAAGGAGCCGGGCCTTGGACCGCAGGCGATCGATCTTGTTGAGGACGCAGTACGCGGCGCCGCGATGGTCGCGCAGCATGGCCAGCGTCTCGGGGTCGGGATGCCTGGGCTCGGTGACGTCGGCGACGACGCACACGAGATCCACGTCCTCGAGCGACCGCTCCACCGTCTGCCGCATGAACGCGCCGAGCTTTCCCGTGGGCGCGTGGAGCCCGGGTGTGTCGATGAAGATCACCTGGGCTCCCGCGAGGTTCCGGATCCCCGTGATGCGATTGCGCGTGGTCTGTGGCCGCGGCGACACGATCGCCAGCTTCTCGCCCACGAGCCGGTTGAGGAGCGTCGACTTGCCCGAATTCGGCCGACCGATCAGCGAGACGAATCCTGCACGCTGCACTCGGAGGGGGGCTTCGCTTGCTCGGAGGGGGGTTTCGCCCCCCTTCCGACGGTCGTCGCTCGCCTCTCGGCTCGCTCCTCCCTGCCTCCCCCCCGGATCGGTTGCGCCGGCGGAGCCGGCGCTCGGAACGCCATCCCTACGCATGGAGCAAGCCCGTCCAGAGCCGCGCGGGGATACGCTCGGGCCCAGATTCGAGGATGGTGCGCTCGCGGCGGTGCATCAGCTCCGCTTCGACGGGGTCGCGGTCGTCGTAGCCAATGACGTGAAGGACCCCGTGCGTGACGAGCAACTGCAGCTCGAGGGCCAGCGGCACGCCGAGGCGCCGCGCCTGGCGGCGGGCGGTGTCCCGCGAGATCACGATCTGGCCCACCAGCCGGCCGGCCGCCTCCGGAACCTCCAGGGGAAAGGCGAGGACATCCGTCCGGCGTGTCACTCCGCGGAAGGCACGGTTGAGCCGGCGGATCTCGGCATCGTCGACGAGCGCGATCTCGACGCTGGCTCCCTCGCGGCCCACCGCCCGCAGGGCGCGTGCGGCGGCGCGGGTCAGGGTCGGAAGGTGGGAAGGAGCATGGCGCCGGCGGCGGCCGCGTGCAGACGCCACTACGGCCCGTCGGCGGGCGCGGCGGTGGTCGATCGGGACGCGCCACCCCCGGCCCTGGCGTCGTGGGCGTCGTACGCGCGCACGATCGCCGAGACCAGTTGATGTCGGACGACGTCCTGGTCGTCGAAGTACACGAAGCGGATGCCGGGCACGCCGGTGAGAATGGACTGCACCTCGATGAGCCCCGAGTGCCGGGAGGCCGGCAGGTCGACCTGCGTCACGTCGCCGGTGATGACCATCTTCGAATTGAAGCCCAGACGCGTGAGAAACATCTTCATCTGCTCGGAGGTGCTGTTCTGCGCCTCGTCGAGAATGATGAACGCGTCGTTGAGCGTCCGCCCGCGCATGTACGCGAGAGGCGCGACTTCGATGGCGCCCTTCTCCATGAGGCTCGCCACCTTCTCGCTCTCGAGCATGTCGTAGAGCGCATCGTAGAGCGGGCGCAGGTACGGATGGACCTTCTCGTAGAGATCGCCGGGGAGGAAGCCGAGGCGCTCGCCCGCCTCCACCGCGGGTCGCGTGAGGACGATCCGGGCCACCTCGCGCTTCATCAGCGCGGAGACCGCCATGGCGACGGCGAGGAAGGACTTGCCGGTCCCCGCGGGGCCGATGGCGAAGACCATGTCGTGCGCGCGCATCGCGTCGACGTACCGCTTCTGACCGAGCGTCTTGGGAGCGATCCACTTCCGCCGCGACGGCACCAGGATGGCGTCGGCGAAGACCGACTTGAGGTCGGCGCTCTCGTCGTCGGAGAGCATACGCAGGGCCGCCCGCACCTCGACGTTTCGGAGCGGCGCCCCCGAACGGACCACTTCCGCGAGCTGCACGAGGGCCTTTTCCCCCTTGCGGACCTGGCTCTCGGGACCCTTGAGGACGACGTCATGGCCCCGGGCGACAATCTGGATGTCGAGGTGGGATTCGAGCGTGCGAAGGTGATCGTCGTTCCGCCCCAGCAAATGACCCAGGTCGACGTCCGGGGCGAGCGAGATACGGCGCGTGATCGTGGTGGCTTCGCTCAACTCCTAAGCTTTCCTCTCCGAGTCTAACATGTCATCGCGACGCCTCGGGCGCCGGGGCCCCAGCCCCGGGCCGCCCTGCGGCGTCCACGACCGCGATCCCCAGCTCCCGGAGCTGGGCCGGGCTCGCGGGGGCCGGCGCGTCGGTCATGGGATCGACGCCCTTCTGCGTCTTGGGGAAGGCGATGACGTCGCGAATCGACTCCTCCCCGGCGAGCACGGCCGCGAGGCGGTCGAGACCGAATGCGATGCCGCCCATGGGGGGCGCCCCGAACTCGAGTGCGTCGAGGAGAAAGCCGAACTTGGCCCGCGCCTCGGTCTTGTCGATCCCCAGCAGCTCGAAGACGCGCTGCTGGATGGCTTGCTGGTGGATCCGAATGCTGCCTCCGGCCGCCTCCTGACCATTGAGCACGAGGTCATAGGCCTTGGCGAGGACGGCGCCCGGTTGGCTTTCGAGCAGGGGGACATCCTCGTCCCGCGGCGCGGTGAAGGGGTGATGCATCGCCTGCCAGCGCCGTTCCTCCTCGCTCCACTCGAACGATGGGAAATCGACGACCCAGAGAATGGCGAACCGATCGGATGGAATCAGCCCGTGGCGCTGGGCGAGCTCGAGACGGAACCGACCGAGGACTGTGGCCGCGACGGTCCGGGTGTCGCCCACGAGGAGAAGGAGGTCGCCCGGCTGGGCGCCGAGCGCCTGGGTCAGCGCAGGCCGGATGCCCTCGAGGAACTTCGCGACCGGCGACTGGAAGCCTTCCGGAGTCACCTTCACCCACACGAGCCCCTTGGCGCCCCAGGTCTTCGCGGTCGCCACCAGGTCATCGCCCTCCTTGCGGCTGAGCCCGCCGGCACCCGGCACGCGCAGGGCCTTCACGACGCCCCCGCCCGCCGTCACCTGGGCGAACGCCTGAAACTCGCCGCCGCGGAAGAGCTCGCTGACATCGACCAGCTCCATGTCGAAGCGCAGGTCGGGTTTGTCCGAGCCGAAGCGCTCCATGGCCTCCGCGAAGGAGAGCCGCGGGAAGGGGCGCGGGATCTCGATCCCGCGCACGGTCTGGAGGATCTCGGCGACGAGGCCTTCCATCAACGTCAGCACGTCGTCCCGGTCCAGGAACGACGTCTCGATGTCGATCTGCGTGAACTCGGGCTGCCGGTCCTTGCGCAGGTCCTCGTCGCGGAAGCAGCGGACGATCTGGAAGTAGCGCTCGAAGCCCGCGACCATGAGGAGCTGCTTGAAGAGCTGCGGCGACTGGGCGAGCGCATAGAAGCGGCCGCGGCTCAGCCGACTGGGCACGAGGAAGTCCCGGGCGCCCTCGGGGGTCGTGCGGATCAGGAACGGCGTCTCCACCTCGACGAAGCCCTGGTCATGCAGGTAGGCCCGGGTCGCGCGGCACACTCCGTCCCGGATGGCGAAGTTCCGGTACATGGAGGGGCGCCGCAGATCGAGGTATCGGTACGTGAGGCGCGTCAGCTCGTCGACCTCGACACCATCCTCGATGGGAAAGGGCAACGCCCGGGACTCGTTCAGGATCTTGAGATCCCGGACGTGGAGCTCCACCGCGCCCGTCGCCAGTCGCGGATTCTCGGTGCCGGCAGGCCGGGGGGCCACCACACCGCGGACGGCGAGCACGAATTCGCTGCGGATTCCGGCGGCGCGCTCGTGCGCCTCGGCGCTCGTGACGGGGTCGAACACGCACTGGGTGAGACCCGTCCGGTCACGCAGATCGATGAAGATCAGGCCGCCGTGATCCCGCCGTCGGTGGGCCCAGCCCATCAGCGTGACGGTCTGCCCCGCGTCCTGCGCGCGTAGCTCGCCGCAGACATGCGAGCGTCTCCAGTCACCCAGGATTTCAAACATCCCTGTCCTCGCTCGTGCGCTCCGTGAGATCGGCGTCGCGCGGCTGGCCGTCGGCATCGAACACCACGATCCTCCCGAAGCCGCGCGATTTCAGATCATGGAGCTGCCGGCCGAGCTTCCTGGCGCGCAGCTCCAACAGCACGATCTGACCCTGGTCCCACAGCGTACGCGCTCTCGCGAGAATACGCACGAGATGCGGCGTGTCCTCGTCGAAGATGAACGCGGTCCGTTCGCTGCCACCGAGGTCGGCTCCCCCACGCTCCCCCAGGATCCCGATGACGCGCTCGAACCCGATGGAAAACCCCGTGGCGGGAACGTCGCGCCCGAGCAGCTTGCCGATCATCTGGTCGTAACGGCCTCCTCCCGCGATCGACGAGGCGCTGTCCCGATAGCGGATCTCGAAGATCGGCCCCGTGTAATAGGACATGCCCCGGACGAGGGTCGGATCGAACGCGATGCGAAAGCGGCCGCCGGCGTCCTGCTCCACCGTCTCGATGATCCGCGTCAGCCCGCGCCACACCGCCGCGTCGGCGTCTTCGCCGAGACGCCGGGCCAGCTCCTCGGGTTTGGCCGCCCCCTGCCCGGTGTCGTCGAGGACGCCCATCAGCGTCTCGACCTGCCGGGGCCCATGCCCTTGTCCCTGCAGCTCCTCGGTCACCCCGGCCCTGCCGATCTTGTCGAGCTTGTCGAGGGCGATGAACACGGAGTCGAAGCGCGCGTCCTCGAAGCCGCAGTGCCGCGCGACCCCCGCGAGGATCCGCCGATCGTTGAGGCGCACGGTGAGGCCATCGAGGCCCAGGACCGACAGGACATCCGCCGTGGCCAGGATCAGCTCGATCTCGGCGATCTCCGAGCGGACGCCCAGGATGTCGATGTCGCACTGGGTGAACTGCCGGAAGCGTCCGTGCTGGGGGCGTTCCGCGCGCCACACCGGGCCGATCTGAATTGCTTTCAGCGGCTGCGGGAGGCGCGCATGGTTGTGCGCGTAGTATCGGGCGAGGGGGACCGTGAGGTCGAAGCGCAGACCCAGGTCGGCGAGCTCCTCCTCGGCATCCCGGGCCGCGGACAGCCTCTCGCCGCGCTTGAGGATCTTGAAGATCAGCTTCTCGTTCTCGCCGCCCTCGCCGCGCGTGAGCAGCTTGAGGCTCTCGACCGCCGGGGTCTCGATGCGCTGGAACCCGCGGCGGCGATAGACGTCGAGGATGGTCGCGAGGGTCCGGTCACGCAGCTCCACCTCGTCCGGCAGGACATCGCGCATGCCGCGCGGCGGGCTCGTGTCGAGCTTGGGCTCTCGCCCCCGAGGCTTGTCAGCGCCGGTCATGTCCTGTCGTACGCGGAACGATCGATGCGGAACTACTCGGGAAGCGTGACCACGAGCTGGGTCTCGCCCTTGTCGCGCAGCAGGCCCCCCCGCCGCAAGACGGCGAGGATGAGCGACGGCCCGGTCTCGCCGGGGATGGCGCCGAGGCCGGTGATCATGCCCTCGAAGCCCGATGACACGACTTGCATGCGAAAGCCCGCCGGCCCCCGGAAGATCACGCCCAGGCGTCCGGCTTCTTCGTCGTTGACGGGGACGAGGATCTCCTGAATACCGTCCCCGTCGAGATCGATGGACACGGGGTTGGGCTCCAGCTTGAAGGACTTGTCGACGTTCGTCCTGAAGATGGGGATCGAGATCGTCGCGCGCGCGAGGCCTCCGCCGACCGCGGTGAGCGAGCGCCACATCTCCTGCTGCCCGGCCGCGATCCGCAGCCGATTGTACTCGTCGACGTAGGTGAGGACGCGGTTGTCCTTGCCGGCGATGTTCGAGAACGTCGCGCCCGTCAGGCGGAACGTGTCGGGGACGAAGACGCGGGTCGCGCTCGCGATCTCGTTGCCTTTGAGCTCGTAGCGGGTCGCGGCGCCCCTCGCGAAGAAGTTCTGATTGTCCTGGGACGAGCCCCAGAGCCCACGGTTGACCCCCGTGCCCTGCTCGTCGACGGCGAGGAGCAGGAGCGGGATGTCCTGCACGAGCATCACGGGCCGCCCCTGTCGGACGCCGAGGATGTACGAGAGCATGCCCGCCTTGACGTCCTGGCGGTTGACGACGACCTCGAGCACGCCGTCCCCGTCGAGGTCGGCGAACTGCACGCCGACGATGCGGCCGACCATGAGCTTGTCGTGGGTCCACTCGGCATCGAGCTTCTCGCCGGTGACGCGATACACGTAGACCTTCTGCCCGTCGGTCACGACGAGACGAGGCTGCTTGTCGGCCGGGGCGACGGCGACGTCCATCGACATGACCAGGAAGGGAAACGTCGCGGCCAGGCGGACGGGAATCGAGCCCGCGCTCGCCGAGTACTTGTTCGGGTCCCAGTCGCCCGACAGGAGCCGGGCCAGGAGCGACCGCTTCTCGACCTTGACGTCCCCGACGTTTCCGCCCGAGGAGAAGCGCTGCGCGGGCGGCGGCTTGACCGAGGACGGCACGAAGAGGGCCGTTTGCAGCAGCGGGGTGGGCACCGTCCGCGAGAAGACACGCACATCCATCAAGAGCTTGTTCTCGGGCGTCGTGAAGTGCAGGACGAGCAGGTTCGGGATGTTGAACTTCTGCGTCGCCTCGGGCACGCCCTTGCCCTTCAGGAAGTCGTCGATGCCGATCTTCTCCTGGCCGAGCCAGGCGAGCACCTGATCGCCGAAGACGATCTGGAAGCGGCCCGTGCGCTCCAGCTCCTGCAGGACCTCCTGCGCGGCCGTCTCGGCGATCCGGGCCCGCGCGGGCGGCGTGACCGGAAGCACGGTCAGCCGGATCTTGCCGGCGGTCACGCGCGCCTTGTCACCCACCTTCAGCGCAGGACCGTCGATGTGCCTGGCGACCGCGTAGTTCTCGAAGACTTCCGCCACGACGATGCGGCCGAGCGTCTCTTCCGTCCGCCCGAGCACCTGCTTGGTGCGGGGATGAATGAGCTCGCGCCCCTCGCGATAGCCGATGAGCTCCACGCCGGGCTGCACAGCCTGGGCGCGTCCCGCGGCAAGGATCACGCGGGTCCCCGTCACCTCGACGACGTCGCTCTCGATGATCGGGAACAACCCCGCGACTTGATCGGCCAGCACCTTGAACGAGAGCGGGGCGCTGGGCTCGGGCGCCGGTGCCGGCGCCGACTGCCCCCAGGCGCTGGCGAGCCAGACGAACGAGACGACGAGGGAGACGAGGGCGAGGTTACGGACGGTGAGGATGGTGAGCATGAGCAGGACTATATCAAAAAGGGCGCGGGCGGGTCCCCCACTCTATGGACAAAAAGAGAGGGCATGGGATGCACCCATGCCCTCTCGGTGAGGCAACGGCCGGCTAGAAGGTCACCCGGAAGCGGGCCGACCCCTTGTAGACGTTCCTCGACTGACAGGTGGGAACCCCGTCGGTGGCGCAGGGCCCCCGATCGGAACCGGCATGCTGGATGTTCAGCGCATCGCCGGTGATCAGCGCCGCGGCGGCGAGATCGAACGACATGTTGGGCGCGAACCGGTACGTCAGGCCCAGCACCCACTCGTTACCCAGATACTGCTCCTTGCCGCCCTTGAACGGGTTGCCGGCGGTCGTGATACCGCTCGGGACGATGCCTTGGCCGTGGGTACCCTTGGTGTCGACCTTCGTGTCCGTCCAGCTCACGTTGGTGATGGCTCGGAACGTGAGGGCCGGGGTGAGCGAGTAGTCGGCCGCGAGGCCGACGAAGATGCGGCCGTACTTGTCGTAGCTGGGAGACTCACGCAGGACGACGCCGGGACGCCCGACCAGGAGGCTCGACGAGTAGTCGACGCCGCCGGTCCAGATTTCCGTCCAGCCGTTCATGTAGGCGAAGCCGGGGTTGATCGGATCGTACCGGCGGATCACCCCTCCCCCTCCGTTCTGGGGATCGTGGTTCGCGTCTTCGCCGGGGGTGTACATGAACCGGCTCTCGATGTTCAGCGGGCCGGTGCGGAAGCCAGCCGTCGTGTCGAAGATGAACGACCGGATGTCGACGTCGTTGTACCGGGTGCTGCCCCGCCGCGTGACCTGCTGCTCGCCGAGGAGATAGATGAACGTCGGCTGCAGCGAGAAGGGGCCCATCGTCCAGCGGACGTCGCCGCCGAAGTAGTGACGCCGGATATTACGTCCCACGCCCGGCGCAACGTCGACGGAGCCGCGCGCGAGCGGGTCGCTGCCAGCGACCGAGACCGCGGTCCCCGGGCAGTTGGTGTTCGGGTTGTATCCGCCCCAGGCCGCGGTGCCCAGGTTGCTGGTGCCGCAGTTGCCGCCGTCATAGAAGGCGTAGGCATACGTCGGCTTGATGGTCAGGCCCTTGAAGACGTCGATCTCGAGGCTGGCCAGGATCGCGTTCTGGTCCTTCTGGTTCAGCGCGATACCGCGATCGAGCGCCTCACCGATCTGGACGTACGTCAGCGTGCTGCGGATGTTCGGCGTCCACGTCGTCTCGAGCGTGACGCCCGGGAAGTCGCCGCTGGCGAGGATACCGAACTTGTAGTCGTGACCGCGGAACGGCTGACCGCCCATCCGCGCGATCGTGGTCACCGGGATGAAGGGCAGCAGCGATCCCGGACCCGTGACCGGCGTCTCGACGTACAGCCACTTGGTCTCGACCGCACCCTGGATGTCGGTGTCGAGGTCGAAGTTGGCCGAGGTCCCGGACGCCGCCTTGCCGACGGTCGTCAGGCTTCCCGAGTTGCTCGACGCGTTGAAGTTACCGGCGCCGTTGGTGAAGTCCAACTCGATGGCCCACACACCCTTGACCCGGCCGACTTCACCGGTGAGCGTGAACACGCCGCGCTCACGCGAGTACCACCCCTTCTCTCTCGCGTCCGTGACGTCCGACTGGCCGGGGGCGCCGCCGGACTGTGACCAGTTCTTGTAGGCGCTGGTGACGAAATCGACCAAGCCGTTGATCGTCACCTTCGGTGCCGGCGCCTGAGCAAAGCTCGGCGGAGCTAGCATCCCGAGTGTGACGAGGACGGCGAGAACTACGACGACAGACCTTCTCATTTACCGCCTCCTCATGTGGGAGGTGAACAGCGCAGACAACGCCTTCGCCGTTGGCCAACACCAACACCTACACGATTCGGACAGCAGCATACTTGTACTCTGCGGTCTCCGGTAAAGTCAAGACAGATTTGACTTCGTTTACCGCCTGGGCGCCTCCTCGCCGAGGGCCCGGAGCCGCTGCCCGGCGGCCTCGCCGAACGGGGTGTCCGGCCCGAGCTCGCGGGCCCTGGTGAACGCCCGGCGGGCTTCCTCGGGGCGGCCTTCCGCGGCCAGGACGAGCCCCAGGTGATGATACGCGGCCTGCATATCTGGGCTCAGACTGATCGCAAACCGCAGGGCCTGCTCGGCATCTGGATATTTTCTCAGGTGATACAGGGCCAACCCCAGGTTCTGGTGCGCCAGATCGGGCACGGTCAGGGTGGGCAACGCCATGGCCTGACGGTATGCGTCCACCGCTTCCTGCCACCGTGTCAATTCGGCCAGGGCGACCCCGGTATGGAAGTGGGCATCCGCGTACTCGGGATCGATGGCGATCGCTTGCCGGAACTGCTCGAGGGCGAGGTCCGGGCGCTGGAGCTGCGTGTAGACGAGCCCCAGGGTATCCCGATAGACGGCCGACTTCGGGTCCAGGGAGATCGCCTCGCGCAGGGCCGTCACGGCCTGGGTCGCCTCGCGCTCCTCGATGTGCCGGACCCCGCGCTCGAAGGCGGCACGAGCCTGTAATCGTTTGACTTCCGCGGCCTGTCGGGATGCCGCGCAGGCGGTGAGCACGAGCACGGCGGTGAGGGCGACGATCATCAGCCGCGGCATCGTTGACACCCTCAGGCCTTCCATGTAGCCTTTCTCTTCGTGCCGACGTACGAATACGGATGCACCAAGTGCGGCCGCGAGTTCGAGGTGAGGCAGCGCATCTCCGAAGCCCCTCTCACCGTCTGCGAGACGTGCGGGGGGGCGTTGAAGCGTCTGCTGTCCGCCGCGCCGTTCATCCTGAAGGGCGAAGGCTGGTACGTCACCGACTACCCGTCGGAGTCGCGCAAGAAGGCGATGGAGTCCGAGAAGGGCGCCGGCACCGCCGCCAAGAAGGAGGCCACGACCTCCTCCGACGCCTCGTCGCCCTCGACATCGCCGTCCACCAGTACCCCCACGACGTCTACGAGCTCCGCCCCCGCGCCCGCGAAGTCGTCGTCCCCCGCGCCCGCGAAGTCGTCGTCGACCGATTGACTCGAACGGCGGTCCCGCGGCCGGCGTGAAAGCGGGCGGCCGCGCTGGCCTCGCGCACCACGACCTCCAGCCGTCCGTGTGAGCCCACGAGGGCGCCGGCGCCCCGCTGGGCGAGCTCACCGAAGGTCTCCACGAGCGGGAGCACGCGGCCGGCGATCCGCACGGTGACCCCGCCGCGGGCGGCGAGTCGCTCGACGACGTCCGCCGTGACCGAGGTCACGAGGTTGCCGAACCGATCGACGTGGATGACCTCGCCGTCGACCATCCCCACTCCCTCGCGGGCGACGGCCCAATCGAGGCGGACGGGATCGCCCACCGGCGGACCGAAGCGGCTGGGGGCGACGCCGAGCGCCAGGTGGGCGGCCGCCGGTGCGAAGACGTCGCGGCCGTGAAAGGTGGCGCTCACCATCGCGCGCCGGTACGCGTCCGCACGTAATTCGAACGCCTGCCATCCTGGTCGCGACAGGGCCGCCGTGAAGATGCCGTTGTCGGGCCCGACGAACAGCTGCCCTTCGGCGGCCAGCGCCAGTCCCCGCCGGCTCGTGCCCACGCCGGGGTCGACCACGGCGACGTGGATCGTGCCCGGCGCCGAGACCGCGGCGATGGCCTCGACGGCCAGCGCGCCTTCCACGAGGTCGTAGGCGGTGACGTGGTGGGTCACGTCGACGAGGTGGACGGCGGGATTCAGCCGCAGGATGGCCGCCTTCATCTCCGCCACGTAGGGGTCTCGGGTCCCGAAGTCCGTCGTCAGGGTGATGACGGCGGTCACGTCATCGATCGCGGTCGACCACGAAGTCCGCGATCAGCGTGAGCGTCTCCCGCTCGTCCGAGGGTGGGAAGGATTCGAGGTCCTGCTTCGCCGCCTGCGCGTACTCGGTGGCGCGGGCCCGCGCGTATTCGACGCCGTCGTGGGCGATCACGAGCCGGCGGATGTCCTCGACTTCGCTGGCCACCAGCGTGCTCCGCCGCAGCAGATCGCGGACCTTCTCGGCCTCCCCCCGCTCCGCTCTCTCGAGCATCGCGATGAGGGGAAGGGTCCGCTTGCCTTCGCGCAGATCGCTGCCGATCGCCTTGCCGAGACGCTCCTGGTCGGCGCTGAAGTCGAGGGCATCGTCCGAGATCTGGAACGCGACGCCGAGATCGAGCCCGTACCGCGTGAGCGCGTCGACGAGCGGTGGGGCGACGCCGCCGACCAGCCCGCCGATCCGGCAACACGCGGAGATGAACGACGCCGTCTTCTGCGTGATGATGCGCAGGTAGTCGGTCTCCGTCGTCACCCCTCCGCGCTTGCGCTCGAGCTGGAAGACCTCCGCTTCCGTCATGGACACGGTGGCCCGGGCGAGGGTCTCCATGACCCCACGGTCGTTGTCGCGCACGAGCATCGCGAACGACTTCGAGTAGAGATGATCCCCGACCAGCACGGACGCGTCATCGCCCCACCGCGCGTTCGCGGACGGCCGCCCGCGACGCAGCGGCGCCTCGTCGACCACGTCGTCGTGAATCAACGTCGCCGTGTGGAGCAGCTCCACGACACAGCCCAGGCGGACCGACCGCGGCCCGCGATACCCCGACACCCGCGCGGCGAGCAGCAGGAGCATCGGCCGCAGGCGCTTGCCCCCCGCCCCGGCGATGTACTCGCCCATCTCCTGGATGAGCGTGACGGGAGAGTCGAGCTGGCGGCCGATTTCTTCCTCGACGGCTCGCAGCTCGTCGCCCACGAGGGCGGACACCCGTTCCTTGAGCAGCCGTTCGAGCGTAGGGGTGGGCACGCGCGAGCTATTTCTGGACAACCCGGTCCTTGACCTGGATCTGGGAGCCGGGCGAGACGCTCTGGATCTCGGCGACCGAGAACTTCTCACGAAGCTCGACGATCCGCGCCGTGCCGACCTCCTCGTCGAGCTCGCCGAGCAGCTCCCCCGTGACGGGATGGACGATCGGGATCCGGTCGCGCCGCAAGCTCACGAGCGACCCGACCTTGAGGCCATCGACCGCGTTGAGGTCGACGACGATGCGCGTGGTGTCGACATAGACGACGAAGCCGCGCTTGGTGAGCTCGGCCACCGGCGCGGAGGCCGGCGGGCGGCTGTTCGGCAGCGACGCGACCGCGCGGCCCCTGTCCTGGCGCGCCGGCTCGGCGACCGCCGCATAGGGCACGCCCTGGCGCGGGCTGATCTTGCCGCCTCCGGGCGGCGTGCCGTAGCGCGCCACGATCTCGGGGGGCGCGATGAGGGCGCTCTTGCCGCGGATCAGCGTCGTCAGCGTGGTGGGGACCTTGTCCTCCTCGACCCAGATGTACTCCGGCTCGCTCGGGACGTCGCCGAAGCGCGGATTCTTGATGAGCAGCCACCGCGCCTCGGCCGACTTGAGGTCGATCGTCGGCTCCGCCATCTGAGGAAGACCCACGACCTGGCGCACCTTGTTGCACCCGGCGAGGAGGACGAGCACGAGGACCCCCCAGACGAGACCACGGGTCAGCATGCGAAGCTACCATAGCACACGATCAGTCCTCGGCTCTCGGCTCCCACGGGAACCGCTGCTCTTCGGACGCGCTCGACGGCAGCACGACGTGCCGCCGCGAGAACAACGCGGTGCCCGTGATGGCCGAGATCCACGTCGTGTCCAGGTAGAGCACGCCCTGACGCTCGAGCAGGACGGGCACGATCCATCCCGCGACCTCGAGGTTGCGCGCGATGCGCGTCGCGCGCTCGGGGCGCGCCAGCACCTCCTCCACGCGGAGCGTCCCCGCCGTGAAGATGTCCGCGACGGCCAGCGGATCGACGACCACGAAGCGCTTCGAGCGCTCGAGCACGCTCGCGATGAGATAGGGAACGCGGCGGACGTCGGCGTCCGACTGGCTGAGATCGAGCAGCGGCGTCACCGCGATCTTGAGTCGCCCGCGGCTGATCCTGGCGCCGTCGCCCACCTCCGGAGGGGGACGGTCCGGAATGGGAACGAAGGCGCCGTCCGAGAATTGCGGGAAGACCCGCTGGATCTGGGCGTACCCGAGCTGCTCCTCGTACCGGCCGAGGGGTTTGCCCGTGACGGGATGGTAGAAGGGCTCGCCCTTCCGGTACACCGTCAGCTCCTGGCCGACCTGAGCCCCCGTGGCCCCGCCGAGGTCGATGAAGATGCGCTGGCCATCCACCGAGACCACGGTGCCCTCCAGGGGCTGCGCGGCGTTGATGAAGTCGTCGCCCATCAGGCCGAACGTCACGCCGATGCGATCGGCGAGCCCGGCGTGCGCGGGAGCGGGGGCGACGAGCCCGGCCAGCAGCAGGGCGAGGGCGACGAGGCCGGCGCCGCGCCTCAAAACGTCACCGACGGCTGGTGCACACCGAACACGACGCGGAGACGGTCACAGATCTCGCCGAGCGTGACGGAGGCGTTGACGGCCTCGACGATCAGCGTCATGAGGTTCTCGGTGCCGCGGGCCCCCCGCTCGAGGGCGTCGAGGGCCCGGCGGGCAGCGTCGCCGTCGCGCGCCGCGCGGCACCGGCCGACGCGCTCGGCCAGCGCGTCGCTCAGCCCCGCATCGAGCTGGAACAGGTTGGTCGGCCGCTCCTCGTCGGTGACGAACTCGTTGACCCCCACGACGAGGCGCCGCTTGTCCTCGATCTCACGCTGATAGCGGTACGCCGCCTCCTGGATCTCGCGCTGCATGAACCCGATGGCCGCGACGGCGCCGCCCATGTCGTCGATCTTCCGCACGTACGCTTCGGCCGCGCTCTCGATGTCGGCGGTGAGCCGCTCGACCGCGAACGACCCGCCCAGGGGATCGGCGATGTCCGCCACGCCTGATTCGTGGGCGAGGATCTGCTGCGTCCGGAGCGCGATGCGGACCGCGCGCTCGCTGGGCAGGGCCAGCGCCTCGTCCATCGAGTTGGTGTGCAGCGACTGGCAGCCGCCGAGCACGGCGGCGAGGGCCTGCACGGTGACCCGCACGATGTTGTTCTCGGGTTGCTGCGCGGTCAGCATGCTGCCGGCCGTCTGCGCGTGGAAGCGCAGGGCGAGCGAGCGGGGGTCGCGGGCGCCGAACCGGTCGCGCATCAGCCGGGCCCACAGCCGCCGGGCGGCCCGGAACTTGGCGATCTCCTCCACGAGATCGTTGTGGGCGTTGAAGAAGAAGGAGAGCTGGGGCGCGAAGTCGTCGATGCCGAGCCCGCTCTGCCGGGCGGCCTCCACGTAGGCGATGGCGTTGGCGAGCGTGAAGGCCACCTCCTGCACGGCGGTGCATCCGGCCTCGCGCATGTGGTAGCCGGAGATCGAGATCGTGTTCCACCGCGGCACGTGACGGCGGCAGTACGCGAAGAGATCCGTGATCAGCCGCATCGACGGCGCCGGGGGAAAGATGTAGGTGCCGCGCGCGATGTACTCCTTGAGGATGTCGTTCTGCACGGTGCCGGCCAGCCGCTCGACGGCCACTCCGCGCCGACGCGCGACCGCGACGTACAGGCCCAGGAGGATGGCCGCGGTGGCGTTGATGGTCATCGACGTGGAGACGCGATCGAGCGGGATGCCCTCGAAGAGATCCGCCATGTCCTCCACCGAGGCGATGGAGACGCCGACCTTGCCCACCTCGCTCCGGGCCAGTGGCGCGTCGGGGTCGTAGCCCATCTGGGTCGGCAGGTCGAACGCCACCGACAGGCCCGTCTGTCCCTGGTCGAGCAGGAAGCGGTAGCGCTTGTTCGTCTCGGGCGCCGAGCCGAACCCCGCATACTGCCGCATCGTCCACAGTCGGCTCCGATACATCGTGGGATGGACGCCGCGCGTGAACGGAAACTCGCCGGGCCGCCCCAGGTCGTCCCCCACGTCCTGGGGGACCACGTCGTCGCGCGTGTAGACGGGCGGCCGCGGCGTGCCCCACGAGGTGAAGCGCTCGGAGCGATCCCGCTCGGTCATGCCCGCCTCACAACGGGATGTTCCCGTGCTTCTTGGGGGGGTTGCTGTCGCGCTTCGTCCGCAGCACGTCGAGCGCCGCGCACAGCCGGGCCCGCGTGTCGCGCGGCATGATCACCTCGTCGACGTAGCCACGCTCGGCGGCCACGTACGGGTTGGCGAACAATTCGCGGTACTCGCGGATCTTCATCTCGCGGAAGGTCGCGGGGTCGCTCGTCGCTTCCATCTCGCGCCGGTACAGGATGTTCACGGCGCCCTCCGGTCCCATGACGGCGATCTCCGCGGTCGGGTACGCGAAGTTGGCGTCGCCGCGGATGTGCTTGGAGGACATCACGTCGTAAGCGCCCCCGTAGGCCTTGCGCGTGATCACGGTGAGCTTGGGCACCGTGGCCTCGCAGTACGCGTAGAGGAGCTTGGCGCCGTGCTTGATGATGCCGCCGTGCTCCTGCGCCGTGCCGGGCAGGAACCCCGGGACGTCGACGAACGTCACGAGCGGGAGGTTGAAGCAGTCGCAGAAGCGAACGAAGCGCGCG
>WNGA01016220.1_pt1 | contig 23287 bp, 25 predicted proteins | sample 5400061 | NCBI WGS metagenome assembly WNGA01 (sample SAMN13153366, study PRJNA577476) | soil metagenome | isolation source: 100 cm soil or saprolite under grassland replicate 2 | place: USA:California | collected 2016-06-15
CGCGAGGACGAGCTGATGCAGGAGATGGGCATCGGTCGCACCCCACTGCGCGAGGCGGTGAAGAGGCTCGCGCTCGAGAACCTCGTCGAGGTGCAGCCGCGCCGCGGCACATTCGTCACCGCGATCGAGGCCGCCGACATCCAGAACATCACCGAGGTGCGCGCCGAGCTCGAGGGTTACGCCGCCGAGCTGGCCGCGCTTCGGCTCGACCCCGAGACGCGCGCCACGGCCGAGGAGCTCGTGCAGGACATAGAGTCGCTCGACGGCGCGGGCGCCCACGATCTCCTGATGCGCTTCGACGAGCGGATCCACCGCTTCGTCTGGGAAGCGGCTCACAACCCGTACCTGCAACAGACGCTCGAGCGCTACTTCACGCACTCGTTGCGCATCTGGTACCTCGTCCTCGAGCGCGTGCCGACCCTCGGCCACGCCGTCCACGACCAGACCCAGCTCCTCGAGGCGATCCTCGACCGAAACGGGCCCCACGCCCGGACGATCATGCACGAGCACGTGCTGGCCTTCCAGCGCGAGATCCTCACCGCCTTCAGCCGCCGCTGAGCCGCACGCAGCGCGATTTCGCCCGCTCGCCGGCCGGGTGGGGAATTCTGGCAGCGGATATAGCGACCAAGGTTCCCCACCTGCGGCGCGGGGGCGTGGTGCCTGGGGGGCGGGGCCGGGCGTGGCGCGGAGGGGCACGGCTCCGGCCGGTCAGTGGGCCCGCGCGGCGAGCCTTGCGGACCGCGCGGGCGTGAGCGCGCGCGGCGTGGTCAAAGCTCGGGCGCCGAGCGCGCGCGGCGTCGGTCGACGCTCGGGCCGCCGGCAGGGCCGGGCCGAGATTCAGGTGGTGGGTATTCGTAGCGGAAAACGCCACGCTGACCCAGCACCTGGCCGCGCGCGGAGCTCGGTGCCGGCCGCCGCAGGCCGCCGCGGGAGGGCGGGCTCCCCGCGGGGGCTGATATATCATCGCTCGATGGCCACCGCTGCTGCGTTCACGCGGCTTTTCATCGGCGGGGAGTGGGTCGAGGCGCTCGCCGGGGAGGCGGCCGAGGCGAGTAGTCCGGCGACGGGCGAGTCGCTCGGTCCGGTGGCGCAGGGGGATCGGGATGACGGGCGGCGTGCGATCGATGCCGCGCGGGAGGGGTTCCCGGTTTGGGCGGCCGCGACCGCGTTCGAGCGGGCCGATGCGCTGCGACGGATCGCGGATGTGTGCGAGGCACGGCGCGACGAGCTCGCGCGGATCTGCACGCTCGACCAGGGCAAGCCGATCAGCGAGTCGTATGACGAGGTCGACGAGCTCGTCGCCATGTGGCGCGGCGCGGCCGAGGACGGCGTCCGCATAGAGGGCTCGATCCCACCCAGCTCCGGGGCCGGGAAGCGCGTGCTTCTCATGAGGCGGCCGAAGGGGCCGGTCGCGGTAGTGACCCCGTGGAACTGGCCCTACACGATGCCCGCGGAGATCGTGGCGCCGGCGCTCGCGTGCGGCGACACGGTCGTGTGGAACCCCGCCCCGACCACCGCAGTCTGCTCGGGCGTCCTCGCCGACTGCATCGCGGAGGCGGACCTCCCGCCGGGCGTCTTCAACTTCGTTCCGGGCCCTGGCCCGGTCGTCGGCGACGAGATCGTGTCGAACCCGGGCACTGTCGCGGTCGGGTTCATCGGCTCGACCGCGACGGGCCGCAGGATCGCCGAGCGCGCCGCCGGAAAGGCGCTCCTGCTGGAGATGGGCGGGAACGGCCCGCTGGTCGTCATGGACGACGCCGACCTCGACGCCGCCGCGGAGGCCACGCTCACCGCCTGCTTCCTATGCGCCGGCCAAAGCTGCACCGCGGGCGAGAGGTTGCTCGTGCACGAGGCAGCCAGGGAAGAGTTCGTGAAGCGTCTGGGAGCGGTTACCGCCCGCGCGGCTCTCGGTGATCCGCTGTCCGAGAGCACCACGATGGGCCCGCTGAACAACGAGCCCGTCGCCGCGAAGATGGACGAGCACGTCGAGGACGCGCTCAACCGCGGTGCGGAGATCGTCGCGGGTGGCGCGCGCGCGGACGGCTTCCCGACGGATCTCTACTGGCCCGCCACCGTGCTCGACGCGGTGCCCGCGGATGCCCTGGTCGCCACGGAAGAGACGTTCGGCCCGGTCGCGCCGGTGGTCTCGATCGCGAGCCTGGACGAGGCCATCGAGCTCACGAACGCCTCCCCCTACGGCCTGCTCGCCGCCATCTTCACGGGGGACCTCTACAAGGGCCTCCGTTTCGCCGACGAGATCCGCAGCGGCCTCGTGAACATCAACGAGACGACGAACTACTGGGAGAACCATCTCCCGTTCGGCGGGCGCGCAGGAACGGACAGCGGAACGGGGCGCGTAGGAGGGCGCTACCCGTTCGAAGTGCTGACCGAGCTCCAGACCGTGGTGATCGGAGCAGGTTAAATCTGCGCCAAGAGGGCTAGCGAGCCCCCTGAAGCCTGATATATCATCGCGCCGAGATGAGTGACTCGCACGGCCCTGCCGCCGTGGAGACCCCCGAAGCAACCCCCGCTCCCGAACGCAACGGCGAGCCCCTGCTCCATACCGAGGGCTTGTGGAAGCTGTTCGGCCCGCACGCCGAGAGGGTCGTCGGCACCCCGGACGCGGACCTGCCGCGTGCGGAGCTCCGCGAGAAGACCGGCCTCGTGGCCGCCGTGCGCGACATCTCGATCGACGTCTGGCCCGGCGAGGTCTTCGTGGTCATGGGCCTGTCGGGCTCTGGCAAGTCCACGCTCGTCAGGACGCTCATCCGCCTGATCGAGCCCACCGCCGGCACCGTGAGGATCGGCGGCCAGGACGTGACCGGCGCCGACGCTTCCGAACTCCGCGAGCTGCGCCGTCACCGGGTGTCGATGGTGTTCCAGCACTTCGGCCTGCTCGCGCACCGGACCGTGATCGACAACGCCGCCTTCGGGCTGGAGATCCAGGGCGTGTCGAAGGCGGAGCGCCTCGGCCGCGCCAGCGAGACGCTCGAGCTCGTGGGCCTCCATGACGTCTCCGATTCCTTCCCGGCCCAACTCTCCGGCGGAATGCAGCAGCGCGTCGGGCTCGCCCGGGCCTTCGCCGTCGACCCGGAGCTCATGCTCTACGACGAGCCCTTCAGCGCGCTCGACCCGCTGATCCGCCGCGACATGCAGGACGAGGTCATCCGGCTCCAGGAGGAGACCGGCAAGACCATGCTCTTCATCACGCACGACCTCCCCGAGGCCCTGCGGCTGGGCGACCGCATCGCGATCATGCGCGACGGCGCCATCGTGCAGCTCGGCACCCCCGAGGAGCTCGTCGGCTCACCGGCCGATGAGTACGTGGAGAACTTCGTGCGCGACATCCCGCGCACCCACGTGCTGACGCTGCGCTGGATCATGCGCGAGCCCCGGCCCGGCGAGACCAGCGAAGGACCCGAGCTGCCGGTGACGACGACCATGCAGAACGCCGTCCCGCTGGTCGCCTCCACCGACCAGCCGGTGCGCGCCGTCAAGGATGGCAAGGTGGTGGGCATCGTCGACCGCGAGGCGATCCTGCGCGCCATAGCCGAGGATCCGGACACCTCCGGGAGTCGCGGCGCCGATGGCAGTAGCTAGCGGCAGGCTGCGGGCGCCGGCGTTCGCGGCGCCAACGTCGCACTTCCGGGGTCGCGGCGCCCAGGTTGCCGGGATTCTCGCGCTGATGATCGTCGGCTACATCCTCTGGAAGAACGAGTTCCCCTGGCCGGGGTCGCTGAGCTGGTCCGAGCTCCCCCGCAAGCTCGACAAGGCGCAGGACTGGCTCCTCACGCAGCGCACCGAGGGCTCGAACCCGTTCTTCGCCGTGCTCGACGGCTTCCGCGCCTTCGCCGACTGGCTCGTCACCGCGCTGCTCGACGTCCTTACCTGGCTTACCTGGCTGGGCACAATGGCCGCTGGCACCCTGATCGTGCTCCGTTACGGCGGCTGGCGCGCGGCACTCGTGGTACTGGGCGCGTTCATCTCGTTCGCGCTGATGGGGCTCTGGGAGGAGAGCATCCAGACGCTCGCCCTAATGGGAGCCGCGGTGCTTCTCTCGGTTCTGATCGGCGTGCCATTCGGGATCTGGGCGGGCCGCAACGAGCGGGTCCACCGCGCAATCACCCCGGTGCTCGATGCAATGCAGATCGTGCCCGCCTTCGCCTACCTCATGCCCGTCGTGATCGTGTTCTCGGTGGGTCCCGCGGCCGCTGTGATCTGCACGCTGATCTACGCGATCCCGCCCGCTGTTCGGATCACCGCGCTCGGCATCCGCGGCGTCACCTCCGAGTCGGTCGAGGCTTCGCAGGCGCTCGGCGCCACCTCCTGGCAGACCCTCTTCAAGGTCCAGCTCCCCTTGGCGCGTCGCCAGCTCCTCCTCGCCCTCAACCAGACGATCATGTTCGCGCTGTCGCTCGTCGTGATCGCCGGTCTGATCGGCGGGAAGGGACTCGGCGACGTCGTCACGAACGGGCTCTACTCGAACCCGGCCCTCGCGCTGCTCGCCGGCGTCGCCATCGTGATCATGGCCATCGCGCTGGACCGCGCCACGGCCGCGATCGCGGATCGAACCGACCCGGCGCGGCGCCAGCTCACCGATGAGGGGAAGCGGCGCGCCCGCCGGTACACGCTGATCACCTTCGGCGCGATCGCGGCGATCGTGGCGATCTCGCAGCTGATTGGCGTGCAGGACATCTATCCCGATGAGTTCGAGACCGCGAACACCGTCTACACCGCGGACATCCAGGACAACCTCATGGGCTGGATCCAGGACGGGCTCGACTACATCCAGGACCCGACCTCGTTCATCTTCGGCATCACCGACCCGGTTGCTCGCGGCGATCGGGATCATGGGCGTCTGGGAGCCGGCGATGGACACCGCCTCTCAGGTGCTCGTGGCTACCGCCATGGCGGTTGTGATCGGGATCGCGATCGGAATCTGGGCAGCCGAGAGCCCGCGCGTGGAGAAGGCGCTCAGGCCAATACTCGACACGTTGCAGACTCTGCCCCAGCTCGTTTACATCATCCCGTTCATCTATCTGATGCCGGTGTCGCTCGTGCCCGGTGTGGTCGCCTCGGTCCTGTACGCGATCCCGGTGGTCATCAGGCTGGTGACCGCGGGGCTCCGCGCGGTCCCGCCCGCCCCCGTGGAGGCGGCGCACGCGTTCGGCGCATCGCGCATGCAGGTGCTCGCCAAGGTGAAGGTCCCGCTCGCCCGCGACAGCATCATGCTCGGCGTGAACCAGGGGATCATCATGGTCCTCTCGGTTGTCGTCATCGGCGGGCTGGTCGGCTCGGGCGCGCTCGGCGACCAGGTCGCCCGCGGGCTGCAGCGGAACGAGTTCGGCGAGGGCGTCGTGGCCTCGCTCGCGATCCTCGCGCTCGGAATTGCGCTCGACCGCGTGACCCAGGGGCGGCGCGCCCCGCGCGAGCGATCGAGCCGCGGCCCGCTGTTCGGCTTGGGGAGCAGGAGACGACAACTTCAACCAGGAGGAGGGGCAGTTTGAAGACCCACAGGACCGTGTTGGCCGTGTTGATGGCGCTGATGCTTGCGCTGTTCGTGGCGGCCTGCGGCGAAAGCAAGAGCGACTCGGGCAGTAACCAGAGCGCGTCCGGCGGCAAGAACTGCGGCAAGGTCGTGCTGAACGAGCAGGCCTGGGCGGGCTCGACCGCCAACACCTACATCGCCAAGAACGTGCTCGAGGACAAGCTCGGCTGCGAGGTCGAGATCACGAAGATCGCCGAGATCCCCGTCTACCAGGCGATGGCCGACGGCAAGGTCGACGCGGTGCTCGAGGACTGGCAGCACACCGACGAGTACGCGAAGTACATCGACAAGGCCGGCACCGTCGTCATGGGCGGGCCGCTCGGCGTCGAGGGCCACATCGGGTGGTTCATCCCGAAGTACCTGATGGACCAGCACCCCGAGTTCAAGACCTGGGAGGGCCTGAAGGGCGAGGAGGATCTCTTCAAGACCGCCGAGTCCGGCGACCAGGGCATGTTCCTGGGCGGCGACCCCTCCTACGTCCAGAAGGATCAGGAGCTGATCAAGGCGCTGGGCCTCAACTTCAAGTTCGTGACCGCGGGTGCAGAGCCGGCCCAGGTGGCGCGCTGGAGCCAGCTTTACAAGCAGAAGAAGCCGGTCATCTTCTACTGGTACACGCCGCAGTACCTCAACCAGACGTACGACCTGGCCGAGGTGAAGCTGCCGCCGCGTACCAGCGCGAACAAGGACTGCAAGGACGACGCGAAGGAAGGCGGCGACCCCTCGCAGTACAAGTGCGAGTACGACGTGACGATCATCAACAAGCTGTTCTCGAAGAAGTTCGCGGACAGCGGGTCGCCGGCGTACGACGTGCTGAAGAAGATGAAGCTCACGAACGAGGACCAGGAGCTCGTGGCGAAGGCGATCGCCGGGGACAAGCAGGACCCGGAGGAGGCCGGAGCCGACTGGGTGAAGGACAACCCGGACAAGGTCAATCAGTGGCTGCAGTAGCACTGCGGCCCGCCGTTTGAGCACGGAGGGGCCCCGCGACGGCGGGGCCCCTTCCTACTCGGACCTCAGCGCCGTCTACATCAACTGCACGCTCAAGCGCTCGCCCCAGCGCTCCAACACCCGCGCGCTCGCCGATCGCTCGATCCACATCCTGGAGGAGAACGGGGTCTCCGTCGAGGTGATCCGCGCGATCGACCACGACATCGCGACCGGGGTCTACCCCGACATGACCGAGCACGGCTGGGAGCGCGACGAGTGGCCCGAGATCTTCGAGAAGGTCATGGCCGCCGACATCCTCGTGCTGCTCTCGCCGATCTGGCTGGGCGAGAAGTCGTCGGTCTGTACGCACGTGATCGAGCGCCTCTACGGCAACAGCCATCTGCTGAACGAGCACGGCCAGTACGCGTACTACGGACGGGTCGGCGGCTGCATCATCACCGGGAACGAGGACGGCGCGAAGCACTGCGCGATGAACATCCTCTACTCGCTCCAGCACCTCGGCTTCACGATCCCGCCGCAGGCGGACTCGGGGTGGATGGGCGAGGCCGGGCCGGGTCCGAGCTACCTGGACGAGGGCTCAGGCGGGCCCGAGAACGAGTTCACGAACCGCAACACCACGTTCCTGACCTGGAACCTGCTCCACCTGGCGCGGATGCTGAAGGACACCGGCGGCATCCCGGCGCAGGGCAACTCGCGCACGGAGTGGGACGCCGGCTGCCGGCTCGACTACGAGAACCCCGAGCACCGCGTGTAATTCGAAGGCTCGCGGACACCGTCCGCTCGCGAGTCAGCGCGACACGGCCCGGCGGAACAGCAGCCCGCAGACCACCGCCACGATGGCCGCGATGAACGGGATGGCGAAGCCCATCACGCCCACCGCCGCCAGCACGAATCCCACGACCGCGACAGTCCCCGCGGCTCCGCCGACCGCAGCGAGCCGGAAGGCACGCTGCTCCCGGGTGCGTCGCGATGGCGGTCCGCCTGATGATGGTGTGAGTCCCACGCGCTGAACGGTAGTCAGTCGGCGAGGAGGCGGCGGTCGAAGCCCGCCGGGGCATGGATGTTCAGAACGCGCGTGGGGCGGTCGAGCGCGTTGCGGAAGGTGTGGTTGACCCCGGGCGGCACGAGCACGAACGTCCCCGTGGGCGCGGCCACGTCACCCTCGTCGAGCAGGAATGTGAGCTCGCCGTCGAGCACGTAGAACGCGTCGTCCTCGTCCGGGTGCACGTGCGACTCGGGCCCGTCCGCATTCGGCGCCATGGTGATGACGCTCACGTTGAGCCGCGGCGAGTGCTCGCTCAGCCCCAGGAACTCGACGTTGCCGGTGCGAACGCCCGTGCCCGGCGGAATCACGACTGCCCGCTCCACGTCAAGGGAGCATCAAGGCTCGCGCCGTAGGCGTCAAGAACCCGTATGGATTCGCGCCGCCTGCACCATCCGCCACTAGAACGGGATCATGGCCTCGAGCGCCGGCGCACTGTCGCGCGTACTGCTCGGCGAGCCCCTTCGGACGGATCGGCTCGGCGAGACGCTCTTGCCGAAGCGGCTCGCGCTGCCGGTCTTCTGCTCGGACCCGCTCTCCTCGGTCGCCTACGCGACAGAGCAGATCGTGCTCGTGCTCGGACTCGGCGGATTGACGCTGCTCCATCTGACGCCGTGGGTGGCCGCGGCCGTCGTCGTGCTCCTGGTCGTCGTCGTCGCCTCCTACCGTCAGACCTGTTACGCGTATCCGAATGGCGGCGGGGCCTACGCGGTCAGCCGCGACAACCTCGGCGAGGATGCCTCACTCGTCGCGGCCACCAGCCTGCTGATCGACTACGTCCTGACGGTCGCGGTCTCGGTCGTGGCGGGCGTCGCCGCGATCACCAGCGCAGCGCCGGCGCTGGCGCCGCACGCCGTGGCGCTGTCGCTCGGCTTCGTGCTGCTTCTGACGTCCGTGAACCTGCGCGGGGTCAAGGAGTCGGGCCGCGCCTTCGCCATCCCCACCTACGGCTTCGTGCTCGCGGTGTACGCGATGCTCGCCGTGGCGTTCCTCAAGATCGGCTTCGGCGACGGGATCACGGCGGAGAGCGCGAAGTACCAGCTGCGACAGACCGCCGACACCGGCGGGCTGCTCACGGTCTTCCTCGTACCTCGTAGGGTTCCCTGCCGGCGAGTCGCAGCGCACCGCGCTCAGCCAGATCGGGCTCGCGACCTTCGGCGACGGCGCGATGTTCTTCCTGCTCCAGGGCTTCACCGCCGCGATCCTCGTGCTGGCCGCGAACACCGCCTTCAACGGCTTCCCGGTGCTGTCGTCCCTTCTCGGGCGACACGAATACCTGCCGCACCAGCTCGCGCACCGCGGCGACCGGCTCGTGTTCTCGAACGGGATCCTGGTGCTCGCGGCGCTGTCGGCGGTGCTGATCGTCGCCTTCAACGCCGAGGTCGCGCGTCTGATCCAGCTCTACATCCTCGGCGTGTTCCTGTCGTTCACCCTGAGCCAGGCCGGCATGGTCCGGCACTGGGCGCGCGAGCTCGCCGGCTGCGCGCCCGCGCAGCGACGTACGCTCCGCCGGAAGCAGCTCGTGAACGGCACGGGCGCCTTCGTTACCGGGCTCGTGTTCGTGATCGTGCTGGTCACGAAGTTCGCCGCCGGCGCCTGGATCGTCGTGCTCGCGGCCCCGGTGATCTTCATGGTCATGAAGGCAATCGCGACGCACTACCGGCAGGTGAGCGACGAGCTGCGCGCCGCTCCGTCGGGCGTGGCGCTGCCGAGCCAGGTGCACGCCCTGGTGCTGGTGTCGAACCTGCTCGCCCCGACCCTTCGCGCACTCGCCTTCGCGCAGGCGACCGCTCCCGCCAGCATCCGCGCCGTGACGGTGGCCGTGGAAGGCGCGGACGACCCGCTGCCCGCCGAGTGGGAACAGCGCAGCGTCCCGGTCCCGCTGGTGGTGATCGAGTCGCCCTACCGCGAAACCGTCCGCCCGGTGCGGCTGTACGTGCGCCAGCTCCGGCGCGACTATCCAGGCGACGTGATCTCGATCATCATTCCCGAGTACGTAGTGGGCCACTGGTGGCACAACCTGCTTCACAACCAGACCGCGCTGCGACTCAAGGCACGCCTGCTCTTCGAGCCGTGGGTGACGGTCACAAGCGTCCCGTGGGTAGTGGGAGCCACCGACAGATGACCGCCACCGGCGAAGTCGCGTACGTCCGGGCGGACGACCTGCTCGCGGATCCGGTCGCCCCGCCGCGCGCGCCGGTCGGAGGGCTCGGACGCCGCCGGCACGGGACGGGAGGGCTGGTCGCGCTCCTGGGGCTGCCCCTCCTGACGCTCCTCCTCGAGCAAGCCCGCGACACCTTCTCGCTCGAGAGCCAAGTGCTGCTCTACCTGCTCGCGGTGGTCGCCGTCGCCGTGATCGGCGGCATGGCGGTCGCACTCGGCAGCGCGATCGCCGCGGCGTTCCTGATCAACTATTTCTTCGTCAAGCCCGAGCACACGCTGGAAGTGGCCCAGGGCGAGCAGGCGCTGGCGCTGGCGGTGTTCCTGATCGTTGCCGCGGTTGTGAGCTGGGCGGTCGAGGCAGCGGCGCGGCGCGCTCGCGCGGCGGAGAGCGCGGCTCAGCAGGCCGAGACCCTCTCCGGGCTCGCGCAAAGCGACTTCGAAAAGCGCGAGACGCTACGGCACGTACTCGAACGAGCCAGGAGCACGTTCGGCATGGAGCGGGTCACGCTCAGCGCCCGGGAGCACCCGTCCGGCAACTGGGTCGACGTGGAGAGCGCCGGCTGGGCGCCGCCCGGCGAGGAGGCGCCGCTCCGCTTCGATGTTCCAATCGGCACCGAGCTGCGGCTGATCGGCCGCGGCCCGGCGCTGTTCGCCAAGGATCAGCGCGTGCTGCAGGCATTCGCCGCGGCCGCGCAGACGGCCTACGAAGGCCACCGCCTCAGTGAGCGCGCCGGCGAGGCGCGCGAGCTCGCCGCCGCCGACCGCCAGCGGACCGCCCTGCTCGCAGCCGTGGGCCACGACCTGCGCACTCCGCTCGCGGGCATCAAGGCGTCGGTGAGCACACTGCGGCAGACCGACGTCGACTGGTCGGAGCAGGAAAGGGACGACCTGCTCGCGGCCATCGAGGAGTCCGCGGACCGGCTCGACGCGGTCGTCGAGAACCTGCTCGACGCAAGCCGGCTCGAGGCGGGAGCGCTCAGCGTCCAGGCGGTGCCGGTGGCGCTCGCCGTTCGGCATGGAGGCGCGGGCCCTATCGAGGTGACCGCCACCGCCGGCGAGATGAGCGCGCGCATCAAGGTCGTCGATCACGGACCCGGGGTGCCCGAAGGGCAGCGCGAGCGCCTCTTCGAGCCGTTCCAGCGCCTCGGGCACGGCACCCCGCGGGGCGCCGGCCTCGGGCTGACGGTGGCACGCGGCTTTACGGAGGCGATGGACGGCGTCCTGATCGCCGACGGGTCCGAGGGCGGCGGCCTGACCATGCGCCTTCGCCTTCCGCTGGCGCGATGACGCGCGTCCTGGTCGTCGACGACGAACGCGCTCTCCGGCAGGCGCTGACGATCAACCTCCGAGCGCGGAGCTACGACGTGACCGCGGTCGGAGACGGCGCCGCGGCGCTCAGCGCCGCCGCGAGCGATCCGCCCGACGTCGTGATCCTCGACCTGGGTCTCCCGGACATGGACGGCAACGACGTGATCGAGGGCCTCCGCGGCTGGACCCGGGCGCCGATCATCGTGCTCTCCGCGCGGACCGCGCAGGGCGACAAGGTCGTAGCACTGGACGTCGGCGCCGACGATTACATAACGAAGCCGTTCGGCATGGACGAGCTTCTCGCGCGCCTGCGCGCCGCGCTTCGCCGCAGCGGGACCGACCCGGACGCGCCGGTCGTCGAAACGGAGAGCTTCACAGTCGACCTCGCCACCAAGCAGGCATCGACTCCGTCGGGACCCGTGCGCCTGACGCCGACGGAATGGCATCTGCTCGAGGTGCTGATCCGGCACGAGGGGAAGCTCGTCTCCCACCGAGATCTCCTGCAGGAGGTCTGGGGTCCAGCCTACGAGACCGAGACGAACTACCTGCGCGTCTACATGGCTCAGCTGCGCCGCAAGCTCGAGCGCGACCCGTCGCACCCGCGCCACCTGATCACGGAGCCCGGGATCGGCTACCGCTTCACGCGAGGCGAGAGCGACTAGTACGTCAACGTCGAGTCCGCCCAGGTGGCGAGCTCGACGAGCTTCGTCGGCGGCGCCATCTCGGCCCCTTCCGCCACCGCGTCGGGCTCGAGGCCGCGGGCGTTGCTCGACATGCCCGAGAGGAAGATCGGGACTCCGGCGGTCGCGAGCGCCTCCCAGTGCTCGCCGAAGCTGCCGGTGCCGACCCCCTGGACGGTCGAGGCGGTCGCCGGACGGGCGTAGTGCACGCCGTCGCCGGCGATGAAGACCTGGACGTCGTGACCCTCCTCGACCGCGGTGCGCGCCACCAGCAGCGCGAGCGCGCCGCGGGTGGGGTTCTCGGGGCCGGTGGCCAGATGCACGAGCAGCTTGGCCATGTCAGGGGCTGTCCTCGCGCATCCCGGGATGAACGCCCGGAAGGACGGTCTGGCCCTCCTGCAGCTTCTGCAGCAGATCGATCAGCAAGTCGCGCTCCTCGCGATTAATTCCGGCGCAGAGCCGGGTCTCATAATCGATGGCAATCTTCCCAGCCTTCTCCAACACGCTGCGTCCCTTCCTCGTGAGGTGCAGCCCGCGCACCCGCCGGTCGTCCGGATCAGGCCTCCGCTCAAGGAAGCCCATGTCCTCCAGCCGGTCCACCAGCGCTACCATCCTGCTCGGCGGGATCGCCATTCGCTCGGCGAGCGCCTGCTGCGACTGGCCTTCCGATGCGGCCACGAAGCGCATCAGGAGGAACTCGCGCGGGTCCAGCCCGATCGGCTCGAGCGCCTCCATGAAGCGCTTCGAGGAGAAGAAGCCGAGCTGCGAGATCAGGAAGCCGACGCTGCGCGGAGCGCGCTCGGCCTCCGCCCGCTCGACGCGGAGCTCCTGCTCTGCCATAACAAGAAGATTACACTCGAAACTGATTCCTGATATAAACCATTCCGATGCGAAACGATCTGACCCCCCGGAGGTAGCACCTTGTCCTCGCTGACCCGCTGGGTCCTCGCCCACAAGCGCACCGTCGTAATCACCTGGATCATCCTCACCATCGCCGGCATCGCGGCCGCCGGCCCGGCGACCGACGCCCTCGATCCCGAGTTCTCCGTGCCGAACAAGGAGGGCTGGGAGACCAACGTCGAGATCGCGAAGCACTACCGCGGCACCGGCGGCGACACCGCGCCGCTCATCCCGGTCGTGACGCTGCCGAAGGGCACGAGTGCGAGCTCGCCCCAGGTCCGGGCGGACCTCGCGAGGGTCGACCGAGCGCTCGCAAAGGCGCTTCCCAACTCGCGCGTCGCGTCCTACGCGTCCACCGGCGACAAGACCTTCGTCTCGAAGGACGGCCGCACGACCTTCGCCATCGTCTACCCCCAGCCCGACCCGGACTCGGCATTCGGCGAGAACCCCAAGGCCGAGAAGGCCGCGAGCGCGGCGCTGAAGGGGACGACGGTCGCGGGCCAGCCCGTGCACCTGACCGGCTTCGACGCGCTCCAGGAAGACAGCGGCGCGGACAGCGGCGGGCCCGGACTGCTGCTCGAGGCGACGCTCGGCGGGCTCGGCGCGTTCGCGGTGCTCCTGTTCGTGTTCGCGTCGGCCCTCGCGATCCTGCCGATCGTCATGGCGATCGCGTCGATCATGACGACCTTCCTGTTGCTGCTCGGCCTCACCGAGCTCACCTCGGTCTCCCCGATCGTGCAGTTCCTCATCGCGCTGCTCGGATTGGGTGTGGCGATCGACTACTCGCTGATCGTCGTCTCGCGCTGGCGCGAGGAGCGCTCGCACGGGCGCAGCGGCGACGAGGCGGTCCAGAAGGCGATGGAGACCGCCGGCCGCGCGGTCGTGTTCAGCGGCATCACCGTGGCCATCGGCCTGCTGGCGCTTATCGCGCTGCCGCTGCCGTTCCTCCGCTCCATGGGTCTTGGAGGGAGGCAGTCGCCGGCATGGCCGTCGTGCTCGCGCTCGTGGTGGCCGCCACCGGCCTGCAGCTCGGCACAAGCGATGCCGACACCATGGCCAAGTCCGGCGACTCGCGCACCGGCCTGGTCGCTCTCGAGAAGGCCGGCATCGGCGAGGGAGCGCTGCTCCCGCACGAGGTGCTGGTGAACCGCGGCACCGATCCGAGCGAGGTGGCCGGCGCGCTCGCCAAGGTGGACGGGATCCATGGCGCCGTCGCGCCCGACAGCCCGCAGTGGCGCCGCGACGGCACTGCCCTCGTCGAGGCGGTGCCGGTGCCGGACAGCGGCACGAGCGAGGGCGGGACCACCCTCGACGGCGTCCGCGAGGCCGCCCACGGAGTGGGGCCGGACGTGCGCGTCGGCGGTCAGCCGGCCTCGAACGCGGACTTCATCGACGCCGTCTACGGCAGCTTCCCGCTGATGATCGCGCTGATCACCATCACGACCTTCATCCTGCTGGCGCGGGCGTTCCGCTCGCTGCTCCTGCCGGCTAAGGCGATCCTGCTGAACATCCTCAGCGTCGCGGCCGCCTGGGGCGTGCTCGTGCTCGTCTGGCAGCACGGCTACGGCTCCGAGGCGATCTGGGGCATCCAGGCCACGGGCTCGATCCCGTCCTGGATGCCGCTGATGATCTTCGCCTTCCTGTTCGGGCTCTCGATGGACTACGAGGTATTCATCCTGGCCCGCATGCGGGAGGAGTTCGATCGCACCGGCTCGACCGAGCGGGCGGTGATCACCGGCATCGGGCGCACCGGCCGCCTGGTCACGAGCGCCGCGCTGATCCTGTTCCTGACGTTCGTCGCGATGGGGTCCGGCCCGGGCACCGACCTGAAGATGTTCGCCACGGGCCTCGGCGCCGGGATCCTGCTGGACGCGACGGTCATCAGGGCGCTGATCGTCCCGGCCGTGATCGCGCTAATGGGCCGCTGGAACTGGTGGCTGCCGAGGTGGCCGGCGCGGCTGCTCCGGGTGGAGCCATCGCTCCCGCGGCGCGTGGCGACGGCCGACCGGGAGGGCTAGCAACGGCTGCGGTGAAGGGGCGGCGGCCCATACGGCGAGCCCACTGACAGCAAGTGTCCTGGATTAGGTACCTATGTGGGCCCCTATCCAGGACACTTGACTCCCTCAATGCTGTCGTTCGGCAACCGCCGCGCCCGGCCGCGCCGCCTTCCGCTGCGCTCGCTCGTATGCAAGCCTGAAGACGTCGACCGCTCCCGTGAGGTCCGCGGCCGTCCGGACCGGGACGGTCAGCCAGCCCGAGTCGGGCATGGCCGAGTGCGGCCGCGCGCGCCCGGCCGCTATCAGCTCGTCGCGGAGCGCGCGCGGCAGCGGGATGTCCGCGAATGCCCCGCGCTCGCCGGCGTCGTGCAGATGGCCCAGCTGGCGGCGGCCCAGCTGGAACATCGGGCCGCCGAAGCGCGGCTCGGCGGCGAGCTCGACCCCCTCCCAGTTGCCGACCTCGCTCACCAGGGCGTCGACCGCGACGCCGCCGCTGAGCCTTGCGTTCTCGAGCGCTTCAGTCGTCATGGAAGCAATGATGCAACTTCAAGCGCACTTGAAGTCAAGGCCCACCTGTGCTTCCATCGGGGCGTGCCCGAGATGCTCACGATCGGCGAGCTGGCCGCGCGGAGCGGCGTGGCGACCTCAGCGCTCCGCTTCTACGAGGAACGCGGGCTGATCGGCTCCGAACGCGCCTCCTCTGGCCACCGGCGCTTCAACCGGCCGGTGATCCGGCGCGTGGCGTTCATCGTGTTCGCGCAGCGGGTGGGCCTGACCCTCGACGAGATCGGCGAGGAGCTCGCCAAGTTGCCCGCCGACCGCGTGCCGACCCGGAGCGACTGGGCGAAGCTGTCGACGTCATGGAGCAGCCGGATCGACGAGCGTATCGCCGAGCTCGAGCGCCTGAAGGAGGGCCTGACGGAGTGCATCGGCTGCGGCTGCCTCTCGCTGGGCCGCTGCCAGCTGGCCAACCCGGGCGACCGCGCGGGCGCCCGCGGCCCCGGGCCGCGCTACTGGATCGGCGACCCGCAGGAGTAGCCGGCTCCTCCTCAGACGGCCACGATCTCGACGAGGTCCTCGATCAGTGCGAGGTCCTTGGCGTTCCGCGTCGCCAGCGGGACCGCATGGACGTTGGCCGTGGCCGCGATCGCCAGATCGATCGCGCGCCGGCGCGCGCGGCCACCGCGTGCCGCGACAGCGGCCGCCAGCCGGCCCCATTCGCGTGCCACCGCGGCGTCCACCGGCAGCGGGTCGAACGTCGCCTCGACGATTCCGAGCCGCTGACTGCGGACCGCACGCTCGTCCGGGTCGGTCGCGACGAGGACGCCGAAATGGAGTTCGGCCAGGGAAGCGGCGCTGATCGCGCCCTCGAGATCGCCGGGCGCGTCGGAGCCGATCAGCACCGACGTGTCGAGAACCGCTCGCACCTAGGCGCGGGGCTCGGTGAGGTCCCCGGGGAAACCCTCGAGGTCATCCAGCAGCGAGGCCGGGGCGGGGGTGACCCAGATCTGATCGAGCTGCGGGCCGCTCACCCAGCGGCGGCGCGAGGCGGGACCGAGCCGTGCGACCGGCCGGCCCGACACGGTGATCGTGAACTCCTCGCCGGCCTCGGCCCGGCGCAGCACCTCGCCGACGTTGTTGCGGAGCTCCTTCTGTGGGATGGTGGCCATCGCACGGCGATGGTAGCACTTCTGCTACCTCACTCTTCGGCGCTACTTTTTGGGCCGTGGGACGCGCGCCCAGTGAGGAGCCGGAGGGCATCGTCTCTCGGCCCGAGCTGCTTCCCGCGGACGAGGAGGCCGAGCTGCTCCGCGTGTTCGAGACGCTCCGCTTCGACACGATCGTGCTGCACGGCCAGGCCGCGAAGCGCACCGGCCGCCACTACGGGCTCGAATACGACTACGAGTCGCGCACGCCCAGGCCCGGCGAGCTCGCGGAGATCCTCGTCCAGCACTACCCGCCCGGGGCCACCATCGGCTGGCACCGCGACGCCCCGGCGTTCGACACGGTCGTCGGCATCTCGTTCGGAGGCTCGAGCAGGATGCGCTTCCAGCGCCGCAAGCGCGACGAGCGGCGCGTCTGGGAGATCCCGCTGGAGCCGCGCTCGGGCTACGCGTTGAGCGACGAGGCGCGCCGGTCCTGGGAGCATTCGATCCCGGCGACCGAGGAGCGCCGCTACTCGATCACCTTCCGCACGCTTCGGAATCGGAGATGACGGACACCACCTGCCCCAGCTGCGACGCGCCGGCTCCGATCCGGGCGCGCAGCTGCGCGCGCTGCGGTTACCGCTTCCTCGAGGACGGTGGGCCGGGGAGGCGGCCTGCGCCTCCGGGGCGAAGGACGGTCGCGCTCGGCATCGCGGTGGCGTTGACAGCCGCCGCCGCTCTCATCGTCGTGGCAATCGGAGGCGGCGGGGACGAGGGCACGGCGCGCGGCGCCGCTCCGGTGGCTCACCTCGAGGTCCTCTCGAGGCATCCGCTCACCGCACGCGCGGCGGAGCGCGCTCTCGAGGACCGCTTCATCACGCTCCGCGACGACGACAGCGCCGCGGCCCGCTGCTCGGGCCGGATACCGAAGCCCGCGCACTCGGTCCGCCGTTGCCGCCTGCGCTACCCGAGCGGGAACGAGCGCGTCGTCGTGCTGCTCACGACCGCGGACGGCGCCGAGGTCATCAGCGAGCCCTGAGGATGGACCACGTGGAGCTCGTCGTCCTCTTCCTGCTCGTGACCGTGGCCGCGCTCACGGCCGCGGCGCGCGTGCTCCGCGTGCCGTATCCGATCCTCCTGGTGCTCGGCGGAACCGTCGCGGGCTTCGCGCCCGGCGTTCCGGACGTACAGCTCGATCCGGACCTCGTGCTCCTGATCTTCCTGCCGCCGCTCCTCTTCAACGCGGCCTACTTCTCGTCGATCCGCGACCTGCGCGCCCACATGCGCGCGATAACGCTGACCGCGATCGGGCTCGTGCTGCTCACGACCTGCTCGGTCGCGCTCGTGGCCCACGCCGCGATCGACGGCCTGCCCTGGGCGGCCGCGTTCGCGCTCGGCGCGATCGTCTCCCCCACCGACCCGCTCGCGGCCACGGCGATCGCGCGGCGCCTCGGCGTCCCGCGCCAGCTCACGGTCGTGATCGAGGGCGAGAGCCTCGTCAACGACGGCACGGCCCTCGTGGCATACCGGACCGCGGTGAGCGCGGCCGTGGGCGGCAGCTTCGACCTGCTCGACGCCACGGGCGACTTCGTCGTGAACGTGACCGGCGGCATCGCGATCGGAGTCGTGGCGGGTGTCCTGCTCGTCCAGGTCTTCCGGCGGCTCGTGGGCGACGACCTGGTGGGCGTCGTGACCTCGCTGGCCGCCGGCTACATCGCGTACATCCCGGCCGAGGAGATCGGCGTATCCGGCGTGCTCGCCGCCGTCGCCGTCGGGCTCATCGTCGGGTACCGGTCGCCCGAGCTCTCGACGCCCGCGTCGCGCCTGCGCGGCTACGGGTTCTGGGAGGTGCTCGTGTTCCTCCTGAACGCGGTGCTCTTCGTGCTGGTGGGCCTCCAGCTACCGGGGATCCTGTCCGCGCAGGACCGCTCCGCGGGCGAGCTGATCTCGCTCGCGGCCCTGACCGGGGGCGTCGTCGTCGGCACGAGGCTCCTGTGGGTGAACACGGTCCCGTACGTGATCCGGGCACTCGACCGGCGGCCGTCCCAGGTCGCGCGCCGCGTGGGCTGGCGAGGCCGGTTCGTCGCCGGCTGGAGCGGCCTGCGGGGGTCCGTCTCGCTCGCCGCCGCGCTCGCGCTGCCGCACGGCTTTCCCGAGCGCGACCTGCTGATCTTCCTGACGCTCGCCGTGATCTTCGCCACGCTCGTGGCGCAGGGCCTGACGCTGCCGTACGTGATCCGCCGCCTCGACGTGCACGACGACGGCGCCGGCGAGCGCGAGGAGCTCCACGCGCGGCGCGAGGCCGCGCAGGCGGCCATCGCTCACCTGCGCCGGCTGGAGCACGAGGACTGGACGCGCGACGACAGCGTGGACCGGATGATTGGGTACTACGAGTTCCGCCACCGGCGGCTGAGCCAGCGAGCGGGCGACCTGGACGGAGGCGAGGAGGACGACCTCGACGAGCGCTCGCGCGGCTACCAGCGCCTGGTGCGCGAGGTGCTGGACGCGCAGCGACGGCGCGTCGTCGAGCTGCGCAACGAAGGCGCGATCTCGGACGAGGTCATGCACGTCCTCGAGCGCGAGCTGGACCTCGAGGACCAGCGGCTCGAGATCTGAGCGGCGTCGGTTTTCCGCCAAGCGGCCGTCGGATGGCCGTAGCTCAAATGGCGGCCACCCCCGTATCCACGGGACCAGGGCGGCGGCACCATGACCCTATGAACCCGACCGTCCGACAACTGAAGCCGTTTGGGACCCCGTACCAGTCGAAGCCGCGCAGAGCCGACCAGCCCGTACGCGCCGACAACCGGAGCCGCCTGCGGCGGCTCCTCCCGCTCACGTCTCGCACGGGATCTCAGCTCTGACCACGGTGCCGCGCCCGGCGGGACTCCTGACGCTGAGCGTCCCGTCGACCGCGGCGACCCGATCCGCGATGCCGCGCAGGCCCGAGCCCAGGAGGTCGGCCTCACCACGCCCGTCGTCGCTCACCACGACCCGGAGCGTGCTGTCGCGCTGGTCGGCCCTGACCTCGACCGAGCTCGCCTCGGAGTAACGCGCAGCGTTGGTCAGCGCCTCGGCGACGACGAAGTACGCGGCCGCCTCGACCGGGGCGGGGAAGCGCCGGTCCGGCACCGCGACGACCGTGGCCGGAATCCTGGACCGCTCGACGAGCGTCTGGAGCGCGGGCCGCAGGCCGCCCTCGGTTAGGACGACCGGGTGGATCCCGCGAGCGAGCTCGCGCAGCTCGGCCGTGGCGTCCGTGAGCGAATCGATGGCGGCGTCGAGGAACTCGGCCGCCTCCATGGGATTCGTGTCGATCCGCGCTTGCGCCATCCGCAGGTCCAGCGCCAGCTCGACGAGACGCTGCTGCGCGCCGTCATGGAGGTCGCGCTCGAGCCGGCGCCGCGCCGCGTCGCCGGCCTCCACGATCCGCGCACGCGAGGCGCGCAGCTCGGCCTCGGCCTCCTTGCGGTCCGTGATGTCGCGCAGGTAGCCGGCGAACCCGGCCTCGCCGGGGACGTCGATCCTCGTGATCGTGAGCTCGACGGGGAAGGTCGACCCGTCGGCGCGCATGCCGGTGATCTCGATGCGGCGGTCGAGGACGACGGGCACCTTCGTCTCCAGATAGCGCGCGAACCCGTGCCGGTGGCGCTCTCGCAGCTCCGGCGGCACGATCAGGCTCGCCATGTCGCGTCCCACGGCCTCCGCCGCGGTGTAGCCGAAGGTGCGCTCCGCGGCGGGATTGAACTCCAGTACACGGCCCCGGTCGTCGATGGTGATGACGCAGTCGAGTGCGACGTCGAGCATCGCCTGATGGCGGGTCCGCGCGGCGCGCAGGTGCTCGGCGTCGCGGCGCCGCTCGATCGCCTGCCCGATCTGGTCCCCGAGCGTCGCCATGGTGGCGAGCAGCTCCGAGTCGAGCTCGCGCGGCCGGCCCGTGAAGAACTCGACCACCCCGAGCACGCCGCGCGCGCTGCGAAGCGGGAAGCAGAAGGCGGCCCTCAGCCCCGCGCGCCGCGCTGCCGGAGCTCGCGGGAAGTTCGCGTCGTTCTGCACGTCCGGGATCCAGGCCGCCTCACCGGTCTCCCACACGCGTCCGGGCAGGCCCTCCCCGCGTCCGAGCCTGATGCTGCGCGACAGGGCAATGAACTCGTCGCCGTCCACGCCCGGCACGCACCACGTCTCGACGCACACGAGCACGTCCGGTCTGCCGGGCGGCGGCTCCCACGCCGCACCGAGCTGCCAGCCGAGTCCTTCGCCGATCGCCTCGAGCGCCCGCGCGAGCGCCTCCTGGGGGTCGAGCGTCTCCGCGAGGCTGCGCGCCACGCGGTGCTCGGTCCTCGGGAGGGTGGCCATCGCCCCCAATGATCCACCATCCACCAGGCGAGCCCCAGGATTATCCTGAGTCGATGGCGGAGTCGCCCCGGATCCTGCTGTTCGACATCGACGGCACGCTCGTCTCGACCGGGGGCGCGGGCGCGGTCGCCTGGAAGCGCGCATTCGAAGAGCTGTACGGCATCCCGGCCGACATCGGCGAGTTCAGCGACGCCGGTATGACCGACCCCGACGTGGGCGCGAAGACGTTCGAGGCCGTCATCCACCGCGAGCCGACGCCGCGCGAGCTCGCCCAGCTGATCCAGCGGCGGCTCGAGCACCTGCCGGAGGCGGTCGCCGAGAGCGAGGGCTACCGCGTGCTGCCGGGCGTGCCGGAGCGGCTGCGCCAGCTCAGCCGCGACGGCCACCTCCTCGGCCTGATCACGGGCAACGGCGACGGCGCGGCGCACGTCAAGCTCGCCCGCGGCGACCTCAATCGCTGGTTCACGTTCGGCGCGTACGCGACCGCGGGCGTCGACCGCGCGGGCATCGTGCGCCGCGCGGTGGAGCGGGGCGAGGCGATGCTCGGCTGCGACGTCCCGAACGAGGACATCTTCGTGATCGGCGACACGCCGCTCGACATCAGCGCGGCGCACGCCGTCGACTGCACGGCGATCGCCGTGGCGACCGGGCACTACGATGCCGCCGCCCTGCGCGAGGCGGGTGCCGACCACGTGCTCGAGACGCTCGAGGAGGAGCTCCCGCTGTTAGAGTCGAACGACGGCTGAGCAGCACTCAACGGTCACCGATCGGCTTCTGGCGGAGCTTGACGCCACGAGCCGCCGCTACGACCGCAGGCGCGCCGAGCGCGAGGAAGCCAAGCAGGTCCTGAAGACGCGCGGTGTGCTCCACGTCGACGACCCGGAGCGCGTCCAGAAGCGGCTCGAGCGGCTGGGGGCGGACTGGAGCCTCGCCATCGCCGTCGAGGGAACTCCCGCCAAGCCCAGCACCGGCCGCAGCCTCGACGTGGAGCTCGAGCCGGCGAGCTTCGGCGCGGACGTCCTCGGCCTCGAACGGCTCATGGGCCGGAACGACCTTGTCGACGTCGGCTTCCTGGAGCGCGGCTACCACGCCGGCCGCTCCGTCGGGCGCATCGCGGTCGGCCCCCCGGAGGCGCACTACGGCACGGGCTTCATGATCTCGCCGCGCCTCCTGTTGACGAACAACCATGTGCTCCGGACCGCCGAGGAGGCGGGCCGCGGCCATGTGGAGTTCAACTTCCAGGCGGGGCTCGACGGCCGCTCGCTTCAGCCCGTCGCGTTCGCCCTCGATCCCGAGGCCTTCTTCGTGACCAGCCGCGAGCTGGATTTCAGCCTGGTCGGGGTCGTGGAGCGGAGCGAGGACGGCGCGGCGCTCTCGGGCTTCGGCTGGCTGCGCATGATCGAGCAGGAGGGCAAGGCCATCAAGGGCGAGCTCGTGAACATCATCCAGCACCCGAACGGCGAGCCGAAGCAGCTGGCCCTCCGCGAGAACCGGATTGTCGACGTGCTCGAGCACTACCTCCAGTACGAGACCGACACGGCGCCCGGCTCGTCCGGCTCGCCGGTGTTCAACGACCAGTGGGAGGTCGTCGCCCTGCACCACTCCGGTGTGCCGCTGAAGGACGACGATGGGAACTATCTCGCGATCGACGGCACGGTATGGACGCGGGAGATGGGCGAGCAGCGCCTTGCGTGGAAGGCCAACGAGGGCGTGCGGATCAGCCGCGTCCTCCGGGCGCTGCGCGACCAGGCCCTCACCGGCGCGCTGGACGAGCTGCGGGGGCAGGTGTTCGCGACGGGTCCCGCGCCCGGCCTCCTTCCAGTCGAGCAGAGCACCGCGGCGACAGGGCCGGTCGGGCTTGCCGCTCCGGCGGGCCTACCCATCACCGTCAGCGTCACCATCGGGACGCCGGACGGTCCGGCGGCCGCCGCGGTCCGGCCGGCCGTCGAGGCGCCTCCCGCTGCACCGCCGGCGGTCCGGGACGACCCCGTCCGGGACGACCCCGAGGTGATGGCGGCGCTGCGGAACGTGGAGGCCGCGCGCGACCGCCCCTACTACGACACGACGGCCGACGAAGCCGCGCGCGGGGGCTACTACGAGGACATCGACCCGGACAGCGGCCCGGGGGCGCTGTACACGGCACTGCACGAGCTGCTCGAGCGGACGCACACGCCGCGGCCCTCGTACAGCCCGTCTCGGCTCGTCTACCCCTGGGTCGACCTCCACGAGGACCGGCTGATCCACAGCATCTACTCCGATCAGACCTTCAGTCCCGAGGAGCTGATCCGGGCGGATGCCGGCATCGAGCTCGCTCGCACCGAGCGCCTCCAGGAGCTCGTCCGGCGCGAGTCGGCCGTCGGACCGAACACGCTCGAGGCCGAGTTCGATGCCCTCGAGGCCACCCTCCCCTACAACTGCGAGCACGTGGTGCCGCAGTCCTGGTTCCAGAAGAAGGAGCCGATGCGCGGCGATCTGCATCACCTGTTCGCCTGCGAGTCCGGCTGCAACAGCTTCCGTGGGAACTTCCCGTATATCGACTTCCCCGACCGCGATGAGGCGATCCGCGAGCAGTGTGGCCACCGCGAGGCGGAGGGCTTCGAGCCGGGTGCCGGAAAGGGGCCGATAGCACGCGCCACGCTCTACTTCCTACTGCGCTATCCCGGGCTCGTGGGCGACCCGCCCCAGGAGCTGACCGCGGCGCG
>WNGA01004928.1_pt1 | contig 23285 bp, 20 predicted proteins | sample 5400061 | NCBI WGS metagenome assembly WNGA01 (sample SAMN13153366, study PRJNA577476) | soil metagenome | isolation source: 100 cm soil or saprolite under grassland replicate 2 | place: USA:California | collected 2016-06-15
AAGGACTACCCGGGCGGGTGGGGCGAGTACCGGGTGTACGAAGGCGGTTACACACAGATGATGCGGCGCGCCGCCGCGCGCGACGCGATGGCGTGGACCGAGAAAACGCGGGGCATGTTCGCAGGCTTGTACCGCGACTACGCGCTCGGCCCGCTCGCCGACCGCTGCTTCACCGAGCCGTTCTGACGTCCTGGTCGGCGAACATGCGCGCGAGCTCGGCGCGTGAGCGCAGACCCAGCTTCCGGTACACCGCACCCAGGTGGTACTCCACGGTCTTCGGTGACAAGAAGAGTGCTGCTGCCGCCTCCTTGTTGGTTGATCCTTCGGCGACGGTGAGCGCGACGCGCAGCTCTTGCGGGGTGAGCTCGGCCGTCGGTGGCGCGGTGCGGCTGCGCGCGGTCTCGCCGGTGGCGCGCAGCTCGGCGGCGGCGCGCTCGGCCCACGGCGCGGCGCCGAGGCTCTCGAACGTGTCGAGCGCGCGGCGCAGCTCTCGCCGCCCGTCCGTCGGACGTCGCTCGCGGCGCAACCGCTCCCCGTAGCAGAGCTGAGTGCGGGCGAGCTCGAACGGCATCGGGAGGCACTCGTGCGCTCTCATCGCGGCCGAGAAGCACCGGTCGACGTCGCCCGGATCGGCGAGGATGCCAGCGCCGCGCTGGGCCGTCGCGTGCGCCCAGCTCCGGCCCGAACGCTCGGCCCGCTCCGCGTGGACGGCGAGCACGGCGCGGGCGTCGTCGGCTCGGCCCTCGCGCGCCAGCGCCTCCACCAGGTCGGGCGCCGACGGGACAACGGCCGGCTCGATGGTGGCGGTCTCGTCGAGCACCCGCTCGACCGCGCGCAGCGGTGCGATTGCATGGCCGCTGCGTCCGAGCCCGAGCTCGAGGAAGCCGAGCACCGCGTCGGCGTATACCTCGATGGAGCCGAGGACCCCAAGGTCGCGCGCGAGGTTGCGTGCCTCGTCGAGGTGGGCGCGTGCGTCGAGGTCGAGGCCGCGCGCGGCCTCGATGCGGGCCAGCGTCGTGAGCACCAGCGGCACGTGGTTCACCTGGCCCGTCTCCCGGGCGAGCACGAGCGCCTCGTGCGCGCCCGAGTACGCACGGTCCCACGCTCCGGTCCGGAAGTCGGCGTCGGCGAGCACCGCCAGCGGGTACGGGAGGCTGCCCGGCGCGCCGGCACGGCGGGCCGCACGCGCGCCGCGATCAAGGAGGTGACGAGCGTCGTCGAAGCGTTCCAGCCACACGAGCGCGGTCGCGACGCTCTGGACGGTTTGCGGGTGGAAGCCCCAGAGGGGATCGGCCTCGAGGAACGCGGGCAGCGCCTGCTCCAACAGCGCGGTTCCGGCCCCGGTGTCGCCCCGCAGCACCTGCTCCTGTCCGTAGATCGCTCCGGCGAGCGTCTCTGCCATCCCGCCTGCCCGGCTTCCGGCCCGGTACGCGCGCTCTGCGACCGCGCTCGCCGGCCCCACGTCGCGGTCCATGTAGGACGCCAGCACCGCGGTCGCGAGCAGGAAGGCCGCACGGGTCGGGTCGGCGTCCTCGATGCGTCCGGCCGCCTCTACGAGGCTTCGGTACGCCTCGGCAGGGCGCGCCGTGAGGAGCTGGAGCGTCCCATGGAGCAGGGTGATGTCGGCGCGCAGGCCGTCGTCGTGAACGATCTCGAGCGCATCGTCGGTGAGCCGGGCGGCGTGGTCGGGCCGCCCCGCCAGGATGAAGTCACCGGCCGCCTCGGCGAGACGCATCGCACGCGCGGTGGCGTCCGGCGTCAGTTGTGCCGCCCGCTCGACGGCGCGCCCTGCCGTCTCGTGCGCGCATCGCAGCCGCGCGTCGAGACCGGCTTCGGCGAGGCGGAGTGCGACGTCCTCGTCGTAGCCGAGGGTGCACTCAGCGAGGTGCCACGCAGCGCGGGTCGGTTCGTCACGCAAGGCTTGCGCGAGCGCGGCGTGTGCCTGCCGGCGATCGGCCGGTGTGCTCTCGTGATACGCGGTCGAGCGGAGCAGCGGGTGCCGGAACTCGACGCGCCCCGCGGCAATGCGAACGTGCCCGGCAGTCTCGGCCGCCTCGAGCGCCGCGGCGTCGAGGCCGACCTCGCCCAGGGCCCGGACGACCAGCGCGGAGTCGCGTGACGCGCTGGCCGCCGTCACGAGCAAGGCGGTGCGAGCGTCGTCGTCGAGCGCGTCGAGGCGCCGGCGAAACGCTCGCTCGATCACGGGGCCCGGCGGCAGAGGCTGCGCCAGCGGCGCGAGTCCCGTCAGCTCGCGTTCGTTCAGCAGCCCGGCGAGCTCCTCGAGCGCGAGCGGGTTGCCGCCAGTCTCCGCGTGCAGCTTGGCCGCCACCGGTCCGCTCACAGAGTGACCGCTGGTGGCAACGAGCAGCTCGCCGGAGTCTCCGGCGTCGAGCCCCGCGAGCGCGAGCGTCGCGAGATCGATGCTCGCGTCGTATTCATCATCGGCGCGCACGGACAGCAGCATCGCGATCCGCTCCGCCTCGAGACGACGCGCCACGAACAGCAACGCGTCGCGCGAAGGTCCGTCGACCCAATGCAGGTCGTCGACCACGACGAGCAGCGGCTGATGCTCGGCGATGTCCGCGAGCAGGGCAAGGGTCGCGACTCCGACCGCGAACGGTGGCGTCGGCGGTGCCGGTGGTGCGAGCGCGCAGGCGGCTTGGAGCGCGACGGCCTGCGGCGGCGGGAGCGCGGCGATGTGGTCCGTGACGGGTTGCAAGAGGTCTGCGAGAGTCCCGAACGGGCGCTCGGCCTCGGCCTCGAGGCCACGGGCGACGAGCACGGTCATTCCGTCCGCGCCACGGAGCGCGTGCCGGCACAGCTCGCTCTTCCCGATGCCGGCTTCGCCGACGAGCACGAGGGCCCCGCCGCGCGCCTCGCGCGCGCCGGTGAGCAACTTGTCGAGCCGTGTCTGCTCGGCCGTTCGGCCGATGAGCATGCGGCGATGCTAGATGGCGGGTCAGAACCAGTCGTTGGGATCGTCCGACGGAGGGTCGGCCGACGCGTCGTCGTCCTCGGCGTCGGCGCCGTCGTCGCGGTCGTCGTCGGGCTCGGCATCGGTGACTTCTCTCCTGGGCTCTGTGCGCCGGTTCCGCTCGACTCGCATCGCGGTGACGGTACGGAGCCCGCGGCCGATTCGCATCAGGGGAATCCCCGAATTGCCGCGATCCAGGGGTTTCCCTGATGCGACGCGGACGTACCGGTGCGATCGTGCTCGCATGCGCGTTAGGACGGGCACTCGGGTGGGGCGCGGACTCGCGATCGGCATCGTGGCCGCCGCGGTGATGGTGCTCGTCCCGGCGGTGCCGGCGGGAGCGAAGACGACGGTGAAGGTCAAGGGCGACGTGGTGACGATCACCGTCCCGATCGATTGCGTCGGGTGCAAGGACTACGTGGATCCGATCAACGGCAGGAAGCTCGCCAAGTATTGGGAGAAGACGGCAGAGGACGCCTGGAACGCAGTGTTCAACAAGTGGCCGTACTGCAGTAAGTACAAGCTCAAGCTCGACATCAAGATGAAGAACCGTCCCGCGGGTTCGGCGAGCCGGTTCGGCCCCCACGAGCTGATCGCGACCGAGCCTGACGGGCGTGGTTTCACCGGTGCCGGCTGGGGCGGAGCGCCGGAGTCGACCCCCGGCGGGCCCGAGGGTCAGCGCGTCTCGGACGGCACCCGCTACTACGAGTTCGACGCGCAGGGCACGATGCCCGCCGACGCGACGCCGACCGTGATCGCCCACGAGTTCGGCCACGTGATGGGTCTGGGCGACGACCGAGACGACGCCGGGAACGGGGTCCCAGGCCGCGACGGCACGATCATGGTCGGCGGCGCCACGGGCGTCACTCCGAACACGAAGCTGCGGATCGACAAGTCGCTGATCGACCGCATCGGCGATCAGCTCGCCAATCTCGGCAAGATCGACTGCGGCGTGGCGTGGAACGGGCCCATCGAAGGTCACCTGACCGCCCCTGGGTGCTCACCTTCCGAGGTTCCGGTGCACGGCGAGCTCAACGTCCGAGTCGCGGCGCCGGATACGGATCGAGCCTGACGTTCACCCTCAACCGCCAGGACAAGAAGGAGGCGGTCGGGTGAGCACGCGCCCGTCAGGAGCCTCTGCCGCTGACCGTGTCGAGGTGCGCCACCGCATCGGCGTCGGTCGCGAAGAAGTGGTCGGGGCCGACGAGCTCGGTCAGGCCGGACGCGTCCATCACCGCCCGCACGTCCTCGTCGACGTTGACGAGCAACAAAGCAATATCGAGGTCTCGATACCGAGTCGCGAGCTTGCGCAGCTGATGATCGGCGGTCGAGTCGAGGTGGTTCACACCCGACGCGTCGAGCACGACCGTGTGCAGACCAGGATGGTCAGTCTCGAGGCGCTTCAGTCGGTTCGCCAAAGGCTCGGCGTTCGTGAAGTACAGCGCGGCCTCGACGCGCACGATCGCCGTCCCCGGATAGGGCTGCGCGCTCGGATGGCGGCGAAGCTCGACGAACGAGTCCGTGCCCGGCAGTCGGCCGAGCTCAGGCAAGTGGGGCCGGCTCACCCGGTACACGATGAGCGTGATCGAGATCGTCACCGCGAGGAGCACGCCGACCTCGAGTCCGATCAGGATCGTTCCCCCGAACGCGAGCATCGCCACCCAGAAGTCGGCCCGTTGCACTCGCCACAACCGACGCGCCTCTCCGACCTTGACGAACGGCAGAACCGCGACGATCACGATGGCTGCGAGCACCGTGATCGGGATGTCGCTGAACGTGACCGTCCCGAAGATGAGCAGCGGCGCCACGATGAGCGCCGACAGCGCGCCCGACAGCTGGGTACGGGCCCCAGCCTCGTCGAGGATCGACGAGCGGGTGATCGCGCTCGTCACGACCATGCCCTGGAAGAAACCGGCGGAGACGTTGCTCGCGCCGATCGCGGCGATCTCCTGGTTCGGGTCCATGTCGTAGCCGTGCTCCTCGGAGAATTCGCGGGCCAGCGACATCGACTCGAGGATGCTGATCAGCGTGATCGCGAGCGCGGTCGGCAGGAGCACCTGCACGTCGTGCAGGGACCACGGCGGGTTGGTCGGGCTGGCGAGGCCGCTCGGCACCGTCCCCACGACTGCGATGCCGTGCTCGTCGAGCCCGAAGATGGCAACAGCCACCGACGTGACGACCACGAGCGCGAGGGGGCTCGGGAACCTGCGCCAGCGCTTGGCGGTGAGCAGCACGACGACCGACAGGACGCCGAGCGCGCCCGTCGTGAGGCTGGCGCCGTCGAGGCCTTCGAGCCAGTCGCGCACGACCTCGAACGCGCGGCTGCTCGTGCTCGAGATCGTGACGCCCGTGAGCGGCCCGAGCTGTGTCGCGATCAGGAGCACGCCGACACCGCCGAGGAAGCCGTTCATCACCGGCTCCGAGAGGAAGCGCACGAGGAAGCCGAGCCGCCCCAGCCCGATTGTCAGGTGGACGATCCCGACGATCACGGCGAGCGTCGCCGAGAGCGCGATGAAGCGGGCCGTGTTGTCCGGTGCGAGCTTCGCCACGCCGACCGCCGACAGGATCGAGATCGACGCCAGCGGTCCGACGCCGAGCTGCGGCACCCGCCCCAACACCGCGTACACGAGCAGCGGGATGACCGACGCGTACAACCCGACCACCGGCGGCAGGTGCGCGATCTGGGCGTACGCCATCGACTGCGGGACGAGGATGGCGGCGCCGGTGATGCCGGCGACGACGTCACCGGTGAGGTCGTCGCGGCGATAGTGCGGCAGCCAGTCGAGGACGGAGATCCACCGACGCACCGGGAGATCATGGCGCGCCGGGTCGGTCGAGTCGCGGCTACGGACAAGTAGGAGGGCGGATGCGTCGATTGGTGGGGATTGGAGCGTTGGTCGTGGTGGGCGTGCTCGTCGTCCCGGCGGTGCCGGCGGCGGCGAAGACGACGGTGAAGGTCAAGGGCGACGTGGTGACGATCACCGTCCCGATCGATTGCGTCGGGTGCAAGGACTGGGTCGATCCGGTCAACGGCAAGAACCTCGCCAAGTACTGGGAGAAGACCGCTGAGGACGCCTGGAACGCCGCGTTCGACAAGTACTCGTACTGCAACAAGTACAAGTTCAAGCTCGACATCAAGATGACGAACCGTCCGGCGGGCTCCGCGAGCCGGTTCGGCACCCACGAGCTCATCGCGACCGAGCCTGACGGGCGCGGCTTCACGGGTGCGGGCTGGGGCGGAGCGCCGGAGTCGACCCCCGGCGGGCCCGAGGGTCAGCGCGTCGCGGACGGCACCCGCTACTACGAGTTCGACGCGCAGGGCACGATGCCGGCCGACGCGACGCCGACGGTGATCGCCCACGAGTTCGGCCACGTGATCGGTCTGGGCGACGACCGCGACGACGCCGGCAACTCGGTCGGCCCCGACCCGAAGGGCATCATGGTGGGCGGCGCGAACGGTGTTACGCCGAACACGAAGCTCAAGATCGGCAAGAACCACGTCGACCGCATCGGCGACCAGCTCGCCAACCTCGGCGAGATCACGTGCGGCCAGGTCTGGCAAGGCACCATGAACCACACCGTCACGTCACTTACGACAAGCGGCGGTCCCTGTCCCAACCCCGTCGAGGAGCACGGCGAAGTACGACTCAATGTCAAGCCGGGCGGGCAGGTCACCGCAACCTACGACGTCACGGGGTGTGGGGTGAGCGAACCGCACGCGGACTTCACGGGCACGGCGACGGATCGGGCCTTCAGCTTCCCGCAGCTCATCGTGCAGACGAACGGCGAGCCGGTCCCGAAGGTCAGCGATCGCCGGGCGCGTGCAACCCTCACGAACATCCAGGGCGGGACTACGACGTGGGTGACCGAGTGGGACCTGCGCTGCGTGAAGGGCTGCGACGAGGCGGTGGGGTAAGCATGCTGGTGCGTCGTGTGATTCCGGTGGTCGTCCTGCTTGCGGTGCTCGTCGTGCCCGTGGTACCGGCAGGGGCGAAGACGACGGTGAAGGTCAAGGGCGACGTGGTGACGATCACCGTCCCGATCGATTGCGTCGGGTGCAAGGACTTCGTGGATCCGATCAACGGCGGGAACCTCGCCAAGTACTGGGAGAAGACGGCCGAGGACGCCTGGAACGCCGCGTTCGACAAGTACTCGTACTGCAACAAGTACAAGTTCAAGCTCGACATCAAGATGAAGAACCGTCCCCCAGGTTCGGCGAGCCGGTTCGGCCCCCACGAGCTGATCGCGACCGAGCCTGACGGGCGCGGCTTCACGAATGCGGGCTGGGGTGGGGCGCCGGAGTCGACCAGCGGTGGGCCCGAGGGTCAGCGCGTCCCTGACGGCACGCGCTATTACGAGTTCGACGCGCAGGGCACGATGCCGGCCGATGCGACGCCGACCGTGATCGAGCACGAGTTCGGGCACGTGATCGGTCTGGGCGACGACCGCGACGATGCCGGCAACCCGGTCGGACCCGATCCCAAGGGCATCATGGTCGGCGGCGCCAACGGGGTCACGCCGAACACGAAGCTCACGATCGGCAAGAACCACGTCGACCGCATCGGCGACCAGCTCGCCAACCTCGGCGAGATCACCTGCGGCCAAGCCTGGAAGGGAACGGTCGAACAGAAGTGGCAGGGGGTTTCCTGTACCTCAACGGCCAGCTCGCAAGCGCAGTTCATCGTGAAAGACGACGACCGCGGCAAGTTCGAAGTAGCGCTGGCGTTCGCAGAGACGGCAAGCGACTGCCCGTTCACGACCGCCAATCTTTGGGGATCCGGATCCTTCGCCGGGCGCCTCACGCGGAACCGCTTCGCAATCGAAGGCGGGCCACCGCTCACCGGCTCGGTTGCTCGCTCAGACGATCGCATCAACGGCAGCTACACGAATCCCTTGCCGGCAGATCCTCGTCAGACGTACACGACGACCTGGGACCTGCAGTGCGTGAAGGGGTGCGACCAGGCCGCCGATTAAGAGACAGAAAACGTCCCGAGGAGAGTTGAGAGAGAACCCCGGGTTTGCGCGCCGGGAGCCCCAACGATCTCCTCGGGACGAGCGGGCGTAAGTATCCACTATTTTCCCCAGGTTTTCCAGAGCCCCCTGTGGAAAACGGCGACACCCCAGCACGCACAGTGCTCGTGGGCTACATATGGTGGCGATTCGAGCGGAGGGGGTTGCCGTGCCGGCGATCACGAGCGAGATGCTCTCGGACCAGACGCGGGGCCAGACCGTCCCGAGCCGCTTCCTCCAGACCGTCCGGGCGCGGCCCGACGCCGTGGCGCTGCGGGCACGGGACGCCGACGGCTGGGAGGAGTCCACCTTCGCCGAGTACGCCGAAGACGCGTGCCGGGTCGCGGCAGGGCTCCAGGAGCTCGGCGTCGGGCGGGGTGACCGCGTGGTGCTGATGATGCGCAACCGGTCCGAGTTCTTCGTCGCCGACATGGCCGCGTTGCTCGTGGGCGCGACCCCGATCTCGATCTACAACTCGTCCGCTCCCGAGCAGGTGCAGTACCTCACCGGCCACTGTGACGCCAAGGTCGCGATCCTCGAGGACGTCGGCTACCTCGAGCGTTTCCTCAAGGTGCGCTCCGAGCTCCCGGCCCTCGAGCACATCGTGCTCATCGAAGACCCGGACGGCGTCGCGCCCGACGACGTGCGTGCCTGGGACTCGATGCTCGCGCTCGATCCCGTCGACATCGAAGCCGCGAGCCGGATCGCCCAGCCGTCCGACCTCGCAACCGTCATCTACACGTCGGGAACGACGGGGCCGCCCAAGGGCGTGATGCTCGATCACGCCAACGTCTGCTGGACGGCGGAGAGTCTGCGACTCACGCTGGCGCACGTCGCTTCCGAGGGCCGGCGGCTGGTGTCGTACCTGCCGATGGCCCACATCGCGGAGCGCATGACGTCCTACTACCAGCAGGCGATGTTCGGCTACGAGGTGACCTCGTGCCCCGAGGCACGCGACGTGGCGTCGTACCTGCCGCAGGTGAGGCCGGAGATCCTGTTCGCGGTGCCGCGCATCTGGGAGAAGGTGTACGCCGGAATCCAGGCCGTAGTGGCTGGCGACCCGGATCAGAAGGAGGCGTTCGAGCGCGCATTGGAGACCGGTGACGACGGCGTGCTGGGCGCGATCCGGGAGCTGCTCGGTCTCGACCAGGTGATCTCGGCCATCACCGGCGCCGCGCCCCTCCCGATCGAGATCCTCACGTTCTTCCGCGCGCTCGGTGTGCCGCTGGCCGAGATCTATGGCCTGTCGGAATGCTCGGGGCCGATGACGTTCGACGCCGTCGAGGTGCGCGTCGGGACGGTGGGGCGCGCGATCCCGGGCTGCGAGGTGCAGCTCGCCGAGGACGGCGAGGTCATCTGCCGTGGCGGCAACGTGTTCCGCGGCTACCTGAACGATCCCGTCAAGACGGCCGAGGCGCTCGACGCCGACGGCTGGCTCCACACCGGCGACATCGGCGAGTTCGACGACGACGGATACCTGCGGATCGTCGATCGCAAGAAGGAGCTGATCATCACGGCCGGGGGCAAAAACATCTCACCGGCCAACATCGAGGCGGCGCTCAAGGCGTTCCCGCTGATCGGCCAGGCGGCCGTGATCGGCGACGGCCGCCCCTTCGTCTCGGCGCTGCTCGTGCTCGACACGGACGTGGCGCCGTCGTGGGCGAAGCAGCACGGCGTCGGCGGCGCGTCGATGGCCGAGCTCGCCGAGCACCCTGACATGCGCGCCGAGATCGAACGGTCCGTCGTCGAGGCGAACAAGCGGTTCAACAGCGTCGAGCAGGTGAAGAAGTTCGCGCTCCTCGGCGAGGAGTGGCTCCCCGACTCCGAGGAGCTCACGCCGACGATGAAGCTCAAGCGCCGCGGCATCCACGCCAAGTACACCGACGTGATCGAGTCGCTCTACCGGCGCTGACCCCCACCCCGTTGGGACACGATGTGTCGTTATGAAGCCAGCTCGTGTCCCAACCTGGCGAGCGCGGCGGCGACCGTGGCCCCGATTTCCGATGGCGTCGAGTTCGACGTGAACCGCAACATGCGCCACCCCGCAACCACGAGGTCGTTCTCACGCGCACGGTCCCCGTCGAACGCGGTGCGGCTGCGGTGTGCGTCCCATCCGTCGACCTCGATCGCGATCTTGAGCTCCGGATAGGCGAGGTCGATCCGGCACCGGCGCGCACCCAACGTCACCCAATGCTGCTGGATGGGTTCCGGATTCCCGTGCGACACGATCGCACGCAGCACGCGCATCTCGAGCTCGCTCTCGCCGGGGTCGTAACCGTCGAGGCGCTTCGCAAGCACTGCCTGGATCCGCCGCGGCCTGCGGCCGGGCGCCGGCGCCAAACCGGAGACGGAGCGTCGAAGATCCGAGATCAGGAGGGTTCCCTCTCGCATTGCTTTGTCGGTCGCGGCGCCGAGCTGAGGGACCGCGCGTCGACTCGAGAGGTCAACGAGCGTACGCGCGACGGATGTGACCGGAATCCCGAGCCGCGTCGTGTGCTCGAGTGCAAGCCAAGCACTCGTTCGATGACTGATGACTCCCTCGAGGCGAACGCGGTGGGGTCGATCACTGGTGAGCTCGATCCGGTCACCAGCGAGCGAGGGCAGCCCCCAGAGTCGTCCCGCGGCTTCGTGCGACGCGACCGCGCCCGGTCCAAACGCGAGCACCGCGGCCAGGACTGCCTGCTCCCAGGTCGGCGGCGCGCCCGCGAGGGCGTACACGTCGTAGCGGACCCCGAGCCAGCGTCCAGAGCGAACACGGGCCCGGATCGCGCCGGGGCTGAGCCCTGCGTCGAGGGCCTGACGGCGTGTGACCAGGCAGTGCTGGCGTGCTGCGATCCGAGCGATAGCGGTTTCGGGCGTCACGCACGGGAGTGTGGCAAGCGGGTACGACAGCTACCCGTTGGGACACGATGTGGCGGTATAGAACCGGATCGTGTCCCAACGCGCTACGAGTTGCGGCGGTGTTCGATGGCGAGGTCGGCGATGTCGGCCATGATCTCGGCGAGCTTGTAGTCCTTCGGCGTGAAGACGTGGGCGACGCCCTCGTCGAGGAGCTTGCGTTGGTCGGCGTCGGGGATGATGCCGCCGACCACGACCGGCGCGTCGACGCGTCGCTCGCGCAACAGCCGCACCGTCTCGGGCACCAGTTGCAGGTGGGACCCGGAGAGGATCGACAGGCCCACGACGTCGACGTCCTCGTCGCCGGCAGCCGCCGCGATTTGCTCCGGCGTCAGCCGGATCCCTTGGTACACGACCTCCATACCGGCGTCGCGCGCGGCCACCGCGATCTGTTCGGCGCCGTTGGAGTGGCCGTCGAGGCCGGGCTTGCCGACCAGCACCCGGATGGGCCCGCCCAGCTCGCGCGCCGCCGACTGCACGCGCTCCCGAACCTTCACCATCTCCTCGACCGGCGCCGCCGCCACCGCGCCGACGCCCGTGGGCGCCCGGTACTCGCCGAACACTTCGCGCAGCACACCGGCCCACTCGCCGACCGTGCCGCCCGCCTTGGCGAGCCCGATCGTCGCCGCCGTCAGGTTCTTGTCCGTCGCCGCGACCCGGCGCACCTCGTCGAGGGCGCGCGCCCACGCCTGCTCGTCGCGCTGCGCGCGCCACTCCTCGAGGTGCTCGACCTGCTCGGCCTCCGCCGCCGGGTCGAGCTCGAGGATGTACGCCTCGCTGCCCTCGTACCCCGACACGAGCGGCGACGGCGCTGTCTCCGTGAACATGTTCACGCCCACGACCGGGAGCTCGCCCGACTCGATCTTGCGCACCCGCTCGGCGTGGCTCTGCACGAGCTGGCCCTTCATCGCGTCGATCATCCGGAATGACCCGCCGCCGTCGAGCACCCACTGGAGCTCGGCCTCGCTGGCATCGACGAGCTCCGCCGTCTTGGCCTCGACGACCTTCGAGCCCTCGAAGAGATCGTCGTACTCGAGCAGGTCGGTCTCGTACGCGAGCACCTGCTGCATGCGCAGCGACCACTGCTGGTCCCACGGGCGCGGCAATCCGAGCGCCTCGTTCCAGCACGGCAGCTGGATCGAGCGGGCACGCGCGTCCTTCGACAGCGTGATGCCGAGCATCTCGAGCACGATGCGCTGCACGTTGTTCTCGGGCTGCGCCTCGGTGAGCCCGAGCGAGTTGACCTGCACGCCGTAGCGGAACCGGCGCTGCTTCTCGTCCCGCACGCCGTAGCGCTCGAGGCAGATGCGGTCCCACATCTGGGTGAACGCCCGCATCTTGCACGTCTCCTCGACGAAACGGATGCCGACGTCGATGAAGAACGAGACCCTCCCGACGACCTCCGGCAGCTCGTCCTCGCTGACCTGACCCGACTCGCGCACCGCGTCGAGGACCGCAATGGCCGTCGCCAGGCCGTACGCGATCTCTTGCACGGGCGTCGCGCCCGCCTCCTGCAGGTGGTAGGGGCACACGTTGATCGGGTTCCAGCGCGGGATGTGCCGCGCCGCGTGCACGACCAGGTCGACCGTGAGCCGCTTCGACGCCTCGGGCGGGAAGATGTACGTGCCGCGGCTCAGGTACTCCTTCATGATGTCGTTCTGCGTGGTGCCCGCGAGGCGGCCCGGGTCGGCGCCCTGCTCCTCGGCCAGCGCGACGTACATCGCCAACAGCCACATGGCCGTGGCGTTGATCGTCATCGAGGTGTTCATCTCGTCGAGCGGGATGCCGTCGAGCAGGGTGCGCATCTCGCCGAGGTGGGGTACCGGCACGCCGACCTTGCCGACTTCGCCCCGCGCCAGCGGATGGTCGGGGTCGTACCCGGTCTGGGTCGGGAGGTCGAAGGCGACGGACAGGCCGGTCTGCCCGCGCGCGAGGTTGGTCCGGTAGAGCTCGTTCGAAGCCCGGGCCGACGAGTGGCCCGAGTACGTGCGCATCAGCCATGGCTTGTCGCGCGAGGCCATAGCCCTATTGTCCCACCCGCCGCCGGCAGGCCGCCTCAGCCGTAGTCGTAGAACCCCTGGCGGCTCTTCCGCCCCAGCCGCTCTGCGCTGACCATGCGGCGCAGCAGCGGGGCGGGCGCGTAGTTCGGGTCGCGGAACTCGGCGTACAGCGCCTCGATGATCGCCAGGCTCGTGTCGAGCCCGACCAGGTCGAGCAGCTCGAGCGGGCCCATCGGGAAGTTGCACCCGCCCTTCATCGCGGCGTCGATGTCGTCGCGCGTCGCCACGCCGGCGTCGAGGAGCTTCACGGCGTTGTTCAGGTAGGGGAAGAGGAGCGCGTTGACGATGAATCCCGCTTGGTCACGTACCAGCACCGGGTTCTTGCCGCACGCCTCGGCGAACGCCCGCGCCGTTTCCACCGTGGCGTCGGACGTCGTGATGCACCGGACGACCTCGACCAGCGGCATCATCGGGGCCGGGTTGAAGAAGTGGACACCGCACACCCGGTCGGGCCGGCTCTCCATGGCCATCTCGACCACCGGGAGCGTCGATGTGTTGGTCGCAAGGACGGCGCCGTCGTTGCACACCCGGTCGAGCTCGTTGAACAGGTGCTTCTTGATCGCGAGGTCCTCGACGATCGACTCGATCACGAGGTCGCACTCCGCGAGCTCCCCGAGATCGGTCGCGGTGGTGACCCGCCCGAGGACGGCATCGCGCTCGCCCGCGTCGAGCTTGCCCTTGTCGACCTGCTTGCCGAGCGACTTCTCGAGTCCCGCCATCATCGCGTCGGCGGAGCTCTGCTGGCGGCTGCGCAGGCAGACCTCGAAGCCGGACTTGGCCGCGACCTCGGCGATGCCCGAGCCCATGATCCCGGACCCGACGATTCCGACGCGCTTCACCGTCACGCTGTGACCCCCTCGGCGAGTACCAACCGGTGCCCCTTGGGCAGAACGCGCACGTTACCCCCCGGTAGGCTCCCGAAGCCATGGGCTCCAAGCAAACGTCGGGCACGCTCGCGCTGGTCGGCGGCGGCGAGTGGCACGACGGCTGTCGCGACTTCGACGCCGAGCTGCTCGAGCGCGCCGGCGACGAGGTCGTCGTGCTGCCCACGGCGGCCGCGTTCGAGCACGCGGAACGCGTCGTCGACCGGGCGACCGAGTACTTCTCGAAGCTCGGCGCGTCGGTGCGCGGCCTGCACGTGCTGCGCCGCGCCGATGCCGACGACCGCGCCACGGTCTCCGGTGTCAGCGACGCCCGCTTCGTGTACATCGCCGACGGGTCCCCGCTCCACCTGCGCTCGGCGCTGAAGGACTCCGCGCTGTTCGCGGCGATCGTCACCGCCTACCAGAAGGGGGCGGTGGTCGCCGCGTCCGGCGCGGGCGCGACGGTGGTATGCGACCCCATGGTCGACCCGCGAGGCGGCGCTTACACCGTGGGGTTGGGGATGGTGCGTGACCTCGCTGTGTTCCCGTACCACGGCACCGCCGCCGACCATCTGCGCGAGCGCTCCATCGACCTGCTGCCTCGCTCGGCGACGCTCGTCGGTCTCGACGAGGAGACGGCCCTGATCCGCGATCCCGACGCCGCGTGGCGCGTCGCGGGCGCCGGGGTCGTGACGGTCTACGACGGCCGGCAGACGACCGTGGTCGAGCACGGCTCGAAGGTCGAGCGCCTCACGGTCTGACCGCCGGCGGGGCTACGAGCTGGGCGGCACGCTGCCCGCCGTCGTGCTCGGCGTCTCGGCGATCGTGACCTTCTTGATCGTGACCGTCTTCGTCGGCTTGCCGTCGCCGGTCTTCGGCGCGAGCGCGCCGATCTTCTGCGCGACGTCGAGGCCCTCCGTGACCGAGCCGATGGTGCCGTACTGGTACGGCTGCTGGTTGAGGGCGTCGAGGCCCTGGCCCGGGGTGGGCGCGCCGCTCGTTACGACGAAGAACTGCGAGCCGGCGGTCCCCGGCGGATCCGATCCGCCCTTCGCCCACGCCACCGACCCCACCTGGTAGCCGCTCGCGGGTGTCTCGGCCTGGATCTGGTAGCCGGGGCCGCCCTTCCCGGTCCCCTGGGGGTCGCCGCCCTGGATCACGAAGTCCTTGGCGACCCGATGGAATGTGAGCCCGTCGTAGAACTTGTGCTTGGCGAGGAACACGAAGTTGTTGACGCTCGTCGGCGCCGCCGCCGCGTCGAGGGCGACGACCATCTTGCCCTCGCTGGTGTCGATCGTTGCCGTGTACGTCGTGTCGGGTTTGAGCGTCTGCGCCGGCGGCTTCGAGTACTTCCGGTTGGGCTCGCTGCTGCCGCTGCTCCGCACCTGGAGAAAGATGAACACCGCCACCAGCGGTACGGCGAGGATGGCGATGTTCCGGCCCATCCGCATCTGCTTGCGCCGGCGGGTCGCGGCCAGCTCGGCTTCGCGGCGCGCCTCGCGGTTCATTCGCTGGCGCTCGCGCTTGGACTGCTTCGACACGGGCCGGGAGTCTACGAGTCCGTCTTGTCAATTGGCACTCGGGCGGCCGGAGGCCCGTTGTACCGTCCTTGCGTGGCCCTCCTCGTCCAGAAGTACGGCGGCACGTCGGTCGCGGGCGCCGAGCGCATCAAGGAGGTCGCCGAGCACATCGTCCGCACCCGTCGTGCGGGGGACGACGTGGTCGTCGTCGTGTCGGCGATGGGGGATACGACCGACGACCTCGAGCGGCTCGCCCACGACGTCTCCCACGTGCCGTCGGCGCGGGAGATGGACATGCTGCTCACCGCGGGCGAGCGGATCTCGATGTCGCTGCTGTGCATGGCGATCCTCGACCACGGTCAGCCCGCGGTCTCGTTCACCGGCTCACAGGCCGGCATCGTCACCGACACCGCGCACCGGCGGGCCAAAATCGTCGAGGTGCGGGCGGACCGCATCCGCGAGGCCATCGCCGGCGGAGAGGTCGCCATCGTCGCCGGCTTCCAGGGCGTGTCGACCGCCCGCGACGTCACGACCCTCGGCCGGGGCGGGTCCGACACGTCCGCGGTGGCGCTGGCGGCCGTCCTCGGCGCCGAGGCGTGCGAGATCTACACCGACGTCGCCGGCGTCTACAGCGCCGATCCCCGGGTGGTGCCCGACGCGCGGCGCCTCCCTCGGCTCTCTTTCGAGGAGGCGCTCGAGATGGCGGCCACCGGCAGCGGGGTGCTCGCGCTGCGCTCGGTGGAGTTCGCGCGCAACTATGGAGTGCCCGTCCACGTTCGTTCCAGCTTCAGCTGGGAGCCCGGAACGTGGGTGCGAGAGGAAGACCTCACGATGGAACAGGCGATCATCTCCGGTGTCACGCACGACACGTCGGAGGCCAAGGTCACGATCGAGCAGGTGCCCGACCGACCGGGGATCGCGGCCGCCGTGTTCCGTGCACTCGCCGACGAGGACGTCAACGTCGACATGATCGTGCAGAACGTGTCGACCGCCGGTCACACCGACATCTCGTTCACGGTGCCCAACGATGAGCTGACGCGCGCATTGTCCGTCATGGAGAAGGTCGTGAAGGAGACCGACGCCAGCGGGATCAGCCACGATCCGGGCATCGGGCGCGTCTCGCTCGTCGGCGCAGGGATGCGGTCGAACCCCGGTGTCGCGGCCAAGATGTTCGAGACGCTCGCGCGGGAGGATGTGAACATCGAGATGATCTCCACGTCCTCGATCCGGGTGTCGTGCGCGGTGCAAGAGCACGACGTCGAGCGGGCCGTGCGCGCGTTGCACAAGGCGTTCGAGCTCGGCCAGGAGACGGGATGAGGGTCGGCGTCGTCGGCGCGACGGGCGTCGTCGGCCGGGAGATGCTGCGCGTCCTCGAGGAGCGCGCCTTCCCCGTCGACGAGCTGCGCGTGTACGCGTCCCCTCGATCGGAGGGCCGCAAGCTCGCGTACGCCGGCGGTGAGGTGACGTGCGAAACCTTGCGCGGCGGCGGGTTCGACGGCCTTGATCTCGTGATCGTCGACGTCGATGACCCGATTGCCGCCGAATGGGCGCCGGTCGCGGCGGCCGCGGGCGCCAAGGTCGTCGACAACTCGGCCGCCTTCCGCATGGATCCCGACGTGCCGCTGGTCGTGACCGAGATCAATCCCGACGACCTGCGCCACATGCCGAAGGGGATCGCGTCGTGCCCGAACTGCACGACGGCGGTGCCGCTCACCGCGATCGCGCCGCTGCACCGCGCCGCCGGGCTCGAGCGCATGGTCGTCTCGACCTACCAGTCGGTGTCGGGCGCGGGACAGTCGGGGTTGCGCGAGCTGGACGAGCAGTGGACGAAGGGTGACGGCCGTTCCGACGTGTTGCGGCGCGCCGGCGCGATCGACGGTGCGATCACGCCCGGCGAGGTCTGGGACCGGCCCATTGCCGGCAACGTGATCCCGCGAGCGGGTTCACTCGGTGAGCAGGGGTACACGTCGGAGGAGTGGAAGATGCTCCACGAGAGCCGCAAGATCCTCCACGCCGACCAGCTGCTCGCGACCGTCACCTGCGTGCGGGTGCCCGTGTACGTCGGCCACGCGGTGTCTGCCAACCTCCGCTTCGCGCGACCGGTGACGAAGGCCGAGGCGGTCGAGCTGTTGACGGACGCGCCCGGCGTTCAGCTGGTCGACGGTGGCGACGGGCATCCGACGCCGCTCGAGTCGGCCGGCGTCGACCCGGTGCTCGTCGGCCGGGTGCGCGAGGACCCATCCGAGCCGGGAAGCCTGAACGTGTGGGTAGCAGGGGACAACCTGCGCAAAGGTGCCGCGCTCAACGCGGTGCAGATCGCGGAGCTGCTTGCGAGTGCATGACCGCCGCGCGACCTGACGTCACGTAGGCTTTGGCGAGTCGAGCGGGGCAGGCAGGTCATCGTGGCGATCGAGCGACAAGAGCAACCGCGCACCAAGCAATCGATGGGCCGGATCACCAAGGGGCTCGTCTCCTCGTCGGTCATCGGCGCCCGGAGCGCGTTCGACCTCGAGTCGATCTCACAAGTGGTCGGCGCCGTCCTGCTGGGGCTCTTCCTGATCACCTTCATGCTCGCGTTCCTGCCGTGGCTGCTCGCCGGGGCGATGACGGCGGCGGTCGAGAACGTGATGCGCCAGGTCGGCTTCTCGAAGTTCACCATCGACGGCGTGGGTGACTGGATCATCGTGTTCGTCGTCGGCTTGCTGGCGGTCGCCTTCTTCGTCATCGTCGTGACCGCCATTGCCGGGATCGCGAACTTCCTGTCCGCCCGGGTGACGTTCCGGCGGTTCCGGAACGCCGCGGTGCGTGCCAACTCCGAGCTCGGCTTCGACAACCGCGAGCCGACGGCGCACATCGATGCCAGCGCCCGGTCGAGCCGGTCCTACGAGGAACGCCCGGTGAGCGAGCTGCAGCTCGAGGCGCGCCGCCGGCGCATTCCGGGGCGATCGCAGATGAACAAGGCGCAGCTCGTGGACGCCCTTCGGCAGGGGCGCCACTAGCCCGGCGCGCTCCCGCGCCGCCCGGTTACCGCGCCGCCCGGAACTGCAGGAAGTTGCGGAGCGGGTCGTCGCTGATCGGCAGGATCCCGTCGAACGGGTAGTTCAAGCTCACGACGAGCGCGAGCGTCAGCGACACGAGCAACGCCAGCGCCGTCAGGATCAACAGGTGCGACGCGCGGTGCTGGGTATCGAGCACCGTGCTGACCACGATCACCGAGATCCCCATGATCGCGAGCATGAAGACGAGCGGCCACGGGACGGTCTCGCCCGACGCATTGACGAGGCGGGCACGCGTCTCAACCACGCCGTCGAGCAGGTCGAGCGTCTTGTTGTAGGCAGCGATCTCCTCGACCGTGGTCGGATGGATCGTGCGCAGCGTGGTGAACATCCGCTCGAGCTTCTCGTCGCCGACCCTGTCCGGCCGGGCCGTCTCGGCGAGCTTCGGGAAGCTGCGGTCGACGACGGTCCGGGTGTACGACGTGATCGACCTGCGGAGCGCGTCGCCCTCGGCGGTGGGGAAGATGCGGCTGGTCTCGTACATCGCGCTGAGGTCGGCGGCCTTGGCCGCCACCTGCTCGTTGGCCGCCCGCAGCTGGCTGTACTGGTTCACGATGACGAACGCGACGAGCACCGCGTAGATCGTCGCCAGCACCTGGACCGTCACGGCCGCCGTCGGCCCGGCGCGGTGGCGGACCTCCGGGCTCACGACGCGCCGCATCACCACATCGAGGACGAGGTTGAACGTGACGCCGACGGCGGCGAACGTCACGAAGAGCAGGATCCCGTTGCCGAACCCGATGAACGAATGGAACGACGGCACGGCGCGGGAGGCTAACCGGGCACGCGCCTGCCATCTCTCGGGATCGGGACGCTCGGGCGTCACGACGCGACCGCGATGCCGATCCGACTCTGCGTCGGGTGGCGGGATTGCTGCACGCCCGGCCGCGGACGTCTACCGCTCTTTCGTTCATCCGAAGGGGCGTTTCGTGGGCAAACGGGCAGGCGGCTGGGTTCGAGCGGCGAGGCACTGGCTGGAGAATCCGGCCGTCGTGATGGGTGTCGCCGCGGTGCTGTTCGTCGCGATCGCCGCGCTTCGGGTCGCGTATCCGGCCCCCAAGGACGCCATCGGCATCCTCTTCGTGGTGCCGATCGCAGTGGTGGCGACGCAGTTCGGCATCCGCGGCGGTCTCGCGGCCGCGCTCGTCGCACTGGCGCTCCAGGGCGCGGTCAGCGCAGCTACGGGTGAGTTCTTCGGCGTGGGCGGCTACCTCGTCGGGGCGATGGGTTTCCTGCTGCTCGGCGCGGTGGTGGGCGGTTTGTCGGAACGGCTGGCGTCTGCCCGCCGGGCCGAGACCCAACTTCTCGAGTCGTCGCCCTCGGCGATCGTCGAGGTCGAGGGACATTCCCACACGCTGGGGTGCGCGAACGGATACGTACCAGGAGGGCAGGGCACACAACGAGGAGATTCTTAGCATTGGTGCGTGCGAACGGGGCTTTGTGGACTTCTGGGATTTGAGTACCCGATTGAAACCGCGCCAATGGCAGGTGCTGCGGGTGCCGAACTCGCGGCGGCAGTCTCGAGGGGCGGGGTGCGGGTTTATCGGCGGCGAAATATCGTCTGGTCGGCCAAGAACTCTCGCGGAAGGTGGCCCGATGTTCCTGCCGGCGACCGAGACGCTCCCGTTCGAGTGGTACGGACTTGCGATCTCCGACCGCACTGCAGCGCTCGAATTGTCCTCGTCGGTGGCAACGATCGACGTCCCCCCGGGAGCCCGCCATCCGCGCGGTTGGTCCGATCGGTCCGACAAGTACTACGTGGTGATAGAGGGGCGGGTTCGCTTCGAGGTCGACGGCGAAGGCTCGGAGTTGGAGCCGGCTGATGTCTGCATCGTGCGCCGCGGCGAGATCTTCGAGTATGCGAACAAGACCCCGCGTCCGGCTCGCCTCGCTCTCGTTCACACACCGCGGTTCGATCCCGACGCCGAGTATCTCGAGGAGCAGTAGCGCCCGCGTGCGCGCGAAGGCTTGCGGCTCCGGTTCTGGGGCGAGGGGTCGTGTCAGTTCGGGGTGGCGGGTGATGGCGGGTGGCCGTCGGACGTTGGCGGCGCCAGCGTGGATCATGGACATGCTCGCCGCGCATCTGGCGCGCCGCGGCGTGACGGGCGCTGACACCGACGCGTTCGTGTTCGTCATGCCAGCAGGCGGGCCGCTGGACTAGCGCCGTCCGCGGCCTGCTCGCGGCCTGGCCGCGGCCTCGGACAAAGCGGGCGCGGCGGAAATGGCCTCTGACCTGCGGAATCGTGGTCGGGATGGCGGGATTTGAACCCGCGGCCTCAGCGTCCCGAACGCTGCGCGCTAACCAAACTGCGCCACATCCCGAAGGGCGCTCATTGTAGGTCGGTCACTTCCCGGCAGATCGGGCGCTACGCCGGCGTGCTTGTCTCCGCAGCGACCGTGTTCTTCACGGTTCGGCGCAACGTCCCGGGGTCCACCGGCTTCACGAGCTCGGCGTCGACGTCCGCGCGCTTGGCGAGGAAGCGGTCCGCTTCGCGGTCCAGCAGCAACATGATGGGCACGTGCGGGAGCCGGCCGCCCGACTCCTCGAGACGAAGGTCGATCGCCGCCGCGATGCCGCCCATGTTGCCGATCTGCATGTCGAGCACGACGAGGTCGGGATGCTGCTCGACGACGGCGCCGCGCACTTCCTGGCCCCTCGTCACCTCGACGACCTCCTGACCGGGCGCCACGAGGGCGGCACGCACCTGCTCGCGCACCCAGCGCGCGTCGGCGGCGACGAGGACCTTCACGGGGTCGAAAGCTAGCCCGCTCAGCCGACGCGGGCCGGGGTCGCCGTGAACAAGTGCTGCCCGACTTCCGCCAGCGCGTCGAAGTCGTACACGTCGCGGACGAGGAAGGGGACGTACGCGACCGCTGCCCGGCCCGCGCGCGCCTTCACGCCGGCTACGTGATGACGTTCGCGCTCGGCGATCTGGCGGAAGTCGGCGAGGTTCTCGTACAGCGCAGCCAGCCGGTCCGCTGACGCCGCGCCGTCGCCGGTCGCGGGCGTCGTGTCCGTCTCCTTCGCAACCTTCGCAACCAGGGTCTCGGCGCGAGCACGGAGGCCCTCGACGCCCTCGTCGCCGAACGGCGGGTGGACGCGGTTGACGATCAGCCCTTCGACGGGGATGTCACTCTCGGCGAGTCGCTCGGCGAAGAACGCGGCTTCCTCGACCGCGTCGCGCCGGGGCGAGCTGACGAGCACGAAGCTGCTGGACGGGTCGGCGAGCAACGCCAACACGCTCGTCGCCCGGTCTCGGAAGCCCTCCTCCATGCCCTCGAAGGCGCGGAAGAACGCGACGACGTCGTCGATCACCTCGGTGCCGACGACCTTCGACACGGTGCGAAGGAAGCGTTGCACCGCCGCGCTCGCCACGCGCAGATACGCACGCGTCGGCATCATCAGGAGCCGGAAGATGCGGTTGTCGAGCAGCCGCGTGAGCCGGCGCGGCGCGTCGAGGAAGTCGAGTGCGTGGCGCGTGGGTGGCGTGTCGACGACGATCAGGTCGTAGCCGCCTTCCTCGTGCAGCTCGTGCAGCTTCTCCATCGCCATGTACTCCTGCGTGCCGGAGAGCGCTGTGGAGACGTTGCGGTAGAAGCGATTGCTCAGGATGCGCGTCGCCTGCGCCTCATCTTCGGCGTGCGCGACCACGAGGTGGTCGAAGGTCGACTTCGTGTCGAGCATGAGCGCCGACAAGCGGCCACCCCGAGCAGCCTCGCCCGTCGGGTCCCAGCGCCTCCGCTCGATCGCGTGCGCGGTGTTGGAGAGCGCGTCGAGCCCGAGCGTGTTCGCGAGGCGCTTGGCGGGGTCGATCGTGACGACCACGGCGTTGCGGCCGCGGCGCGCGCCTTCGACGGCGAAGACGGCAGCGATGGTCGTCTTGCCCACGCCGCCGGTGCCGCAGCACACGACGATGTGGCGGTCGCCCGCGATGTCGTCGAAGGTGACGCCGTCGGTCATGAGACCGTCGCGCGGCCCGGCACCGCCTCCGGGAGCTCGGCGATCTGGGCCGCCATTGGGCCCGCCAGGCTCTCGATCTCGGGTGGCCCGAGCTCGGCGGTGAACAGGAACGGCAGACGGACCTGCGGCAGCGGCAGTCGGGCCGCCAGCCGGTCGGCCTGTTCCTGCTGGAGCGCGTACCGCTCGCGACGGAACTCGGCCGCGGCGACGAGGTCGGCGGCCTCGCGCGGCGACACGAACACGCCGAGCTCGTCGGCAAGACGGTGGACCTCGTCGACGGAAGCGGGCGCGCCGGGATCGGGATAGCACGCGTTCACGACGACGGGCCCGAGCTGCACGCCGATGCGATCTTCGAGTTGGAACGCGGTGTCGACGAGCTCGCTCACCGGCGTCTCCTCCGGGATCGTCACGAGGATCACCTGGCAGCGGGACGGGTCGGAAAGCATCTCGATGACGTCGGTCGACTGCTTGCTGATCGGCCCGACGCGCACCGCGTCACCCAGGCCGCGGGGCGACATGAGGAACGTGATCGCGTGCCCGGCGGCCGGCGCGTCGATCAGGATGAGGTCCGCCGCCCGCTCGAGCTCGAGCGCCTTCACCTTGCCGAGCACGAGGATGTCCTTCATGCCGGGGACGGCCGACGCCACGACCTCCAGCGCACCCGACCGCACGAGGCGCTTCGAGATGCGACGCAGCCCGTGCGACTCGAGGTAGTCGAGCAGCGCCTCGTCGGGCGTGAGCGTCCGGCCGCGGACACCGGTGGCGAGCTCGGTCTCCTCGTAGCCGAGCGGCGGCTTCCCGAAACACGCCGCCAGCCCCGATTTGCCCTCGACCTCGACGATCAGCACGCTCAGTCCCGCGCCGGCGGCCGCGGTGGCGAGGGTTGCGGTCACCGTCGTCTTCCCGACCCCACCCTTCCCCGCCACGATGACGACGCGAGCGG
>WNGA01003765.1_pt1 | contig 23262 bp, 22 predicted proteins | sample 5400061 | NCBI WGS metagenome assembly WNGA01 (sample SAMN13153366, study PRJNA577476) | soil metagenome | isolation source: 100 cm soil or saprolite under grassland replicate 2 | place: USA:California | collected 2016-06-15
CTTTCTGATCGCGCGCTTTGACGACCGGTTAACCTCCATGACCGAGGTGTTGGAGCAATTCGAAGAAGAAATCGTCGGCCAGGTCCCCGACGTGTCAAAAACAAAGAACAACGGGAAACTCGAATTGGTCCAGCACGTCGATACCCGGCACATGTTTGCCGAATCCTACCGCAGCATCCGTTCGTCGCTCCTGTTCATGCCCAGCGAAGCCGAACGACCGAAGGTCCTGCTCGTCGCCAGCGCCGTTCCGAGCGAAGGCAAGTCCACCATTGCCGCCAACCTGGCGCGAACGATGGCGTTTGCAGACTCCCGTGTGCTGCTCATTGACGCGGACCTGAGGCGCGGCCAGTTGCATGAATTGTTCGACACCAACCGGGAGCCGGGTCTGGCCAAACTGCTTCGCCAGCAAAGCCCCGTCGCCGAGTGCATCGCGCCGACTGCGCTGCCGAACCTGTCCATCATTCCCAGCGGCGAGCCGAGCACCGACTCAAGCGAATTGTTCCTCAGCGGCGATTTCGACCAACTCTTGCAGGAAGCCCAGAAGCAATTCGACTATATCATCATCGATAGCGCCCCGGTCTTCGCTGCCGACGATGCGACGACTCTCGCTCCGAAAATGGATGGGGTGCTCTTCGTGGTTCGGGGCTCGTTCACGAGGGCCTCGCTGGCCAGGCAAGCGCTCGAATTGCTCTACCAGCGGCAGGCCAAAGTGCTGGGTCTGATTTTCAACAGGGCCAATTCGCACAACGGCTCGTACGGCTACTACAAGTATGCCGACTATTGCCAATCCGCCAAACGCGGGTAGCGCTTCCCCGGATGGCTGCCGGGGCGGTGATCAGGATTCTGCCAAAGCCACCGAATTAGTTCGAAAAACGCCGCAGAATGGGCCGGGCAAACGCTAATCGTGTAGGTTCGCAACGCTCGTTGCGAACTGACGCGAACGAAGTGTCGGCGGGGGAGGGACTACAGGACCACGGGGATGTTCGATGACGATCGAAGATAGCGGATCAAAGATTGAACCTGGAAGATACCAGATAGGACGTTTCTCCCCGATGCGATCTCCGAACTGCCGTCTCCTAACTTCGATCTCCCATTTCCGATGAGCGATAGCGGAATCACCGTCGAAACCTGGGCAAGAAATATCGGACCAAACACCAAGCCGGGCGGCAGCGCTACGCTGCCCTCCGCGACGTCCTCACAGACAAAACGGAGGGTTTGGCAAACCGAATCTGGTCGGCGATGCGCACTTTCCCTCTCCGCCTCGATCGGGGAAAGGGCCATGGTGAGGTGTCGAAATCTGAAGTCCGACCTCCGACCTCTGACCTATGCCTTCAACTCCTAACCTCCGCACTGTAGCCCATTGAGCGTCACTAAACGCATAGCCTTTGGGGCAGCCGCGAGCTGGTTCAGCCGCGGAGTAACGATACTCCTCGGCCTCGTGCTCATGCCCGTCCTCTTTCGGCATCTTCCGAAGGAAGAACTCGGCGTGTGGCTGTTGCTCGGCCAGACCTGGGCCGCCATGGGCATTCTCGACCTCGGCTTCGGCGTCACGCTCACTCGCCGCATCGCGCTCGCCAAAGGCAAGAGCGGCGGCGACCCCAACGCCGCGCTCACCGACGAAACCCGGCGCGAGATCGCCGACCTCGTCGAGTGCGGGCGGCGCATCTACCGCCTCATGGCGGCGGGCGTGTTCGTGGTCTCGTGGGCGCTGGGATTCTTTTATCTGCGCGGACTGGAACTGCACGGCCTGAGCCACACCACCGTCTGGACTGCCTGGACGATTCTATGTGCCTGCCAGGCCCTCAACGTCTGGGCCACGGTCTGGACCTGCCTGCTGCAAGGCGTCGGTTACATCGGCTGGGACGCGCTCATCGCCAGTTTTATCAGCGCCGGCATGCTTATCGCGCAAATCATCGCCGTGCTCTGCGGCGGTGGAATCGTCACGCTCGCCGCCGTCGCCGCCATCGCCGTGATCTTCCAACGCGGCGTCACGCGCTCCTTTGCGCGCCGCCGCCGTCCCGAACTGTTCGCGCTGCGCGGCACATGGAACCGCGCTGTTCTCCAGGGCATGCCCGGCCTCGCCTTGCGCGCCTGGCTGACGGCGATGGGAACGGTCCTCGTCTTCAACACCGATCAATTCTTCATCGCTTCGACGAAGGGCGCGGAAAACATCCCCGCGTTTCGCGCTGCGTATGTGCTCATCCACAACTTCACCGTTCTCGCCGTCTCCCTGGGACTGGCCTCCTCCGTGTTCATCAGCCACCTCTGGCAATCCGGAAATCTCCGTGAAGTGCATCGCATCGTGGAACGGAACTGCCGCCTTGGTTTGCTCATTATGCTGTTCAGCGCGGCCGTGCTCGCCGTGGCCGGACATGCACTGTTCAACGTCTGGCTGGGGCCGGGAAATTTTGTCGGCTTCGCTGTTATTGGCGTGTTCCTGGTTTACGAAACGCTCGAAACACAGAGCTACATCATCTCGTCCAGTTCCCGTGCCACTGAAGACGAAGCCTTCGCTGTTTCATCCGTGGCTGGCGGGCTTCTGAAAATCGTACTCGGCCTGTTGTTCGTTCGTTGGTGGGGATTGTTTGGCTTGGCCTGCGCCACGTTGATCGCGCTCCTGTTCACGAACCATTGGTATGTCGTCTTTCGCGGATTGCACCGTCTCCAATTGCCGCTGGGCGGCTACCTGCGCACCGTTCTTCTCCCCGTCCTGCTTTGGTTTGGCGGGGCCTGTGCGCTTGCTTACCTCGTCACCGTGGCCTTGGGACCGGTCCCGGACTGGACCTACCTGTTGTTGGTCACGGGTGCCGTCGGCGTTCTCTTTGTCGTCGCGCTTTGGACCTCCGTGCTCAGCCCATACGAGAAATCCCGCGTCCGCGGAAAGCTGTTCCGCCTGACGGTTGCCCCTTCCATGCGTTGATGAGACTCACGCGTATCCGCGGCCATTACCTCTGGACAGTACCGCTGGCGGGCCAGTCTGTCGTCATCGATGCCGGCGCGCATCGCGGCGAGTTCAGCGCGGAGATCATGACGAGATTTGGTTGCCAATGCCACCTCATCGAAGCCAATCCCATGCTCGCGGAAAAGCTGTCCGTTCCGGGAGCAGCTTCCATCACCAACGCGGCGCTCGCCGCACGCGATGGCCGAACGACGTTCCACAACAACGACAATCCCGAAGGGGGGAGCATCGTTCCCAACGGAGCGCCGATTTCCAAATCGGCAAGCGGCCTTCCCGACGCCGCACGACGTGCCGATTGGGAAATCGGCGCTCCAACCGCCGTCGAAGTCGAAACCATTTCGCTTCCGAGATTCATGGAACGAATCGGCGTGGAAAAGATCGACCTGCTCAAGCTCGACATCGAAGGCGCGGAATTTGATCTCATCGCCTCAACCCCGGAAAGCGTGTTGCGACGCGTCAACCAAATCACGGTCGAGTTTCACGACTTCCAGGCTCGCTTCGCTGGCCAGCGATTGTTCGAGAGTGCGCGCGCTCGTTTGAAGGCGCTCGGGTTCATCTGCTGCGTCATGTCCTTTCGCACGAACGGCGACGTTCTGTTCCTGAATCGCGAACGCCTGCGACTTGGCGCGATGCAATCCGCCTACGCCTCTGGCCTCGCGCGTCTCGTGGAGAAAACAAAGGTACTCTGCTCCTCAAACTGATTTGAGCATCGCTTACAGAGATTACGGCTTCGCGAGCGCTGCAGAGTCGCACATGCACCCATACTTCATGCCGTGCGTGATTGCATTCGCCGGCCAGTTGAAGCCCGGCACGCGTCTGCTCGACGTGGGTTGCGGGAATGGATCGGCTTGCGGCGAATTCATCAAACGTGGCTGCCAGGTTGTCGGCGTTGACCTGAGCGAGCAGGGAATCGAGTGGGCACGCCGCAGCTATTCGCAAGGACGCTTTGAACTCCTGGCCGCCGACGGTGACATTCTTCACCAACTGGACGAGGACCCGTTCGACATTGTGGTCAGCACGGAAGTGGTCGAGCACCTTTACGCGCCGCGTGAGTGGGCGCGCGGCTGTTTCGCGGCGCTCAAACCCGGCGGCCATCTCATCTGCACCACGCTCTATCACGGTTATCTGAAAAACCTGCTTCTCTCCCTGATGGGCAAATGGGACAAGCACGCTAACCCGTTGTGGGACGGCGGGCACATCAAGCTCTGGAGCAAACGCACGCTGTCCGCTCTGCTGGCCGAAACCGGGTTCAAGAATATCCTGTTCCGCGGCGCGGGCCGGCTGCCGGGCCTGTGGATGACGATGGTTGCGAAGGCGGAGAAACCATGATGAACGTGAGTTGCTGCATCCCGTTCCTTGTTCATAGCGGCGTCTTCGCAGAGCGCCGCCTTCTGTCGGGAAAGAAGTCTGCGGCGCTCTCCCGAGACCCCGCTATGCGGAAATGAAATTCATAGTCGCCCAGATCGGCTCGCGGCATCATTACGCGATTCCGCGAATGCTGGTCCGGGCGGATTGTTTGGAAGCACTCTATACCGATGCCTGTGCAAGTCGCGGGCTCGGCCGCGTCTGCGACACAGTTTTGCCATCTCGACTCCGACCTGGTTCCGTAAAAACACTCTTGCAACGGCGCATCCAGGATGTCCCTCGGGACAAGGTGCGCTGCACGGACCGGCTACTGTTGGGTAACTTCTTCGGCCAGTCGCGGAAACTGGATGCATTCACCGCGCAGGTGCGGGCTGGGAGCGTTTTCAGCCAGGCCATGCTTGGATGGGGCTTTGGGCAAGCCACGGGCGTTTACTCGATGTTTGGTGAAGGACTGGAGTTCCTCCGCGCGGCCAAGGCGCGAGGATTGCGCATCGTAGTGGACGTCTTCATCACCCCGGTCGCGCACCGGATCATCAGTGCGGAACGCGCGGCTTTTCCAGCTTGGGAGGGCGGAGAGGCAGGTTGGGATGAGCGGCTCGAAACTCGCATCCGGGAAATTCTGGAACTGGCTGACATGCTCTTGTGCCCCGGTCAAAACGTTGTGGAAGGCGTGCGCGCTTTTGGGGAATCGCTCGTGGGCAAAACCCGCGTGGTGCCCTATGGCAGCGGGACCAACTTCGCCGGCAAGAGGAACGAACCAACCATTGGCCGAGTGCTGTTTGGCGGCACGGCGGAACTGCGAAAAGGCATCCACTACTTTGCCGCCGCCGCCCGACAACTCCTCGACCGTGGTGTGCGTGCCGAGTTTCTTGTCGCGGGGAATGTCGCGGATAGAATTCGCAGCCTGCCGGAATGCGCCGCTTTGAAATTCCTCGGTCGCATCCCGCGGGACCAAATGCAGGAAGAACTGCTACGTGCGGACGTGCTCGTGTTGCCGACGCTTGCGGAAGGATCGGCCAGCGTGATCACTGAAGCCCTCGTCGCCGGGCTGCCCGTGATCACGACTCAGAGCGCAGGCGCCCTCGTTGTCCACGGCGAGAACGGGCTGATAATTCCCGAACGCGGCATAAGCGCGCTGGCTGAGGCGATCTCATCCGTCATCGAAGATCGCGGCGCGAGAAATCATCTCGCCGATGGTGCTCGTCAAAGCTCCAGCCAGTTCAGCGAATCGGCTTGGGCGGATCGTTTGGTGCAGGCCCTCACCTCTTAACGAAGAATGTTTTTGCGTGTTCTGCATATCGTGCCTTCGACCCCGTTCGCAAGGCTGCAGAGAATTGCTGCTTTGGTCTCCGCCGAGGAGCGACGTTTCGGGTTGGACGTGCATCAATTGCCTGGCCATGTTCGCGACCGTGAGGCCTTCTGTCTGGCGTTGACGCTACACTTTTTACGGCAGAGAAGGAACCCTTCGGTTTGAGAATTCTTGAGCCGGTGGTGGGCGTGGTTCCCGTCTCGGCATACCGCACAGGTGCTGGTTCGAATGAGATATTTAACTCCAGATCAAACGCCTCTATTGCTGAATATGGAGATACGCACCCAATCGCAGAAAAGGCTTTGGCCCTTTGTGACAATCCTAGCCTTTGTCAACAAATCAGCGATGCAGCGTATCATCAGGATGTAAGAGCGCGATTCCCGGTTTTCGCGATGGCGGACGGCGTTAGCCGTGTCAACAGAAGCAACTCTAGATAGATTGTGAATGGAAAGCTTTGCGCGCAATGCTCTGACGCTCCTGAGAACACCAGCCATGGTCCCATGGTGGTTGCGTTGGCAAATGCGTAAGTGTGGCTTTTCGTTCGGCATGAGAATCCCGTTTGGCGGCAAAATTGAAACTTTCCATAGTTTCAGCGAATTCTGGTCAGTCTGCCAAAATCTTCCATCAATTGGTGAGTCGCGACTAATTGAACGCGTAGTCCGTCCTTCGACGGTCAATTTCGATGTCGGTGCGAACGTGGGCGTGTTCACTCTGGCGATGGCCAAAGCTTGCCCTGAGGCTGATGTTTTTTCGTTTGAGCCTGCACCGAGAACGTTCGAGCGTCTCCAGAAGAGCGTTGAGCTGAATCGTGTATCGAATGCCCATCTGCGGCAGGCTGCTATTGGTTCCCACGCGAATCGTGCGTTGTTCGAAATTGATCCACGTTCACCCGCAACAAACCGGCTCACGACTCCCGGCTCCTCAAGCCGGAATTGTATCAAAGTCGAAATTCAAACAATTGATGGCAACCTCGCTCAAGCTGAGGGTCGAGAACTTGGCTTGCTGAAAGTCGACGTTGAAGGTTTCGAATGCGACGTGCTGATGGGCGCTGCTGATTCAATTCGCAAGAATCGCTGGGCGGCCGTACTAATCGAAGTTTGTCCTGGCAATCTGAATCGCGTTGGCCGCTCTGTGGCAGATTTGCTCGCAATTTGTAATTCCTTGGGTTGTTCGCTTTTCGAGCTGGGCGCTGACGGAAAAGCAGGACGCGAGTTGACCGATAAGGAACTCCAAACAATCACACTGGCTAACGCCTTGGTCTCAAAGTCCGCCGCTGCGAAATGAACCTGCGCCATTTTTTTCGGGATTTACTTCCTCACTCTCTCGTGGAGCGTCAGCGCACGCTTTTCCGCCTGCAGAGGCTGGGATTGAGTCCAAGCGTCTCAGATACTGCCCGCTACGCCGCCGCCGCTAACGTCTGCCGCTTTGATCTGTGGCCGCAATTCCTTCGCGATGCGCGAGACTGGACGCTAGTCGATGTCGGGGCCAATGGGGGTGACTTTATTCGGGGTGCGACGCTACTGGCCAAACCCGCCGCCGTCGTTGCATTTGAACCGCTGCCTGCCTGTCAGCAAATGCTCGCGCCGCTGCTCGCAAGCACGCCGACTGGGCAATTGGTTCGCGCCGCGGTCGGCTCAGCATCGGGCGAGGTGGAACTGAACTGCACAGGCAACACGAAGATGAGCAGCGTGCTCAGGCCTCAATCAGGAATTGAAGGCTCTTATCCGGATGGTGACTACGCAGTCGTGCAGAAACTCAAGGTGCCGGTCGTGCGGCTCGACGACATCCTGGCTCCCGACACACGCATCGGATTGCTGAAAATCGACGTGCAAGGCTATGAGATGGAAGTGTTGCGCGGCGCCCCTTGCACCCTCGGGCAGACGCAAGCGCTGCTCGTCGAGATCAACTATGCGCCCCACTATGAAGGAGCGGTCAGCTTTGACGAGGTCCACACGTTTCTCCGTAACGCGGGCTTTCAGCTCCATGGCATCTCAGCCCCGTACGGCGATGAACGCCGTCCGTTGTGGGCCGACGCGATGTATGTGGCAAAAGCCGTGCGCAAGGGAAACCCATGATTCGGCGTGCTGGTTGTCGCTGACATCAACACACTCTGGCGTCGCCGCCCGTTCCAGGCCATGAGCGAACTGCGCCCGGTTCTCGGATTGGAGCCAATGGACCCGCTGATGGCGCTGAAACGGCGACGGGTTCCGTGGGGAACAGGCCACGGCTTGAGGGGGCGGATGAACTCTCTCTCTGTCGTGTTGCCTTTCGGATGGGCCACGCGCAAAGCGGGAAAGTCGTTGCCGCAGCTTTGGGCCGCGACGGTGAAGCAATGTCGTGCTGCCGGAGCAGAACCCTCTGCGCTCATCATGACCTCGCCGCACTATCTGCCGCTTGTCCATCGGACCAAGGAACACGTGCCTATGTTCTATTATTGCTCGGATGATTATGCCCAATACGAAGGTTGGGGAGGCGAGGCGGTCTTGACACAGGAGAAGGAATTGGTGCGAGAGGTGGCACATTCCTTCTTTGTCTCAGAGGTGCTGGCCGAACGGGCGCTGCGCGATTACGGAGTGACGCCCGAACGCGTATCCGTGTCACCCAATGCCACCGACGATGGGTTTCTCAAGCCGATGGCCGGTCAGGAGGTTGAGAAGTTGCTCGGTAAGTTTAAACAGTTGATGCGTCCGCTGGTGGGAGTGGTCGGCGGGATCAACGAGCGGTTAGATTTTCAACTGCTGCTGGAATGTGCGGCCTTACGCGAAATTGGGACTCTGGTGATGGTCGGACCTATAGCGAACGATGTCCGAGACCCGGCTCTGAGCCGGTTGCAGCATCATCCGCGCTGCGTTTTTGTTGGCCCACAACCTCACGCCGAGTTACCTGCGTGGATGCAGTCCCTCGATGTGGCGCTGATTCCGTACCGGAGGACGCCTTTTAACCGGAGTTGCTCGCCGATGCGGTTGTTTGACCATTTGGCTTCCGGCCGGCCGATCGTCGCCACTGACGCCTGTCAGCAGGTTCTCACCTTCAAAGAATCTGTCGATATCTGTGGCAGCACGCCGGAGTTTGTTCGCCGGGTGGTCGAACGGGTTTCGTCCGGTGCGCGAACGGAGGAAATGGAAGCGCGTCGCCAGGTCGCCCGGGCCAATCTTTGGTCATGCCGGGCCCAGCACTTGGCCGGGGTGATGCGAAAGCTTTGACAATGAGAGTAGCGCACATCTGTCAAATCGCTGACCCCAATATCGGTGGATCGTTGACGGTGGCGCGCGCCCTCATCAAAGCGCAGCGGAAGCAAGGCATGGATGCACGCTTGGTGTTCCTGTACGGAGGCGAAATGCAAGCCGGTCGTTCGCCCGATACGGAATACGAGCTTTTCTGTCAGGTGGATCGTCGTTGGCGGTGGCTGAAGGGAATTGCGGTTCTTCGCCGCCGACTACGGAGCATTGCACCAGATATTATCCACCACCACGACGGAATTCTTTGGCCCCGCTTGGCCACGGCTGGATTGAAGCGACCACTGCTGACGCACGGGCATTTGGGGCGACCACAAGCGGCATTGAGTTCCAGTTCCTACTGGACGCACCGCTATATCGCGGCGCACACCGATTGCCTCGTCGCGATTTCGGATTTGGTGGCAGAGAGCTGGGTGCGCGGTGGCTTTCCCAGGGAGAGGACGCGGTTGATTCCGAATGGCGTCGATTGCGAGCGATTCCATCCACGATCCGCTGAGGTTAGGTCGAATGTCCGCGCAGGCCTGGGATTGTCCGCCACCCAAAAGTTCGTGCTGTGGGCGGGGCGCTTGGATCGAGAAACCAAAGGACTCGATCGGCTGGTGGCCACTGCGCGGCGGTTGTCGGAAGACAGCCGATTGGTGGTGGCGGGCGACGGCCCGGCCCGGGGGTGGCTCGCCGGTGAGGTGGGGCAGCTTTCAGCCAATCGCCGACCTATTCTGCTCGGGAAGGTGAATGATCCGGCTGACCTTTTCGGTGCGGCGGATGCGTTTCTATTTACGTCCAAGGTCGAGACATTCGGACTGGTCTTGTTAGAAGCGGTGGCAAGCGGATTGCCCATCTTCGCTTTTGAATGCGAGGGTGGTGGGCGAGAGTTGCTGAGGCACCTTGGCGGTTTGGTGGTTGCGGAAGGGGACGTTGCCGTCCTGGCTCAAGCAATTGCTTCTGTCAGCGTGACGGAGGCGAATCGCAGGATGGTCGAACAAGTTCGCCGCGAATATTCATGGACGGCGGTGGAGCGGGCAACCAGGACGGCATATGCGGAGTTCAGTGCTCGGCGAAATAATCTTAGATAGATGGACCTGACTAACACCTACCTTTTCGTGCTGGTGGCCTTACTGGGCGCCTCGCTCGCGGCCGCCATGTTGAAGCCGGAACGGACTTACGAGTATCCCTATTTCATGGCCGCGGTGTTTGCGGTGTTCATAATGCCACAAGCGATTTCATTGATTCGCTTTCCGGGCGAAGCCAGACCGGAGTGGGTGGCCAATGTGCTCCTAATGAGTTGCCTCTGCTTCGCCATGTGCTGGCTGGGTTATCGCCTGCCGCCGATACGATCTGTTCAGGAGTTGTTGGCTCAGCCGGTCAATTTGGATCGGCTGTTCCAGGGCGGTCTGGTTTTCATCGCCGTCAGCTTTTTTTTCCGTCACCTGCTTTCCCAGATGACGGAGGACGAGAAAGGGGGAAGCATGTGGACGGGGCCGTCAACCATCTATCTTTTTTTTAACAACCTGATTTATCCTGCGTTTGCCATCTGCCTGTTGACGGCGCTGCGAACGCAAAGTTTGCTGGCATGGGCGGCTACAGTGATCGCGGCGATTCAACCAATCCAAGCTACTGTATTTTGGGGCCGCCGGGAGCCCACAATTCAGTTCCTGCTGACGCTGGCCTTGACCCTTTACTTCCATCGCGGGATCAAGCTGCCCCGCTGGGTGATCCTGTCGGCAATCACCGGAGCCATGCTCGCTATTCCTGCCACCGGAACCTATCGCGGACTTGCAGCGAAACGCGATTGGGAACAGGTCCGACAAATGGACCTGGTGAAAAACTATCGGCAGTACTTGAGCGAGGAGTCCACTCTCGAACTTCGCAACGCGGCGGTCTTTATAGAGGGAACACGCCGTTCCAAGGCTTATGAGTTTGGGAAGTCTTACTGGGATCAACTGGTGTTTCGCTTCGTGCCCGCGCAATTGCTGGGGACGAGGTTTAAGGCGAGCCTGATGTTCGAGCCGAGCGCTGACCGGATACATGACGAAGTCGCCACGCTGGGCTATGAAATTCCCCCTGGCTCTACACTCACCGGAATGGGAGATTCATTCCGGCAATTTGGCTGGTTCGGTTGCCTTTTCTTCGCTTTGCTGGCGGTAGTGTTTAAGAGCCTTTTTCGCGCCACCGAGGAGCCAAACGCGATTTTTGCCCAACTGTTCTATATTCAAATCGGTACCGCCGCTATGCGGACTGTCACACACCAGACCGTGGATTTTCTCCCTGGACTGATGTATTACGTGATTTTTCTGGGATTGCTCTTTCTCTATGCGCGAGAGAAATCTCCCAGATCCGAGGCTCGACCAACGACGCGGAGAATCCCGACCTCACGGCACGTCGAGCAACGCCCCACTGCGAACCCAACCCTGACGGCCCGCAGGGCGGTAAGTCGGCGGGCGCGTGCGAACCATCGTCGGTTTCCCGCGCGCGGATCGCCGTCTGCCCCATTCCCGCGTCCATTATCCATAGGATCTGGCCCTCTTCCATCCGACGAGAACGAAGCACCGCGGCAGGGTAGCGCCGAGGAAAGTTCTTAGCCCGCGCGCACGTCCACGGGGACCGTCCGGCGATGCACAGCTTCCATTCAACGCGACTCGCGGTCATCTTCGACAACTTCGGGCCGTATCACTTGGCGCGATTGCACGCGGCGGCCGGCGTCTGCGATTTGCTTGCTGTCGAAGTCTCGGGACGCAGCGCGGAATATGCGTGGACCAAGGCCGCAACAACAACGAAATTTCGGCGAGCAACCCTCTTTGAAGAAAAGTCCGCTAAAGCGACTTCCGGCTGGGAAGTCTGGCAGAATCTGGAGCGGGTTTTGTCGCAATTCCAACCTCAAGTCGTGGCTGTCCCTGGATGGTCGAGCAGCGCGGCCTTCGGTGCCCTGCGCTGGTGCGCCAGTGCCGGCGTGCCTGCGTTAACGATGTCCGAAAGCACCTCTTGGGATGAAAAACGTGTCGCATGGAAGGAGTGGATCAAACGACGCCTGGTGCGGTTGGGCTCGAGCGCCCTGGTTGGCGGTTCGCCGCACCGCGATTACATGGTTCAACTCGGCATGCCGCAGGATCGCGTTTTCTTGGGCTATGATGCCGTGGACAATGGGTATTTTGCGGCCGGAGCCGCAAAGGTCATGAATCAGAAAGCAGACATCAGAAAGAAGTATGATCTGCCGGAGAACTTCTTCCTCGCCTCGGCACGATTCATTGAGAAAAAGAATCTGCCGCGGCTCATTCAAGCGTATGCGCGCTATCGGGCGCTATCTTCCAACTCCAGGCTCCTGCCTCCAGGCTCCGCGCCGTGGTCCATGGTTTTGCTCGGCGACGGTCCGCTGAAATCCGACGTCTGTCGCCTGATCTCCGGCCTCGCTCTCCAGGATTTCGTCCGCCTGCCCGGGTTCAAACAGTATTCCGAATTGCCGGCTTACTACAGTCTTGCGTCCGCATTCATTCACCCCAGCACGACCGAGCAATGGGGTTTGGTTGTCAACGAAGCGATGGCGTCCGGATTGCCCGTGCTGGTTTCCAACCGATGCGGGTGCGCTGTCGACCTCGTGCAGGAGGGCCGAAACGGGTTCACCTTTGATCCCTGCGACGCCGAAGCGCTCGCCCAACTGATGCTTCGCCTGACCGAAACACCCAAACACCAGCTCGCCGAAATGGGCGACGCTAGTCGCGAAGTTATTGCAAACTGGGGGCCGGAACGATTCGGCGACGGGCTTGCGCGGGCAGTACGGACGGCGCTTGCCACGCCCTTGAGTCATCCTGGTTGGGTTGATCAACTTCTGCTTCGAGCCTTGCTGCCAAGATGAAAACGGTGTCCCTGGTAGCCTCTCTGTCCCGCAAAGCCGGCGGCCTGTTTGAGAGCGTGCGCCGCCTGCACCAATGCCTTGGCGAAATTCCGAATGTGAGCGTGTCGATACTCGGTTTGGATGATGAATTCACGGCCGCCGACCGACCGGCTTGGGAGCCTTTGCACGTTGAAAGCCTTGGAGTCATGGGCCCGGCGCAGTTTGGCTTCTCGCCCCGGTTAGGAAAGAAGCTGGTCTATTTTAATGCCGATATTATCCACGTGCATGGCGTATGGATGTATCAATCCGTCGTCGCCCTCAATTGGCACCGCGCCACGCTCCGCCCCTACTTGATCTCCGCGCACGGGATGCTGGATCCCTGGGCGATCAGGAATTCTGCTTGGAAAAAAAGGCTTGCCAGGTTCCTCTATGAGGAGGAACACCTCCGTCAGGCCGCCTGCCTGCGTGCGCTCTGCCAATCAGAAGCCGACGCGATCCGTGCTCTCGGTCTGCGGAACCCAATTTGCGTCATTCCAAATGGAATTGACCTTCCAAAGATCGGAGACCAGCAGTCAGATGTCAGAGACCAGACGCCGGACGTCGGAAATCAGAAATTCGTTTTCGGTTCCGCTGCGGAAGGGCGCAAGGTGCTGCTGTATCTGGGCCGACTGCACCCCAAAAAAGGACTCGTCAATCTCATCAAAGCCTGGTCGATGGCCATTACCTCTCAACCATCAACCGGCCACTCCTGGATCCTGGCCATCGCAGGCTGGGACCAGGGCGGACATGAGGCGGAACTCAAGCGATTGTGCGGCGAACTCGGCCTTTCATTCGCCGATTGCGCGGAGAAGACACAAGACGCCGGAGGCCAGAAGCCCGCAGCCAGGAGTCCATCGTCCCCCTTCCCCTCTTCCGAACCGCCTTCGGTGGTTTTTCTGGGCCCGCAGTTCGGCGAGGGCAAGGCAGCGTGCTATGCCAACTGTGATGCATTCATTTTGCCGTCGTTTAGCGAAGGCTTGCCGAGGGTCATCCTCGAGGCGTGGGCCTATGGCAAACCGGTCCTCATGACTCCACAATGCAACCTCCCGGAAGGGTTTGCCGCCGATGCCGCGATGCGCATCGATCCAAACTTCGAAAGCATATCGAACGGGCTCCGCTCCTTGCTCCGGGCTCCGAGATCCACGCTCGATTCGCTGGGCAAGAATGGCCGCGCCCTTGTCGCTTCGCGCTTCACCTGGCCAAAAATCGCAGCGGAAATGAAATCCGTTTATGATTGGGCTCTTGGTGGCGGCCCCAGGCCGGACTGCGTCGTTACGGCGTAGGACAGCGCATCCTGCCTGTCTGGGAATGCGGAGAGTGAGACCGATGACGCGGACAATGAGAGCACAACTTGAAATTGCCGCTAATCGCAGCGCGACAAAATACGCCGGCGACGAGATGTTTCGGCGCATCCTTTGGGGTTTCGGCCAGTGGTTATTCCGCCTCAGCCCGCGACCCTGCTTCGGCTGGCGATGTTGCGTTCTCCGATTGTTCGGCGCGCAAATCGGGCATCAGGTCCATATCTACAATTCGGCCGTAGTCTATTTCCCCTGGAACCTTCGTATCGGCGACTGGAGCGCCATTGGCGAAGGCGCGCTCGTTTACAATCTCGGTCCCGTTACGATCGGCCAAAATGTCACCATTTCGCAACGGGCGCATCTCTGCGCAGGCACGCACGATTATCGCAAACCCGATATGCCATTGCTCAAGCCCCCCATTGAAATCCACGATCAGGTCTGGATTTGCGCCGACGCGTTTGTCGGGCCGGGTGTGACCGTCGGCGAAGGAGCGGTGGTGGGCGCGCGCGCTGTGGTGATGAAAGACGTTGAGCCGTGGACCGTCGTGGCCGGCAATCCCACGCGGGCGATCAAGAAGAGGGAAATCCAAGTGGATCAAACCAAATTAGACTGAATCCGACCACTTTGTACTGCGAACTGATCTTCGATTCCTGTTTCGGTACTACCTCGCCTAATTTATTTGGGCGGACGTGATCTGGATAGTGGCAGTGGCTCAAGGACACAGCCGGCCTGAATACTGGCTCAAGAGAAAGAACGGCTTGGTCTGAGCATGCCAACCTGACCAGTGGCGACTGACGGCACTCAACTCCGAGAAATCGCGAGCCGGCCACTGTCCTCTGGCTTCGGACCACTGACGACGGATTCCGGACTTCTACATGCTCTCCGTCCTCATTCCGACATTGAACGAGCGGCGCAATATCGAGGACTGTCTCGCGTCGATCGCGTGGAGCGATGACGTGGTGGTGGTGGATTCGGGGTCGCGCGACGGGACGGTGGAGTTTGCAACGAGCAAAGGAGCGAGGGTTGAGCAGTTCCAATGGAACGGCCAGTTTCCCAAGAAAAAGAATTGGGCGTTGGAGAACGTGCGTTGGAAAAACGATTGGGTGCTCATCCTGGATGCCGATGAACGTATCACACCGGAACTGGCCGCCGAAATTCAGCAGGAACTCAAGCAGCCGCACGCGGACGGTTATTTCATCAACCGGCGGTTCATGTTCCTCGGAAAATGGATTCGCCACTGCGGCTATTATCCGAGTTGGAACCTGCGTTTATTCCGGCACAAGCTTGGCCGCTATGAAAAATTTCACACGGGCGATACCGGCTCTGGCGACAACGAGGTGCATGAGCACGTGGTCCTGCCCGGCGCGACCGCTTATCTGAAGCACGACATGCTGCATTACGCGTATCCGGACATCTACACGTGGATGGAGAAGCACAACCGCTATTCCAATTGGGAGGCGGAAGTGGAGGTCAATGCAGCAAGCGGAAAGGCCAAAGGGCAGGGGATCGGTGAGCATCTGGAAAAGCGCCGGGCGTTGCGCGAATGGTCGCGGCTGCTGCCCTTCAGACCCACGTTGAGATTTCTTTACAGCTACGTGTTCAAGCGCGGCTTCATCGATGGGCGACCGGGCTACATGTTCTGCCGCCTGCTGGCGACTTACGAAATGCTGAACGTTTACAAGGCGTATGAGTTGCGCCAGCGCGCAAGGCATAAGGCTTGAGACTCTGACCGCTGAATTGCGATTTCCGGTTTCTCGCATTCTGAATTCGTGTCCATTCGCGGCTATGAGGCAAAGGAATTTCTGTCAGCGGAATGAGAACACCCGGCATTCCGTAGTCCCGTGGTCCAGTGGTCCGTTGTCCCATAGTTCCGTGGTCGCTGATGGAAGATTGGAGACGGAAGATGGGGAAGTGGATGGCCTGATGGCCGATGGCGATGTGGTGATTTGGAGAATCGCGAAACTTTCGAGAACGACGTGAAAGCAGAGGCGGAAGAGCTGGGAGCTAAGAGCACGGCGCCAAGCGGGGTCACCAATGCTTCTTGCGCTTCTCCCTTGGCGCTTCGCCCTTGGCGGCTGGCGCTACCGCCTTGGCTCTTGGCCCTTGGGTCATCGCTCCTGGCCGTCCTTCCTTTCGCTTTCCTCTGGTTCATCTTGATCAATCAACTGCGCGTGGAGTGGCGAGTGAATCCGCAATACGGTTACGGCTGGGCAGTGCCGCTGTTGTGTCTGGGTTTACTCTGGAGGAAGTGGCAGGAACTACCAGTAATCAGTGGTCAGTGGTCAGTGGTCAGTAGTCACAGCGCAGAGGCCCGTGGTCCCGTTTTCCGTGGTCGGTGGTCCGTGGCGCTTTACCTCCTCGCGGTGCTGTGGTTGCCGACGCGGCTGATCCAGGAGGCGAATCCGGAATGGCGACTCATTAGTTGGTTGCTGGCCATCGAGGTGGTCGGTTTGACATTGTTGACCATTCGTTTTGCGTTCGGTTCGGGACCCGTAGCTCGACTGGCCTTTCCAGTCTGCTTCTTCCTCGTGGCGGTGCCGTGGCCAACCCTCGTTGAAGGACCGTTGATTCAGGGACTGTCAAGGGTCAACGGGGCAATGGCAGTCGAGGCACTGGGCTGGCTGGGCATTCCTGCCCTCCAGCACGGAAACGTAATCCAGGTCGGCGCTGGCATGGTGGGGATCGACGAGGCGTGCAGTGGAATTCGCTCGTTTCAATCGAGTCTGATGATCTCTTTGTTCCTCGGTGAACTATACCGTCTGACCGTCTTCCGGCGCGCTGCCTTGTGTCTGGCCGGCTTCTTTCTGGCCTGTCTCTTTAATTTCGCCCGCACGCTCATCCTCGTTTCGGTGGCGGCCAGGAATGGACTTGCGGCGATCTCGCAATGGCACGATCCGGCCGGAGTGAGCATCACGGTGGCGTGTCTGCTGAGCCTGTGGGCGGTCGGGGTGGCGCTCAATCGACAAGCGGCCTCTGGGACCGCGGACCATAAGAGTACGGGACTACGGGACTACGGGACCAGGGAGTCCTCTGGTGCGTGGTCCGTGCTCCCTAGTCCTGGAATTGGCCGCGCCATTGGGCGGTTCGGCCTCGCGTTGCTCGTCTGGCTGCTGCTGGTCGAAATCGGAGTGGAGGGCTGGTACCGAGAGCACGAACGTGGACTGCCCGCGAGTGCGGAGTGGACGATTGAATTGCCCCGAGAGAACGCCACTTTCAGGGAGCTGCCCATCCCGCAAAATGCCAGACGACTCCTGCGCTATGACGAAGGCCTGAATACGACATGGCAGGAAGGCGACGTGGGATGGCAGGTGATTTTTCTCCGCTGGTTCCCTGGCCGTATCGGCGCGCAAGTCGCCAAGAGTCATACGCCGGAGGTCTGCTTGACGGCTGCCGGGAAGAGGCTGGTTTCGGCATCCGAATTGAAGCAATTGCCGGCCGGCAACCTGGTCTTGCCCTTTCGCACGTATGTGGTCGAAGAGAGCGGTCGGCCAGTTCATGTCTTTTACTGTTTGTGGGAAGATCGCGCGGAGGGACAATCCTTCAAGACTGAAAGGCTCACCTACGGCAATCGTCTTGCGCCCGTGCGGGCTGGCAGGCGCAACTTGGGGCAGCGCTCCCTTGAGGTCGCTGTCCGGGGTTATGAAGACGCGCGAAATGCCGAAGCCGCCGTAGTGCGCCAGCTTGAGCGGCTCGTGCGCGCAGAGCGGCCCAGCGGCGACTGAATTGTTTTGGAACCTTTGGAAGCCTGTCAGGTCCACGACGATGAAAATCCTTCTGCTCAACCAAGCCTTTCATCCGGATGTGGTTTCCACCGGCCAGTACCTGGCGGAGCTCGCTCTCGCACTCGTCGAGCGGGGTCACGCCGTCACGGTCGTCACCAGTCGCAGGGCCTACGATAATCCAACCGTCCGGTTCGCCCGGCGTGAACGGTGGAATGGGATAGAAATCATTCGCACAGGCGGCACGGGCTTCGGCAAAGGGGCCAAGTGGAAGCGGGCGGCCGATTTTATGAGTTTCATGGCGTGTTGCTGCTTCCGATTGGCGACACTTCCACGGCACGACGCGGTCGTCGCGCTGACCTCGCCGCCGTTGATCTCATTCATCGGCGCCTGGGTGGCGAAGGTGTGGCGGAGCCGATTCTTTTACTGGGTGATGGATTTGAACCCGGACGAGGCCATCGCCGCGGGCTGGCTGCGCGCCGATTCGGCAGCGGCCCGGGTGCTGAATTGGATGTCGCGGTTCAGTTTCCGGCGGGCCGAACGCATTGTCGCGCTGGATCGCTTCATGCGCGATCGAATCCTGGCCAAGGGCATCAACCGCGATCGCGTGGCCGTGATCCCACCCTGGTCGCACGACGCGGATGTCCGATTTGATCCGGACGGGCGTGAGTGTTTTCGCAGGGCGCATGGGCTCGACGGCAAATTCGTGGTGATGTACTCGGGCAACCACAGTCCGTGCCATCCGCTCGGCACGCTGCTGGAGGCCGCTCGGCGCTTGGAGAAGGAACCTGACATTGTCTTTTGTTTCATCGGCGGCGGGAGTGAATGGGCAACAGTCAAACAACTTTCGAAGAAACTCTCGAATCTTCTCTGCCTGCCCTATCAGCCGTTGAGCGCGCTGGCCGGCTCGCTTTCCGCGGCGGACCTGCACGTGGTGGTGATGGGCGAGCGGTTCGTGGGGATCGTTCACCCCTGCAAGATCTACAACATCCTCGCGGTGGGCGCACCGGTCTTGTACCTCGGTCCACGCCCGAGCCATGTCACGGAGATTATTGACGCACTGGGCGACAGCGACCGCTTCGGCTGCGCGGCGCCAGGCGAAGTGCAACAGGTCTTGGACCAGATTCACCGTCTGCGTGGCGCGAGCCGAGCGGGGCCTCGCGAGCGTTCCGCCGAGTCGTGCGGAAGGTATTCGAAGGAGGCCCTTTTGCCGCGTTTGCTGGCCATCCTGGAAGGCACAGCCGCTGCATCCGTGAACGCAGAAATTGGCCCGGTGAGTACTGAGCGCACGGCGCCGGCAGGGGAGCACTGACGACGGACCACGGGACAAATGAAAGCTCCAACATCCAAGCTCCAAAATCCAAAGAAATTCCAATTCTCAAGCTCCAAGGAGCGCAGTGTCTTGGGTATTTGGGATTTGGGCACTTGGGATTTCATTGGAGTTTGGCGTTTGGGATTTGGAGCTTTGTCAAACAACAGGACCACGCGTGTTTGGTGATCTGGACAAGTACCTCGCCGTATTTCTAACGGGGTTCTTCGTGACTTATTTCCTCACCCCGTTAGCGCGGACGGTCGCGCGGCGTTGGGGCATAGTCGATATCCCTGATGAACGGCGGCCGCACCAACAGCCGACTCCGCGGGGAGGCGGGATCGCTGTCGTGATCGGAGCGCACGCCGCCTGCCTGGTGGCGCTGGCGTTGCCGTGGGCCAAGTACGCGCGGTCGCTCGACCTCGTTTGGTGGGAACACTTCGTCGGCGCTTCGCTGGTCCTGTTGATTGTCGGCGTAGCGGACGACATTCGCGGCGTTCGACCCTGGTTGAAGCTCATTGGGCAAGCGGCGGCCGCGACGCTCATTTTCGAATCCGGCACAAAGATCAGTTCGGTTGCGGGAGTAGAGCTGCCCAGCGCGGTGTCGTATTCGCTCACGGTGCTCTGGCTGATCGCCATCATCAATGCCTTCAACCTGATCGACGGCCTGGATGGGTTGGCCTGCGGGTTGGCAATTATCTCAGCGCTGGGTCTCTGTGGGGTGTTTGTGCTCCTGCGCACGCCGGGCGACGCGCTGGTCCTTCTGGGTTTGATGGGCGCCTGCCTGGCATTTCTCCGTTTCAATTTTCATCCGGCCAGCATTTTCCTGGGCGACACCGGGAGCATGTTCCTGGGGTTTATTCTGGGCACGGTTTCTTTGCAGACCCTCTCGCAGAGCACTTTCATCCTGGCGATGGCCACTCCGATGTTTGTGCTCGGTGTTCCGATCTTTGATACGTTGCTGGCCGTTTGGCGGAGGTCGGCCCGGCGGTGGTTGTTTGGCCGGACGCCCCCAGGCGATTCGCCCGGGTACGGCATCATGCGCGCCGACGTCGAGCATCTGCACCACCGGCTGCTCAAAGTGGGTTTGAACGCGCGCCGGGTGGCGACGCTGCTCTGGATCGCGAACGGCCTGCTGGTGGCCTGCGGTCTGTTGATCACGAGTTTCCAATCTCACGCGGTCGGCATCTTCCTGACTGCGCTCGTGGTCGCGCTCTACGTCACGCTGCGACACGTGGCGGCCATCGAACTGCTCGACACCGGCCGGGCAGTGCTGAGAGGTTTCCGCCGACCGACTCAAACGGCGCTCAAAGCGCTGGTTTATCCGGCCTGGGACGTGGCGTGGATGGCAGCCGTGTTGGCGGCCAGCATTCGGCTGGTGCCTGGCGGAGGCGGCCAGGCTTGGGAAAGATGGCTCCTTGGCTTGCCTATCTGGATTGCTCCGACCTTCACGATGCTCGGCCTGTGCCGCACCTACCAGATCGTCTGGTCGCGCGCCCGAGCACGTGATGCGCTCGCCCTCGCGCTGTGCCTCTGGGGCGGGCTGGTGATCAGTTCGACGATCGAGATACTCGTCAATCCGGCCGAGATGATCCAGACATTGCTGCGAGCGTCGATCTTTGGTGGCCTGAGTCATCCGGCGATCGTTAGCGTCCGGCTCATCTACCGGTTTGCCGAAGAATTCGTACCGTTGCTGATCGGACGCCACCCTGGGAAGGGGAGGGGCGAACGGATCCTGCTTTACGGAGCTGGGGGCCGCTGCCAGCTCTTCCTCAAGGAAAGAAACTTCTTCGATTCCAGCAGCTCCGACGAACGCGAAATCATTGGACTTATTGACGATGATCCTTCTTTACATTTGCGGCGCGTGTATGGCTACCAGGTGCTCGGGGCGCTGGAAGACCTGCCTGAGTTGGTCAAGAAACACGACGTCAGCGGGATCATCATCACGGCCATCTTGAACCTGGAATCGCAGATTGCAGTCCGACGCTTCGCGCGGAAGCATGGGGTGCGACTGAGCGAATGGCAGTTTGAAGAGAAGAACCTTGACCTCGGTCTGGCTCTGGTTCCGCCGGACGCGGGGGAGGACCAGGAGAGGTCCGCGGCTGCGCCGGACAAGGTTTTCGCCAAGTCGGATTGACAGCTTTTGAGGGTAACCCCTGTCGTCTCTGGAATGCCCGCTGGCTAACGCCAGCGGGTTTTCTTTTGCTTCGATGGAGTCAGGCACTCCGTTCCTCTGATCGCTCCTGAATCGAATCCGTCGCGGCGCGCGCACTTCGACGAGCAGGACAGGCCCTGCAAACGCCACCGTCAGAACGAATCCACTGGTCTCCGAGCGGATAACCCGTCTGAAACAGCAAAGGCCCGTGTGCTGCGCGCCGAACTTGAAGCCAAGGAATTCCGCCGTGAGGCTGCCGCAGTCGGCGAAGCATGTGGAACGGATGCGCCGGCGGATGGTCGACGGCAATGCCGCCGGTTGAACGGCCGGCAACCGGGCGGTCGGCCACCGGTTTGGGCTCGGCGCGGCCACCGGATAACAGCCGGAAATCCGGCGGCACCGAAAACGGATGCTGAAATCGGGGTAGGGCGTGCCCTCTGTTAAACATGGTGCGTAACACACTGCCTCCTCTCCTGCTTCAACTCGTCTCGCCAGCTTTCCAGTTGGGGCATTACCGTCTTGAGGCGAGCGATTTGTTCGATGGTTTGCCATTCGATCCGCGCGGCATAGTCGTCACCCAATCGCGTGTCCGGCAATTGCATCAGGGAGTGGGTAGCGTGGTTATCAATGTGCTCACGATCTCTGCGATCTGCGATATTGCTCTAATTGCATTTTCATCAAGCTCTTACTAAAGGCTCAATCAGAATGCACTTCCACGCCGTCGGGAGACCGATGCGCCGAAGTCGGAATGAGTCGAGATGACGTTGGTTTGAAGCGACTCCGTTTTTGTGATTTCGCGCATCCTTCCATGGGCGTGCGTCCATTCTTCTTCTGCCAATGACCCACGATCGCGTCCGATGCGCGAGCGAGCCATTTCACGTCGGAGCGAAGTTGTTCCAGCGTGGCCGTGGCAAAATACTTGGTGCTGGCGCGGGGCGGGCGTCCCAACGGCTTTAGGAGACCCGCAGCCACGAGGATGAGTATATCGTGAGACGCGAAGCCAAGGTACCACGCCGTCTCTTCTGCATTCAGGCGCGTTGGCGGCGTCTTCACACTCAGAAGGTCTTTCCTCTCCGGGTTCATTGCCTGATGATCATTGCATGCAATTCCGGCAACGAATCTTGTCGACAGACTCGTTTCTCCGCTGATCGGGGGATGAGGATTCGGGTCTCCCGGAGCGCCGACAGGCGTTGCTGCGGTCCAGGTCGTGTGGGGCGTGTCTGAACCTCAATCAGTCGGCTCAATTTCATTGGCTTGTCAATGGCTTCAACGGGAGCACTTCAAAGACGCATGAGAACGCTACCGGACAGATTGAAATGAACGTTTGGCCCTTGGGCTTGAGCGACAAAATCGACATAATTCCCTGGCGTCAAGGCGGTGCCCAACCCGGCGTGCGGCGGCTTTTGACCGCGGGCAAACCGAAACATTTTGAATGACAGAAATTTCGATTAAGAGGACCGGGACAAAAATTTGATTTTCCACGATTGGTTAGGGGTGCAACTCAAGGATCAGGCTTCCTGCTGAGGGCTGGGGGGTTGCTCGCGGTGGATGGGCAGCCGTACTTTAAATCGCGTTTCACCAGGGCGGGATTCAAATTCAATTTCGCCGCCATGACGGTCGCCGACAATGCGATTGCTGATGATCAGGCCAAGGCCGGTGCCGGTGCCGACGGACTTTGTGGTGAAAAATGGCTCGAACATGCGCGACTGGACCTCGGGAGGAATGCCGGCGCCGTTGTCCACGATTTCGACGACGACTTGATCGTCTTCCAGCGAAGTGCCGATACAGATCTTGCCTTTACCCCTGACAGCATCGATCGCGTTATCAATCAGATTGGTCCACACCTGATTGAGTTCGCTGCCGTAAGCGATAATCCGCGGCACCGACCGATCGAATGCCCGAACCAGTGTCACGTTTTTCAATTTGTGACCCAGCATCGTCAAGGTGCTCTCAATCCCTTCGTGGATGTCCACCTCCTGCATCGGAGACTGATCCATGTAAGAGTAGGACTTGACGGCCTTGACCAATTCCGCGATGCGTCCGGTGC
>WNGA01012645.1_pt1 | contig 23262 bp, 25 predicted proteins | sample 5400061 | NCBI WGS metagenome assembly WNGA01 (sample SAMN13153366, study PRJNA577476) | soil metagenome | isolation source: 100 cm soil or saprolite under grassland replicate 2 | place: USA:California | collected 2016-06-15
ATAAATGAATTTACAGGAACGAGAAAGAGCGTTTCATTTATCGACGTTAGCACATATTCATATCGCCATAGCAAATATTTTTCTTTTTCATTCATCAATGAAGTCAACCTAATCAACGATCCATTTCTAATTCCAATCCACTGTAACTCCTTTTTCCAAATCGGATACCTTGACCAAAATTTTTCCATTGGTTGTGGCCTATTTCTTGTATAGAGAATACTAGGTTTGTAACCGATGATAATGCTCATAACAAGCATAAAGATTCCAAGCAAGAGTAAGCCATGAGACCCGGTATAGAGTGAAGATTCGGTTATATTGCCGATGGCAGCTTTATAGTAAACCGCACCTAACATAGATCGCTCAAAGGTAGGAACTACAATACTCCCATAAATGAGAACGATGCCAAGAAAATTTATGACGATAGGTACTATACCTCTTGTGATAACTATCAAAGATAATAATGCTACAAGGGCAAAACTAACAATGCTCAACATACCAAAGATAGGAGATTCCACATCAACGTGGACTGCTGAAACAAGAACGTGAATTACGATTAGAACAGTTAAGCTCAAAATAGATATTAAAATACACTTCGGTTTATTCACCTTCAAAACATGATAAATATCAAGCATTCTATTCTAATAATTTAGCATAGATCAAACTATTAAGTTTTATAATTGCTCCTAGGAATGACCTATAGTACATGTTACAAAGAACTAGCTTACAAGGGTCAAAACCATTCCTTAAGTGGGCTGGTGGAAAAACCCAATTGTTGGGACCACTCAGCGCTCTTATACCGAGCTTCTTCAATAATTACTTTGAGCCATTCCTAGGAGGCGGTGCTATGTTTTTCTATCTGGCCAACCAAAATTTTATCAAAAATGGCGTCACACTCTCTGACATAAACTCTGACCTCGTCAACGTCTACAAGTGTCTAAGAGTTAACCCAGACCTTTTACTCTCTAAATTAATTGCACATCAGAAGAGGTACATGCAAGATCGGGTAACATATTATTATAAATTGAGGTGAACTGCTTATGATGATGATTTCGAGAGAGCCGCTCAATTTATTACGCTTAACAAGACATGTTATAATGGACTTTATAGAGTGAACAAAAAGGGGATTTTCAATGTTCCTATAGGAAAATACAAAAAACCGTTAATATATGATGTTACAAATTTAAGACTGGTAAGCTCAATATTAAATCTAACAAACGCAAGAATAGAGTGTATCGGTTATGAACAAATACTCCAGGAAGCCTCCTTGGACGATTTCATTTATCTAGATCCACCATTTTCTCCTATTTCGGAAACTTCGAATTTTACAGAGTACACGATGGGTGGCTTTAGAGAAGAGGATCAGGTAAATCTCGCAAAGGTTTTCAAGTCTCTAACTAAACGTAAATGTAAGGTAGTACTTAGCAACTCAGATTCTTCGTTAGTAAGAGAATTGTACAAAGACTTTGAAATAGGTACAGTAAGTTCTCTTAGATGCATTAACTGCAAGTCTGCAAGACGAACAGGAAACAAGGAATTAATTATTTTTAATAAGACATAGAATGATAACAGCCAAGCGCAAGTTGTAGGAAGTCCTCCTCAGTAACTGAGGGTCGGGTGCTTGCTTTGAGTCCATCAGGTTGTGACTAGCCACCAAATCGGACCTCCGTAGAGCTGTAGAGACTTATATTCCGTACCTTTTTTCTGAAGGATCTTAGAGCACCAGGCCTGTTACCTTCATAGGCAAGAAAGAGATGGTTATGGTAATATCACTAGTTGTCCAGTCATGATAAGTAGAAGATATGCAGTAATATATGAAAATCATGAGTTACCGGCAGCGAATGTTGCCTCGCCATTTTGTACAAACCCTATACCGATATCCACCGTGTAAGGATCTCCCCTAGTAAGCGAATGACTTTCAGTTTTAACTCGTCTATGTAATAGAATTGTACAGTTACTTTATCGCCTTTGTTTAAAACAGAATATATACGATAGGTTGTCCGAATGTCATTGAAATGATTATTAATGACAACAATTACCTTTTACCCATGACAATGGCCTGTCCTAATTGCGGTTCGATGATGGTATGGTTAAATGGATCGATAAGCCATATTAGAGCAGTTAATTACTATGAATGTAGAAACTGTCACATTAGAGTTACAAAACAACCAGATGGTTCCTACGAAATAATTGAATTAAAATCAGTCTAGATTAGTCTGTTTCAGTTAAGAATATTAAATTTATTCAACTGAGTGATAACAATATGAATGTCAAGAGCCTCAAATCACTTCGAAATAAGATTGAAGACAAAAACGAATTCTTGATTCTGCCAGGAGTATTTGATGCTCTAAGCGCGAGAATTGTCGAGAAGATCGGCTTTGATGCAATGTTTCAAACAGGTTATGGTTCTTCTGCATCGTTGCTTGGACTTCCAGATTTTGGCTTCTTAAACGCTGGTGAAACCATAGATAATGCAAGGAGAATTATTCATTCCGTAAATTTACCTGTCATTGTAGATGTGGATACCGGCTACGGGAATCCATTGACTGTGTGGAGGACAGTAAACGACTTGATAGCGTATGGAGCATCTGGGATTTTCCTTGAGGACCAGTTATGGCCAAAAAGATGTGGGCACATGAGCGGGAAGGAAGTTATCACTTTAGAAGAATTTTTGCCCAAATTGAGAGCAGCCCTAGAGGCTCGAACTGGTCATGAATTTATCATTGTAGCCAGAACTGATGCCCGCGCTCCACTTGGTTTGGACGAGGCAATTGAAAGAGGTAAATCATTTTATAAAGAGGGCGCCGATGTGATTTTTGTGGAGGCACCTCTGTCAGTGGAAGAACTAAAAGAAATCGCAATGAAAATTCCTGCACCATTGGTTGCAAATATGATAGAAAATGGTGTTACACCCACTCTATCAGCGAGTCAGCTTAAACAGATGGGATACAGAATAGCCGTTTTTCCTCTGTCAGGTCTCTATGGGGCTACATACGCGATGAATAAGATATTTTCTAGTCTGAAGAAAACAGGATCTACTCAAGAATGCCGAGATATAATGATGAACTTTCGTGAATTCAATGAGTTAATTGAACTTCAAAAGTTTATGGACATGGATCGCAGATACTCAAATCGTACGCTTTAAATGATATTGTTCTCTTATGAGATATTCAGTAAATAGAATAATATGAAAATAGCCTCAGTGGTGGGCGCCCGGCCCAATTTCGTGAAAATGGCGCCAATTCATGATGCCATTCTTGCCTCTAAAAATGATCATGTTATAATTAATACTGGGCAACACTACGATTATGAATTGTCCGATATCTTTTTCAAAGACTTCCAACTTCCAAAGGCAGATATCGATCTAGGTGTAGGATCAGGAAGCTCTTGTTTCCAAATTGGTGAAATCTTAAAGCGGTTAGATATCGCACTTGCAGATATTAAAATTGATATTGTTCTCGTCTACGGGGATACTAACTCCACTTTGGCCGGTGCAATTAGCGCCAATAAATGTGGCTTGAAATTAGGGCATGTGGAGGCAGGTTTGCGTAGCTTCGATGTTACAATGCCTGAAGAGAATAATAGGATTCTGACAGATCATCTCGCTAACTTTCTTTTTGCCCCTACTAAAAATGCGGTGCGAATATTAAATGGCGAAAAAGTAAGGGGCCAGATTTTTTATACAGGAGACGTGTCTGTGGAAATAGTCGCAAAAGCAAAATTAATTGCTAGAAATTCCAACATACTACACAGACTTGGCTTAAAACGAGGAACTTATCTGTTGCTTACTATGCATAGAGCTGCAAACACTGATTCAAAAGAGGACCTTCTCGAATTGCTGAGGGCTGTTAGAGCTGTTGATGACATGGAGGTGGTGTTCCCTATCCATCCTAGAACTAAGAAAGCATTCAGAGAATATGGGTTGTTGGATCAACTTTCGACGTGTAAAAATGTCCACCTTATTTCTTCAGTTGGGTACATAGACCTCATTGCATTGCTTTACAATGCGACAAAGGTAGTTACTGATTCGGGAGGAATTCAAAAGGAAGCATATTTATTAAAAATTCCTTGTATAACTATTAGAGATAACACAGAGTGGGTTGAGACCCTCACGGGTGGTTGGAATAGACTCACTGGTGTGGACAGTCGGAGGATAATTAATGCAATCAGAGCAAACAAGCCACCAGTAAAATACAAGGCTACTGCTTTTGGCAAAGGTGATACTTCTCATCTTATTAGCAATATTTTATCATCTATAACTTGAACACAAATCCCAAATCAAGAAACAGGTAATTGTTAGCTACAATATACGAGAATAGTTTGTTTTAAATAATCACAGTCTTGTGACCTATAACTTTACTAGGGATCTATCGACCACTATCTAGAGATGATCATAGAGAAGAATATCACATGCAATTAAAGCTCATCAGATATTATTCAAGATATAAAAATAGATAGATCTCTGAATTAGTCTCTCGAACCAAAACATTGAGCAATACTAAGAGCCATTTAAAGAGGGAATTATTTTTTTGGGCATTACTAATTAATTTTTTCTATAAATTCCAATTAGATAACCGCTCCAATACCTTGAGTTAAATTTTCTTAAAAAATTCAACCGGTAAGAGAATATCCGCGCCAAGTTTCTAACCATAAAATTAAGTGAATATGCAACTCGATCTTTCTTTTCAAGCTTATTGATAACCAGAGGCTCGAACCCGCTGATGTAACCTGTGAATAATGCAGTTAGGTTCAATTCTTTCTCGAATTTTATCCAATTTTTTATTTTCATTGAATTCAAATTGTGTATGGCCAAATGTCGTGGCGCAGTCTTTTCAAGGAACAATCGGTAAATTCCACCTAGGTTTGGGACACCTAATAATAGAATACCGTCGGGTTTTAAAAAATCCAGATGTTTTTTTACTACGACAGTAAGATTTTCGAAATGCTCAATAAATCCTAACGAATAAACTAGGTCAAATTGCGGCAAGTCTTTATTGAAATTGTCAGAAAATAGATCTCTTTCATAGACTTTTACGTCGATATTTGCAGCTCCAAGATTCATCAATGTTTGCTCGTTACCAATATTCGAATAGTCTAGGGAATGGAGGTGGTAGTTAAAGTTTCTGGCCATGTATATTAAGTATTGGCCAGGGGCTCCACCAATTTCCAAAACGTGAAAGTTTTCATTTACTGGCAGGTATTTGTCAAAAACATCAAGTATTGCGTTAATGCTCAAGCCCCTGCCTGTTCTTTTTATTTCGACAGGTCCGGTATTGGCGGTTTTCCAATAATTCTCCCAGTAGTCCTTTTCTGTGAGTTCGTTGGGGTCAGTCAACTGATAACTTGTCTACTAATTCAAAATTTAAATCTTGATTATAAAACATTCCTTCACTTCTCCTTTTCAGTTGCAGATCTCAAATCTGCCTCTAGTCTACTATAGCGAATAAGCAAAACATCCCAAAAAGTACCACAATAAAATGTAATATTGGGCAGACTTGGTCGCATACACTAATTTACTTCTTCTGTTACCGGCCAAGTCAACAAGGCTAAAGCTTTTATATTGCCGATAGACTGCGCATCAGTGTATGAAAATCCTAATCACTGGTGCCGCTGGTTTTTTGGGTAGTCATTTATCTGAAAAATACGCGAAGGAGGGCAACAGTGTATATGCGGTTGATAACCTAGTAAATGGGAACTTGAATAATATTAGGATGCTATTACACAGGAAAAATTTCAAATTCATCCAGGATGATATTACGAGAAATGAACTTTATTCAATTCTACCGAATGACTTCGATGCGATAATACATCTTGCAGCTCAAATACACGTTGATAAATCTATAGTAAATCCCTCCGAAACTTTTAAAGTCAATGTCGAAGGCACTTTAAAGATTTTGGAGTTTAGTCGCATCAATGACATAAATAAGATTTTATATGCATCTTCAAGCGAAGTTTATGGTTCAGCACAATATGTTCCTATGGACGAGAATCATCCATTAGCGGCCAAACACCCCTACGGTGTTAGCAAGGTTGCTGCAGATAGACTGTGTTACTCCTATAACGAAACATATGATTTGGGTGTGGACATCTTGAGATGCTTCAATTTTTTTGGTCCGAGACAAAAGGATTCGGGGTATGGCGGTGTAATCGCCATTTTCTTGAAGCGGGTATTAGAAAACAAGCCGCCACTGATTTATGGTGATGGAGAACAAACACGGGATTATATGTTCATAGCAGATGCAGTAGATGCATACGACAGGGTTCTAAAATCAAATACTAATCCCGGAAAAGATGGTATAAATTTTGGAACTGGAAAAGAGACTGCCATAAATGATGTTGCAAAATTAATCATAGATAAATCTACGGGCGGCCAAACTCAGATTGTACCAGTTCACGTGGAGGCACGACCAGTCGAGGTGAGCAGATTATTTGCAGATATAAAAAAGGCTAAGGAACTGGTTGGATTTGAACCTAGAGTAACTTTCGAGAAGGGAGTGGAACAGATGGTTGACTGGTACGCAAATTACAAATCGGAAATGTGGGAATACTAATTAGAAGCAATCGGAAATGTCTATTTTAATCACTGGGATTAATGGCTTTATTGGTAAAAAATTATCCAGAAAACTAACCGATAAAAAAAGATTTATTGTTTTGGGCTATGAACAAAGTACAATTAATCAAGCAAAGAAAGACAATCCTAACAGGAAATTTGACGTAACTAATGAAGAATTCTTCAAAAATTATCATGATGAGACAATTGATTTCATTATTCATCTGGCGGCCAAAACGTCCATAGAAGACTCTGTCAAGAATCCATACAGAACTTTCTTTACAAATGTTGTGGGAACATTGAATCTGTTAGAATTTGCAAGGAAGAAACATATTAAAAATTTCATTTTTACAAGTACTTATCTATATGGAAAACCAGAGTACCTACCCATAGATGAAAATCATCCACTCAAGCCACATTCTCCTTATAATAGAAGCAAATTTTTAGCAGAGAAGTTGTGTGAAAACTACTCGTTAGAATATGGTCTGAATGTCGTAAGCTTGCGTCCTTTTTACATTTATGGGCCCAACAACAAAGAAAGTTCTTTAGTACAGAAAATTATTAGCGGAATTAACAACAGTGAGAATGTGGTACTCAACGGTTTAAAAACAAAAAGAGATTTTTTGTACTTGGATGACTTTGTTGAGCTAATTCCCAAAATTATGGATAACTTTCCTAAGAAGTATAATGTGTACAATGTGGGCTACGGCGTTAGTTATAAGATAGGCGATATAGCGAAAAAGGTTGCTCGACTCTTGAACAAGGATGTTAAAATCCAGTACAAGAAGAGAAAGGCTAATGAAATAGTAGATATGGCAGCTGATATTTCCAAAGTATCAAAGGAGTTCGGCTGGAAACCCAAGATCAACATAGATTTAGGGTTAAATCTCATCGTCAAAAATTTACCAAAATAATTGTCCATAGAAATTGACTCAGTTCGACTTTAAGGGATGAACCTTATTGATAAAAAGCACCAATTTCGATCGAACGCAGACTTCACTTTAACATCTAAATCAAATTCTTACCTCACAAAATTATTTTTTTATTGAGGAGGTATGAAATATTGCACTCATGTATACAGGCAGAACAGATAAAGAAGCTATAGAAATTAACGGTAAACGTCCAATGGTTTCTAGAAAAAGAAGGCGTTCTGGTGTCAATATTAGCTAAATACATATTCCGTTCTGTATACGTTTACTTAGATTGAGAATCATTCACGTATTCGATACCGCAGGAGTCGCATGTATTCATGCCAAATACCAGACAGTGGCCGGGCACGATGCAAAAGTAATCTGGGGCGATCATGTTGTTGACAAATACGGGATTTATAATTTTTACAAGGATTATATGAAACTATATCCTAATTCCGATTTCACAAACAAGCTGATCAATGAATGTATAGATGCGGATATAATTCACGTGCATGCGAATATTTATGCCCTCATAAAATTGCGAAAGGCTCTAGGCTCAAATAAAAAAATAATTTTGCATTATCATGGTACCGACATCAGAGGATTAAAAAAAGAGAAAATTCCATTCACGCACCGCTCGCTAGCATCTGATGCTAAAATTCTTTCCAAATTCATATACCGAAAAGTTTTTCGTAAAATTATTCTCTCAAGGGCACACAAATTAGCAGATCTTATATTAATGTCGCAAATTGATCTTTCAAAATTGGTTCCTAATTCAGTTTATATTCCTATAGCAGTAGACACTTCGCACTTCAATTCAAGCAACCAAGATTTACAAAACAAAAGGAAGGTCGCCGTCACTATCAAAACTGAAGTGACTGATATGCAACTCGTTTTAGATCACTACAAAAAGAACAATATGAATAAGAACTTAGAGGTTTACGATCGTACGAAACAACCAATAATGTATAAGGATATGCCATCATTTTTAAAAAGGTATGAGACTTATGTTGACATTCGATTCGTTAATGGAAAGATTTTGGGCGATTTAAGTTCTACGGCGTTGCAATCTCTGGCATGTGGCCTGAACGTTGTTAGTTATGATCTGAGCAACCTGGAATCTCTACCTGTAGAGCATGAAGCTCCAAATGTTGCGTCAAAAGTATTGCGGATTTACGAGCAATTATTACATATGTGAAAAGTTTCTATGCTTGAGCTCCGAGATTGCGATTTTACAAATAGCTCAAGTTCATATTCCTGACTGTCGGTTATCTGAGGAATAGAGGATCAATTGTAAATCTACCTTCTTAGAGTTAAATATTGGTAAATAAGTGCGAGTTAACTTGACTGGGGAATTTTCCATAAGTCAAAGGTATTCATATGACAGAGCAGGATTATACTATATTTGGTCGCAATGAGGGTCCTTCACCTATCTGATGATGGTCTTCCAGACTGGAGAGTAGAAAAATCTGCTCTCACCGCCAAGAAACATGGGCATCAAGTATTTTTCGTAGGTCGGCTAAAGGACCTTTCGGGATCAACCGTCTTTTCAGAGATGCATCGTGTAAATTGGACTGCAGGTGCACTGATAGGGTTCCCTTATTATTATCACTGCGTAAAAAAACAGGTCGAGAAGTTGATAAAGCTTGTTAAACCAGATATCATTCATTCACACAATATCGGTTCTGCCAAAATCTCCAGTGATTTAGGACTGCCCTTTGTATTCGATGACCATGAATATTTTGCAATACTATCCAAGATAAATGCTGAAAGTCGCAAATTGAATAACGATTCTAAACAAAAATCCGGTCCGCGCAAATTCATCAAGGATGCGAAATCTAAATTCGTGATTAGTCAGAGCATGGTGAAATGGACCAAGTGGGAAGCGGAAGCTGTGTGTTCCGCTCCTACGATAACGGTATCAGAAAAAATTGCTAATGCTCTAAGAAAGAATATAAGTTCGAAGAACATCTTTGTAGTTCCGAACTTTCCATTGAAAGCAGAGACTGTTGATATCAACACTCCATTATTGCACAAAGAACTTTCATCTGTATATGCCGGAGGAGATAACAAGGGCAGTCGAGTTCCAAATAGGGATATTTCTGGTCTCACGGATGTCTTTGTGGAGAACGATATTGGATTATTAACTATCATTGGGTGGGAACAACAGATAAGCGGAAAAATTAGGGCCACCGGATTTTTGCCCAGAAAAGAGATGTACGGGGAAATGTTTCAAAATTCAATTGGTCTGGTCCCTTGGAAGAAACATTGGTCCCATCCGTTTCTAAATCCCAACAAAGCATACGAGTACGCACACGCTGGACTCTTCGTTATGCTAACGTCTGATCTGACGTCTTTAACAGATACACTCGGCGAGAATTGTTCTACCTTTGAAAATTATGGAGAGATGGCTGAAAAAATGCGTTATTTTGTGCACAATATGGATGAACTTTACAAAAAGCGGGTTAAAATTTTTGACTATGCTCGAAATAGTCTAATTTGGGAAAATTATGAGAAAAATATCATGCAGGCATATAGTTTATGTTAAGACAGATTTTAATTTCAATATATATTAGATCAATTTGTCAAGAAATAATTTCGTAAATAAAGAAACTGTCGTTGCTATGTACCAGTAGAACTTTTCCATTTCCACTGTGAGGGGGTGAACTTGTGGTTGCGGATATAAGTATATAATAATTCTGGTGGCGCGCTGTCAGTTTGGCTATATCTTCATAATACAAAAAACTTCTATTTTTTAGTTCGAGTTCAGTCCAGCCCCTCCAGTGCTTATCAATCACTATGATTGAACCCTGAGGAGTGTTCTGATTGATCCAGTGGATAGCCGAAATAATAGACTTTGATGCCTGAATGGAAATTGAATTTGATTGCATCGTAACCGGGCCAAACTGTCCTATGTAGTTGTGAAAAGGCGCAAACAAGCTAATTGGTGCATAGCTACTACTTATGGCAAATAGCATTCCTATAATGACAAAGGGTGCAAGGACGAAAATGATATAAAAAATCTCTCTCTTAACTCCAATATAGGATCGTTTCCCGATTAGAATAACAATACCATATCCAGCAAACATAGACATAAAAATACTAAAAATAATTATCCACCGATCTGGTACGAGGCCAGAAAAGCCAGGATAAATCACCCAAGAAAATGATCCTATCAGAGACAACAGTAGAGGAATCTTCAAAATCTTGTTGCGGACGTTCATAAAACCGAATATCCCAAATGGAAGAAGTATACCACTTGCAACGGCAAATAGGATGATCAGATTTATTTGGTGATAACCACTGGTATTTGGTGCTCCTGAAAAAACGTGTATATTTGATCCAATTTGGACACCACTTTGCAAAAGAGCAGCTATAAAGACAAAAGTTGTTACGGTTGCTAATATGCCCTCTATTTTTCTTCTTTTTATAACAGCGTATACTATTAGTGTTCCCACCGAGAGCAGGCCAACCATACGATCAGTCAAAGCTGATACAATACAAAGACTCAGGACAAGAACAAAGATACCCTTTGATACATACTTGCTGGTTAACCCTAATGAAATTGCAAAGAACATCGCTGTAAGTGATAGCATATCCTTGTGCAGATCCCATGTTGTGCGCAACAAAGACGACTGAAATATTACAAACAGCGATAGGAAAAATGAGCCAGAGCAATCCAATTGGAATACTCGTCTTGCGAGGTAAAAAACCGAAACAGAGAACAGAATGTAAAAGAGAATGGCAGCTGTAGGTACAATTATTTTAGGAGCCAACATAGTAACACTTGTTACACTATAAAGGATCAAAACGTACAACGGAAACTGAGTGGACACGATGTCCCAGTGAATATAGAAGTTGGTTAATACTGGTATGTAATAATTTATTACATCATAACCAATTGGGATTGGATAGGCGATAATTTCGGGAATCAATCGCGCTGCCCCGGCGACTAGAACCAATACTAATAACCACATTTTTTCTTTGCCTGTGGAATCCCTTAGAGCTTGATGTTGCATACAGCCTGATTATCAGATGGTCATTCATTTTAAATAGTATTGCCAAATTGGGATTTCGTCAACGTTCTAATACGTCCTTCCTTCCTATTTGTAGAGTCGAACTCAGGGATTGTTTTACCGGTTTGATTTATCTAAAACTCAAATGTTTTATTAGGCGAAATAAAAGGAAGTTTATTCATGAATTTAGGCAACTTATTGACATTGAGATATGATCCTACTAAAGCAAAAACAGACTACCTGAAGAAGTTCACTTATGAAGACCTCAAGAATAGACAAAAGCCAATTCCATCATCAAAAGAGGTTGAAAATGCCCTTAGAGCAGTAATTAGGAAGTGGATTTTAGAATATAACGCAAAGAAGATTTCAGTTGCATTAAGTACAGGGGTGGACTCTAATGCAATCTTATCGCTTATTCGTGACGAGTTCCCTAAGATCGACGTACATTGTGTGAGCGTTAGCTTCAACGAAAATTCAGAGGCTAATGCCGCTAAGAAGATTGCACAAAATAAGTCATCTTATTTTCATGATGTAATTATTGATAACCCCCTTAAAGATTTGCCATATATTATTAGTATTGTAAAAGAACCAAGATGGAATATTTATCAATATTACTTTATAGAAAAATCGAGTCAATTTTCAAACCTGCTATTTACCGGAGATGGCGGGGATGAATTATTTGGCGGATATATCTTCAGATACAAGAAATTTTTGAACTCTTATAATGAAAATTTTTCTTGGGAGGAAAAAGCGCGCTTGTATTTGGATTGTCATAACCGGGACTGGGTTCCAGATCAAGATCAGATGTTTGGTCCTAAATTACAGTTTGATTGGACAAAAATATATTTACTTTTTAAGGACTACTTCGACAATGATCTTGATCCGCTGGACCAAGTATTTATTGCAGACTATCATGGGAAGCTTATGTATGACTTTGTTCCAACAAATAGGAAACTTTTCGATCATTTTAAGTTACTCGGAATCGCGCCGTTACTTGATCCCTCAGTTATAGATATGTCAATTAAGATTCCTCCATCCATGAAGTATGACCGGACAAGAAATATTGGCAAACTTCAGTTACGGGACATTGTCGACAATCAGGAAATTGGTCAACTGTCTGATAAGAAAATTGGATTTGGCATGGATCTTAGTTGGCTTTGGTCTCGTACTGCTAAGGAGATCGTGACCTCGAGCTTAGAAAACGGGAGAATATTCGAAGACAAGCTAATAAATAAAGAATTTTACGATCGATCTCTAAAAAGAATATCTGATACGCTTGATGTCAGATACATTAGTAAAATGCTCCAATTGCTGAGCCTGGAAATATGGTATAAGATGTTTGTGACTTTTGAGATTAGCTCCAAGTCCTTGTTGTAATTCTGCAGCTGTATATTCACAGAATCTGCTTAATAAATACAGATCCGAAGAATATTGTGATTTAAATTTTCCAGAGTTGTATTAGCAATTCACGTGGCAAGAAATATTATTTAGATCGCCCGAGCCCGATATATCTCTTTATTCTCATTAATTGGATTCTCCTAATCGATTTTCGAAATTGAGGGTCATACATGCTATCATATCCTTCGTCCTTTGGTTTGTAGGACAAGTAATGATAGAGCATATAAATCGCACCAAGTCGTCCAATCGGTTTCCCCGAGAAAAGGCATTTGACAAATCTGCCAAATGCAAAGATAGGATGATATCCTAATGTTCGCATGCTTGCGCCGAATTCATAAAAATGATGATCAGAGCCCAGCTTGCGTGTATGGACAAATCTCGCTTCAGGAATAACCAGATATCTCCACCCATTTTCTAGCGCCAAGTACAAAACTGCTGACTCGTAACCCATTTTTTGTGGGTATGATCCTAAGCTAGAAGAAAAAAATAAATTACTAATGAAGCGTCCTGCGCCGTGAGGCGCGATGGAACTATCGCTGCCATAGTTTCCTGATGCTATAGCAATTGAATCGTCAGAATCCATATAATTCATGATCTTTTCACAATATTGTTTTTCGTATTGGGTATCATCAGTGCTGATCATATGGTACCGGGTAGCTTTCAGTCCTAATTGCCTTGCGAGGCCCAAAGCCTTATTCCAATTTTCAACTACTCTTCCTATGTCGTAGCCCAAATCAGGATTTGTGATGACGTGAACTGTATCGTTTTTGGAACTGATCTCATTCAGTATATTAGGGGTCTTGTCAGTTGAGCCGTCGTCGACAACTATAATGTATTCTGGCTTAATTGATTGATTGATTAATGACATAATCGCTTGCTCTATATCTCTTTCAGAATTTCTACAAGTAATTATGACGTTGTAGCTTCCCATTTATCTTAATAATCTATACGAATTGAAATGCTTATTGATTTTTTCCATCTTCTATCTCCAATGTCGGAGGGAACTCTTTTAGTCCAAAACTAGTATTTTGCGACAAAACTTAGAACCCCTTGTACACTTCAGGGTTGTATCGATACGCAGTAATTAATTAGCCCTAACGTAAATCTGATTATGTCGAATCCCCCGTTTTTCGAACAAATTCATGTACGAGTTGCAGGCCCAGAAGACTCACTTGCACTCGGGTTTATTATCTTATTCATATCATATAGGCTTGTACTTCCTTTTGTTATTTTTAAGAGTGCATCTCTCATTTTCTTTTTATCTTCCTCCTTAACGTTACCCTCAATCAGATCCATTATATAGAGCCACATTACAGCCCCAACCTTGTTCTCTCGAAAAAGAGCTTCCTGTTCAACTGTCCATTGACTTTTTCGATGCCAGTATCCTATAATTATACCGAGGGGGACATATATTGCAATAAATAATATCGCAAATATCCATATACTTCCGAACAACCAATCCAATGATGGAACTTTGTCTATGAGAAGCTTATATTGAATAGTGATGAAGTTTGCAAATGTCATTGCAAATATGAGATAAATACTGTGGCCATTGCGGAAATCGAGCCAGCGTCTCCTGAGCCAATTGTTATCAAACGACAATCTCATACATGAATTTTAGAACCCTACTCTAAAATATCTTCCGCCTTACAATATTGTAAATAGAGATTAATTATAGAATTTTGTATTCAAAATTAGGGTCTATGCCCCTCCCTCACGAAGTAATGACCTCAGGTGGCTACGAATATAATTTAAAGGGCATTTACCAATCTTTTCATTTTTCCAAAATCAATTTCAAACCCGAATCTCATCTCCTCCTTCTTCATGTTTCTGTACATGCTCATAAGTAGACCAAAATGCCTAAAAGAATTTAGTTTCCCGTCCATTTTCAGGCGAACAATTCTATATACGTCGTCATAGTAGGCAAATCTCTTTAGGACCTGTCTTTCATAAGATTTGGAATCAAATTTTGCTGATTCATTCAAATTGTTAAGAAAAATCTCACAACAAATTAGAGAAGGTATAATTCCTTCGCCTAACATAGGAAATACACACCCAATAGATTCACCAACTCCAATTACGTTATGATGATAAAATGGTAGCATTCTTTTGGGTGGAGCCAATCTTATCGGCCTACCTACTTTCTTTATGACTTTCGCACTTGGGTTTTGCTCGAAGAACTCAGAAACACCAAAATATTTTCTGTCCATGTCTCCTGCTCCCACATAGGCCATCCCGTCACCAAGGGGAAAGAACCAGAAATACCCTCGAGCCCCTTTGTATCCTATTACATAAAATTCATTTTGATCGTATATATTTTTGACCAGGAATTCGTAGGCAGGAATTACAAAATCCTGCTTTGATCTCGGCAAGAGAGATCTATGAACTCCAGTACAATCTATTATGTAATCAAAACTTCGAAAGTCTGTGGAACTTGATGAACACCTCACTCCGAAGTGAACTTTAACCCCTTTTAATAAATCCCCTTCCCAGCGTTTCTTATCATATGTTACCAGGCCTTTAAGCTCTAAATATTCCTGTTTACCTGCAGGCAAATCCATTCTGAGTCTTTGGCCCGTATGCAAAGTATATTTACTAAAATCAAGACCAGAGTTGTGAGAAAACTCTTCTAGCATATGTCTTGAAGCGCCCCATGCACATACTGGCCAGTGATCTACTTGTGTAGCAGCCTCAAATACCTCTACATCGTGTGAAGCGCTATGCAATCTATTTCCCAGATAGCTACCTGCAACACCGGCGCCCACGACTGCTATTCTCACAAAAATGAGATATTGAGATACTGAATATAATCCTTATCAACACCTAAGGATTTCAAAAATTATATCAGCGATAAATTGAAAGGATGAGAAATCCCAGCTTAGATGATCTAAAATTCATGATAACGGGCTATCGATAAAGAAGATGTTGACCGTAACTTTCTTCATTAGAAATAAAATTAAATAATCGTAAGAATTAATTTTCTTTTCCTTGATTGTTAAAAATATTTGGTACGAAATTTAATCTACATTGAATAACGATACATGCTTATGTTATGCAATGACTCTCTTACTTCCAAACATATCAGTTGCCGAGAAATATTTGTATACTTCATGGATTCCTGAATTGAAATCTATGTTAGTTAGCAAAAATTTACCTATTGATTGCATATAGTAGAACAACCACTTATACTATTACTAAGTTACAATACAAATAAGAGTTTCACATAAATAGTTAATTTTCAAGGCGTATTATGAATGCAACGAACAACAATGTCATACATGGTAGCAACAATATTGACACTGGCAGCACTAAGTGGAATATCGATGCAATCCTCAATGCAAGTGGACAAGTTGTCAAGGGGAATGTCACTCTCACAGCAGATCTAAAATGTCCTGGTGATGGTCTCATAGTCGGAGCAGATAATACTGTAATCGATCTTAATGGTTACTCTATCACCGGCACAGGTCCAGATAGCTCAAAAGTAGGCATAGTAGTACCAAATTCTGACCTTGTTACGATTAGGGGCCCAGGAACAGTACGCTCCTTCCAAGCTGGTATATTGATAACTGGCTCTGACGGCACAAATGTAAAGAGAGTAACATTCGACGGAAATAAGATCGCAGTCTTTATGACAGGAACAACAAACACTGTAGTCGAACAGAACTTGATAGGTCCAAACAGTATAGGCGTAGCAGCTCACTCTAGCGATATGGTCGATGTGCATGCAAACCTCATGTCAAGCAATGGCCTTGCAGGTGTAACTTTTGTTAACACTGACAAATCAACAATTTGGGCAAATAGTATTGGTGGAAGTGCGAACGGCATATTCCTTGATTCACAAAGCGGAAAGAACACAATGAAGTTCAATAACGTCTTGGGCAACACACTGGACATAAATAATGCAGACGGATTAGCTCTGAACATCAATGACAATGAATACTTAAAGAACAACTGTAACACCAGCAACCCAGTTGGCGTATGCGTCGGGACATAACCCCCTCTTCACCAAACTGACTTAAAAAGACCTCTGCGAGAAAAGTGTGTCAACCTCCATTTTTTTATTATTTTTGCAATAATTTTGAACTTAATATTTTAGAGATTTACTAATATCTGACCATCCGAAGTCTTGAGATTAGTTTAGGTATTGCATGACAGTGAATTTGTCATATTATGACAAGGGACTATTACTTTTACCCATAACGATAAGCAGAAATTTATATATCATAGATAAGTACCGATAAATTGATGGTAAAAGAACTACAGGGCTTGAATCTAATTTCATGCGGTGTCAGTACGATCCTAGTAATGCTTATCTCGATTACAGTTTCAGACCCGTTATTTGCTCAACCCGGCCTGAATGCCACGCAGTCTCAAAATGTCAGTAACGCTATTGCAAATGTTCTCAATATAACAAATCAAACAAATCCGACGGGAGCGGTTGTGCAACAAATGATTGAGGCAACTTCAGCTGCAAACTCAACTTCAGCTGCAAACTCAACTAATGTTGCTTCTTAGCCATTAATAAGTCAAAGGAACTGGTTATTTTTTATCTGAGTATCTAGATGCTAATCTGTACCTTACATATTTATCATCAGGAGAGAACCTCGGAGGGTATGCATCACTAGTAGGGTTACCGCACCGCTTGCATATTTCAAACAATGTGTATTTATTGCAAGTTTTGCATTTTTTTAAGAGTCGTTTCAGTTTGAAACATCCCTACGTTTCTTCGAGTCCTGGCGGGTATAGCGAAACAAGCCTCCCTTCTTCTCGATCATAGAGGATATTTTCTCTATAGAGTTATTCATGGTTTTTTCAGCAATTTTAAAATTTTCTGCCCTTGAAATAATTCTGTACTTGGGAGCGGCTATGTATGTGATCGAGATCTTAGAGTTCCCTTTATCTGACTCGACGGAAGATAGGATGTCTTTGATCATGTCTACTCCATTTGGTGCTCGTATTGATATTTCTAGAGTACCCCGAACTTCGACTTCCGGTATTTGGATTTTCCTGCTTTCCTCTTCAATTGAAGTTCTTAGGTCATCTGGGATCTCTATGGATTTAATTGCCTCGATTCCTTTTCTAGCAACAATTTCAAACATATCATAGACGTAGTCAAACTTTAGCAGGACTTTGTCCTCCAGCTCATGGATCTGTTCATCATTCAGTTTATTTCTCTTCTTGATGATGTCCAAAAAAGCGGATGCCTTCTCTCCTTTCTTTACCTCAATAAGTTTTGATTTCCTTTCTTCCCCTGAGACTTGCTTTAAAGAGAGATCAACTTCTACTCTGCCCTTGTGGACCCTAATGACCTTTAAGACAGTTTTCTGTTTTGGTCTTATGTATCGTTCTACATTTCTAATCCATCCAGTTGCTATCTCCGATATGTGTAAAAACGCCGTTAAATTGTTATATTCATCTAACGATACATAAGCTCCATGGCCAGTAACTTGCTTAACCGTCGCAACAACTAGCTCCCCTTCTTCAGGAAGTTCTGCAATTTCTGTTACCATAAGCAAATTTTACCGTACCCTATGAGATACTTTAAGGTTGCTCTATGATTATAGTGGTCTCATAATTTAGGTTCTACACGAACATTGAGAAAAACTTGTCAAATTAAAAATCAATCCCCTTTTTAGCTTTTATGCCAAGTCTGTATGGGTGCTTAATTTCTTTCATTTCCGTGACTAGATCGGCCAAATCCATAATCTCTCGAGGAGCATGATTTCCAGTAAGAATTAGAGTTAGTTCCTCTGGTTTAAGTATCAATAGATTTGTAACTTCTCTCACAGACACTAGGCCAAGATTAGTAGCGTAATTTATTTCATCGAGTATCAATATGTCATATCTTTTATCAATCATTTTTTTCTTTGCAAACTCAAGTGCCACTTTAGCCGCATCCCTGTGATCCTGAATGTCGTGGTCGTCATCTATTATTCCTACAAACCCCTTACCAGCCGCGACTAGATCGAATTCAGGCTCTAATCTCTTGGCACTAGTCAACTCGCCGTAGTACCACTCCCCTTTGATAAATTGAATCATCCCGACCTTCATGCCATGGCCCACTGCCCTTAAGGCAATACCTAAAGCTGCGGTTGTCTTCCCTTTTCCTCTACCCGTATACACTATGATTAACCCTTTATTAATTACGTCGTCGGTCATTCGCTAATCGATAATACAAGAGAACACAATACAATATAATATAATTGAATAGAATCGATCAACTATAGAGGGACAGAATAAGTGGTAAGAAATTACAAGTAGCTATCTTAAAGATTCTTAACAAATTTCTACCGCTTGTAGAATCTCCATTCTGCCTTCAAAATCCTGCCTGCAGTATCGCGCATTAGATATAAAATAGGGAAAAAAATTAAAAATGTGCCGAGATTGAGTAAGTATGACATATACTAATTAGAGGAACAAAATTAAGTAAAAAGAGAAAGTAATTCCTCTTTTGAATACCACAGCCGTGCCAATACTCACAAATCTAGTGACTTGATTAAGAGTGGAATAATTCTTATTATTGTTAATTGCAGACAGAACCTTAATTGAAACTGATAACGAGCCGGGTTAACACTATCGTCGAAGACTTTTTTGGTCACTTATGTAATCTGCTAATTCCGATTGAAACTGATCGATTCATGGGTGAAGGGAAGACCGTAGGGGTGTGTACATTATCGAGTTTAACACTTCTTAAGGAAATTTCAGTCGACCAATTGCTAATGAAAAAAATTGCACTGGTAGGGAGAATGTTATCTGAAAACAAGGGAATAGACCAGATTATTCGATATTGTAATCAAAATGAATCGTTGAGGCACCTCGTTGTTTGTGGAATCGAAACGAAGGGACATCTCCCCGGAGATGCACTAATATGCTTGCATCAAAATGGAGTTGGGGCCGACGGCAGAATTCTAAATTCAATGGGCCATAGACCTTTTCTTTCATTATCGCTTGAAGCGATTGAAGCCTTTCGTAAGAGGGTGTCTGTCCATAATTTAATTGGAGTTACTGATGTTAAGCTTGTCAAGGATTGTGTTTATAACATTTAGTAATTGCTTTTTTTTCTTAACTTATTTATTTTGTTTTTGTGGGAGTAATGGTTTAGAATATCTTCAGAAGTCATCCCAAGTTCAATTGATGCCTGCAACAGAAAATGCCATATGTCAATCAACTCTTCTCTAGCATTTTTTTCGTTGAATTTCACGGGTTTTTTCCACCACTTCCAGTTTGTTAGCCTTTGGAGCTCTATAGCCTCATGTACTATCGCTGTACATAGTACCGAAATTCTCTGCTCAATTGTGCTTGGATATTTGTCTGACGCCAATTCAATTGAAAGATCGCGTTGCATCTTCAGTAACTTATCGAGTTTATCCATTAGGAAGATCTTAATGAGGAAATTATTAGCCATTACGACCAAGGATGATGGAAAAAACAAAGATAGAGTCATCCCCTTTCTCTAAAGCCCAAAAAACTTTACTACGATATGGGGGTCTATATCAGTTAAAGCACCTTTTGCTGTTACATTTATCATTCAATAATATGTTAACAAACATTTTCATTCGTATAGGACATTGGAAAATAACTACAGAAATTATCATTTTTATATTGTCAAAGAAGCTTTAATGTAAATATAGTTAGGGGAGCGGATGGCCCACAAAATCAGGGTAATTATCTTGCTCAGAACCATCCAGTTTGACAGTAAGTATCGACAGTTGCCAATTTATATTACCAATTGTTTAGGTCGTAATTTTAAGCTCGATGATTTCCAACAAATCATAACCAAAATTTATTATTAATGATAAGTTACAGGACTGTACTGTTGATAGTTCGAAATACCACTGATGACATTTACGGTTCTAGGGAGTGGGATTCGGTTAAGGAGAACGCTGATTTAACATATTGAATCTTGCCACTAGCAAAGTACGCATTTAAGTTCGATAGTATGTCTTCAGCCTTGTTTGAATTCATATATTTGTCCCTTAACGATCCTAATGAAACACTTAGAATTCCTTGGTGGTTTTACCAATTGTACCGAGTAAACAGAATCTTTCACTTCTGACCTTTCGAGTTTTAATACGGTGGATGTATGCATAGAAAGCGTCATGCCAAGCATCTCCTCCTCATATAATAAATTTCGACCATAGGCCACTCGCTTAAAAGCGGTTGATTCCTGAAGAGGATATTGAGAAGCTTTCTGATAAACTGAAGGGTTGGTAATTACAGTTGCTACATCGTGATCTAAAGCCGCCTTAGCCAACTCTCGCAAATGATGCATGACGGATAAATGCTTCGTGATCCCATGAAATTCACTAGAGAATAGCGAAATGAAATTGTCTATAAGTATCAGCTGCGGACGATGTAATATTGACTTTCTTATCACAGTACTGAAGAGTCTTGTTGAGTACAGCCTCACAACTACTATCCTTTTTAATATTTCACTAGGTTCTTTGGTATTCACCAGGTAATTTAGCACAATCTCTGGACGAAAATTTCCTTGCGTATCAACAAATATGACTATAGAATCCGAGAAAATTCTTGCAGCATTTATGCAGATAGAATGTGACAAGGCATTTCTAGCATACTTGCTATTGCCGAAAATATCGGTGACAAGTCCTGTCCTAATCCCACCGCCTAAGAGTTCATTAATAGACCTAGATCCCGTTGAAATAATTGTCACTATTTCTTAAAGATGTAAATATATATAAAAAATATCTAGCATTCTTAGAACCGTGTGGATTAAGGGAAACTTTTTATTGTCGTGACATTGTCTTGATTCCAAAGTGATAATCTGAATTGTCGTCTTCCTCAACTTCGCAGCAGTCAAAAAGACCTCTTACAACTCTTCAACGATCATTGAATAGAAAAGTAGCAGTGAGGCTCAAGAATGAAATAGAATATCGTGGCAAAATGAACAATGTTGATTCTTATATGAATCTCATATTATTAGACGCAGAAGAATTCAATGGCTCGGACCCTATTGCAAATTACGGGAAAGTTGTCATACGCGGAAACAATGTGCTTTTTATTCGTCTGGAAAAAGAGCTATAAGATCAGTTTCTCCTTACTTAACATGGTATAGACAGTGTGAGATGGTAAGAAGACACTTATTCACTTCCGAGAGTGTTACTGAAGGTCATCCTGACAAGATTTGTGATCAGATATCTGACTCTATACTTGACGAACTATTACGTCGCGATTCAGATTCTCGAGTAGCTATGGAGGCTATGATAACTAGCGGAGTAGTTTTTGTTGCTGGCGAGGTTACTTCAAAGGCTAGAATAGATATTCAAAAAATAGTGAGAGATACTTTAATCGATATTGGATATGAAGGTGGAAAATATGGATTTGATGGAAAAAGTTGTTCCGTATTGACCTCAATCCACGAACAAAGCCCCGATATATCCATAGGTATTGATTCAACAGAAATCAAAGAACAAGGGGCGGGAGACCAGGGCCTTATGTTCGGTTATGCAACAAACGAAACCCTAGAGCTAATGCCATTGCCTATTATAATGGCCCACAAACTTTCCTCACGACTGGCAAAAGTTAGAAAAGAAAGAAAATTAGATTGGGTCGGCCCCGATGGCAAATCACAGGTTTCAGTATTATACGAGGACTCTAAACCTAAGAAACTTGATACAGTGTTGGTATCGACACAACACACATCAGATGTCTCTATTGATGACGTGCGAGAAGAAATAATTGATAAAGTCATAAAACCAGTGTGCGAGGATTGGCTGGACGAGACAACGAAGTTTTTAGTGAACCCCACTGGAAGGTTTGTGATCGGAGGTCCAGTGGGTGATACAGGATTGACAGGAAGGAAGATAATAGCCGACACATACGGAGGAATGGGGAGACATGGCGGTGGAGCGTTTTCCGGTAAGGATCCTTCAAAAGTAGACAGATCAGCTTGTTATATGGCACGTTACATCGCTAAGAATATAGTTTCAGCCCAATTGGCAGAGAAATGTGAGGTTCAGATCGCTTATGCTATAGGAGTTGCAGAGCCTGTATCTATCATGGTCGACACATTTGGAACTGGATCTAATGAAGATTTAATAGAAAATCAAATTCGAAAATTTTTCGATACTAGACCAGCTGGCATAATAAAAACGCTAGACTTGAAAAGACCTATCTATAAAATGACTGCAGCATACGGCCACTTCGGAAGAAGCGAGCCTTCATTTACTTGGGAACATACTGATAAAGCCGAATTATTTGATATCCGTTGAAAAATCAAAATTGGCTGTCACATTAGTTTAACGAGCTACTTTGGTAATTTCTTGGGAACCTCACTTTGTTGATATATCATCATATCCCCCAAAAAATACGGACCGATACTAGGAGGGCGCTCTTACTATTGATGATTTTTTAATACGTCAATTTTTTG
>WNGA01006112.1_pt1 | contig 23254 bp, 22 predicted proteins | sample 5400061 | NCBI WGS metagenome assembly WNGA01 (sample SAMN13153366, study PRJNA577476) | soil metagenome | isolation source: 100 cm soil or saprolite under grassland replicate 2 | place: USA:California | collected 2016-06-15
GAAGAGGCGCTGCTGGCCCTGGCGGCCCGGGTCGAGGGGCTGCATCCGATCGGTCGCCCACTGCTGCTGCGCGAAGCGACGAGCCGGTAGGCGTCCACCGGGCCAAGCACTCCTCGCCCGACCCGGCAACGGGTGACAGCCGTCACCCACGAGTGCGCCCACAATCGCCGATGTTTTCGACGACAAGGAGGCCTTCTGTGATCGGCAGCCAGTGGGCACGGTTACGCACCGATGCCAGCGTCCCGCTGCGGCGCGGGGCATGGTATCGGGTGCTTCGGGTGACGGCGTCCGACGCGGTCCTGGACGTGCACCAGCGCGTGGTCAACGTGCCGCGCGCTGCGCTCCAGATGACGCCGCGAGCGCCCGGCGTGTGGGCGATCGTTCCGCGACCCGGCAACGCGCGGCAGCTGCCGCAGAGCTGGGGTCCCCGCTACGGCGTGTGCCCGAAATGCCACGCGCGGGCGCCGCTCCCGAAAGGGCCCCTCAACATGCGCTGCGGGAAGTGCGGCGGCGTGTTCGACGTGGGCTGGGGCGACGCGTACGACGCCTGACGCCGGCAGCCACCGCGGCCCCTATAACGCCGGCTCGCCGGCCTTCTGTCGGGCCTCCTTGCGGACGAGGGCGAACCCCACGGCGTTGAAGTTGTAGTCCGCGACTTCGCGGAACAGCTGCTTCGCCCGCGCGGCGTCGCCCGCACCTTCCGCTGCGACGGCGAGCTGATACTTGATGTACGGGTCGAACGGGTTGCCCTGCTGCAAGTGACCTACCGCCTCGCGGTAGTTGCCCTGATACAGCGCGATGAACCCCAGCAGCTGGTGCATGGGCTCCAGCTTGCGGGCGTTCGCGTCGGGTGCCAGGAGCTCGGTGATGCGGTCCGCCTCCTTCCGCGCCGCCCCATAATCGCCCCGGCGCGCCGCCCACCACCCCTGGAAGTACGCGATGGTCGCCTCCTGGCCCCGCCGGAACGCGGGATTCCCGGCCTCGTCGGCCTGCTGCATCAAGACCGGCGCGAGCTGCTTGAGCGCCTGCTCCGCTGCCGGGCGGTTGCGTGTGTGAATCGCAATCACGGCGACGTTGCTCAACGCTCCGACCTTCGCCGTTTTCGGGTCCGGGACGCCCAAGCCGTCCACCGACGCGACCAGTTGGTTGAGCTCATCGATGGCGGCCGCCGGATCACCGGCATAGACGCTGACGTAGGCACGGAACGGGGCGTACCCAGCCTTTTCGTTGGCGCGACCCAGCGCGATCGCCGAGTCGTAGTCCGCGCGCGCCGCCGCGTAGTCTCCCCGGAACGTATCCACGTGGCCGCGTTGCTGGAGCAGGATTGCATCGCGCGGGTTGAGCTCGTGGCCTCGCGTGTATTCCGCTCTCGCCTTGTCCAGGTTCTGCTGCGCCCGGTAAGCATCGCCGAGGAAATCGTGCGCCCCCGGCTCGTTGGGCGCGAGCGCCTCGGCCTGCTGCATGTGCTGCAGCGCCTTGGCGAAGTCCCGTGGCTCGCCGAAGAGATACGAGTTGCCGAGGGTCGTGTGCGCCACGAACAGCTTGGGCGCGAGCCCCAGAGCCTTCGCGATCGACGTCCGAGCCTCGTCGTTCCGGTTCAAGGCGCCCTGCACGCCGGCGAGGGCGAGCCAGGCGCGGGGACTGTCGGGATACTTCTCGACCAGCTGCTTCCCGAGCGCGAGCTGCCCCGCGAGGTCGTTGTCGAATCCTTTGCGCGCCATCTGGATCTGCAGCCGCTCGGCCTCCGAGGCACCCGCAGCGTGCTGCTCGGCGAGCGCGAGGTTGCTTTTGAACTCCTCGAGTGAATTCGCCGTGTTCGCGACGTTCAAGTAGGCGAACGCGAAGGCTGGATCCGCGGCCACCGCCTCCTTGAAATGCGCATTCGCGTCGATGAACCGGGCCAGATCGAGCTCCCGCTGGCCCCGGAGGAAGTGGTCCCGGGCTAGCCCCGAGGACGTGGTGATCGGGTGCTTGATCACCGCACTGGTGATGGGATCGAGCGCGGACCGCGAGTCTTGCGCTGCGGCACCGGCGTAGGAGCCGCAAAGTGCCAGCACCAAAGCCGCGCGCGCGGGCGCGCGACGGATAGACGTCATCGTCGCCTCCCATGTGGGAAGTGTAGGTGAACGCTGGCGGCAGGCGACCGGAGGTCGGGAGCGTCCCCTCGAGGAGCCGAACATGGGGCGCGGTCCGCAACCCCACTAGAGGATCGGGGCAACCCTCACAACTTCTTGACAGTCAGGGTCCGAACAGCGCCGCGACCTCGTGCTTCGTGACCTTGCCCATCGCGTTCCGCGGCAGAGCGGGCACCGCGCGGAGCGCGCGCGGGATCTTGTAGGGCGCGAGCCGCTCCTTGGCCCAGGCCTGGAGCGCGGCGAGGGTCAGGTCCGCCTCACCGCGCCGCTCGACCGCCGCGCAGATCCGCTCGCCCCACTCGGGATCCTCCACGCCCACCACGGCGCACTCCGCGATCGCCGGATGCGTCCGCAGCACCTCCTCCACCTCGAGCGCCGACACCTTGTAACCGCCTGTCTTGATGATGTCTACGCTCGAGCGGCCGAGGATCCGGTACGCGCCGTTTTCCACGACGGCGACGTCGCCGGTGCGGAACCAGCCGTTCCGGAACGCGGCTGTCGTCGCCTCCGGCCTCCGCCAGTACTCGAGAAACACCGTCGGCCCACGCACCTCGATTTCCCCCGGCGTCCCCCCGCCCGCCGGCACTGGCCGGCCTGCCTCGTCCACCAGCCGCGCCTCCACGCCGGGCAGCGGTGTGCCCACGAATCCCGGTCGCCGTTCGCCGTGCAGCGGGTTGGCGAGCGCCATGCCGATCTCCGTCATGCCGTAGCGCTCGAGCAGGACGTGGCCGCTGATCTCGCGCCACCGCTCGAGCCGCTGCACCGGCAGCGCAGCGGAGCCCGAGACGATGAGCCGCATCCGCGGCGGGGCGCAGCCCGCAGACCAGGCGCGGCGGCGCTCGGGCGCGGCGGCCTCCCAGGCCGTGATCAGCTTCCCGTAGATGGTGGGCACCGCCATGAACAGCGTGAGGTCGCCGGCGGCGATCCGGTCCCAGACCCGCTCCGCGTCGAACTTCGCAAGCATCTCGCAGCGCGCGCCGGCCCACAGGGCACACGTGAGAACGTTGACGATCCCGTGCACGTGGTGCAGCGGCAGCACGAGCAGGATCCAGTCCTTCGCCCGCCATTCCCAGGCGGTGACGAGGCTCGTTACCTGAGCGGCGATGTTCGCATGCGTCGTGACCGCGCCCTTGGGCTTTCCCGTCGTGCCGCTGGTGTAGACGATCATGGCCCTCCTCCCCGCGGCCACACCAGGGAGCAGGGAGCGGGGAGCAGTACCAACCGCTTCATCGGTCGTTATGGTTCGCACCGCCGGCGGGAGGTGCACGGCCTGCATGACGGCGGCGAAATCGGGGTGCACCACGACCACGCTCGCGTCCGAGTCGCCAATGGTGTATTCGAGCTCCGGCGGCGGGTGCGAGACGGCGAGCGGCACCGCGATGCCGCCGGCCCGCCAGATCCCCCACTGGATCGCTACGTAGTGAAAGCCCGGAGGAGTGAGAAAGGCGACTCGGGACTCCGCGAGGTCGTCGCGCCCGGCGAGCAGGCACCCGGCGACGCGCGCTGAGGCGTCGAGCAGGTCGCGATAGCTGAACGTGCCTTCTCGGGCGATGATCGCCGGTCGGTCACCGTGCCCCCGCGCGCGGGCGACGAGGGACAGCTCTGTCAGAGGCGGGCCTCGATCACTTCGCGGACCTTGCGTGCCAACGCCCCGAGCGAAAACGGTTTTTGCAGGAAGGCGACGCCCTCCTCCAGGACGCCGCGGCGTCCGCCGGCACGTCTTCGAGCAGCAGGATCCGTAAGGTCATAGATGCTGCCATCATGCAGTATGCGCCCCACAGGATTCACCACGGTGGTCCGTGTCACAAGAGAGCGGCTCCCGGGCACGCGCGCACCCACGGCAACCTGGTGCCACGCTTTGTGTTAACCGGCGCCGCCGGGTGCCTGAGGCACGGCGTCACGCCACCCGAGCCTGGTGGCCGGTGGGTCACCCCCCCGCGGAGCGCCCGACGGGGCGGGAACTCGCATGCGACATAGTTCATTACTGCACTATCAATGAGAACGAAACTGGTCGGCGCGCTGCTCGTGGCGGCGCTCGTGGGTTACCGGGGAATCGGCGCCCAGGCGCCGACGGGTGGGGCGCGGACCGGGACGGTGGTGTTCGAGCCGCTCCTCGCGGATCCGAAGGAGCCGCAATTCTTCGCGACTTACCTGTGGGCTCATTCCCCTCGTCTGGCGTCGCGGCTCGGGAGCGTCGGTTTGGGGCAGACCATCGGTCTCGTGCGAGGGCGGGACTGGCAGATCGCCGTGGCGGCTGGTGTGTTTTCAGAGTTCAACATGCGGTCCTCGACCACCGATCTGCTCAACACCGACTACGTCGTCGGGCTACCGGTCACGTACCGTCGCGGCGCGTTCGCGACGCGCTTCCAGATGTTCCACCAAAGCTCGCACCTGGGCGACGAGTATCTGGTGCACAACCACGCAGAGCGGGTCGATTTGACGTTCCAGGCGGTCGAGCTTCTCGTGGCCGACGAATCGTCGCGCTGGCGAGTGTACGGCGGTGGGGCGTACGTCTTCGCGCACTCGCCGGCTGATTTGAAACCCGGCGTCCTGCACGGCGGTTTGGAATACCGCCAGCCGCGCTCGTTGCTGCGGCTCGGCCGGTTCGCCACAGGACGACTCGTCGCGGGTCTGGACGCGAAGGCGATACAGGATCAGAAGTGGCAGGTGGGGTGGAGCATGGTGACCGGTCTCGAGCTTGGCGACCCACTGGCCCCACTGGCGTCCGGGCGGCGGTGGAGCGTGCTGCTCAAGGCATACACGGGGCCGGCGCCATACGGCGAATTCTACCGCGACCACGTTTCGTCCCTCGGCGTGGGGGTCGGGTTCACGCTGTGAGCCGAGCCGGGCCCCAGCGGCGTCACCGACTGGTGGGGGGAAACAACGTGTCGAACAATGCAGTGATGCGGCGGCGTAGCGCCTCGGCTGCCTGAGTCGGGGCACGCCGCGGCGCGCCGATTGGTTCCACGCCACGCCGCAGGGTGCCGTGCGCCGCGTCGATGATCTGCACGTGGAAGCGGACCGAGTCCCCTTCACGGTAGTACGTTCCCGAGACTACGGTCCCCGCGCCGGTCTGCGCGGCCAGGGCTCGAACGTCCGCGGCGTCGAGGTGGCCGGCGCCAGCGCCTGGCACGACCTCCAGCCCGCCGCGGCTTGCCAGCGCCTGCGTGAGCCAGTCGGCGGCGATGTGGCCCAGTGGGGCGAGGGTCGGATCCCCGGAGAGGTCTTCGAACCCCGCGACCACGACGCGCCTCGGGTCGAGCGCCGGAGGGCGCCTGCCGAGCAACACCACCCAGGCTGTACCGAGGGCTGCGACCGTCGCGCCACCGAGCAGCACGGCCTTCCAGCGCAGCTGCGGCAGCCGCAGGCGCGGGACCAGCCGCCGGCCCACCGCTTCCCGGAGGCCGGCCGCGAACTCGTCCACAGACGCGAATCGCTCGTCGGGCTCCGCCGCGAGCGCGCGGGTGATGGTCTCCTTGACCAATCGCTCGGTCCGGTGGCTCACGCGTTGTGCACGCAGCGCCGTGTCGAGCGGCGCGGTGCCGAGCGGCGTCCCGGCGGCGAGCCCCAACAACGGTGGCTCGCCCACCAGCATCTCATAGAGCACGCCCCCCAGACTGTACACGTCGGTGCGCGCATCGATGGCGCGGCTCCCCATCAGCTGCTCGGGGCTCATATACGCCAGCGACCCTACGGGGTTGCCCCCGGTGAGCGAGTGGCCGCCAGCGGCGCTGATCGCGCGCGCGATACCGAAGTCGGCCACCCAGGCGTGATCTCCGGACAGGAGGATGTTTTCGGGCTTGATGTCGCGATGGATGATGCCCTGCGCGTGTGCGTACGACAGCGCGTCGCCGACCTCGAGGGCGATGCGCAGCGCCTCCTCGAGCGGCAGGCGCTGCTCCCGCTCCAGGCGGGCTCGCAACGACTCGCCCTCGATGTACGGCATCACGTAGTAGCACAGCCCGTCGGGCCCATCCGGCACGAAGAGGCATTCGTCCGCGGCGAGAATCGGCACGATGTGCGGGTGGCTGAGCCGTGACGTGAGCTCGACTTCCCGGATGAAGCGCTCGCGAAACTCGGAGCCGGCCACCTCGGGGTTCATCACCTTCACCGCCACCTTGCGCGGCGGATGGCGCTCGGCCGCGAGGAATACGCGCGCCATGCCACCGGCCCCGATCTCCCGTTCGACGGTGTAATGCGGGGCAAGGCCCTCACGCAGGGCTCCTAGGACGTCGACCATGGAGGGCAAAGTATCGCGGCGACCGTCATACCGCGACGGCGCGGCTCACGCGCCATCGGTCCATTTCTGGAGCGGGTACCCCGCCTGATGCCAGGCGCGAATGCCGCCCAGCAGCACCGCTATCGTGCGCTCGTCGTATCCCGCCGCGATCAGCAGTCGCGCCGCCCGGGCGCTTGTGCGCTCATCCACTCACGCACAGTACAGGATGATGCTGCGATCGGGCGGGAGCACGCCGACCGGCGCATGCCCCTGGGCGGCTTCGAGTGTGGCGAGCGGCAGGGAGAGCGCGCCCGCGGCGTGGGCATTATCGAACAGTTTCCGATCGCGGGTGTCGACCAACACGGCCCCACCGGCCGCCACCAGCTCGTGCGCCTGCGCGGCCGTGAGGCCCGACACCGCCGGCCCCTCGTCCGGCGTGGCGTTCGCTGAGTCGGGTACCGATGGTGGCGTCATGCGTCGTTCCTCCTCAGGATCCGAGAACCGTTCATGAGTAAACCAATGGTTTGGATGGCCGGGAAGTTCCCGGGACCCTTCACGGAATACAGTTCATTGATGAACTGTATTCCATCATCATTCCACTACATGTCCTTCCAAGCCGGGTGGTGCGGCCCCACCCAAACGGGGGAAGCCCAGCCACGCTGGAACCAATGCACGGGAACCCTGGAGCAGCATAGTTCATTCCTGCACTATCGGCTCAGTGATCGTCACCTTCACCCGTGGGTGTTCGCATGAAGCGTTTGATCAACGGGCAGTCCTATCAGGAGCGTGGTCGGGCAGGCAGGGCGGTCGTTCGGCGCCGAGCTGGCGCTCACCCAGGCGGAGCGGGACCAGCTCGTCGCTGCGGTACAGCTGTATCGCGCCGTGGGGGCTGGGTGGCCCATCGCCAAGCAGTGAGCCATAATGAGGCTGTGCGCAAGCGTCCCCGGAAAGGCGCGCGCCGCCCGGCGGCCGAGTCGCTCGTCTTCTCGTTCCTGAGCGCGGCGGACGCCGTCGAGGCCCGCCTCGAAGCGGCCTTGAGTCCGACCGGGTTGTCCCTGGCGAAGCTCGCGGTGCTCCATTTCCTGGCGGAAGCGAAGGAGCCGCTACCGCTGTCCGATCTGGCGGCGCGCCAGCATTGCGTGCGCTCCAACATCACCCAGCTGATGGATCGCCTCGAGAAGGACGGCCTGGTGCGCCGGCGTGCCGATCCGGACGACCGCCGCAGCGTCCTGGCTGAGCTGACTTCGGCGGGCGAGCAGGCGCATGCCAAGGGCGTACGCGCGCTCGCCGAGGCGCAACGCGCCATCGTGAGCGCGCTCAAGGCGGGCGAGGCGACGAGCCTGCAGAACGCCCTCAGCGTGCTGACCTCGTGATCGTTCTCCCAACATAGAAAGGGGATTCCCGTGGTCTACCTCGTCCCCCTAGGTCGATTCCTCTATTCCGCGATCTTCTTGATGACGGTGTTGGGGCATTTCTCGGCGGGATACGTCGGATACGCCGCGCAGGCGGGAGTGCCGGCCCCGGGGCTCCTGGTCCCGCTGTCGGGCGTGATCGCCACGGTCGGAGGCTTGAGCGTGACGCTCGGCTACAAGGCCAAAATCGGCGCGTGGCTGCTGGTGGTGTTCCTGGTGCCCGTCACGCTCATGATGCACAACTTCTGGGCGGTGACCGACCCAATGATGCGCGGCATGCAGATGGCGCTGTTCATGAAGAACCTGTCCATGCTGGGCGCCGCGCTCTTGATCACGCACTTTGGCGCCGGCCCCGTGAGCCTCGACGCCCAGCGGGCGGCCCCCGCGTCCCCCCGGGTCGGGTAGGGCAACGGGAAAATCTTGAAGCGGGCGCGCTACAGTGATCTCAAGCGCGCCGGTTCGCAACGCGTGGGGCGGAGGGCGCGGGGATGCTGGGCGACGATAGGTGGCCCGGCGGCGGTCCGTAGACGATCGGCGCGCCGCACGCGCACAGCCCGCTGCGGGGAACGGCCGCAGGCGCGGCGGGAGTCGGTAACCGGTACGAGATGGACCTCGGATCGCCGATGAACCCGCCGCAAGAGTGACAGTGAATCTCGATCATGTCCTCACCTCTTCCGTACTAAAGAAAGAGGGCGGACTATGCCGCCCCCCTCCTGCGAAACAGACCAGTCCGCTGGAGTGTACCAGTCCACTGGAGTGTACCAGTCCACTTTAGCTCCGAGCGGCGATCTTGTGGAACGTCGAGTTGGACACGTCGAAGCTGGCAACCCTTGGCAACCACCATGAACCTCCGCAACAGACTGGCACTGCTTGAGCTTGCCCAACGTACCCTACTTTACTAGACTTGTCAAGTCAGAGTTCCACTGTTGATAGCATATTTACCGGTAATTGTTAACGAGCGGTAGGGGAGGAGTCGCGTGGACGTGCCCTTTGTGATTCGTCACCGGTTGGAGGAATTGGGGCTGGAGCAGCGCGATCTGGCCCGCGCCGCTCGGGTGACCGAGTCTTACATCTCCCAGCTGCTGACGCGGCGCAAGGCGCCCCCCGCCCCAAACCGCACGGACATCTATGACCGGATGGACAAGTTCCTGCGGCTGCCCAGCGGCGAGCTGGCGAAGCTGGCGGAGCTGCAGCGCAAGGAGCAGCTGAAGCGGGAGCTGGGGGACGAGCCCACCGCGCTCCTCGGGGGAGTCCGCGAGCTCATCCTGCGCAAGTGTGACCCCGACAAAGAAGCCGAGATTCGCGCGATCTTCGAGCGGCAGCCGCTCGGCGAGCTGGAACGCCTGGTCACCTCCAAGGTGTTGGAGGTGGCGAAGCAGGTGGCCCGGCAGGAATTGGACAACGAATACTGGGTCCGCATGATCGCCCAGCTCGGCGGCCGCAGCTACGAAGAGATGCGCGTGATCGTGCTCGAGTTCCTCGATACGGACATCTTCCACGTGTCGGCCCAGAACTGCGTCTCGTTTCTGGATCCGCTGATCGAGTCCTGGGACGTGGATCTCGCGACGTTCGGTCTGGAAATCGTTTTGAACCGACGGGTCGCGGCCGGGCATGTGAAGCGCTTCGAGTTTGTCGAACGGGACTTCGACGAGCGCGTCATGGAGGAGCAGGGGCTGACGGAGTTCCTGCGGGACCCTGCGTTGAGCGGCACGGCAACCGCGGAGGAAGTCACGTTCCTGAAGCGCCTGCGGTTCACCGGCAAGCGGCCTACACCGCTCTTTTACTACCGGGAGCTACAGAGCCTGAGAGACCCCCTGCATTTTCCGCCGCCGCAGGGGCCGGACCGCCACTAGCGACGGCCGGCGCGGCGCGCTCGCTCTCCCGCACCTGCACGTACGCGCGGTACCCGCAACCGCACGATTCCGTCGTCCGACCGAGCCGATCGGTCCCGAACGCGAGGCGCTGAGCACATTGGGGACAGCGGGGCGGGCCGCCGTCTTTGACGAGGCCCGTCCGCGCCAGCGCCCGGTTCACTTGTACCGGTAGGTGATACGCCCGCGTGTGAGGTCGTAGGGGGACACCGCGAGGGTGACCCGATCGCCGGCGAGCACGCGGATCCGGAAGCGCCGCATCTTGCCCGCAATGGTCGCGAGCACGTAGTGGCCGTTCTCGAGCAGGACGCGGAACGTAGTGTTCGGGAGCACCTGCTCGACCGTGCCATTGATCTCGATCGCCTCTTCCTTCGCCATCGGTCCGCCCGCGTGAGGGGGGGGAAACGAAAAGGCGGGACCGGCGCATTGGCCAAGTCCCGCCTTGACGTAAAACGCTCGACGAAGGCTAGCGGGCCGGCCGGGCGAAGTCAAATGGGAAGTTCCAGGATCGCCCACGCAACACCTCGCCACCCAGGTCGGCCCCTACGGTATCCGAGTGAATTGCATCGCTCCCGAGATCATCCTCACCGAACTCAACCAGCAGCGCATACCCGATGCGCAAAAACAAGCCCTCGTCGACCTGCACCCCGTCAGGCGCCTGGGCACGCCGGAGGACGTGGCACGAGCGGCTCGGTTTCTCGCGTCCGACGATGCCGCGTGGATTGCCGGCATTGTCCTGGACGTCGCAGGCGGGGCGGTCATGGTATGATTCGGCGCTCGGAGCGTGAGTCCTTCATTCTCGTGGAGAAGGGAGTCCGATGGCCCAGAGCGATCATGACCGGCAAGTCGACTATATCGAGTTCGGGGCGACCGATATCGGCCGGACCAAGCAATTCTATCAACAGGTCTTCGGATGGCGATTCGAGGATTACGGACCGGACTACACGAGCTTCCAGGATGGCCGCCTGAGCGGCGGCTTCACGAAGGACGCGCCCGTCCAGCCCGCCAATCCGCTCGTGGTGATATACGCCGCCCGTCTGGAAGACGTGGAATCAAAAGTCAAGCAGGCGGGCGGGAAGATCGTCCGCGGGATCGGCCTCGAAGTCTGTCGGCAGCTCGCGCGCGGGGGCGGCCCCTCGCGTGGTGAGGGGGGGCGGCGCGCGACACCACGCCGTCGCGTCCCTCGTACGGATCCTATCCCTTCAATTCGACAGAGCGCACCATGGCCAAACCGTTCCTGCAGCTCGCCGCCCTCGGCTTCGCGGGCTTCGCCCTCTGGAAGATTGCGTCGATCGTCTTGCTCCCGTTGCTCGGGTTGGCGTTCAAAGTCGCGACGATCGTTGCGCTCGTGATGCTCGCGATCTGGTTCTTCAAGAAAAAGGACAAGGGGAAAGACGACGCGGCGGCCTAGGTCCGTTTCGTATCGTCTCCCGCCGTGACCAGGTCGCCGAAACTCACGGCGTGGATCTGCCCCGGTTGGCCGGTGAGCAGGCGCCGGTGGTAGTCCACCTGGCCGAGGTGGTAGGTAAAATGGGCGATGAGATGGATGAGGTAGTCCCTCGTTGTGACCGCGAGTCCCCTCGGCGGGTCGGGGTAGGGCTTGGTCAGGTCGGCGTCGCTCACGCGTGCCATGCCGCGTTCCACGGCGACGAGCGCGGCGTCGATGTCCCCTAACAGGTCCGTTCGCGGCACGTCGCGCAGCGCGAACTCGGCGTCCCGATCGCGCACGTAGCCGGTTCTGCCCAATACCGTGCCGATGTAGTACCGGATGTTTCCCGCGAGATGGAGCGCCAGCGTGCCGGCCGAGTTGCTGATCCCCGGCGGCACGCGCCAGAGATCGCGCTCGTCGGCGAACGACTCCACCTCCCGTCGTAGCGCCCGAAGGTCGCGTACCAGGATCCCGGCGATCCAGGTGCTGAGCTGCATTTCCTCTCTCATTTCACGCCTCCCGTTTCGCGAACCCGCTGCCTGCGCTTCATCCACTCGCGCCGGAGTATCGCCTGAGCGCCGCACGCCACAACGCCCTCGCCAGCACGAACACCAGCGCGGCTACCAGCGCGGCGGCAAGCGCGATCTCCGGCCGCAGGCGGCCCGTGAGCGCCGACGCCGGGATGGTCGTGGTCCAGGCGATCGGGATCAGATACACGAACAGGAACCGCAGCGCTCCCGGGTACGCCGACACGGGATAGCGCGCGCCCTCGTATACCGCGTCGAACAGGACGGCGATGTTCTCGACGGACACGAACCAGAACGCCAGGCTCATCAGCACCACCCAGATGGCATAGACGACGACGGCTGCAGCCGCAAGGCTCAAGCCAAAAGCCGTAAGTTGTGCGAGGGATGGCGTGTGGCCCAGCCGGAAGAGCGCATATCCCGCGAGCGCGAGCCCGAGCACGACGTCGGTGAAGCGCCAGATGTCGAGCCGGCGGAACGAGACGAAGCCTTGGGCGTCCACCGGCTTCACGAGCACCAGGTCCAGCTCTCCGCTGCGCACCTCACCGGCCAGCTGGCCGATCCCGGGACGCAGCACCGCCTCGATGACGCCGGTGAGCGCGTTGAACACGCCGAGCAGCACGACGATCTCCCAATAGTCCCAGCCGCCGAGCGTGGTGGTGTGGTGAAAGAAGAGCGCGAGCGTCAGCAGCGCGGTCGCCATGGAGAACACGGTGCCGAGCACGCTCGCTACGAAATTGGCGCGGTACTGGAGCTCCTCGGCGACGTTCAGGCGCCAGAAGGCGGCGAGAATGCGGAATGCGGAGTTCGGAATGCGGAATGTCATGGACGGGTTCCTGCCTCGGACCTGGCCTCCTCACTCGACCTTCCACTGCAATTCCGCATTCCGCACTCCGCATTCCGCACTTGTCACCCTCCCACCGCGCCATAGCGTCGCAAGCCGCGGATCCAAGCCAGGCGATAGGCACCGACCCACACCGCGAGCCACACGATCTGCCCGCCGAGCCCGCGCAGCACCGCGTCCGTGCCGTGCACGGCGCCGGTGAGGAGATCTACCGGGAAGGCGAGCATGGAGCGGAACCACAGCACTCCGGCGACGCCGGCCACGGCAGGCGGCAGCAAGGCGAGCGGCGCGATCCGACCGGCCAGGAACAAGGACACGCCCGCGTGGAGCTCCATGATCGCCGTGGCGCGCGTCGTCCAGAACGCCAGCAATCCCGTGGTGAAGCTGATGAAGAACCGCATCGCGGCCGCGAGCAGCACTGCCACGGCCGTGATCGCCCAGCGGCCGGGGTCGAGCGGCAGGCGCACCGCGGGCCACGCCGCCGCGACGAGCAGCCAGACCACGAGGATGACGCTCGCCGTGCGTGCCTTGTATGCGATGTTCTCCGCCACGGCCTCGTGGGCGGGGTGCAGCGGCCGAGCGAGCCGGTAGTTCAAGTCTCCTTCGCGGATCCAGCGGTCCAGATACCAGGAATCCCAGGCGATGGTCAGCTGGTTGATGAGCATGACCGCGAAGAAGTAACGGGCGAAGTCGGCGCGTGCGTACCCGGCGACCGATCCGTCTCCGGCAATCGCCCACCAGATGCCGAGCGCGATCGCCGGTTCGGTCACACCCCACAGCAACCAGAGCACGATCGACGCCCGGTACTGGAGGTCGACGAGCCAGGCGTTGCGGATCAACGCCGCGTAGCGCTTGATCACTCGTCCTCCTCCACGCCGCGGGCGAACGCGAGCCGGATCACCTCTTCGATCGGCGGATCCTCGATCGACAGGTCGGCCACGGGGAGGGCGGCCAGGAGTCGGGCGCTCGTCGCGGGCGCGTCTTCGCGCCGCACCTCGAGCACGGCGTTCGGGAAGTGGAAGCTCTTGACTTCGCCGAACGCGGCCAGGGCCTCTGGGGTGACGCGATTGCCGTCGCCGCCACCGAGCACCAGCTCGATCCGTTTGGTGCGCGCGATCCGCGCCACGAGCACCTCGAGCGCCCCGTCGTACAACAGGCGGCCGCGGTTGATCATCAGGACCCGCGACGCGAGCGCGGTGACGTCCTGCATGTAGTGCGACGTGAGCAGCACCGTCGCGCCGTGCCGCTCGCGGTACTCGATAAGGAAGCGGCGGATCGCCTCCTGGGCGGTGACGTCGAGCCCCAGCGTCGGCTCGTCGAGAAACAGGAGCGGCGGGCGATGCAGCAGCGACGCCACGAGCTCGCACTTCATCCGCTCGCCGAGCGAGAGCTGGCGCACCGGCTTCTGGAGCACGTCGCCCAGCTCGAGCAGGGCCACGAGCTCGGCCAGACGCTCTCGGTAATCGCCCTCGGGAACGTCGTAGATCGCGCGGTTCAGGAGGAACGTCTCCTCGGGGGGGAGGTCCCACACGAGCTGCTGCCGGTTGCCGAGCACGAGCGCGATGCGCCGCTTGAAGGGGGGCCCGCCGGTCCAGGGCATGAACCCCGCCACCTCCACTCCCCCGCTGGTCGGGTACAGGAGGCCCGCGAGCATCTTGAGCGTGGTGGTCTTGCCGGCGCCGTTCGGGCCCAGAAACGCGACGATCTCGCCCGGGTCGATACGGAACGTGACGTCGCGCACGGCGTGCACGTCGCGATAGCGCGGCCGGAACAGCGCCCGCAGGGCGCCGCGCAGTCCAGGATCGCGCACCTTCACCTGGAACGTCTTGCTCAGCTGCCGGGCCGTGACGATGGAGGGCATGGGTGTGGAGGAAATCTACCCGGGGACTCGGAGCGCGGAGTCCGAGCTGGGATGTGGCAGCCGCTGCTGGATAGAGTTGCCCGCCGGGGCTACATTCACGGCGTCGTGATGACCACCCGTCTGTTTGCCGACCGCCGCCACGGCGTCGATCGGCGTGTCGTGCCGCGGCGCCTGGCCGTAGGGGGCGTGCCGCGCGAGCGCCGCCGCGTGGTGGATCGCCGGTACGGCGCGGAGCGGCGGAGTACCCTGGAGCGCCGCGGCCGCCCCCAGCGGAACCCTTCCGTCGAATCACCCGGCGAGCATCTGCGCAACGCGCTTCAGATGCTCGGCGCTCTGCATTTCATCGACGAGCCGATGCTCGACGGTGCCGTGGCGCGCTTGCAGCGGGCGCTCGAGCTGCTCGAAAAGCACCACTAACGGTGTACGCGATCCGCCGAGCCACCGCCGCCGATGCGGGCGCTCTCGCGCGCCATCGGGCAGAAATGTTCCGCGACATGGGCGAGCTGCCCGACGACCTGCACGGCACCCTGATCGGGGCCGCGCGCGCGTACTTCGCACAGGCCATTGCGGACGGCCGCTACGTGGGTTGGGTCGCGGAGCTGGACGATCCGCCGAGAGAAATCGTCGCAGGCGCGGGCCTCCAGCTGCGGGAGCTCTTGCCCCGACCCGACCTCGCCCGCGAGCGGCTGGTGCGCGGGCCGCAAGGGTTGGTCCTCAACGTCTTCACCGAGCGGGCATGGCGGCGTCGAGGAATCGCCGACGCGCTGATGCGGGAGCTCCTGGTGTGGTGCCGCGGGAACGGGATCGAGAGCGTCGTATTGCACGCGTCGGGCGAGGGGCGACCCCTTTACGAGAAGCTCGGTTTCACCCCGACGAACGAGATGCGGTACGACGGAGGCCTATGAGGACGTGGGCCTCCGCGTGTAGGATCCGTCCGACTCGAGACGCCACGCGCCCGGCTCGGCGAGCTCGCGCTCGAGGATGCGGTCGAGCCTGGCCCGCGCCGCCGGGTCGTCCACCGGCGTGATGACCTCCACCCGCCGCCGCAGGTTACGGGGCCGCCAATCGGCCGAGCCGAGGTAGTACTCCGGCGCTCCGGCATTGGCGAAGTGATAAATGCGCGCGTGCTCGAGGAAGCGGCCCAGCACGCTCACCACGCGGATCCGCGCCGAGAGCCCGGGAATTCCCGGGCGCAGCATGCAGATGCCCCGGACCACGAGATCGACGTCCACGCCGGCCTGCGCGGCGCGATAGAGCGCGCCGATCACCGTGCAGTCGGCGAGACCGTTGAGCTTCGCGCGGATGCGCCCACCGCGGCCGGCCCGCGCGTGCTCCGTCTCGCGGGCGATGAGGGCGAGGAACCGGTCCAGCATGTCGGTCGGCGCGACGAGCAGCCGGCGAAACGCCGCTTGCGGCGGGCGCGACGAGCCGGTCAGCTCGTTGAACAGCGCGTGCAGCTCTTCGGTGATCCCTTCGTCCGCCGTCAACAGGCCGACATCGGTGTACAGCCTCGCGGTGTCGGGGTTGTAGTTGCCGCTCCCCACGTGCGCGTAGCGTCGCGTGCGCCCCGCCGTCCTGCGCACGACGAGCGCGACCTTCGCGTGGATCTTCAGGGTGGCGAGGCCGGTGATGACGTGGATCCCCGCCGCCTCCAGGCTCTGCGCCCAGGCGATGTTCAGCTCCTCGTCGAACCGGGCCTTGAGCTCAACGAATACCGAGACATCCTTGCCGCGGGCGGCGGCGCGGCGCAGCGCCTCGGCGATGCGCGACGGCCCACCGGGTCGGTACAGGGTGAGCTTGATCGCGGCGACGTCGGGATCGTCGGCCGCCTCGGCGACGAAGCGCTCGACGCTGGCGTTGAAGGAATCGTGGGGATGGTGCACGAGCACGGCGCCGCGGTCGAGCACGTCGAACACACAACGCTCGCCGGCGAAGGGATCGCGCGGTGTGAAGGGAGGATAGTCGAGGTCGGGGCGGGCCGCGTCGCCCGCCAGCTCGCCGAGGCCGCCCAGGTCGAGCGGGCCGTCCGCCTCGTACACGTCCGAGGGTCCTAGCGCGCTCTGCAGCGCGCTCTCTTCGAACCGCAGCTCGCGTTGCAGCAGCTCGCGCAACAGCGGCGGCATCGTGCGCTCCACCTCGATCCGCACCACGGGCCCCCAGGGCCGCCGCCGCAGCTCGTCGGCGATGGCTTGCACGAAGCTCGCCGTGCCGAGCTCGTCGAGCTGGATGTCCCCGCTACGGGTGACCCGGAAGGCATGCGCCTCGACCACTTCCCGGCCGGGGAAGAGCGCGCTGAGATGGGCGCGCACCATCGACTCGAGCGGTACCGCTCCGCCGGCGACCGCGGCGACGAGCCGGGGCAGGGAAGGCGGGCACTCGACTGAGGCGAAATGGACCGGGCCATCCGGCCCATCGCGCAGCATGACGGCGAGGCTCAGTCGCCGGTCGCCCAGGTGCGGGAACGAGTGGCCGGGCGCGCGCGTGAGCGCTTTGGGGGTGAGGACCGGAGCGACGTCCGCGGCGAACCACCGCTCGAGCGGCTCGCGCTCGCCTGGCGTGAGCTCGCCCCAGTCGCGGATCCGGGTCCCCTTCGCAGCCAACGCCTGCGTCACCGCTCGGAAGCACCGGTATTGCCGCGCCACGAGCGGCCGCAGCCGGATCGCGATCGCGTCGAGCTGCTCCGCCGGCGTCAGGCCGTCCGGTGAGCGTTCGTGCATCCCCGTCGCCACCTGGTGCTTAAGGGAGCCGACCTCGACCATGAAGAACTGGTCGAGGTTGGTGCTGAGGATCGCAAGGAAACGGAGCCGGGCGAGGAGCGGCGTCGCCGGATCCTCCGCGAGCGCGAGCACGCGTGCGTTGAACTCGAGCGTGGACAGGAGACCGTTGATGAACTGGTCCGCCGCGGGACGGGCGACGTCGAGGGTTTTGGCGGGAAGCGTGGGCACCCGCAGGCGCCCGGGGGCACGGCCGTGAGGTCGCGCCGCAGGCGCCGCACCAGCCAGACTTCGATGGCCACGCCGCGGTCGGCCGCCGGCACGACGCCGAGCAACCGCACCTCCCCTTCCACGCTCCCGAACGCGCGCCGCATGGCCCGGCGGCACGCGTCCTCGCCGCCTCCGTCTTCGAGGGGCAGGCGCAGCGCGGCACCGCTGCGGCACAGCGCCAGGCGCCCGTGCGCGACGGCGAGCACGGCGGTCTGCCTGGCGAGGGAGGGGGACGCCGTACGGAGCGCGGTGGTGCGCGCCACCCGGTCGGCCGACGCCCGGGTCACACCGTACCGTCGCTCGATCGCCCGTGCGAATCGTGCCGTCGGGATCACGCTCCACGGCCGGCGCGATACTGCGAGCTCGTGGAACTCGCACGGGCCTTCCCCCCCGCCGACCCGCGCGGTGATGGTATCGTAGGCGAGCACGAACTGCGGCACCGGAACGACGGGGAGATGGATCGCGCGAAGCCGGCGCGCCGGTTCCGCATCGCCGCCGAAGATGTGACGCGGCTCGAGCTCCCCCACCCGGGACTCACACTGCGCAACGCCCGCGACGTCGAGCGCGAGCGCACGACGATCGTCCACCCCGAAGCGCAGCCGGCAGGTCGCGCCCCGTCGATGCAGGTCGCCGTCGGGCGTGTCGAAATACAGATCACGGTGGAACGTCCGCTGGGTCGGCCCGGCGCGGAGCCCGAGCGGCGGGGGCGCCGCGAGCAGCTCATTCAGGCGTTCGGCGCTCGGCAAGCTCCAGCGCAGCTCGGTCATGGGCCTCGGGCCGTCACCTTTCCTTGCAGGTCCGGGCGAATTCGCGACGTGTGTCGCCTGGATTGCCGATGGTCTTGTAGAACTCGTCGTAGTAGTCGAGCGCCTGCTTCAAGCGCTTGGGCTCCAGTCCTTCTGACTGGAGGCCACGGTACAGCGCGTAGATCGCATCCTTCTGCGCGGTGAACCGCGCGAACAGGAGGGCCAGCTCCTCGGGCACGCGGCAGGTACCGCGAAAGAGGCGCTGGCGCACGTTTTGGATGGGGAGGCGAACGTCGGGTTGGGCGTAGGGAGTCCAGATGACCCCGGACCAGTCGAAGTCGTAGGGGACCGGGTACACGATACCGGACGAGTCGCGGATGAGCACAATGTTGTGCAGCGCCGTGACGGCGAAGTCCGTGTTGCCGATCATGTACTGGAACACCATCGCCAGGCCCGTCTGCTCGAAGTTCAGCTCGTCTTGGGTCACGCCCTTCTGCTCGAACACCTGCGCGTGGTTGCGCCGCGCCATCCGGTCGTCGTCCTCGACGAAGAACGCGTGGCGGGTCTCAGGCGGCTGCTTGCCCTTGGCTTCGACGTACGTCACGCGCGCGAGACGCGCGCGGAAGCTCCGGTCCGTCAGCAAGTTGTAGGCACGGTAGATGAGGTACTCTTCCAGCAGATAGTTCGCGAACGACTGGCCACTGCGACATTGCACGGTGAGCTTGAGGCTCGACCCCTCGTGCGCGAAGATGGTCTGCGCCTTCTGGGCCTTGTCGAACGTGATCTTGAGGGGGGGATACTGGCACCTGCCCAGCCGGAAGTGCCCGCGGGTAGAGAGTTGCACGTCGAGCTTCACGGAGTCGCCCGCCGGGCTGACGTAGGACAGCACGCCCGGCTGGGCCTTCTTCTCCGTCCCTCGCTGCTTGGCGATTGTTCCAAAGTCGGCGGTGAGCCTGAGGTCCAGCGGCTCCGCGGCGTCGAACAGCCGGGAGCGGGCAGGCGGCGCCGCTGAGTCGGGCGGCGCCTGCCGGACGACCGACGCCGCCACGAGGGCGGTCGCCACACGGGGTGCAAGGCACATCGCCACCAAGGCGGTCAGTGCCACCCCGCCCCCCCACGTGCGCCTCACCCGGTCAACGCTCACGCAGCAAGTCTACGGGGCTGCATATTCCCTTCAAGGGGAGGGGAGGTGTGCATGATTCGAACGGCGGTCTTGACCCTGCTCGCGGCTCTGCCGGTCGGCGGCGCCGGGCAGCGCGGCGGCTGGCCCATGCCGGCCAAGGACTATGCGGCCACTCGTTATAGCGACCTGAGCGAGATCACGGGCGCTAACGCGGGCCGGCTGCGGCCGGTGTGGACCTTCTCGACCGGCGTGCTGGGCGGGCACGAGGGACAACCGCTGGTGGTCGACAACACGATGTACGTCGTCACCCCCTACCCGAACGTCCTCTACGCCTTCGACCTTACCCGGGAGGGCTACCCTCTGAAGTGGAAGTACCGTCCGTCCGTGGACCCCAACGCCCTCGGAATCGCTTGTTGCGACGCGATCAACCGCGGCGCCTTCTACGCGGACGGCAAGATCGTGTACAACCTGCTGGATGGCCACACCGTCGCGGTCGCGGCAGCGACGGGCAAGGAGCTGTGGAAGACCAGGATCGCGGATCTTTCCCAGGGCGAGACCACGCCCGTCGCGCCCTTCGTCGTGAAGCACCGCGTTATCGTGGGCGCGGCCGGCGGCGAGTTCGGCATCCACGGCTGGCTGAAGGGGCTCGATCTCGAGACGGGCCGGATCGTCTGGACCGCCTACAACGTCGGCCCGGACAGCGAGGTGCTGGCGAAGCCGGGGAGCTTCACGCCGTTTTACGATCGGGGCGCCGAGCTGGCGCTCACGAGCTGGCCCGCCGACGTGTGGAAGAACGGTGGCGCGCCGGTGTGGGGATGGATGTCCTACGATCCGGACCTCGATCTGCTCTACTACGGTACCGGCAATCCGGCGCCGTATAACCCCGAGCAGCGCGCCGGCGACAACAAATGGACCGCCAGCGTCCTGGCGCGCCGGCCCGAGGACGGCACGCTGGTGTGGGCGTACCAGTTCACGCCGCACGACAGCTGGGATTACGATGCCGCCTCGGAGATGATCCTCGCCGACCTGGCCGTGAATGGCCGGTCGCGGAAGGTCCTGGTCCATTTCGACAAGAACGGCTTCGCCTATACGATGGACCGCGCCACGGGCGAGGTGCTGGTGGCCCGGCCGTTCGTGGACGTCAATTGGGCGAAGCGGGTGGACGTCGCCACGGGCCGTCCAGTGGTCGATTCCACGAAGCTGACGGGCGCGTCCCGCGGGAACGTCAAGGACGTGTGCCCGACGCTGGAAGGCGGCAAGAGCCCGGCGTCGCCCGCGGCGTACTCACCCCGTACGGGACTCTTCTACCTCGCCACCATCAACATGTGCATGGATTACCAGGCGACCCAGGCGACCCGCATCGCGGGAACGCCGTTCATCGGCGCGAACACTCCCTACCACGCGGGTCGAGGCGGGCATCTCGGCGCATTCATCGCCTGGGATGCGGCCGCCGGGAGGAAGGTGTGGCAGACGACGGAGCCCTACCCCGTGTGGAGCGGTGCCCTCGTCACTGCGGGCGACGTGGCGTTCTACGGCACGCTCGACGGTTGGTTCAAGGCGGCCGACGCCAGGACCGGCCAGGCCCTGTGGCGGTTCAAGGTGGGATCGGGCGTGGTGGGGAACCCGATTACATACACGGGCTCCGACGGCAAGCAGTACGTCGCCGTGTACGCGGGCATCGGCGGCGACTGGTTTCTCTTGGCGGGGGACGTCCGGTCGGACGACCCGGCGGACGTGCGGCCGCCGGCGGACTTCATGCCGGACATCGCCCGGCATACGAGCCAGGGAGGGATCGTGTGGATCTTCGCCCTGTAGCGGCGGCGCCCCTGGTGGCGCTGATCGTCGGTGCCGGGTGCGGCGGGCGTGAGGCCGCCCCGCCCGCCCCGCCCGCCACGCGACACGAGGCGCGCGTCTTCGCGGGCGGCGTCACACCGCCGGCGGGCGCCCCTCAAGCCTCCGAGAATCCCTTCCGCGGAGATCGACAGTCGGTGGCGGAGGGTGAGCGGACGTTCAGCGCGATGAACTGCGACGGCTGCCATGGTGGCGGGGCGGTGGGCTGGGTGGGCCCGAGCCTGCGCGACGGCCGCTGGCGCTACGGCGGCTCCGATGGTGAGATCTTCCGGTCGATCTATTACGGTCAGCCGCACGGCATGCCGGCGTACGGCGGTCTGCTGCCGCCCGGCGCCATCTGGAAGGTCGTGACCTACCTGCAGGGGCTCGAGCCGCCCGCCAACGTGCCGACCCAGTCGTGGAAGTAGCCATGCGATGGCTGAGTGGTTTCGCCGGCGCGATGTTGCTCGCGGTGGTGCTGTGGGATGCGTTCGAGACGATCATCCTGCCGCGCCGGGTGAGCGGGCGGATCCGACTCACCAAGCTGTTCTACCGATCCAGCTGGATTCCCTGGCGCGGGGCCGCGCGGCTCCTGTCGGGGCGGCGGCGCGACGCGTTCCTTTCCTTTTACGGACCGCTCTCACTGCTCTTCCTGCTCGCCCTGTGGGCGGTGGGCAGCGTGTTCTCTTTCGGATTGCTGCAATGGGCCGCCGGCTCCGCGATGACTGTGGTGGGTGGCGGCGCGACCGGGTTCTGGTCCGACGTGTACATGAGCGGCACGACATTCTTCACGCTCGGCTTGGGTGACGTCGTGCCGCGCACCACGATCGCGAAGGCCCTCACCGCAGTGGAGGCGGGAACCGGGTTCGCCTTTCTCGCGGCGGTCATCGGGTATTTTCCGGTGATCTATCAGGCGTTTTCACGCCGCGAGGTCGCGATCTCGCTGCTGGATGCCCGCGCGGGGTCACCGCCCAGCGCCGCGGAGCTGTTGTGGCGGCACCGCGGCGATCCCGGCACGGCGGCGCTCACCGACCTGTTGCGCGACTGGGAGCGCTGGGCCGCGGACGTCCTCGAGAGTCACCTGTCTTACCCCCCGCTCGCCTACTTCAGGTCGCAACACTACAACGAGTCGTGGCTCGCGGCGCTCACTACGATCCTCGATGCGAGCGCGGTCATCATCGTGGGGCTCGAGGGGTGGTGCGCGCGCCAAGCGGAGCTGACGTTCGCCATGGCACGTCACGCGGTTGTGGACTTGGCGCAGGTGTTCAGCACGCCGCCGCGACGCACGGAGGAGCGTCTCTCGTCAGCTCAGCTGGCCAGGCTGCGGGACCGGTTGGCGAGCGGCGGACTCGCGCTGCGAGCCCGGCCCGACTTCGAGCCGCGGCTCACCGAGCTGCGCCGCATGTACGAGCCGTACGTCGAAGCGCTGGCGCACCATCTCGCGGTCCCGCTGCCGCCCTGGGTGCGCGAGGCGGAGCGCCCTGACAACTGGCAGACGAGTGCCTGGGACCGGGTGGTGCGGTTGCCGGCCCGGGGGCGGGGGGCGGGGGAAGAGGAAGAGCACTTCTGATTTACTGTAACCCCGGGCTTGCGCCCGGGGTCAGTTAGACCATCTACGGGGGCGTGCTGCCGAGGCGCACCCCGACCTCGTCGAGGTGGTTCAAGAGATCCGCCGGATCCTGATACACCCGGTACGCGCCGGCGCGCTCGAGCTCTTCCTCTCCGTAGCCACCGGACAGGAGTCCCACGCCGAGCGCACGGGCACGGCGGGCAGCGAGCAGGTCCCACACGCTGTCACCAACCACCACCGACTCATCGATCGGGACCCCCAGCCGCTCGGCGCCCGCGAGGAACAGATCTGGATCGGGCTTCGCGTGCTCCACTTGATCGCGAGTGACGATGGGCACGCCGGCGGGGACGCCGAGCATGTCGAGGTTGGGCTTGGCGCTCTCCATCCGGCCACTGGTGCCGATCGCCCAGGGGACGCCCGCCTTCGTCAGGTAGGCGAGGAGCTCGCGCGCTCCGGGAAGGGGACGCACCTGCGACACCTGGCGCGCGTAGGCCTCGGCATGCGCGCGCCGGATCTGCGCCGCCTGCTCGGGCTTCAGTTCGCGGCCGGTCTCGCGGAACAGCGCGTTGACGAACAGCCCGCCGCTCATGCCGATACGGCGGTGGATGCGCCACACCGAGAGCTCGATACCGACGCTCTCGAGGGCTTCGCGCCAGGCGAGGACGTGCTGGTAGACGCTGTCCACGAGCGTGCCGTCGAGATCGAA
>WNGA01003584.1_pt1 | contig 23253 bp, 7 predicted proteins | sample 5400061 | NCBI WGS metagenome assembly WNGA01 (sample SAMN13153366, study PRJNA577476) | soil metagenome | isolation source: 100 cm soil or saprolite under grassland replicate 2 | place: USA:California | collected 2016-06-15
GGCCGCCGCCTGCACGAGCACCCTCCGCGATCCGCTAGACTTGCCGCGCACCACCGGGGTGTGGCGCAGCTTGGTAGCGCGCTTCGTTCGGGACGAAGAGGCCGTGGGTTCAAATCCCGCCACCCCGACAGCAAACCCGCAGGTCAGAGCCCTTCCGCCGGTCCAGCGGGAGGGGCTCAAGATCTTTTGACCGTCGTTTGACCGTGGATGAAGCAGTCTCGACCGGGCCGGCCCTGCTCGACAGAAAGATCTTCTTCACCGAACCTGTCAGTTCTCAGTCGATGTGATGCGGTCTCAGTTGATCTGAAGCAAGTGGAGGAGGGTCGTCTCTCACGCCAACCGGCGCCCGCCGCGCTCGCGCGCCGACGGACCCGCCTGCCTGCCGCCCACCGCGGCCGACCACGCCGTCCACCTGGGGCAAAGCGGCCGGCCAGTTCGCGCCGGACGCTGGCCCACCGGCCGGCCCGCGCAGCCCGTTACGACCAGGCGGTGACCCCTCGGCTAGACAAACAACCCCTCCCACCGCCATCCACCGCACCTCCATAGACGCCTACACGTACACCTACGCCGCGCCCGCAGCGCCCCTCGCCGAGCAACTGTCAAGTCGAGATCGTCGGTGCAATGACGACGCACTAAACGGCTACGGCCAGGACCTCGACGTGGCTAGGGCTCTCGCCCGATGGATGATCGGAGGCCACTGCGGCGGTCAAGGTGTCTCCGTCCCGCCGAAGCCACAGCCGGCCGTATGTCGCCCTGCCGTCCTGCCGTGCGAGTACCACACGTCCTTCGTACAGGTCGAGTTGCCCGGCGGGCACCCGCTCGAACACCTCGTCCGGAGCCTCATCAACAACGAAGCGGCGGTCGATGGTGAGGAGTGCTGTCAGGTCGTTGAGGGAGAGCCGGGTCAGCCCGGTGGAGACGCGTGGCCGATGTCCGAGGAGCCGGGCGAGCACGTCGGCGGCCGCGCCGCGGCGCAGTTGCTCGTGGAGGCGTTCGTTGCGGAAGACCCGAAGGCACCGGTAGCAACTGGTCTCGGGTCCGCATTCGCAGTCCGCGACGCGGCGGAACGCTGCCTCAAGCACGGAGGCCAGATGCTCGGCGATGCGTTGGACATGACCTGCTCCTCCGGGCACGGTGTCGTAGAGCATCAGTGAGGTGTTTCCTGCTGGGGTGCGGTAGAGCGTGCCGTCGATGTCGTCCCGGGCGATCTCCAGCATGTTGGCCGCGCCCTCGATGATGGCGTAGAGGATGGACCACCATATGGCGGCGTCGAGGCCGCTGACGCACTGTCCGGTGAGAGCGAGTTCGAGCATGTCGGTCTGGAAGGTATGGGCAAGGGATAGGTTTTCGAAGCGGCCGCGGCATTCACGTCCCGAGAGTGGGTTGGTGTGCTGGCGAGGGAAGCCGCTGATCTGGGGCTGCCCGAATCCGCAGCCCACGCATATCAGGTAGCCCGATCCGCCCGGGCCGTCGTTGAGGGCGATGAGTTCGCCGCGGGAGCCCGCCCTCGCCTCAACCGACCCGGCGGGCAGGGCGTGGGTGCGCTCGAATAGCTCGGCACCGGGTGAGACGACATGCGTTCCGCCATGCCAGGAGCGGCGCGGCGGTCGCCCACCGGGCCGGCGCGACTCGCCCCCGGCAATGAAGCCGTAGACAGGGATGGCGTATCGTCGGGCGGCGCCCTGGAGCAGATGCCCGCAGCCAGGGCATCCGTCCTCGAGTCTGTCGATGCTGTCGCGGAAGTGGCCGCACAGATGGCACACCGCGTAGTACCGGTGTTCGAGTTCGCGGTCTGGCAACCGGTAGATCCCAGCCGAGCGCCAGACGCGCCCGGCGGCAACCACCTCGGCCCCGGGAGCGTACTCGTAGATAGCGCTGGTCAGGTCGCGCGACAGGTCGATTTCCCGCGCCGCTGCGGTGTCGGCGAACGACACCCTCAGTTCGACGGTGTCGACCGGGAACCCGTACTTGGGTAGCACGTTGCGGTTGGCGAGCAAGCCGATCAACTCGCGGTGTGTGACGGTCCTCAGCACCCGGCCGTAGCGAGCCGCCTGGGCATCCTGACGCGCCTGAAACGCGTCCTGCCGCTTCTGCTCGTAGATCCCGACGTCTTGTTGAAGTTCGGCGCGAACGGACTCCAGCAGGGCAGTGAGCTGATTGACCCAGGCGCCGCTGTCGACGCCGAGCTCGGCCTGCACCTCGGATGGCAGCACCCGCCGGACTGACGCGCGCACGTCCTCAGGCACCGGAGTGAGGAACTCTTGGACGAGGTTGGCCGGGACGATGCCGCCATCGCCAGGGAGGAAGAATTCGCCAGCCTTCCGCCAGATCGTGCCGCTCATGCGGAAATGGTGGCGGAAGAACGCAGCGAGGGCGATCGAATGGGCGTGGCGCCGATCCAGCCGCTCGTTGCCGAGCGGTATGTATGGGGCACGGACGTCGCCGGCGATCATCCGTTCCGGCTTTGTGAACTGGGTGAGGTCGTGGGAACGGCGCTGGGCGTAGGTGAGAACCAGCGCTGCGGAGTCCGTCCGGCGGCCAGCCCGCCCGGCACGTTGGACGTAGTTGGCGGTGGTGGGTGGCATATTGCGCAGAACGACGGCCTGCAGCTCGCCGACGTCGACGCCCAACTCGAACGTGGTCGAGCAGGACAATGCGTTGACCTCTCCGCGTACGAACTGCTGCTGGATCTCCGCGGCCCGTTCGCTGGTCCATTGCGCGGTGTGCTCGAGGACGCTGAGCGGCACCGGCTTCATGCCTTGGTAGATGGCTCGGTAGTGGTCGTCGTCGATCTCGGCGGGCGGCAGCGACCAGACCCGGAGTTCACCGCCGCAGTTCATCGTGGGGCATACCCCACGCACGTTGACCGCTGCCAACCTCCGGCATAGCGAGCATTGCCACAGCCGCCTGGTGGCGGTCGTTGGCTCGCAAATCAGCAGGGCGTGATCGATCTGGTGGAGGACGCCGAGGCGCGGCTCGGTGGTAGCGGTCAGCCAGCCGATGACGCTGTCGATGAGCATCCGCCACATGCCTTCCAGCAGCGGGGCGGGATCCGTGGTCTGGCGGAGTGCCTGCAGGACGCGCCGCAGGTAGTCCACCCGCCGGTTGGTGCCCCTGGTGGGCAGCCAGCTGAGCACCTTGCGCGCGGACTCGGCGCCAGTCAGGCGAACGAAGATCGGACCGCGGCGGGGGTCGAACGCGTCGTCCCTGGGATCGACACCCTCCGGCGTACTGACCGCACCCTGCTGGCGCAGGGTGCGGGCAAGCTCCTCGAGAAGATCCCAGCATTCGTCTGGGGCCAGCCCTAGCCGAATCAACGGGCCGGGAGCGGACCACGCCGGGTCGCGCAGCAGGCGCCATGACAGCAATCCAGTGCCCTCCAGGGAGATGCGCTCGTCCAAGCCGACCACCTCCTGCTGGGCCCACAGGGAGACCTGCCGTTCCCTGGCTTGCCTGGACTGGCGCCGCTCGAACACGCCGTAGCGATCCGCGCCACGGGTGGCGTGGTAGATGATGTCCTCCAGCCTGGGCTCCTCGCCGGCGGCGGCCGCCTCCTGCGCTCCGCGGTAGAGCAGCCGGCGCCGCTGGAGTCGGGCGTAGGAATCTTCCAGGTACGGAGCGAAGTAGGCGGCCGCCTGCCGGCTGTCACTGAAGAGCAGCACCTTCCGGCCGCCGCCGGGGCGCGCGGCCTGGACCGGATCGTCGGAAGGGGGCAACAGCTGGTAGAGGGCCGTGGCCAGGACCGAGACGGCGGCCTCGTTGCCGCTTTCGAATAGCCGGATCAGGCTCTCACCCCGTCCGCCGCACGACAGACAAGAACGGAGTTCGCCGACGTTCTCACGCAGGAAGCGGACCGGACGCATCGGTTGCCCGTTGCAACCGTCCCCGGGACAGGGCCGGGTGTCTCCGCTGCTGAAGGCGCCGCACCGCGGACACAGCGCCCCCTCCGCAGTCGCACCGGAGCCCAGCGCGTCGAGAGTCTCGTCGTCCTCGTCGACGCCGGCCAACGGTTCGGCGAGCGCGAGCCAGACGCGGCGTTCGGCCAGGCTGCGCCGGGACCGGAAAACGTCCGCGGTGCCGAGGCGTTCCAGGACACCGGACAGGTACACCGCGCCGCATCGCTTGCAGGCGCCGAACTCGAATGTGGCATCGCCGCAGTCGGCGCATCGTTCGTGCCGGGTGAGGCTGACGTGGGGGCCGTTCGCGCCGAGGCAGGCGAAGGCGCCTTCGGTCGCGCGGGCGAACAGGTGGTATCGGGCAGAAAGCACCGGGTCGCCCGTGGCGTCGGTGGTGGCGCTGGCCAGCGCCACCAGAGCGGCCGCCGCCTCCGTCCCGCCGGGCTCCCCGGGTAGCAGCGCCTGCGCGACGTCGTCGAGCGGCACCGGCCCGTGAGCCAGTACTGCTCGCAACCGGCGCACGCGCGTCTCCCGAGCCAGCGCGTCGCCTGGGTCGCTGCCCTGATATCCGAAAGCGTGGGCGCGCCGCAGCAGCTCGGTCGGCGACGCGTGCAGTAGTTCGGCGTATCCGGCGGGCGGCAGCGGACCCCATTCCGGGCCGGTGGGGTGCTCGACGCGGGTCGCAGTGACGACATCCTGGCGCTCCGGGTTCGCCGGCTCGTAGTCGAAGGACGCGTCGAACAGCGCGGACGCGAACCGGGCCACCGCGACGTTGTCCCCGCCCACGGTGGCGCTGGTCGCGATGCACTGCAGCCCGCGCGCGGTGCCGACGCGGTCGCGGAGGCGGCGCAGCAGCATCGCGAGCTCGGCGCCGCGCGCCCCGTCATAGACGTGCGCCTCGTCGACGACGATGAACTGCCAGTGGCCGCCGTGGTCGCCCTCGAAGAGGTCCATGTCCAACGGCCGCAGTAGCAGGTACTCCAGCATCGCGTAGTTGGTGAGCAGCAGGTGCGGTGGCCGGCTCCGCATCTCCTCGCGGCTGAGCGGCTCGTTCGGCAGCCGGGGCTCACCGGGGTTCTGCTGCATGAAGGCCTCGGCCGCGTCTCGGGTCTGGTGGCGAGTGTCGCCGGTGTAGCGACCGAAGGTGATCTCCGGCGTTGCGGCGAGGAGGTGGCGCAGCCGTTTCATCTGGTCGTTGGCCAGGGCGTTCATCGGGTAGAGCAGCAGAGCGCGGACACCGGGATTCAAGGTTCCGGCCGCCCGTTCGGCGAGCATGCTGTTGATGATCGGGAGCAGGAAGCTCTCGGTCTTGCCCGAGCCGGTTCCGGTGGCGACGATCAGATTGCGCCCCGCGACGGCCTTTCGGACCGCCTGCTCCTGATGCCGGTACAACGGCCGGTCCAGCGGGAGGGCGTTGCCGAGGCTGGTCAGTTGCTCGTGGAGCACGCCGTCCGCGATGAGCTTGTTCAAGCTCATCCCGGCCGCGTAGGGCGGAGTGGCCTCCAGCAGCGGGCCCTTGGTGACCCCCCGCCCGACGGCGGCTGCGATGGCGCTGTCCAGCGCGGCCGCGAGCCGGGTGTCGCGCGGTGCGAGCAGCGACCGCAGGTACCGTCGATAGGCGTCGATGATTGCGCCGCTGGTGGCGACGGGGTCCAGCGCGACACTCATGCTCGTGCTCCGCACAGGAGGAGTTCGGCGAGTAGGACATCGACAGTGACAAGTCGGGGTGCGTGCCGGGCCAGGGTGGCGTGAAGCGGGACGAGCGAGGCGAGGAGGCCCCAGCGAGGCCCGTCCGCCGAGATTCGGGCGGCGAGCGCAAGGGCCAGGGAGAGGGCGGGCAGCGCGAGCCAACCCCCGGCTGAACCCCGCGCCTGGATGGGGGCGAGGGCCGTCTTGCCCCGCGCCTGTCCGATCAGCGCCGTCAGTTCGGCCAGACGGGGTCCGGCCTGCGCGGCGACCCGGCGAATCCCCGCACGATCACGTGCGTCGAAGAGTTCACGGGCGGCGGCAGCCCGCTCGTCCGCCTCCAGCAGGCCACGGGGGACGACGGCCGCCGCGCGCCAGATGCTGTCCACCTGCTCGGCGGGCAACCTGGCCAGATGCTCGGCCGCCGCGTCGAAGGCTCCGACGTGAGCGTGCGGGTCGGGCTGGCCGGCCAGGAGCGTGCCGGCCACCCCACCGCACACCGCGAGGAGTTGCTCCCGCAGCTCCGCCGTGTCGTTGTCCGAGCAGTTCGCCGCGAGAGCGTGTGCCGAGGCGAGCAACGCCGCGACCGGGCTGCTGTTCCACAGGCGCCGCTCGTCTTCGGGCGGCAGATAGCGCCGCCGCGGGAGCGCGGCCAACCCGGCGTGGATGAGAGGAGCCACAAGCTCAGCGGCAGCCAGTTCGCCGCCGACCGCGGCAGCCAGCGCCGCCGTCGGGTGGTCGGCCAAGAGTTTCGCGGTGCAGTCCCGTACGTCGGCGTTGACGCCGTACCGGTGGAGATCATCCATCCGGTGGTAGGCACGGATCGCGAGCGGCACGGCATCGGCGTGTCGGGTCGGGGGCAGTTTCCCGGCGAGAAAACCGGAAAGGTCGGCCTCGGCCGCGTTCTGGCCCTCGGTTGACCAGGGCACGTCATCGACCGAGAAGGTGTCCTCCCGTGGCGGCCACGCCGGCCAAGGGAGCGGCAACCACGGGTCCTCGACCCGCAACAGCACCGCCATCGGCCCGCCCCACCGCAACTGGTCGGGAAGAGGCTCGCTGCGCAGGTCCGGTCCGATGGGCAGGATCACCGGGTCCCGCCACGGTGCGTACAGCTGGTAGCAGCCGACCATGAGTCCGTCGATGGCTACCCCGCCACACAGTCGCAGCCAGCCGCCTGGATCGACAACGACCTCCTCCGCCAATCGCCGGGGGGCGCATCGCGCCACCGGGAAACGCGCTGTCTCGATCTCGATCTCGAGGCTGGCGGTGCCGTGCCGGCGGACGGTATCCGCTATGCGGCCGAGGTCGAAGCGGGCCAAGGGCTGGCTGCCGGTGGCTTCGGGAGACACGCGTTGCACGTCGGTGTCGCCATGACGCACGATCAACTCGGTTTCCAGCGCAACAGGGAGACAGACCAGCAGTTTGCCCTCCCGCAACGACTCGGTGGCCAGCCGGATCGGCCGCAGCGACCAGTCCGAACGCTCGCCCGCGGCAGTGCGCTGAACTGCCATATGCGGCGGGGTTACCCGGATGACCTCGGTGCACTCCGGGCCCGACACGGTGAGTTGGGCGGTCGCCTCGGTGCCGGTCAGCAGGATCTGCGCCGGCTCGACTCGTAGCCCAGCGACTGTCCCGGTCGCATACACCGAGGCAGCGACCAGCCCAGTGGGTTCCATCCTCCGCCACGGTGGCACGCTCTGAGTCCGCAGCCCTTCGACGATCTCCAGGGTCCGGTGCATGCCTCGCCCAAGCGGTCCTCGGACCGTGATTTCGTACGGCCCAACCAGCGGACGGGTCAGCGTGCGCCAAGGGTAGATGCTCTCATCGTGTTCGATCGTGTACTCGTACATGCCCAGGGCGGCATTCGCACCGGGACGGCGGATGCGGACCGACCATGAGGTAGCCGCGCCCGGATCGGTCGGCAGCACGATGCGAGGTCCGTCGGCGAACACGGGCGTGTCGTAGACCGTGTTCACGCCAGGCAGCAGGCTGGCCAGTTCCAGCCGGGACCGTCGCGCCCCGTGGACGAGCCGCCACCGCCTACCGCCCAACCGGAGCGCGGAAGTCTGCTGGAGGTCGACGCGGCGGAGCCGCCACCCGACCCAGCCATATGGCGCGGGTACGTCCTCGAGTTCGGTGACGGATCCGCGGAACTCCATCTCGGCACCGTCCAGCGCATCGGAGGCCGGATGCATCAACCAGACGGGATCGGGGGTCAGCGCCGCCGTACGTGGGATGCGCCGCCCGTCCTCGCTGAATACCAGCAGTGGGTCTTCGGGATCGACCACATCGACCTCGAACTCGTGACCAGCGCCGCTCAGGCAGGCCGTGACCCGCCTGGCCGGCCGGCCAAGAGGCAGGCTGGTGGCCGGAGCAGTCTCCGACGCGCCGGGCCACAGTGAACGGCTGGGGACCGCGTGCCGGTCGCCATCAATTTGCACCTGCCAGACCGCGCGGCCATCAGCCGCCTCTCCGACCGGTGGCAGCCAGATGATCAGCCCGCGCCCGAACGGCTCGAGTACAAGCCCCGGATGCGCCGCCGTCGCGCCCGGTCGGCCTTCGCCGCGCCTTGTGGCCCCCAGGTCCAGCATCCCGGACTCGGTGAGCCTGCGGGCCTTGTCGATGATCCTCGCCGGTAGCCCCAGCCCGTCCGCGTCGAACGCCGGCTGCCGGAGCCTGTCGAGCAGTTCCAGGGAACGGTCGACGAAGTCTTCGGCGTACTCGCCGCCGAACCGTAGGAATCGCTGCACCGGCTTGTCGACCGTGCTCAGCCGGGAATCGTGTCCAGGTGCGGTCGCCCACGCGAGCACATCGTGCGCCGTCAGGTCAGGGCTTGCGCTCTGGCGGTGCAACAGAAGGTTCAGGAAATCCGCGAGACAGTATCCTGGGACGCCGGCGTGCATCATGATCTCGCTGACGTTGACCTGTGGCAGCCCTTCGAACCGGGCGAGACGGAACCGCTGCAACCCGTGACGGAACGCGTCTCCCCACCGTCCTTGATCGTTCGGGTTCGGAGCCCTGCCTGCCTGCTCCCAAACACCGCCCCAATAGTTGCCGTGTGCGTAGTCCAGCGCCCCCATGCCGGCCAACGCGACGACCATACAGGCCGGGAACGTCTCGTAAAGCAGCCTGTTTTGCTCCTCGGTGTCCCAAGCGTTCTCATAAAGGCCACCAAGCGCGCGCACGGCTGCGCGCACATCGTCGTCCGAAGCGTCCAGCTCCACTACGAGCGACACCGCGAGCAAAGGAGCTCGCCAGCGCTGTTCGAGTTCCCGCAGTACCTCAACCGGTCGCGGCATGCTCTCACCCCGTGAAAGCCTACTCACGCCAGCCGATACCGCCACCGGACGCGGCAGCACCGCCGACAGCCGCGGTGGCCGTCGAGCGTTGCCATCGCTGGCGCGCGGCTCCGGACTGTCGTCGGGAATCGGCCGTGCTGCCGGTCCTGTGGGGGTACCGTCACATCCAGTCGGGGTGAATCGCCGCATTGTGGGCTCCCAGCAGCGAGCAGGACGTTGCGGGGTTGTTGATCAGGGGCATGGAGGGCATGGACGTCTTCGAGGTTCACCGGCAGCTCATCGCCGACTATGCGGCGTTCACCACCGGGTTCACCGAGGTTCGTGATGCGTGGATCGGTCGGCATGTGCGGGAGCGGATGGAGAACGGCGACCAGTGGCCGGATCCGTACCTGTCGCTGAACCCGAACTTCGACAGCGGTGGTTCGGTGCGCCAGTTGGTGGCGGAGGGCCTGCTGCACCCGGAGTGTGAGCGGATCTTCCGGGTCGGCAAGGACGGTGGCAGCGCTGACGGTCACGTCCTGGATCTGCATCAGCACCAGCGGGAGGCGGTGGAGGTCGCGCGGACCGGTGTCGGCTACGTGCTGACCACGGGTACCGGGTCGGGCAAGAGTCTCGGTTACATCGTGCCGATCGTGGACTGGGTGCTCCGGCAGAAGGACGCCGGCAGCTATGTGCCCGGTGTGAAGGCGATCATCGTGTACCCGATGAACGCGCTGGCCAACAGCCAGCGGAACGAGCTGACGAAGTTCCTGCGGTACGGGTATCCGGAGGGCGCGCCGCCGGTGACGTTCGAGCGGTACACGGGTCAGGACCGCGAGGCGGAGCGGGTGGAGATCCTGAAGGATCCGCCGGACATCCTGCTGACGAACTACGTGATGCTGGAGTTGGTGCTGACCCGGCCGGAGGAACGGGAGCGGCTGATCACGGCGGCCCGCGGGCTGCGGTTCCTGGTGCTCGATGAGCTGCACACCTACCGGGGGCGGCAGGGCGCGGACGTGGCAATGCTCGTCCGCCGGCTGCGCGAGGCGTGCGCGGCCGACCACCTGCAGTGCGTGGGCACGTCGGCGACGATGACCACGCACGGCACCGACGCCGACCGGCGCGAGTCGGTCGCTGATGTCGCGAGCCGGCTGTTCGGGGCTCCGGTCACGCCCGCGAACGTCATCGGCGAGACGCTGCGCCGGGCGACCACAGGCGATCCGGGGGACGCCGCAGGCATAGCGGCGCGGGTGGACGCCGGGCCGGGCGAGCTGGACTACGCCGGGTTCGCCGCGGATCCGTTGGCGGCGTGGGTGGAGGCCGAGTTCGGCCTGGCCGTCCACCCGGACTCCGGGCAGTTGATCCGCCCGATAAGGCCGAGCACCGTCCCGGAGGCGGCAGCCCACCTCGCCACGCATGCCGGCCGCCCGGAACAGGTGTGCCTCACGGCGATTCAGGCGATGCTGCAGCTCGGCGCCCGGCTGGTCGATCCCCGCACCCGCCGGCCGGTGTTCGCGTTCCGGCTGCACCAGTTCCTGTCCAAGGGCGACAACGTCTATCTCAGCATCGAGCCGGAGGACCGTCGTTACATCACCAGCCGCTACCAGACCGTAGTGCCGGAGGAACATGGAACGGGCGGCGAGCGGACGCTGGTGCCGGCGGCGTTCTGCCGCGAGTGCGGCCAGGAGTACCTGGTGGTTCGCCGCCGCGAGCGCGACGGCCGGTTCGTCGCCCGGCTGGACCGCGACGGCGGCGACGACGGCGACGACGGCGAGGCCGGGTACCTGTTCGTCAGCTCCGACCAGCCGTGGCCGTACGCAGTGGACGCGGCGATCGCCGAGCAGCGGATCCCGGCGGCCTGGCTGGTCGGGTCGGAGTCGGGGGCGCCGACCTTGGTGCCGAGCCGGCGCCGCCGGCTGCCGGAGGTGGTGCACGTCGCGCCGGACGGGTTGGAGGTGGACCCCGGCGAGGGCACCCGGGCGGCGTTCCTGCCTGTGCCGTTCGCGTTCTGCCTGCGGTGCCGGGTCTCCTACGAGCAGCTACGCGGCAACGACTTCGGCAGGTTGTCGTCGCTGGCAAGTGAGGGCCGCAGTTCGGCCACGTCGGTGGTGACGGCGAGCGTGGTGCGGAGCCTGCGGGAGCAGCCGGACCTGCCGCGTTCGGCGCGCAAGCTGCTGGCGTTCGCCGACAATCGGCAGGACGCGAGCCTGCAGGCGGGGCACTTCAACGACTTCATCCAGGTGACGCAGTTGCGCGGGGCGTTGTACCGGGCCTGCCGGGCCGAGCCGGACGGACTCACCCACGAGGTGGTGGAGCAGCGGGTCACCGACGCGCTCGGCCTCGCACTGGCGGACTTCGCGAAGAGCGCCGAGGCCAGGTTCAGCGCCGAGCGCCGGGCCTGGCAGGCGCTGCGGGCCGTGGTGGGGTACCGGCTCTACCTCGACCTGGAGCGTGGCTGGCGGATCACCATGCCCAACCTGGAGCAGACCGGTCTGCTGCGCATCGACTACCTCGATCTTCCCGACATCGCCGCGGAGGAGGGGATCTGGCGGGGCTGCCACTTCGCGCTGCGCGACGACGTCGCGCCGCACCGGGCCGAGCTGATGCGGTTGCTGCTGGATGAGCTGCGGCGGGTGCTGGCGGTGGACGCCGAGCCGTTCAGCGACCTTGGCTTCGAGCAGTTGCAGAAGCTCAGCCGGCAGCACCTGGACGACCCGTGGGCGCTGAGCGAACGGGAGCAGCGGCCCCAGGTCGGGATGGCGTTCCCGCGCCCCGGCGGCAAGGGCAGCCTGCGTGGGCACCTGTACCTGTCCGGCTACGGCGGATACGGGCGTTACCTGCTGCGCGACGGCCAGTTCCCGCACACCGCGGCGAAGCTGACCCGCGACGACGCCCAGAAGATCATCGCCGATCTGTTGACCGTGCTGGAACGCAGCGGGGTGCTGACCGCCGCCAGGCCGCCCGACGGCAACGGGCCGCCCGGCTACCAACTCAAAGCATCCGCCATCCTGTGGCGGGCCGGCGCGGGGCAGGCCGGCGCGGAGGACCCGCTGCGCCGCCAGGTCGCCTCCGAACGCGGCCCCAGGGTCAACCCGTTCTTCCGCCGGATGTACGCCGACGTGGCGACCAGCCTGGCCGGCTTGCAGGCCCGGGAACACACCGCGCAGGTGTCCAATGAGGACAGAGCCGAACGGGAGGAGGCGTTCCGCAGCGGCACGCTGCCGGTGCTGTACTGCTCGCCGACGATGGAGCTCGGCATCGACATCGCCGACCTGAACACGGTGGGCCTGCGCAACGTGCCGCCCACCCCGGCGAACTACGCTCAGCGGGCCGGCCGGGCCGGGCGCTCCGGCCAGCCGGCGCTGGTGGTGACCTACTGCTCCACCGGCAACGCCCACGACCAGTACTACTTCCGGCACCGCGACCAGATGGTCGCCGGCTCGGTGGCCCCGCCGCGCCTGGACCTGTGCAACGAGGATCTGGTGCGCTCCCACGTGCACGCGATCTGGCTGGCCGAGACCGGGCTGGCGCTGGACAAGTCGCTGGCCAACGTGGTGGACCTGGCCGAGCCGTCCTACCCGCTGGCCGCTCGGGTGCGTCGGTTGGCCGGCGACGTCGAGGCCCGGCACCAGGCCGCGGACCGGGCCCGGCTCGTGCTGGCCGAGTTGCAGCCCGAGCTGGCGAAGACGTCGTGGTGGCACGAGGAGTGGGTGCAGCGGGTCGCCGAGGACGCACCGGCGGCGCTGGACCGGGCGCTGGAACGCTGGCGGGAGCTGTACCGGGCGGCGGACAGCGAGCAGCGCAAGCAGAATGACATCGTGCTGGACCACGCCAGCAGCCAGAAGAGCCGCGAGATCGCGACCGCCCGCCGGCGGGAGGCGGAGAACCAGCTCCGGCTGCTGCGCAACCAGGACGAGGACGACTGGCAGACCGACTTCTACTCCTACCGTTACCTGGCCTCCGAAGGGTTCCTGCCCGGGTACTCCTTCCCGCGGCTGCCGCTGCGGGCCTACGTGCCGGGCCGCCCGGGCAGCTCCCGGAATGCCGAGTTCATCCACCGGCCGCGGTTCATCGCGATCAGCGAGTTCGGGCCGGGTGCGCTGATCTACCACGAGGGGCTGCGATACCTGGTGAACGAGGTGCAGCTCACCCCCGGCGAGCAGGGCGGCGGCCTGGGCACCCAGGCGGCGCGACGCTGCGCGGCCTGCGGGTACCTGCACGAGCAGTCGGTCGGCGTGGACGTGTGCGAGGCGTGCGGCGGCCGGCTCGGGCAGACGATGCACCGCCTGCTGCGGCTGCAGACCGTCAAGGCCGCCCGGCGCGACCGCATCTCCTCCGATGAGGAGGAACGCCGCCGCGCCGGCTTCGAGCTGGTCACCTCATACCGGTTCGCCGACCACGGCGCCCGACCCGGCCGGGTGGAAGCCACCGTCACGGCCGGCGACCGGCCGGTGCTCAACCTGCGCTACGGCGACACGGCCACCGTCCGGGTGACGAACTTGGGCCTGCGCCGCCGCAAGCACGGCAATGCCGACGGCTACTACATCGACGTCCGCACCGGACGCTGGCTGTCGGAGTCGAAGGCGCTGGAGGCCGCCTCCGACGACGAGCTCGACGACGTCGGCACCGCGCAGGGACCGCAGAAGGTCATTCCGTACGTGGAGGACCGGCGCAACGTCCTGGTGACCCGGTTCGCCGCCGACCCGGTGGACGAGGCGGCCGCGGTCAGCTTCATGTCCGCCCTGGAACGCGGCATCGAGGCGGAGTTCCAACTGGAGGACTCGGAGCTGTCCAGCGAGCTGCTGCCCGACGACGGCGGGCTCGGCCGGGCGCTGTTCATCGAGAGCGCCGAAGGCGGAGCGGGCGTGCTGCGCCGGCTGGTGGAGGAACCGGACGCCCTCCGCAAGGCAGCCCGGCGGGCGCTGGAGATCGCCCACTTCGACCCCGACACCGGCGAGGACCGCGGCGGCGTCCTGGAGGGCACCACCGAGCGGTGCGCCCGCGCCTGCTACGACTGCCTGCTGTCCTACCGCAACCAGGGCAGCCACCTGCTCATCGACCGGCACCAGGCCCGCGACCTGCTGCTGGCCTGCGCGCGCTCGACTACCGAACTGGCCGAGCCGCCCGCCGACCCCACCGAGGAGTGGGAGCAGGTGCGCGGCGCGGTCGAGGCGGACCCGCCCCGGCAGGCGTTCCTGACCTGGCTGGAGGAACGCGAGCACCGCCGCCCGGACGAGGTGAACGCCGACCTGGCCGGCCACCGCGTGCGCGCCGACCTGGTGTACCGGCTGCCCGGCGGCGACGTCGCGGTCTTCATCGACGGCTCGGACGACGCCGACAAGCCCGGCCGCGACGAGGACGCCGCCGACGAGTTGCGCGACGTCGGCTGGAACGTCATCCGCGTGCGGTACGGCGCCGACTACGCCGAGACCGTCGCCAGGTACCCGAGCGTGTTCGGCATCAGTGGAAGGGAACGTCGGTGAGTGGCTTTGCGGTCGGGTCGTTGGTCCGTGCCAGGGGCCGGGACTGGGTGGTGCTGCCCGACTCGGAGGCCGACCTGCTCGTGGTCCGGCCGCTGGGCGGCGCCGACAACGAGGTGGCCGGCATCCTCACCGGGCTGGAAGAGGTCAGCCAGGCCACGTTCCCTCCGCCGTTGCCCGGCGACGCCGGTGACGCGGTCAGCGCCGGGCTGCTGCGGACCGCGCTGCGGGTCGGCTTCCGGGCCACCGCCGGCCCGTTCCGTTCGCTGGCCGGGCTCGCCGTCGAACCTCGCCCCTACCAACTCGTGCCGCTGCTGATGGCGCTGCGGCAGGACACCGTCCGGCTGCTGATCGCCGACGACGTCGGCATCGGCAAGACCATCGAGGCCGGCCTGGTCGGCGCCGAACTGCTCGCCCAGGGCAGCGCCCGTGGGCTCACCGTGCTGTGCGGGCCGGCGCTGGCCGAGCAGTGGCAGGGCGAGCTTGCCAGCAAGTTCCGCATCGACGCCGAACTGGTCCTCTCCAGCACCGTGAAACGGCTGGAACGGGGCTTGTTCGACGACGAGTCGATCTTCGACCGGTACCCGCACACGGTCGTGTCCACCGACTTCATCAAGTCGCCCAAGCATCGCGACGACTTCGTCCGCGCCTGCCCCGACCTGGTGATCGTGGACGAGGCGCACACCTGCGTGGCCGACGGCGGCAGCAGCAGCGGCCGCACCCTGCGCTACGACCTGGTGCGCCGGCTGGCCGCGGACCGGAGCAGGCACCTGATCCTCGTCACCGCCACCCCGCACAGCGGCAAGGACGAAGGGTTCCGCAACCTGATCGGCCTCCTCGACCCCGCGCTGGGCACCGTTGACCTGGGCACCGTCGACCTGGCCACCACCGCCGGACGGGAGCGGCTGGCCCGGCACATGGTGCAGCGCCGCCGCCGCGACATCCGCAAGTTCGTGGAGGACACCCCGTTCCCGGCGGACCGGCTCACCCAGGAGCAGAAGTACTACCTGTCCGAGGATTACCGGAAGCTGTTCACCGCCGTGCTGAGCTACGCCCGGGAGACGGTGCGGGACGGCTCCGGCGGCCCGGTCCGGCAACGGGTGCGGTACTGGTCCGCGCTCGCGCTGCTGCGCGCGCTGGCGTCCTCCCCGAAGGCCGCCGCCGCGACGCTGCGCACCCGGGCCCGCACAGCACAGGCGGCGACCGCCGAGGAGGCGGACCTGCTTGGCCGAGCGACCGTGCTCGACCTGGCCGAGGACGAGGCCGCCGAGTCGCTGGACGCCGTCCCCGGCGCCGACGACGCCCCGGAGGGCGGCGACAACCCGGAGCGCCGCCGGTTGCTGGACTTCGCCCGGCGCGCGGACCATCTCGGCGGGGCCGGCGACACGAAGCTGGCCATCCTCGACGAGACCGTCCAGGCCCTGCTCGCGGACGGCTACAACCCGGTGGTCTTCTGCCGGTTCATCGACACCGCCGAGTACGTCGCCGCCCACCTGCGGGAGTCGCTGCGGATGAGCACCGGCGTCGGGTGCGTCACCGGCGCGCTGCCGCCGGCCGACCGCGAGGCCCGCATCGCCGAACTGACGGAGCCCGGCGGCCCGCTGGTGCTGGTCGCCACCGACTGCATGTCCGAGGGTGTCAACCTGCAGGAGCACTTCCAGGCCGTGGTGCACTACGACCTGGCGTGGAACCCGACCCGGCACGAGCAGCGGGAAGGGCGCGTCGACCGGTTCGGCCAGAGCTGGGACGTGGTCCGCGCGGTCACCATCATCGGCGCCGACAACCAGATCGACGAGATCGTGATGCGCGTCCTGCTGCGCAAGCACAACGAGATCCGCAAGCAGCTCGGGATCAGCGTGCCGGTGCCGGACTCCGCCAACCAGGTGGTCGAGGCGGTGATGGAGGAGCTGCTCATCCAGGATCTGCGCCCTGAGCAGGAGGCGCTGATAGGGATGGACGCGCTCGGCTACGCCCGCCGCGCCGGGTTGCACCAGGAGTGGGACAGCTCCGCCGCGAGGGAGAAGGAGTCGCGGACCAAGTTCGCCCAGGTCGGCATCAAGCCGCAGGAGGTCGCCGCGGAGCTGGTCGAGGTACGGGCCAGCCTCGGTTCCGATGGCCAGCTCGGGGATTTCGTCCGCGAGGCCCTGGACGCGCTCGGCTCCTCACTGTCCACAAAGGACTACGGCTTCGACGCCGTGACCGTCACGCTGCCGCCCGGCCTGCGGGACGCCCTACCGGCCGGCCACGCCCGGCCGCTGCCGTTCCACCGCGACCTGCCGGTGCCGCGCCGGGAGGCGCACCTGGACCGGACCGATCCCTCGGTCGGCGCGATCGCCCGGTACGTGCTGGACGCCGCCCTCGACCCCGCGGTGCCCGGGCCGCGACCAGCCCGCCGGTGCGGGGCGATGCGCACCGACGCGGTGGCGCGCCGCACCACCCTGCTGCTGGTCCGGTTCCGGTTGCAGCTCAGCCTGCCCGGGCGTGCCGGGCCGCGGCCGCTGGTCGCAGAGGAGGCGGCGACGCTCGCCTACCGGGGCCGCGCGTCCGATCCGGAATGGTTGCCGCCCGAGGAGGTGGAGGCGCTGCTCGCCGCCCAGCCGGCCGGCAACATCGCGCCGGACCTGGCCCGGGAGGATCTGGACCGGGCGATCGGCCAGCTCGCCGCGCTCCGGCCGCACCTGAACGCCGCGGCCGATGCGGCGGCCGCCCGGCTGCGCGACTCGCACACGAGAGCCCGGCAGGCGGCTCGGCAGGCCGGCGCCGCCCGGATCACCGTCCAGGCGCACAAGCCGGCGGACGTGCTGGGCGTCTACCTGTACCTCCCGCGGGTGTCCGGGGGCGCACGATGAGCCGCCTGCCGTTCCCCTCGCTGCACGTCACCGGTGGTCTGCTGGCGGCCGACCTGTTCGGCCGGGTGCTCGACGATGCGGACCTGGCCGGCCGCGACCCGGCGGACTACGGCCTGCCGCCGCACGAGAGCGTCCGCGAGGCCGCGTCCCGCGCGTTCGACTACCTGGGCTCGACGTGGCAGGCGTTCGCCCGGGAGCGGGACCGGGCCATCGCGGAGGGCCGCCCGATGGCCGGGCTCACCCGCGACCGCTGGCTGCTCAGCCTGTTCCGCGAGCTGGCGTACGGCATGCTGCCAACCACCCCGGCCGGCGGCATCGTGGTGGAGGACCGATCCTTCAAGGTCAGCCACCTGTACGGGCACGTCCCGGTGCACCTGCTCGGCTGGGGCACCGACCTGGACCACCGCACCAAGGGGGTCGCCGGGGCCGCGGACGCCGCGCCGCAGTCGATGGTGCAGGAGCTGCTCAACCGCACCGACGCCCACCTGTGGGCGATCCTCTCCAACGGCCGGCAGCTCCGCCTGCTGCGCGACTCGCGCTCGCTGGCCGGCTCCGCCTACGTCGAGTTCGACCTCGAACTGATCTTCGAGGAGCAGCTCTTCAGCGACTTCGTGCTGCTGTACCGGCTGCTGCACGCTTCCCGGCTGACCGTCGGACCCGACGAGCCGCCCGCAGCGTGCTGGTTGGAGCGGTGGCGTACCGCCGCGATCGAGCAGGGCGAGCGGGCACTCCTTGGCCTCCGTGACGGGGTGCGGCGCGCGATCGACACCCTGGGCACCGGCTTCCTGCGCCACCCGGCCAACGACGCGCTGCGCGAGCGGCTGAGCGGCGGGACGCTGTCCGGCGACGACTACAAGCGCACGGTGCTGCGGGTGGTGTACCGGCTGCTGTTCTGGTTCGTCGCCGAGGACCGCGAGGTGTTGCTGGACCCGGGCGCGGCGGCCGGCGCGCGGGCCAGGTACACCCGGTACTTCTCCTCACAACGGCTGCGGGAGCGGGCCCGGCGGGGCGGCACCGACCACCACGACGACCTGTGGCAGGCGACCGGGATCGTGTTCACGGCCTTGGGCTCTGAGGCGGGCCTGCCGCAGCTGGGCCTGCCCGGGATCGGCGGCATGTTCGAACGGATCGACCACGACGAGCACGGCCAGCCGCTTGCGGCCTCCGCGCCGGACGCCCTGGACGAGCCGCTGGAGGGGCTGCGGCTGGCCAACCAGGATCTGCTGGCGGCGGTGCGCGACCTGTCGGTGACCGGATCGGTCGGGCTCCGCCCGGTCGACTTCCGGCACCTGGGCTCGGAGGAGCTGGGCAGCGTCTACGAGTCGCTACTCGAACTGCACCCCAGCTACGACCCGCACGAGCGCCAGTTCACCCTGATCGAGGCGGCCGGCAACGAACGCAAGAAGACCGGCTCGTACTACACCCCGTCCTCACTGACCGAACTGCTACTGGACAGCGCGCTCGACCCGGTGCTGACCGCCGCCGCCGGCACCCCCGGCGACACCGACGCCAAGGTCGCCGCCCTGCTCGCGGTGACCGTCTGCGACCCGGCATGCGGCTCCGGGCACTTCCTGGTGGCCGCCGCCCGCCGCATCGCCCGCCGCATCGCCCAACTGCGCAGCGGCGAGGACGAACCGGTGCCGGACCGGGTACGGGAGGCCATGCGGGAGGTGGTCGGCCGCTGCATCTACGGCGTGGACGTCAACGAGATGGCCGCCGAACTCGCCAAGGTGTCGCTGTGGCTGGAGTCGGTGGAGCCGGGCAAACCGCTGCCGTTCCTGGACGCCAACATCCGGGTCGGCAACTCCCTGCTCGGCACCACCCCGGCGCTGATCGACACGGGCATCCCCAAGGCCGCGTTCAAGCCGCTACCCGGCGACGAGGCGAAGATCGCCGCCGTGCTGGCCAAGCGCAGCCAGAACGAGGAGAAGGGCCAGTACGACCTGTTCTCCGAGGGCATCGCGATCTCCACCGAGGCGATCGCCAAGCACACCAGCGAACTGGTCCGGGCAGTGCCGGCGCGGCTGGCCGACGTGCACGTGCAGCGCCGCCGGCTGCGCGAGATCGACGCCGAACGGGCCCGGGCCAAGCGCCTCGCCGACGCCTGGTGCGCCGCCTTCGTCCAGGAGAAGACCGCCGCCACCGAACCGTTCGCGATCACCCGCGGCACCCTGGACTGGATCGCCGACCCGCCTACCAACCTCACCCAGATGGCCACCGTGGAGCAGGTGGACCGCCTCGCCCGCGACTACCGCTTCTTCCACTGGCACGTCGAGTTCCCGCACATCTTCACCACCCCGAACGGCACCGCCGACGCCGACCCCGACACCGGCTGGCACGGCGGCTTCGCCTGCGTCATCGGCAACCCCCCGTGGGAGCGGGTCAAGCTCCAGGAGCAGGAGTTCTTCGCCTCCCGCGACACCACCATCGCCAAGGCCAAGAACGCCGCCGAACGCAAACGCCTCATTGCCGGCCTGCCCACCGCTTCGGCGCTGCGCCAGGCGTTCGACCAGGCGCAACGCACCTCGACCGGCACTACCCACTTGCTGCGCACCACCGGCCGCTACCCCCTGACCGGCACCGGCGACGTGAATACCTACAGCGTCTTCGCCGAGACCATGCGCAGCCTGCTGCTCCGCACCGGCCGCATGGGTGTGCTCACCCCCACCGGCCTCGCCACCGACGCCACCACCGCCGCCTTCTTCGGCGACACCCTCCGCACCGGCCGGCTAGCCGTGTTCTATGACTTCGAGAACGAGGCCAAGATCTTCCCCGGAGTCCACAACCAGTTTCGTTTCGCGTTGACGGTCATCACAGGTGGCGAGCGTGTCGATCAAGTCGCTTTCGCATTCTACACTCGTCATGTGACCGATGTACCCACTCGGCGATTCGGGCTCGCCGCCCGTGAGGTCCTGCTCCTCAACCCTAACACCGGGACCCTGCCTGTCTTCCGTGCGCGCACAGACGCGGAGATAACGCTCGGTGTCTACCGTCGCCATCCGATATTGATGCGCGATAATAGCTCAAACGGCAACGCGTGGGGACTGTCGTTCGGAACGCTCTTCCACATGGCAAATGACTCAGACCTGTTCCTCGACAAGGATGGTGTCGATAGCCTCGGCGCAGTGTTTGACGGTTGGGCATGGGTTGAGGGCGGTGCGGGATGGCTTCCTCTATACGAGGCAAAGCTGCTTAGCTATTATGATCATCGGTATGCCACATACGCCAACGCAACGGAGGGGCAGGTCAACAAAGGCGAGCTGCCAAAGGTCGCGGACGAAGCGCACAACGACCCGTATGTGGAGTCGCTCGCTCGGTACTGGGTGGCAGAGTCGGAGGTTGCCGAGGCGCTAGTTGACACGCGCGATCCGCAACGCCGGCCGCGCTGGGACCGCGACTGGTTCCTGGGCTGGCGCGATATCGCCCGAGCCAGTGACGTGCGAACATTCATCCCATGCGTGCTGCCCCGCGCCGCAGTCGGCAACAAGTTCCCATTGGCTTTCCCGCGGTCGCCGCAGCACGCTGGGCTACTTCATGCGGTGTGGTCCTCGCTACCGTTTGACTACGTGTCCCGTCAGAAGCTGAGCGGGACGGGCATGACTTACTTCATCGTTAAGCAGCTTGCATGCCCAGCGCCGGAGACGTTCGAGGGGCTAGCGGGGTGGGCAACCGAGGAGACACTGGCGGAGTTCGTAGTGCGGCGGGTGGTGGAGTTGTCGTACACGTCATGCCGGATTGCGGGGTACGCGCGGGATCTGGGTGACGACGGGCCGCCGTTCCGGTGGGATCCGGCGCGGCGGGAGTTGATGCGGGCGGAGTTGGACGCGGCGATGTTCCACGTGTACGGGCTGACCCGGCCGGAGACCGAGCACGTGCTGGACTCGTTCTTCGTCCTGCGCAAGTACGAGATGCGGGACCACGGCGAGTTCCGCACCCGACGCCTGGTGCTGGAGCGGTACGACGCCATGGAGGAGGCGATCCGCACCGGCGTGCCCTACCGCACGCCCCTCGACCCGCCCCCCGGCCACGGCCCCCGCCACCCCGCACAGCCGGCATGACCACAGCCCTGCGGAACAGGTGGATCCTGCACTTCACCCACCTGGACAACCTTCCCGGCATCGTCGCCGAGTGCGGGCTGACCTGCGACGCGCGGGCGCGCGATGGCCTGACGATGACCGAGGTAGGCGACGCGGGGATCAAGGAGGCGCGGCGGCGGCGTGTCGTGGACGCGGGGCCGGGTGGCTTCGTCGGCGACTACGTGCCGTTCTACTTCGCCGGACGCTCTCCGATGATGTACCGGATCGCCTGCGACCACCGAGACGGGCTGGCGGGCCGCTATCCCGATGGTGACCGGCCGCTGGTGTTCCTGGCTACGACGGTGGGAACGGTCCTCGATGCCGGGCTGGTGTGGGTGGCCAGCGACGGCAACGCCGCCACCCTGACGACCCGGTTCAGCAACACCCCCGCCGAGGTCAACGCCATGATCGACTGGCCGCTCATGACAGCCACCAGATGGAACAACACCGATGATGACCCGGACCGGCAGCGCCGCCGGATGGCGGAGTTTCTGGTCCACGGAAGGGTGCCGTTGCCGATCATCAAGGCCGTCGCCGCCTACAGTGAAACCTACGCAGGCCGGGCGCGGGCCGCTCTGGCAGGGCATGCTCGGGCCGATCGCGTGGTTGTCAGATCCGGCTGGTACTACGGCTACGGACGGAGGTGACAACGTTGATCGAGGAAGGGCACGGCAACCTGCTGACCGCCGATGTCGATGCGCTGGTCAACACCGTCAACACCGTCGGCGTCATGGGCAAGGGCATCGCCCTGCAGTTCAAACGGGCGTACCCGGCCAACTACAAGGCGTACCGCGCGGCGTGCGCGCGAGACGAGGTCCGGCTGGGGCGGATGTTCGTCGTCGACAGCGGCGCGCTCGGCCTTCGCCGGTACGTGATCAACTTCCCGACGAAGGGCCATTGGCGCAGCGCGGCCCGCATCGAGGACATCGAAGCCGGCCTGGAGGACCTGGTGCGGGTCGTGCGCGAGTTGGGCGTCGGCTCGATCGCGATCCCCGCGCTGGGCTGTGGCAACGGCGGCCTGGCCTGGGCGGAGGTCAGGCCGCTGATCGAGCGCGCGTGCGCCCGGATCCCGGACGTGCGGGCGGTGGTCTTCGCCCCGGCCGGCGCGCCCGCCCCAGCCTCGATGCCCAACGCGACCAGGCGCCCCCGCCTGACCGCGCTGCGGGCGCAACTCCTGGCCGCCATCGGCCGCTACCTGGAGCGGGCCCGGCTGCAGGAGGTGCGCGACGGGATCAGCGAGCTGGAGATCCAGAAGATCGCGTACTTCCTGCAGACCCTCGGCGCGCCGCTGCGGCTGGAGTTCGTCCGCGGCCGTTACGGGCCTTACTCCGACCGGCTCGGTCATGTACTCGACACCCTGGAAGGCCACTACCTGACCGGCTTCGGCGACCGGTCTGCGCGGGTCACCGAGTTGGCGCCCATCAACCCGACGGCTGGCGCCGTGGAGGAAGCGCAGGCGGAGCTCGATCTCCACCCCGACGACGCGGAGCGGGTCTCGGCGCTGCTCGCCCTGGTCGATGGGTTCGAGACGCCGTACAGCCTTGAGCTGCTGGCCACGGTGCACTTCGCGGCCAGCCAGCCGCCGGTGAGCGGGGACCCGAAGGTGCTGGCCGACCGGGTCGCCGCGTGGAGCCTGCGCAAGGCCCGGCTGTTCACCGTGGAGCACGTCCACCTCGCCGCCCGCCGGCTGGCCGAGCACGGCCTGCTCCCGGCATGAGTACCGCGGAGAGTGAGGAGACGCAGCAGCGCCGCGGTCTGCTCACCCGGATCCTGTTCGAGGTGTTGCGGGATGCCGACGGGCCGCTGTCACCCAAGGATGCGCTCGCCCAGGTTGAGGGCCGGATCGACCTGACACCCGCCGAGCTCAGCCTCAACAACAGCGGAGCGCCACGGTTCGCGACCTACCTCCGCTTCGCCTCCTCCTGGGCCAGTGCGGTCGGTTGGCTGGCGAAACGGGGCGGCTGGGCCATCACCGAGGCGGGCGTTGA
>WNGA01006536.1_pt1 | contig 23247 bp, 21 predicted proteins | sample 5400061 | NCBI WGS metagenome assembly WNGA01 (sample SAMN13153366, study PRJNA577476) | soil metagenome | isolation source: 100 cm soil or saprolite under grassland replicate 2 | place: USA:California | collected 2016-06-15
CGACTTCACCGACGCCGCGATCAGCCCATACGCCAGCGCCTGGTTCCCGGTGATGTTCCGGTAGAGGCCGGGGCGCAGAGCCGCAGGTTTCACCTCGTACTGCACGGCGAACGATTCGGTCGTCTCGCCGAAGGCGTAGCCGGTCTGGAACGCCTTCACGTTCGCCTCGGCGATCTCCGGTCGCTTGACGAACTTGCGGCGGAGGAACTCGATCGTTCCCTCGGTCGGGCGGCCGTACAGCCACGACATCAGCCCGAGGGCGAACATGTTCTTGGAGCGCTCCGCCTCGCGCTTCGTGATCCCCTCGATCTCCTTCAGCGCCTCGATCGTCATCGAGGTGAGTGGGATCGCGTGGACGTCGTACCCCTCGAGAGAGCCGTCCTCGAGCGGGTTCCCGTCGTATCCGGCCTTCTGCAGGTTGCGGTCGGTGAACGCGTCCTTGTCGACGACGAGGATGCCGCTCGGAGGCAGGTCTTTGAGGTTCGTCTTCAGCGCGGCGGGGTTCATCGCCACGAGCACGTTCGGCGCGTCGCCCGGGGTCAGGATGTCGTGGTCGGCGAAGTGGAGCTGAAAGCCGGAGACGCCGGGCAGCGAGCCCGCCGGCGCCCGAATCTCGGCCGGAAAGTCCGGGAAAGTGGCCAGATCGTTGCCGATCAGCGCTGTCTCGGAGGTGAAGCGGCCACCGGTGAGCTGCATGCCGTCGCCGGAGTCGCCGGCGAAGCGGATCACCACCGATTCGAGCTGCTCGACCGGCTTCGAGGCCATGCCACAGTTGTAGCTGCTCGACCGGCTTCGAGGCCATGCCACAGTTGTAGCGCACGAGGGGCGGCGCTGGGCCGCCCCTCGCAAGCTGTCCTTATGAAGCCGCAGGAACGGGCGCAGCCGTGGAGCGCGCCCGCGGCAGCCACCACACCAGCAGGCCGCTGGCAACGAGGATCCAGCCGAAGAAGACGAACACCGGGATGAAGGCGAACGCCACGACGAAGGTCACCGCGGCAGCGATCCCGACCCAGCCGAACCAGCGCGGGAAGACGCCCGTGCGAAGCGCAAGAACAGACGTCGCCGCCACGAGGACGATCGCGGACATGACACCGCTGATGAAGACGGCGTATCCGGTGTCGTTCAGCAGCCTGTAGCTGTTCGGGTCGAGCTTGAACTTGCTGCCCGCGTCGTCCGCAGTGATCGCTGTCCCGACGAAGAGGGCGTTCGCGACCATCAAGAGGACGGTAGTCGTGACTCCTCCCCCGTAGGCGAGCGCCGTGAGGCGGCCGGGCTCACCCTCAGCCCGGATCAGGACGCCTCGCAGGTAGGCAAGGAAGAGGAGCAGCAGCAGGAGACAGGCGAAGAAGAACAAGAACCCGACGATCTGCTTCGTCTGGTTCGAATCCTTCGCGTAGTACGCGACGATCTTCGCATCGTTGTCGTCAGGACCGCCTGCGAAGACGATTAGGAAGACCAGGAAGAGAATCACGGAGAGCACGCCGCTCAACGCGCCCCAGCGGTCCCACCATCTAAAAGCCATACGGCACCTCTCGTCTCGAATGCGTCGAGCATTCACGGCTCGACAAACAGAACGTTCGAGTCTAGGAGGCAGGCCGGAGGTCTCGGGCTAGCCCTCGGCCAGGAGCGCCTGCACGTCGAGCGGCTGCGTCGTCATCGCGATCCCCTTGCCGTCTTCCGCGCGCGGCCATTCCTCCTCCGGGCGGTCGCGGTAGAGCTCGATCCCGTTCTGGTCGGGATCGCTGAGGTAGATCGCCTCGCTCACTCCGTGGTCGCTCGCGCCGCTGATCGGGATCCCCGCGTCGACGACCGCTTTCAGCGCTTTGGCGAGCGCCTTGCGGTCGGGATAGCGGATGGCGACGTGATAGAGGCCTGTGGTTCCACGCGGCGGCGGTGAGGCGCCTTTCGACTCCCAGGTGTTCAGACCGATGTGATGGTGGTAGCCGCCGGCCGAAATGAAGGCCGCCTGGTCGCCGTACTGCTGCATCACCTCGAAGCCGAGGACGTCACGGTAGAACGCGAGCGCGCGCTCGATGTCGCTCACCTTCAGGTGAACGTGGCCGATATCCACTCGCGGGTCGATCGCCATCCGTGCGCAACGCTACCGGGGCGACTCCGATCCCGGCCAGTGCCCAGAGGACGTAGGCCATCCAGGGATCGCCGATCACGTCCGTCTGAACCGCGAGGACGAGCGCCGCCCCGAAAGCACCCGCCACGCCGATTGCCGCCCACCAGCGCGTCCGGCGCGCGGCCAGCGACAGCGCAACGAGGATCGAGACTTCCCACGCCGTCCAGAGCAGCGAGCCGAGCAGGCCGGTCTCTGCGCCGATCTCGGTGTAGTTCGACTCGCCCGCCTTGATCGGCGTCTCCGTGCGCGAGGCTGTCTGGCCGGCATTGCCGAGCCCGTAGCCCTGCGGATGGTGGACGACGGTGCGCACGCCTTCGCGCAGGCTGATCCAGTGGCTGTGAATCGACGGCTCGTTGATGTTGCCTGCGCCGCCGCTCGCGCCCGGATTCTGGTGCGCGATGTTCCGCTGCTCGACGAGATCCTGCTTCGTCCACTCTCCTTCGGGCGCGACGTGCGGGAAGACATGTATCCAGGCGACGCTGACCGCGATCGTCCCCGCCGCGACCGCAACCGGCCACCGGCGGCCCGCGACGAACGCGAGCACGACGAGTCCCGCGGCGAGCGCCAGCAAAGACGATCGCGAGAAGGTGAACAGGAGCCCGGCCGCGAGAACGACGGTCAGCGCGACGAGCAACCGAACGCGCCGCAAGAACGCCGCACCGAGCACCAGCGCGACGACGAACATGTACGCACTCGCGAGCGGCCCGAGAAACACCGAGACGAGCCGCCGCAGGAAATGATCCTCGGAGCCGGTGTTGTAGATGAAGTTCTCCGGCAGTCCGCCCGTGCCCCTGTAGTCGTAGCCGAGGTGCTTGTGGAAGTAGTCGACGACCGCCGAGTCGCGCCACCACGAGATCGGGATCAGGAAGTCATCCAGCAGGCCGAGGACCGCGACGGCCGCCGCCGCGCCGAGCAGCGTCCAGACAAGCGGAACGAGCTGCTCGCGGCGCAAGATCAGCGAGCGGCCGAGGAAGTAGGCGCCGACGGGAATCAGGTCGTGCTTGAGCGCGAGCCCGATCGCAGACCGATCGGCTGAGCCGCCCAGCCAGCCCTGCGGGAGGACGGCATACACGCACACGAGCATTGCGAACGCGAGCGCGAGAACGTCCGCCGGGTGAACACGGAACGCGAGCCGCCTGGCGCGGAGCACTTCGAATGCAATCCGTGCGAGGGCGACCCCGAGCAGGATTTCCTTCCAGGCCTGGAAGGCGGTCAGAGCGCCCCCACGAACTCCGGCCCCGTACAGCGCGGCCATGACCACGTTGTGTGCGGCCAGGCCGACTACCCACGCGTACAGCGCGAAGACGGGCCTCCGCCAGACGAGGACCGCGGCCGGGACGAGCAGGAGCCCGTACACGGCGAGCGCGAGCCCTGAAGCCATCAGACGAGACTAAACGGAGGCGGGGACGCAAAACGTCCCCGCCCTATTCGAGCATCTAGCTACCCCACGGATACATGCCGCACCTCCCCTTCCGCGAAAAGATCGGGAGTTCGAGGGGTTATGTTGCCACGAGGAAGCGCCGATTGACTAGGTGACGCCCGAAGCAGCAATTTGACTTATGTCCGGAAAACTCCTAATGATCCAAAGCAGCGTGTCGGAGGGCAGTCCCACGGAGGGAGTTGGCGCGCGCCTCAAGCGCCTGCGCCTCCAACGTGGTCTTTCACAGCGGGACCTCTCGTCCCCTGGAGTTTCCTATGCCTATATCTCGCGGATCGAGGCCGGGGCCCGTACTCCCTCGGTCAAGGCACTCCGCAAGCTCTCGCAGAAGCTCGGTGTCTCAGTGGAGTACCTCGAGACAGGGCGCGACCTCCGCGAAGTCGATGACCGCGAGCTGCGTCTCGCGGACGCTGAGCTCGAGCTACGACTCGCGGAGTCGACCGCCGAGCCCGAGGAGAAGCTCAAGAAGATTCTGGACGAGTCGGTCGCGGCCGGAGACCTCGGCTCCGCGCTGCGTGCTCGCGTTGGCCTAGGTCTGGCCGCAGCGCAACGTGGAAGTCATCTCGAGGCGGTCGAACGACTGGAAGCGGCGCTCGTGGACGATGCCTACGCGCCCCCTCCCCACCTGAGGCCGGATCTGTACACGACGCTTGGCCAGTCGTACGCCGCCCTCGGCGCGCCCGATCGCGCCGTCGCGTTGTTCGAACGCTGCCTCGCACAGATCAAAGAGAGAGTTCCGGACGACTCCACCGCTTACATTCGCTACGCCGTCTTCCTCAGTTTCGCCCTGAGCGATGCAGGCGACTACGAGCGCGCCACCGAGGTCGTCCGCGACGCGCTCTCGCGCGCGGACGAAGAGACGGACCCGTATACGCGCGTTCGCCTCTATTGGTCACTCGGACGTCTGAGCGCCATGGAAGGTCGTTCGACGGAGGCGCTCGATTACATCCGCAACGCAATCGCGCTGCTCAAGGCCACGGACGACAACTTGACCCTCGCGCGCGCCTACTTGCTCGCCGCAGGCGTCGAGCTGCGCGAGCGCCAAGCCCAAGATGCCCGCCGGCACCTCGAGCTTGCCGAGCGCCTGCTCGGCGTGAAGCCCGAGCTGGTCGACCGTGGGATGCTGAGGATCGGCCAATCGCGCCTCGCCGAATTGGAAGGCGATGCGAACCGCGCGGTTGAGCTGGCCCGCGACGCCCTCGCGTTGCTCGGTGACTTCCACGGGGACACGCAAGGCGCCGCGGTGCACGCACTCGCCCGAGGGCTGGCGGCGCAGGGCGACGTCACCGGCGCGACCGACGCGTACCGCCGGGCGGTGGACCTGCTGACGGTTCACGGCCGCCGCTCCGACGCCGGCGAGGCCGCCCTGGAGTGGGCCAACTTCCTGCGGGAGCGCGGACGCGAGGAGGAAGCCGAACCCATCCTCCGCCGCGCGTACGATCTCGGCGTGAACGCCGAGTCCGAAGCAGCGCGCGGGCGTTGACCCTCGAGCGGGTCGTTCGTCCCGCCGGCCCCTTCTCGCTCGCACTCTCCACGAAGCACGCGAGCGACGCGACGCGCTCCCTCCGGGACGGCACGTTGACCACAGCCATGCGCGTCGGTGAGCGCACGGAGGTTGGATCGGCCCGCCAGACTGTGGACGGCCGAATCGTGTTGCGGGCCGAAAGCGAGGAGGGGCTCGAGCGGCTCCGCTTCATCGTGCCCGTCGACGCCGACCACACCGAGTTCCTGCGTCGCTTTGCGCGCGATCCGCTGATCGGCGAGGCGACCCTGCGCTTCCAGGGCATGCGGCAGCTGCGGCTGTCGACGGTCGCACAGACATTGCTGCGCGCTTTTTGCGGGCAGCTGATCGACTCGCGGCGCGCGCGGGAGCTCGAGGTTCGGATCGTGCGCGCGACGACGGCGCGCGTGGAGGGATCGACCCTGCACGCGCCGCCCACCTGCTCGACCTTCGCCCGCTGTGCACCGGCGCGTTTGCGCCAGCTTGGCCTGCACGCACGCCGTGCTTCCGCGCTTGTCCGGATCTGCCGTTCGGTCGACCTCGAGCGTCTGCACGGGCTGCCGACGGCACAGGCGGCGGCGTTCATCGAGCGGGAGCGCGGGCTCGGGCCCTGGTCGGCCGGCGTGGTCTGTCTGGAAGGGCTCGGCCGGTACGAACGCGGGCTCGTGGGCGATCTCACCCTGATCAAGCTCATGTCGCACCTGCGCGGCCGCTGGGTCGAGGGTTATGAGACCGCCGAGCTGCTGGCGCCTTATGGGGAATGGGCCGGACTGGCCGGCCTATACCTCGCCATGGCGTTCAAGCACGGGCTGATTCCGCGCGCCGCGGAGCGGTCGGTGCGATTCCCGCGCCCCGCTTACGCATGATCCAGCTCGTCATCGCCGATATCACCGAGCAGGAGGTCGACGCGATCGTCAATGCGGCGAATCCGAGCCTCCTCGGCGGCGGCGGCGTCGACGGCGCGATCCATCGTGCGGGCGGCGGCGCCATCCTCGAGGAATGCCGTGCGCTGGGTCGCTGCGAACCCGGAGACGCGAAGGCGACCACGGCCGGAAACCTGCCTGCACGTCATGTCGTTCACGCGGTCGGCCCGATCTGGCACGGCGGCGGCGAGGGCGAGGCGGAGCTGCTGGCGTCCTGTCATCGCCGCGCGATCGAGCTCGCCGACGAGCTCGGCGCGACGTCTGTCGCGTTCCCGGCGATCTCGACGGGCGCATACGGCTATCCCGTCGAGCTCGCCGCGCCGGTGGCGATCGCCGCGACGAAGGAAGCTCTCGCAAAGCATCCGTCGGTCCAGCTGGCGCGCTTCGTCTTCCGAGACGAGCGCACGCTCGCGCCGTACCGCGCCGCCCTAGACTGACCCGATGGCCGCCAACCGAAGGATCGCCATCCTCGGCGCCGGGAAGATCGGGGAATCCTTGCTCGCGGGCCTGCTCAGCTCCGGCTGGCGGAAGCCGGCGGACATCGTCGTCACAGGCCGGCGCGAAGAGCGCCTGCAGGAGGTCAGCGAGCGCCACGGGGTCGAGGCGACGCTGTCGAACGCGGAAGCCGTCGCCGAGGCCGGCCTCATCGTGATCGCCGTGAAGCCACAGGACTTCGACGTTCTGCTCGGCGAGGTCGGAGGGCTGATCACGCCCGAGCAAACCGTGCTCTCGGTGGCAGCGGCGATTTCGACCGCCCAGATCGAGGCGCGCCTGTCGGCCGGTGTCCCGGTCGTGCGCGCGATGCCGAACGCGCCGGCGCTCGTGCACGAAGGGATCGCGGGAATCTGTGCGGGCGCGCACGCCGACGACGCGCACCTCGACCTCGCGGAGGAGGTGCTGACACATCTCGGCGCGGTCGTGCGGGTGCAGGAGGAATACATGGACGCGGTCACGGCCGTGTCCGGCTCAGGCCCGGCCTACTTCGCGCTGCTCGCCGAGGCGATGATCGAGGCAGGAATCCTGCTCGGGCTCGGACGCGAGACCTCGACGCAGCTCGTCGTCCAGACGATGCTCGGCACCGCGAAGCTGCTCCGCGACGAAAAGATGCATCCGGTCGAGCTGCGGGAGGCGGTCACCTCGCCCGGCGGGACGACGATCCGCGCGATCCGCGAGCTGGAGCAGGCCGGGGTACGCGCGGCGTTCCTCAACGCCATTCAGGCTGCAATGGAGCGGTCGAAGGAGCTCGCAGCCGGCGAGCAGTGAACGACGTCGAGCTCGTCATCGTCGAGGACGACAAAGAGGTCGCGACCGTCGTGGCGGAGCGGCTTGCCCGCGCCGCACGCGAAGGCGGCCACGTCGTCCTCACGGGCGGAAAGACGCCCGAGCAGGCTTACAAGGAAGCCGCGAAGCGTGCACCCGACTGGCACAGCGTCGAGCTCTGGTGGGGCGACGAGCGCTGCGTGCCGCCGGATCACGAGGACTCGAACTACGGAATGGCGAGGCGCGCGCTCCTCGACCGGCTCGAGCGCGGGCCGCAGGCGATCCACCGGATCAAGGGCGAGCTCGGCAAGGAGAAGGCCGCTACCGACTACGACCGCGAGCTCGGCGACACACACTTCGATCTGCTGCTGCTCGGCGTCGGACCCGACGGCCACGTCGCCTCCCTCTTCCCGAACGCGCCGACGCTGCGGCAGCGCAAGCGCGTCGTTCCGGCAGAGGCCGGTCTGGAGCCCCTCGTCGACCGCGTCAGCCTCAGCCTGCCTGCCCTCCGGAGCGCGGGGGAGATTCTCTTCGTGCTGTCCGGAGAGGCCAAGGCCGAGGCCGCGAAGCGTGCCTTCGCCGCGGAACCGAGTCCCGAGACTCCGGCAAGCCTCGTCCGCGCTCGGGCGGGACGAACGACTGCAATCCTCGATCGCGCCGCTGCAGCCAAGCTTCCCGCTTGACAGGCCCTGCGCTATATGTAGACCCTTCTCGGGGGCAGACAGAAGGGCGGGCTGGCTTTGCAGGACACGCTGGTACTCGACAAGCCTGAACAACTGAAGGCGCTCGGGCACCCGTTGCGGGTGCGCGTGCTGGAGATGCTCGGCCAAGAGGACGACTGGCAGCTCACCAACCGGGAACTTGCGCAGCGGCTCGGGGTCGATCCCGGTCACCTCCACTTCCATGTTCGGATGCTCCTGAAGGCGGGGCTGATCGAGCTCGCCGACCCGAAGGGCGGCGGACGTGAGAAGCCGTACAGGTCGGTGGCGAAGGTCTTTCGCGTCGCGCCTGAGCTACTCGCCGCCGGCGGCGCGAGCGATCTCCAGGCGGCGATGCTCGACCAGGTGCAGCGCGCGCATGCGCTCTACTCGTCCCAGGGTGTCTTCCGCAGCGCACAGCTCGAGGTCAAGCTGACGATCGAGCGGGCGTTGGAGCTGATGGCGGCGTTCCTCGAGGCTGCGCGCGATCTCGAGGACGAGAACGCGGACAAGGTCGTGCTGACGATGTTCGCCCATCCACCGGCGCACCAGGACTAAGGACTAAGCAGGCAGCAGCGGCGAGCTGAGCTCCGCGGCCATGTCGCGGCGCGCGGCGAGCGCCTGCAGCACCATGACGGTGTCGGCGACCGGCAGATCCTCGAGGTACTCGTCCCGGGTCTCGAACGACTCCAGCACCGACTCGATCGCCAGGACGTAGCCCGCCGTGTCCTGTGCGGAGATGAAGGCCAACGCGTCACCGACGGGGGCGGGAAAGCCGGAGTGCGTCCGCAATCCGTCTGCGAGCACGCGCGCTTCCGCGTCGCGCCCGAGCACGAGCAGTGCGAGGCAGGCGGCATAGCGTCCGATCGGCGTCTCCGCGTCGGCGGCTCCCTGCTCGAGCGTCCAACGCGACTCTGATTCCGCACCGCGCCAGTCTCCCGCCAGAACGCGCGCCTTCATCATTCCGATCGGACGCCCCCAGCTTCCGGGCGGCGCGATTGCAAAGCTCTCGCGGTAACGGTCGACGGCGCGGCCGAACCACTCGCGCGCGCCGTCGGCATTCCCCGCCATCAGATAGGCGAGCCCTGCGCCGCCCGCCGCATTGCCCATTCGCGTGAGCTGCCTCTGGCGCGCGTCCTGATCCTCCTCATCCGGCAGCCGCCCCTCGCCCTCTCGGTAGCGAGCTTCCTCCCGCTTCGCATGCTGCTCCCAGTCGGTCACGGGCGGAGCTTATGCTCGGAATACACTGAGGCCGTGGAACGCCGGGAGGTCGTGTTCGTCGACGGCGTGCGCACGGCGTTCGGGCGCGCGGGGCCGAAGGGGATGTTCTGGAAGACGCGCGCCGACGACATGGGGGTCAAGGTCGTGCGCGAGCTCCTGCGTCGCAATCCGGGAATTCCCGTCGAGCGCATCGGCGACGTGATCTTCGCGGCGACCGCGCAGGTCGGCGACCAGGGACTGACCCTCGGCCGCGACGTTGCGTTGCTTGCCGGCATTCCGCAATCGGTTCCCGGCTTCGCGGTCGACCGGATGTGCGCGGGCGCGCTGACGGCCGTGACCGCCGGTGCAGGAGAGATCGCGCTCGGTGCCTGCGACGTCGTGCTCGCCGGCGGCGTCGAGCACATGGGCCACCACCCGATGGCGGAGGAGGTCGACTTCAACCCGCGCTTCGTCGCCGAGCGACTCGTGGATCCCTCTGCCGTGACGATGGGCGCGACTGCGGAGAACCTCCACGATCGCTTTCCGCACATCACGAAGGACGACGCGGATGCGTTCGCCGTGCGTTCCCAGCGGCGCGCGACGAGTGCGTGGGAGAACGGAGTCATGCGCGAGACCGTCGTTCCGATGACGGTCTTCACCGAGGACGGCTGGAAGCTCGCCGACCGCGACGAGTTCCTCCGGCCCGACACGTCGCTGAAGGGATTGGCGACGCTGCGCACGCCGTTCCGCCCCGGCGGGCGCGTAACCGCTGGGAACTCGGCCGGGCTCACGGACGGCGCGACGGCATCCTTCCTTGCCGCGGAAGAGACGGCGGCGGAGCTCGGGCTCGAGCCGAAGATGCGCCTCGTCGCCTGCGCATTTGCGGGGGTCGAGCCGGAGCTGATGGGGATCGGACCGATCCCGGCCACGAAACGGGTGCTCGATCAAGCCGGTCTCACGCTCGACGACGTCGGGCTCTTCGAGCTCAACGAGCCGTTCGCGGTGCAGGTGCTGACCTGGTGCGAGGGGATGGCCGTCGACCCGGAGGACGAGCGCCTCAATCCCTACGGCGGCGCGATCGCGTGCGGACATCCGCTCGCGGCGACGGGGGTGCGCCTGATGGCACAGCTGGCGTACGGGTTCCGCGAGCGCCCCGACGTGCGCTACGGGCTGACCACGCTCTGCGTCGGCATGGGTATGGGTGCTGCGTTGCTCTGGGAGAACCTTGGCACCGGTCACTGAGTTCAAGCCCACGCGCGCCGGCGACGTCGCGCTGGTCACGATCGACAACGGCGAGGACTGGACGAAGCCCACGTTCTTCGGCGAGGCCGCACTCGCATCGCTCGACCGCCTCCTCGGCGAGCTCGAGAGGGCCGATTGCCGTGCGGCAGTCATCACCGGGAAGCCGTTCTTCTTCGCCGCCGGTGCCGACATCACGGAGTTTCCCGGAATCACTCGTGAACGCGCGATCGAGGGCGCGCGCGCCGGACACGAGCTGTTCGGGCGATTGCGCGCGCTGCCATTTCCGACGGTCGCTGCGATCAACGGCGCATGTCTCGGCGGGGGCGTCGAACTCGCGCTGCATTGCAGTGCGCGCACGATCTCGAGCACCGTTCGTCACTTCGCGTTCCCGGAGGTCTTCCTCGGTCTCTTCCCGGCCTGGGGTGGGACACAGCTGCTCCCGCGGCTCACCGGTCCAGAGACGGCGATCAAGGTAATCGTCTCGAATCCGCTGCGCCAGAACCGGATGCTCGCGGCTGCCGAGGTCGTGGAGCTCGGCATCGCCGACCGGCTGCTCGAGCCGGCGGAGTTCCTCGACGAGTCACTCGCATTCGCGCACGAGCTCGCCGAGCTGGGACTCGAGCGCTCCGATCCGGACTGGTCGGAAGCGGAGACGATCTTCCGGCGCGCGCGGACGGCCGTCGACGACGCGGTGCACGGGGCAGCACCTGCGCCCTACGCGGCGCTCGACCTAATCGAAGGGGCGCGCGGGTGGACGGTCGAAGAGGGCTACCGCCGTGAGGAGGAGGCGATCGGGGAGCTCCTGCCTGGGCCGCAGGCACAGGCATCCATCTACGCCTTTCAGCTCGTCGAGCAGCGCGCAAAGAGACACCCCGCGCGCCCGGCGGCGGCGCCGCAAGACGTGCAGAAGATCGGCATCGTCGGCGCCGGCCTAATGGCGCGTCAGATCGCGACGCTCTTTCTGCGCCGCCTCGAGCTCCCGCTCGTGATCCGCGACGTGAGGCAGGAGATCGTGGACGAGGCACTGGCCGACATCCGCGCCGAGATCGACCGCCAAGTGGTGAAGGGCCGGTACGACGAGGGTAAGGGGCGCTTCCTGGCCTCGCTCGTCTCCGGCGAAACGGGCTACGACGGCTTTGCGAGCTGCGACCTCGTGCTGGAAGCGGTCTTCGAGGAGCTCCAGATCAAGAAACAGGTGTTCGCGGAGCTGGAGCAGGCCGTCGGCGATGCGTGCATCCTGGCGACGAACACCTCGGCGCTTTCGATCACGGACATGGCGGCCGATCTGCGCCGGCCGGAACGCGTCGCGGGAATGCACTTCTTCAATCCGGTGGCGCTGATGCCGCTGCTCGAGGTCGTGCGGGCGGCCGAGACGGACGAGGTTGCGCTCGCCACGGTCTGGACCGTCGGCGAGAAGCTGCGCAAACGACCGATCCTCGTGAACGACGCGCCCGGGTTCGTCGTCAATCGCGTTCTGACGCGAATGACGCGCGTGATCATGGACGCTATCGAGCACGATACGCCGGTCGAGGAAGTCGACGAGGCGGTCATGTCACTCGGGATGCCGATGGCGCCTTCCGTGCTCCTGCAGATGGTCGGACCGCGCGTCGCGAACCACGTCCTCGAGCGCATGCACGACGTCTTCCCGGATCGCTTCCCGCTGTCGCCCGCGCTCGCCGCGATCGCAGAGGGCGATGAGCCCCTCGTCTTGGAGAACGCCCCGCGCACGCGTGCGCAGGTCGTCGACGACGTTCTGGAAGCAGTCGCCGACGAGATCCACCAGTTGCTGGAGGAAGGCGTCGTCGACGAGGCGGCGGATGTCGACACCGGCCTCCTGCTCGGCGCCGGCTGGCCGTTCTTCCTCGGCGGCATCACGAAGCACCTCGACCAGATCGGACTGTCGGAACGGCTCTTCGGCCACGCCTTCGCGGAGATGCGGGCCGGCGCACCCGCGTAGGCTTCCGCCGTGGCGCACGACGACTGGCGGATCCGGATCGAGCTCCCCGACGAGGAAGGCGCACGCGGACTCCTCGAACGACTGGGCCTTGCGCGACGCGACGCCGAGGAGCTCGCCGACGAGCTGCGCGAGCAGCGCCTCGCGGTGTCCCGGGACGGCGACACTGTCTTCGTCTACGCCGCAAGCGGGATGCAAGTCGAACAGGCGGGCCGCGTCGTCGAGCAGGAGCTCCAGGAGGAGGGACTGGCACCGTCGCGCTTCGTCACCGAGCGCTGGCTCCGCGAGGAGGAGCGCTGGGAGGCGACGAAGTCGCCCGTCCGCGACAGCGGACCGGTGGAGGGGGTTCGGGGGAACCGGGAGGTTCCCCCGACGCATACCTATGGGTTTGAGGAGGACCTCCTCGACCGCGGCTACGCGCCCTGGGAGGTGCGCGTCGAGTGCGCGAGCCTTCGCGAGGCGCACGATCTCGCCGCCCGGCTGCGCGGGGAGGGCTACGACGTCTCGAGGACGTTCACGTATGTCATCGCCGGCACCGAGACCCGCGAGCAGGCGGTCGAGCTCGCGCGCCGCGTCGAGGGCCGCGTCGAGCCGGGCGGGGAGCTGGTCTACGAGGTCCAGCCTCAGAACCCATTTGCCGTCTTCGGGGGACTCGGCACCTAGCCCGGCGACCCAGGCGCCGACTTGGCGGCGCCGCATAGAGGCCGTTCGAGCTTGGCTCGAGCGGCCGTTCTAATCAGGCCCCAGGGTCACTCCGGCGAGGGAACCCTTCGCTCCCCTCACGACCGATATACTGGCAAGACGACTCCCGCCTAGGGGATTGCGGAGTCGCCCTTTCTTGACAGTTGCAGCGCTCGTACGCGCTGCGTTCATGCAGGAGATCACAGAGCAGCCGACCACAGCGTCGGAGGCAGCGGACGGTCTGGCGGCCGCCGCCCTCCGAGCCGAAGCCTGGGCGGGTGAGCCCTTCATCCGGGAGGGTGAGGACCCGGCCAGGGTGCTCGCGCCCGGCACCTCGCGGCGCCGTGCCCTCGACGACGCGCTCGCCGAGATCGAGGCTGGGCGGCGGACGCCGACCCCGAGCTGGAAGGTGCAGTACGGGCTCATGCTCGGACTCGAGCGCGTGCTCGCGGAGGACCGTCCGCATCTCGCCTCCGGCACCGAGCTTCGCCGTCACCAGGTCGACGCGCTCGCCGGCATGCTCACCGAGCTGATCGCCTCGCACGAGAGGGAGGCGCCGCCGAATGGGAACGGAAACGGGAACGGCGCCGTTCCCGAGGCGGTCGAGGAGGAAGACGAGCCGGTGGAGGACTCCACCGAGGACGTCCTCGAGGAAGAGGCCGACGAGGACGAGGGGTACACAGGCCCGGATCCCGGTGCGGTGCGCCGGTACCGGTTCCGCCACCCGACGGCGTCCGGCAAGACGATCGCCGCAGCCGGCTTCGTCGAGGCGGCGCGCACGCTCGGCGTTCTCATCCTCACGCATCGCCGCCTGCTCGTCTCGCAGTTCCAGCGCGACCTTACGACCGAGGGCTACGGCGACCGCTTTTCGCCGCCGATCGAGCCCGGCAAGGAACCGCTCCGCGGCGGGAACCCGCTCACGATCCAGACCTACGCGTGGTTCGCGCGCCACCAGGACTCGCTCTCACGAGAGGCGTACCAGCTCGTGATCTGCGACGAGGCGCATACGGCGCTCGGCGAGAAGACGAGCAAGGCGATCCGCTCCTTCCCGGAGCCCATCTACATCGGAATGACCGCGACCGAGCAGCTGATCGCGAAACAGGTCTCGGACGTCTTCCCCGCTTCCGTCGACGATCTCCCGCTGCAGGACGCTGCGCGCCGCGGACTCATCGCGCCGCTGCGCTGCCTGCGCGTGCCGCCGGTCGCGGCGATCAACCAGGTGCCGATCATCGGCGGCGACTTCGACCAGGAGATCCTGGCCAAGACCCTCGACCACCAGGCTTTGAACCAGGCCGCCGCATCGCTGTACCGCGACCGTTTCGAGAACACGCCGGGGATCGTCTACGCCGCCGGCGTCGAACATGCGTACAACCTCGCCAAGGAGTTCCGAGCCGCCGGGCTGAAGGCGGAGGCGGTCTCGGGGCGCACGCCCCCAGTGCGGCTGGCGGAGACGCTGGCCGCCTACGAGCGCGGAGAGATCAACGTCCTGATCAACGCGATGCTGCTCGCGGAAGGATGGAACTCCCCGCGGGCGACGGTCTGCTTCCACCTCGCGCCGACCGCATCCCGCCGCGTCTACCAGCAGCGGATCGGCCGGATCATGCGCACACATCCACGCAAGGAGGCCGGCATCGTCGTCGACTTCGTACCGAAGGCGGCGACGCACCACGAGCGCGTGGTCTCGCTCCACTCGCTGCTCGACGCGGACTTCTACCGCGAGGGCGCGCGCGTGACACCGGCACCACGGCGGCGCGTGCAGCGTCGTGCACGGCGCAGGCTGACGCCGGCGCCGTGGCTCGTCCCGGTCACTCCGGACGTCCGGCGCCGTCTTGCCGTCATCACGCGTGAATGGCAGCGCATCGACCCGAAATACCTCGACGAGGACGAGCAGCGCTACTGGGCCACGATCGCGGGACGGCAAATCCGCTTCGACGAGCGTGCGGCCTTCGTCGAGAAGCTGACCGCCCGCGGCGCCTCCAGGGCATGCCTCGAGCAGTTCCTCGCCACGTGCGCCGCGGAGAACCCGAACCGCCGCCTGCGCATCATCGCCCTCTCCGATCGCGTCTCGATGACCGTCGAGCGGGCGGACTTCGACGATCTCGTCACGCTCGTCACGCAGGCCCCGACCTGGGAGAAGGACCGGATGGGCGGCGTCCGCGTCCTGCTCCGTGCGATTGCCGAAGGGAAGGCAGATGCGCCGGAGCAGATCCTTGCACGCTGGACCTGGCGTCTGGCACGTGCATCGCGCAAGCTGCAGGACCGGCGCGCGAGCTCGGAGTTTCCGGAGGCCAAGCGCCTGCTCGGCGCGCTTGCAAACTCTCGCGGGCACCGGCACGAGGAGAACGCGGCCAAGCTGGTGAACGCCGCGCTGGACCTGCCGGTGTCGGTGGGCGCGGCGCTGCTCGCGTCGGCGGAGGGCTATACGCCCAGGGCGACGCAGCTGATCGAGGCAGCACGTGAGCGACTCGGCACGCTGCCGGAGGTCGCCGGCGCACTCGCCGAGAACCTCCCGCAACCGAAGCTGACCTCCGGCCGCTCGCGCCGGCGGAAACGGCGGAAGCGGAAGAAGAGCCAGAGCCGGCAGCCGCAAGGGCAGCAGAAGCAGGAGCAGAAGCAGCAGGCCGAGGCACCGACGATCGACCCAAGCCCGGACGGCAAGCCCGCTCCTACGCCGGAGCCGGCCGCTGCTGAAACGCCGGGCTCCTAGCCGAGACTAAACAGGGTGCTCATCCTCGTCCCGATCGCATTCGCGGCGGGCGTCATCACCGCGTTCACCCCCTGCATCCTCCCGGTCTTGCCGATCGTGCTCACGGGCGGCGTGACGGGCACGACGCGGAGGCCCTACGCGATTGCGGCCGGTGTCGTGACGACCTTCACAGCCTTCCTGCTCGCGGGCGCCTGGCTCTGGAGCCTCGTCGGGATCGACGAGAAGCACCAGATCCAGATCGGCGCCGCTCTCCTCCTCGCGCTCGCGGTGACGCTGATCGTCCCGAAGGTCGGCGAGTGGGTCGAGAGGCCGTTTCTCTTCCTGACGCGGCGACGCGCGGGGGACCTCGGCGGCGGCTTCCTGCTCGGCGCGAGCCTCGGCCTGGTCTTCATTCCGTGTGGCGGACCCGTTCTCGCAACGCTCACGGCCAACGTCGCGACCAACCACGTCGGCGGCTGGATCGTCGCGATCGCAATCGCGTACGCGCTCGGTGCAGCCCTCCCGATGCTGCTGATCGCCCACGGCAGCCGCCGCTTCACGGCGAGCTTTCGACAGCACGCGCAGACGATCCGGATCGCGGGCGGCGTCCTGATGGCTGCGGCCGCGGTCGTGATCTACCAGGGCTGGGCCGAGGATCTCCAGACGAAGGTCCCCGGCTACGCCAAGTGGGTCCAGGACGAGATCGAGGGGAACTCTGCCGCGAAGCACCGGCTCGACCGCCTAGCCGGAAAGAGCAAGCCGGTCTTCGTGGCGCGAGGTGAGCGTCTGGCTTCGCGCCTCGGCAAGGTCCCGCTCAAGGACTACGGCGCGGCGCCGGACGTCAGCGGCATCTCGGCCTGGATCAACACGCCGGGGCTCAGCCTCCATGCGCTGCGCGGGAAGGTCGTCCTCGTCGACTTCTGGACGTACTCCTGCATCAACTGCCTGCGTACGCTCCCTCATCTCAACGAGTGGTACACGCGGTACCGCTCGAAGGGCCTCGTCATCCTCGGCGTGCACTCCCCCGAGTTCGCCTTCGAGCACGACCTCGGCAACGTGCGCGCCGCCGTCAAACGGCTGCACGTCCACTATCCGGTCGCGCTCGACAACAAGTTCGAGACCTGGAACGCGTACGGGAACCAGTACTGGCCCGCCGACTACCTCGTCGACCAGGCAGGTCACGTTCGCGACGTCCACTTCGGCGAAGGCAGCTACGACGAGACCGAGCACGACATCCGGCTCCTGCTCGAAGCAGGACGCGAATCCCTGCCGAGCGCGGTGCGCATGCCCGACCGGACGCCGACGGAGCAGCGTACACCGGAGTCGTATCTCGGCTATTCGCGCATCGCGGGTTATGCAGGCTCGCCTCTGAAGAGCGACACGCCGGCGGGCTACCGGTTTCCCCCTGCGCTCGGGCGCGACGCATTCGCGTACTCGGGGACCTGGACGGTGGAAGCGGAGCGAATCGTCGCCGGCAACGCCGCACGCCTCCGGCTGCACTTCCACGCGCGCACGGTGCATCTCGTCCTCGGCGGTCGCCCAGAAGAGCGCGCGCGACGGTGTGCTCGAGCTGTCGTTTACCCCAGGGCTGGCGGCGTACGCCTTTACGTTCGGCTAGTAGCGCTAGGGCTGCTCCGACGGTCCTCGGTCCGATTCGGGTCCGCCGTTGCCGCGTTCGCGCTCGCGCAGGAAACGCGTGAGCTCTGCGGCGAGCGTCTCGCCTGAGGGAAGATCCGCCTCCGCGTCGAGTTCCTCGGCCCGCTGCTCGAGCTCTGCCACGTAGGCGGCCGTCTCCTCGTCCGACGCAACGGCCTCGCTCACCTGCTCGCTGTAGCGCTCCGTGGCCTCCTCGAGCTCGTCCGTGTCAATCGTCGTTCCGAGGATGTCGCCCAGACGTTGGCAGAGCGCAAGCGCCGCGCGCGGGCTCGGTGCGAGGGAGACGTAGTGGGGAACGGCAGCCCACAGGCTGACCGAAGGGAGCTTGGCCCTGTTGCACGCGTCGTGGAGAATCCCGACGATGCCCGTCGGTCCCTCATAACGCGAGCGCTGTAGCCCGAGCCGCTCGATCAGCTCGGGATCGGTTGCTCCGCCCGTGACGGGCGAAGGGCGCGTATGCGGAACGTCCGCGAGCAGCGACCCAAGTGTGATCACCAGCTCGACGCCGAGCTCGCGCGCGAGATCGACGATCATTCCCGTGAACGCGCGCCAGCGGAGATTCGGCTCGATCCCGAGCAGGAGCACCGCATCTCGTTCGAGGCCCGGAATCGGTGAGTGGTAGAAGGCGTTCTCGGGCCAGTCGATCTTTCGCGTCCGTCCTTCGACGAGCGTTACGTGCGGCCGCGTCGCCTGAAAGTCGAAGAATCCCTCCGGTTCGATCTCGGCGAAACGCTCGGCTTCCCAGGTCTTGGCGAGATATCCACCCGCGAGCGACGCTCCCTGGCCGCCGTCGTTCCAGCCGCGAAACGCGGAGATCAGGACCGGCGCGCGGAGCGTCGGCCGGGCGACGACTCGGAGTTCCTCAGCGATCGGCCAAGTCTACGTTCGGCCGCCAGAAAAGCGTCGCCAGGGCCACCGTCCCCACCCAGACCGTAGCCCCGAGGATGACGTGGACGAGCACCAACCCCCACGGCAGATGCGTGCGCCACTGGAGCTCGCCGAGGCCCATCTGCGCGAGCAGCAGGATGAATACCCCGACGGCGAGCATGAACAGGCGCGGCGAACGTTCGCGCCGCGCGCCGAGGTAGCCGAGGCTGAACAGGAACGTGCAGAGGAAGATCGCGACGACGGCGCCGTGCACGTAGACGACCGGCTCGAGCCTCCCGAGCCGATCGATGTCCTCAGCCTTCCCACCGCCGGAATGCGGGCCCGCGGCGGTCGCGAACGAACCGCTGACGATGAGCGCGAAGCAGGCAATCACGAAAGCGACACCGAGCCGGCGAAGCTCGAGCGGGACCAGCGGCTCCGTGCGTCCGACGACCGCGGACCGCACTTCGAGGGCGAGAACCGTCGCGCCGCCGAGAAGCGCGATCGAAAGGAGTAGATGAAGCATCACGACAGGCCAGCGCAGGTCGCTCGCCACTGCGAGCAACCCGATCGGCGCCTGGACGAGCGTGCCGAGAAAAACCACGAGCGCGAGCTGAACGACCCAGCGCGGAAGCGCGGTCGTACGCCGTGCGGCAAGCCACACGACGAGCGCCACTGCGATGGTGGCGCCGCCGAACAGGCGGTTGCCGAACTCGATGTACGCGTGTCCGTCCTTCGCGGGCAGTGGATGCCCCTCCTCGCAGCCCGGCCAGTGGCGGCAGCCGAGACCGGAGTCGGTGAGCCGCACGGCGGCGCCGGTACCGACGATCAGCCAGAGAGCGCCGATCTGGACGAGCGCGAGCGGAAGGAACTGGGCCGGAGAGAGGACGAGTCCGCGCAACCGCGCGAGCGCCGTCGGGTACGCGTTCACGCGCCGAGTGTAGTTGTGGCGCTCAGAGCGGATCGAGGATCGATGGATAGCCGTCGGCGCCGTCGAACGGCGTCGGCCGCGAGCCGAGGAACAGCGGCCGGTCGGCCGCGTTCAGCAGCACCGGCATCATGTCGGGCCCGCGCAGGTGGCCGAAGATCCCCCCCGCGCACGTCGACTCGCCGAACCCGCTCACACGATCGGCACGCACGCCCGGACCCGCGACGACGAACGGCACCGGATCTCCGGAGTGGATCACGTCCGGATACGCGGGGGTCGCGTGGTCGCCCGTGAGGCAGACGATCGCGCGGTCGACTGGGAGATCGTCGAGCGCTCCGTCGAGGATCTCGATCATCGCCCGCTTCTTGCGGGGATCCTTCGTGTGCCCGGCGGCATCGGCGCTCTTGACGTGGCAGAACACGAACGTCTCGCCGGCGTCGAGCCGCTCGCGTGCGAGCACGACGCGGCCCCGAAGATCCCCTGCCGGGTCGTCGGTCTCCGGCTCGTCACGCGGCGCGAGTCCGACCGCGCGTCCGAGCCCGCGGAGGAACGCCGAGCCGGCGACGAACGTCCCGCGCAATCCGTGTCGCTCCTCGAACGTCGGAACGTCGTGCGGGCGCCCCCACCACTTGAGCGTGATCACGTTGAAGGGCTCACCTTCGAGCCGTCGCATCACCTCGCGACTCCACTCCTCCGCCGCGCGCGCCGTCCGCTCCGCGTCCGGCACCAACGCCTGCGGCCGCAGCACGGGATGGCGGTCGCGGAAGAACGCATCGGTGTCCGTGACCCGTTCATCCGCGCCGCCGGAGACGCGGAGAACGGCCTCTCCCCGCCAGACATGAGACAGGAAGAAGCTCAGCCCGTCGATCGTGATGCCGTCGCACGCAGCGACGAGGCGCTCCGCCTCTTCTGCGTCACGCTCGGGATCCGGCCGCCCAGTCAGCCACCAACCGTCCTCCCGGCGTTCCGCCGGACGGAGCGCCGCGTACGCAAACACATGCTCGGCGCTCACCTCCTGGCCGCGCCCGAGCGCTTCGAACACGGCGCGTCCCGGAAACTCGTCGGGGCGATAGCCGAGCATCGACCAGTGCGCGACCTCACTCGACGGTGCACGCCCCGGGCCGATCGCATACAGGACACCGCACGACCCCGAGGTGCAAAGCCGGTCGAGGTTCGGCGTCTCGGCAGCCTCGAGTCCGGTCAGCCCGCCCAGCGTGTGGTGCGCACGGTCGGCAAGACCATCGAGCAGGAAAACGACGATCGGATGCAACTCAGACCGTGACTCTGTTCAGCGAGTGGATCACCCGTGCCACTCCAGGCGGGACGAGCGCTTCCCAATCCCCACCTGCGCGCAGCGCTGCGCGGACGTCCGCGCCGGAGATCTCCTTGTCGGCTCCTTCATCCAGCACCACGACGTCGTAGCCCGCCTCGCGCATCCGGTCGAGCTTCGTTCCGCCCCATTCGGAGAAGAGCCGCAGGTACTGAGTCACTCCCGCGGGCACGTACGCGGACCACAACTCCGGTTGGTTGACGGGAAACGGGATGACGTGCGCGCGAATGCCCTCGTCCTCGGCGACGGCCTCGATCATCAACAACCGTTCCACATACGTGAACGGGTTCGACTCCGGGAGGTGGCGGAGTGGATCGCTCGGCTCCTCCCTGATCCGCGTCGGATCGGGATTCGTGATTCCGACGAAGACTTCGTCGGAATGCGCCGACGCCCCGCGCAGGTACTCCAGGTGTCCGTTGTGGAAGGGCTGAAAGCGCCCGTGGATCATCCCGAGGTGGCTCATACCGTAGTGTCGATTCAAGCGCATCGGAGAGCGGCGCAGACGGACACGCGGGCGAAGCCCGCGCGTCCTGAAGCTGACATCGCAAGCGATGTCAGTGGACGATGACTCCGGCGCCCTCCTCAACGCGGCCGATCCTACGGATGAAGAGCCGTCGCGCGGCGAACTCGGCCTCGAGCGCCGCGCCCCGCTCGGCCGGCACCGAAACCAGGAGACCGCCGGCCGTTTGCGGGTCGTAGCCGAGCGCGTCGAGCGTCTCGGGGAGTCCGTTCGTCGTGACATTTGCGGCGGCGAAATCGCGGTTGCGGGGATCGCCGCTCGTGCGCACGCCCTTTCGCGCGAGGTCGAGCGCCCCGTCGATTGCGGGGAAACGCTCGGATTCCAACTTGATGGCCACGCCGCTGCGATCTGCCACCTCGTGCGCATGGCCGAAGAGACCGAAGCCCGTCACGTCGGTGACTGCGTTCGGCTCGAGCGGCCGCAACACGTCCGCCGCATCCTTGTTGAGCGTCTTCATCCAGCGGATCGCCCGCTCGAGCTGCATCTGTCCCGCCAGACCCTTCTTGTAGCCCGTCATGATCAGACCGGTCCCAAGCGGCTTCGTCAGGAAGAGCGCATCGCCGGGCCGCGCCCCGTTCTTCGGCCAGATGCCGTCGGGACGCACCGTGCCGACTACGGCGAGCCCGTACTTTGGCTCGGCGTCGCGGATGGTGTGACCCCCCGCGAGCAGTCCGCCCGCGGCGCGCACCTGCTCGTCGGCGGCGGCGAAGATCTCCGCGAGCATCTCGATCGGGAGCTCCTCCGGGAAGGCCGCAATAGAGAGCGCGAGCAGCGGCACGCCGCCCATCGCGAAGACGTCGTTGAGCGCGTTCGTCGCGGCGATCGCGCCGTAGTCCCCCGGGTCGTCGACGACGGGGGGGAAGAAGTCGAGGGTAAAGATCAGCGCGCGCTCGTCATCGAGGCGGTAGACGGCGGCATCGTCGGCAGGTGCCAGGCCGACGAGGAGGTTCTCGGCCTCAACGGGAACAAATCCGGCAAGAAGTTGCTCGAGGCGCGCAGCCGAGTATTTGGCGGCGCAGCCTCCGCACGAGGCTAGGTCTGTGAGCTTCACGCGCCCGGTCCCGATGTCCAAAACAGCTCCTCCTGACGTTGAACCGCGAAGGGTAGGGATCTCCACCGATTTCGTCTACAGACTGCCCTCGGTTCAGGTTGTTACGACGCCCCGGCTCCGTGTATTCCCGCAAAAAAGACGGCGACGACGCAACCAGCACGTCGCCGCCGTTCAGGGGAGAGGAGGAGCCTTGACGGTTCCCCCAGCGCCCAGTTCTGCACGTGCGTCGTGTCACCTTCCCAGTGGTTTGGCCGGCAACGTTCGCCGGCCGAACCACTAGTTGCAAAGATGTCTCATGGAGCGGGCGGCGCTCGTGACCGGAGGCTCTTCTGGTATCGGACTGGCGATCGCACGCGTGCTCCGCGAAGAGGGATTCGAGCTGACGGTTGCCGCAAGGACGCGCGACAAGCTCGAAGCCGCGGCAAAGGAGCTCGGCGCGCTCGCCGTCGCTGCGGATGTGGCGAGCGAGGACGACTGCCGGCGCGTCGTCGCCGAGCACCGCGACCGATACGGGCGGCTCGACGTTCTCGTGAACTCCGCGGGAGTCGGGTTCGCCGGAGCGGTCGACGACCTGCCCACGAAACGTCTCGATCTCCAGCTCGACGTCAACCTCCGCGGCCTGATGCTGGTAACGGCTGCGGCGCTGCCGCTCCTGCGCGAGGCCCGCGGGCTGATCGTAAATCTCGCGTCGATCGCGGGGACGACCCCGACACCGTTCCTCCCGGTCTACGGCGCGGCGAAGGCCGGCGTGATCGCGTTCACGAACACCCTCAACCGCGCCGAGCAAGAACGCGGCGTGCGTGCCACGGCCCTCAGTCCAGGCTTCGTCGCGACGCCGATGACGGCGTGGAACGAGCTCCCGCCGGAGGAGATGATCCAGCCGGAAGACTGCGCCGAGATCGTGCGGCTGCTGCTACGTCTCAGCCCACGCGCCCGCATCCCGCACGTGGTGATCGAGCGCGTCGCCGCTGAGGGACTGGGCGCCTAAGACGGACGGCCGGATCCCTTGTCGCGAAGCGGGCGAACCCAACCCTCAATTGAGAAAGGCGCTAAGCGCCTTTCTCAATTGGAACATCGACGAGGTTTCCCCACTCGGTCCAGGAGCCGTCGTAGTTGCGGACGTCCTCGTACCCGAGCAGCTCGCGCAGGACGAACCACGTATGCGCGCTGCGCTCGCCGATTCG
>WNGA01003586.1_pt1 | contig 23246 bp, 20 predicted proteins | sample 5400061 | NCBI WGS metagenome assembly WNGA01 (sample SAMN13153366, study PRJNA577476) | soil metagenome | isolation source: 100 cm soil or saprolite under grassland replicate 2 | place: USA:California | collected 2016-06-15
GCGGCCACAGTCTTCAAAAGCTTCTCGGCCGTGTACGGCTTCGGAAGAAAGGTCTTCACGCCCAGTTGCGCGGCGTCCGAAATCTTGTCTTCGGCCTTCAGCCCGCTGGTCGCGATGATCTTCACCTTCGTGTCGAGCCTCCGCAGCGCGCGGATCGTCGCCGAGCCGTCCATGTACGGCATCATCATATCCGTCATCACTACTTTCACTTCATCCCTGTGTGCGGCGAAGACCGCCATCGCCTCCGCCCCGTCGCCCGCGACTATCACTCGATAGCCGAACGCGCTCAGAGTCTCCCTCGCGACTTCACGTATCGCGGTCTCGTCGTCAATGACCAATACAAGTTCGCCGGCTCCCTCCGGGAGATCGCGCGGCGACGGTTTCGCCGGCGTCGCCTGCGCCGATTCGACCGCGGGCAGATAGACTCTGAAGCGCGCCCCCCGGCCCATCTCGCTGTAAACGTTGACGAACCCACCGTGACTGCGAACGATCCCGGCGACGGTAGACAGGCCGAGGCCGGTCCCATGCCCGTGCTCTTTGGTCGTAAAGAACGGGTCGAAGATCTTACTCAGATTCTGTTCCGGGATGCCGACGCCCGTGTCAATTACGCCGACGGAGACGTATTTGCCCGGCCTCGCTTCGACATTCATTCGCGCGTAATGTTCGTCGATCTCGACATTCTCCGCCTCGATGCGGAGCTTCCCGCCATGCGACATCGCGTCGCGCGCGTTGACGCAGAGGTTCATCAGCACCTGATGAAGCTGCGTCGCGTCGCCGGAGACGCTACACAAATCCGGGTCGATCGAGAATGTGATCTCGATGTTTTTCGGCATCGTGTCGGCCAGGATTTTGATGATCTCCTTGATCAAGTGCGCCGGCTGCAACGAGATGTATTCGCCCTCGACCCCGCGGGCGAACGAGAGCACTTGTTTGATCATCTCGCCGCCGCGCACGGCGTTGGTGTGAAGGATGTTGAGCAGGCGCTGGCTGCTCTCGTCATTGAGGCGCATCTGCAACAGCTCCACCGCGGTGAGGATCGGCGAGAGCACGTTGTTCAGGTCATGCGCGATGCCGCCGGCGAGCGTACCGATGCTCTCCATCCGCTGCGCGCGCAGGAACTGCGCTTCGAGACGCTTCTTTTCGGTGACGTCGCGGATGATTGCGGTGTATAGCTTGTGTCCGCCGTCGTCAATCTGCGAGATCGAAGCCTCGATCGGGAACTCCTCGCCGTCAGATCGCAGGCCGTAAAGCGGGCGCGCCTTGCCCATCGTCCGCTGAGTCACTTTCGTTTCGCCGAAGACCCGGATGTGCTCGCGATGCGCCGCGCGGAAGCGCTCCGGGATGAAGCGGTCCAGACTCTCTCCCAGACCCTCGGCGGCCGGGCAGCGGAACATCCTCTCGGCCGCCGCGTTGAAGAGCACTACGCGCTGACTCTCATCGACGGTGATGATCGCGTCCATCGCCGAGGCCAGGATGCCGGCGAGCTTGGCCTCACTCAATCGCAGCGAGGCGGCGATTTGCGACTGACGTTGATCGTCTGCGACAAGCGGTTTCTCGGTTTTCATAATTTTTCGAGGGGTTATCGTTTTTCAGCCTGTTCAAACAAAACTATAACTCACCATTCCTCGGCCATGCCCGTGACCTCTTCCACCTTGACGCGAAAAACGATGGTCCCTTTCATACCGTTAACCAGCCTTGATTCGACCGGCGTCATATGCGGCAAACGGCTGTAAAGTTTGGTCAGAACGTTCTCCTGCGTCTCCTCGTTGGAAATCTCCTCGAACGTCCCATAGGCGATCACGCTGCGCCAGTTATATGGATCTTTGATCTCATCCGCCTGCAGGCAGACACGAGGGTTAGCGCGCAGCGCGTCCAGTTTTTTGCCCGGCAGCGTGTGGATGTAAATGTTCTCTCCGTCGAAGTAGTAATTCACCGGCACGACGTATGGCCAATCTGCGGCGATACAGCCGAGCCTCCCCAGGGTTCCTTCACGTAGGATAGCCAGCGCATCAGTGTTTCCAAGTTTGCCGATGCTCATTTTTTCTCCTCCTGTAAAATCGATTTACGCACAATCTCGACGGAGCAAGGCGCGTGCGACGCGACCGCATATGAGACCGATCCGAGCAGGAAGCGACTAAATCCACTGCGGCCATGCGATCCAAGCGCGACCAGATCGGCGCCCCACTTCTTAGCCGTCTCGATGATCGTTTCCGCCGCATGGCCCACGACGGCCTCGTTCGTCAACGTCAAAGGCGCCTCCCGATCCGTATTGCTATCGAGCAATCGAGAGATGGCGCGGTCAATCGCCGATCCCGCCAGTTCGCGCACTGTTTTTTCCAGTTTGTAGTAGTAGGAATCCGGCAATCCCCAAGTCTCCGGAGTCGGTGTGAATGGCAGGTGAATTACGGAAATGATGTGGACTTCGCTGCCCGGCGGCCAGGGGCGATTGGCGACCTCCTCCACGGCCGCGTCGCCGAATTCGGAGCCGTCAACCGCAAGCAGAATCCTCATCGCCTCTCCGCCGGCCCCTTGATCTTTACGGCGCCGCGCGATCTCGACGGAACATTTCGCGTGTGAAGCGACGGCGCGCGACACCGAGCCGAGCCAGAGCCTCTCCAGCGCGTTGTAGCCGTGCGTCCCGACGACGATCAAATCCGCGCCCCAGCGCTCGGCCTCGTCGAGTATGGCTATTTTCGGATCGCCTTTGAGCGTTTTCGCCGTCACTTCAGTTCGCGCGCCGGCGATCTCGCCGAATCGCGCCATCGCCTGCGCCGTGTTCTCGACGGACCGCTCTTCAAAAATCCGCTCCCATTCCTCGTAGGAGCTTGTCGGCATTGGCATCGCCCATTGCTGTGTCGGAAAAGGAATATCCGTTATGGAAACGATCCTTACTATGCTCCCATCAGGCCACGGAGTTCTGGCGGCTTCTTCGACCGCCGCGAGGCTGGGTTCCGATCCGTCAACAGCCAACAAAATTTTCATTGCTTTTCTCATTGATTTTCGCGTCGCATATCCCTGCAACGCCCTCCTGCGCTTCTTGAGGGCAATGCGCGTGCCGCGCAAAAATCCTTGCCCAGCGATGCGAAGTCGGATTGTGTTGGGGAAAATTACGAACCGGGAGGGGAAAAATCCGCAAGGCGACTTGGCGTCAGGCAGGCTTATGAGTGTTTTTACCAAACCGAGATGATGCGACCCCGCCAATATAGCCGGCCAAAATCTTTCCTGAATCGGAAACGACGAACAGCCACTGAAAAGCGGCATGGCTCGCCATAAGCAAGACGACATCAAATACGGCTAGAAAAACCCCCACCGCGACGCCATTCGTTTTTCTCTCGGAAGTCAGGGGGCGCGCCACACAAAAGGCGGCGAGAAAACTACATGCTGCCCCGCCAATAGGTCCAACCCAACGCCCCAATCGTTCAGCAAACGCCTGCGCGGACGCAGGTTCTGATGGGCCGAAGGTCACTACCAAAGCGATCAAAATCAAGATCACAGCGACCTCAGCTATTATCCCGCCTATAATTACCCGTCCCCATCGAATTGCTTGTGTCGCCAAATCTACTCCGGGTGAGCCTCTTCAATCTTCTTCAAACGATAGCGCAACTGATCGCGCGAAACCCCTAGCAATTCCGCGGCGCGGGTTTGATTACCTCCGCTCCGTTCCATCGCCTGGCGCACCAATGACAACTCGACCTGCTCCAGATCAATTCCTTCAACAGGCAATTGAAACGACGGGGTAATAGGCAATTGAAATGACGGTATGGCGACTTCGGCGGCTTGTGAGGCGGCGGAGATATGTCTCGAGGAAACTGTCCTCTCGTCCCTGATCAATCCGCGCGGCAGCCAGTTGGCGGTGATCCGGTCGGAATCTTCCAGAATCATCACGCGTTCGATGACGTTGCGCAGTTCGCGGACGTTCCCAGGCCACGAATACCGTCGAAAAATCTCCTCGACTTCAGGCGCCAGCCCTTGAATCCGTTTTCGCAAACGTTCGTTGAAATGCGCAAGGTAGTAATTAGCAAGCAGCAAAACGTCGTCCCCGCGCTCGCGCAGGGGAGGCAGGTCAATCTGAATCACTGAAAGGCGGTAGTAAAGATCGAGTCGGAACCGCCCCGTATCGCTCTCGGCTTTAAGGTCACGATTGGAAGCTGCGACAACACGCACATTGAGCGGCAAATCTTTCAATCCTCCGACGCGGCGAAAAGATCCCTCTTCCAAGACCCGAAGCAATTTCGCCTGCAACCCCAACTCAAGCTCGCCTATCTCGTCCAGGAAGAGCGTGCCGGCTTGCGCTTGCTCGAACAAGCCTTCTTTACGCCCCTTCGCGTCTGTGAAAGCGCCTTTCTCGTGCCCGAACAATTCGCTCTCGATCAAGGTCGCGGGGATCGCCGCGCAATTGATCGCGATGAATGGCTGATCGGCGCGCGACGATCCATAATGGATAGCTTTGGCGACGAGGTCCTTGCCCGTGCCGCTTTCGCCGAGCAGCAATACCGACGAGGCTTCGCTCTCCGCGACCTTGCGGGCGAGCCGGATCATCTCGGCCATCGCTGGCGATTGGCCGATGATTTGATCGAAGCTGAATCGCCGCTCCTGCTCCTGGCGGAGGCGCCGAACGTCGCGCCGGAGTCTGCCGGCCTCGATCCCGTTGCGGATGGTGATCTGAAGTTCGCCGAGCCTGACCGGCTTGCCGATGAAATCGTAAGCGCCGCCACGCAACGCCGCGATCGTGTCTTCGAGCTGTACATTGCCGGTGATCATGATCACGATGGCCTGCGGCTGGCGCCTCTTGTATTCAAGCAGGGCGTCGAGTCCGGACCCATCGGGCAGGTTGACGTCCTGCAACACCGCCGACGGCTTCTCCGCGTCGAAGGACTCCAGCGCCGCCGCCACCGTCGAGGCTTCGAGCGGTTCGTATCCCCAGCCACGCAGCGCCTCCGTCAACGTGTAGCGAATCGCCGAATCGTCATCAACCACGAGCACTTTCTCTTTTGGCATAGTCCAGCTTTCTTAAAATAATATGTCCCTCTCAGGCATTAGCCTTACTGTGTAGCTGACACACGAAGAGAAAAGCAAGGGCGCCCGGCGCCGTCTGAACCGGCGCGCCACGAACGATTCAGCCGAAGCGTCCCTCGATATACTCGGCTGTCTTCGGGTTCTGAGGATTAGAGAAGAGGTCTTCAGTGGGACGGTGTTCGATCAATTCGCCGAGGAGCATAAAAACGCATTCGTCGCCGGCGCGACGCGCCTGCGCCATGTTGTGCGTGACGATCAGAATCGTGTAGTGCCCCTTGAGCCGGAACATCAAATCTTCGACGGCGCGCGTGCCGTCCACGTCGAGCGCCGAACATGGCTCGTCCATCAGGATCACTTCGGGCTTGAGCGGGAGCAGCCGCGCGACGCAGAGCTTTTGCTGCTGTTCGAGCTGCAACGTCGTGGCGTTGACCTTCAATCCGTCCTTCAAGTCTTTCCACAGGCCGACCTCGGTCAGCGCGGACTCGACCGTCGCGTCGAGATCGGATTTTCGCAGCGCCGAGCGTTCGTTGTGAAGGCGCAGACCGAAGACGATGTTTTCGTAAACGGAGATCGGCAGCGGGTTGGGTCGCTGGAAAACCATCCCGACGCCTTTACGCAGTTCGACCAGCGAGACGTCCGGGTCGTAGATGTTTTTTCCGAGGATTTTTATCTCGCCTTTAGTCGTCACGTAGCCGTAGCGTTCGTTGATGCGGTTGAAGCAGCGCAGCAGGGTCGTCTTACCGCAGCCCGAAGGGCCGATGAGCGAGGTGATCAGCCCGTCGCGGACGTCGAGCGAAACGTTGCGCAGCGCCTGAAAGCCGCCGTACCAAAGGTTCAAATCGCGCGTCTGTATACTGTAATCGAGCGTCCCGTTCATCCGAAAATGCCGTTCACGTATTCATAAGTCCGCCGGTCGGCCGCCCTGTCGGAGAAAATAACCTCGTTGCGGTCGAGTTCGATGATCTCGCCGTTCCAGAGGAACATCGTGCGGTCGGCCAGACGGCGCGCCTGCTGTGTCAGGTTGGTGACGAGGATGATGGTGATCTGCGAGCGCAATTCTTTGAGCGCCTCCTCGATGCGCATCGTCGTGACCGGGTCGATCGCGATGGAGAATTCATCGAGGCATAATATCTCCGGGCCATGCGAGAGGGCGCGCGCGATGGTCAGGCGCTGCTGCTGGCCGCCCGAAAGCTTCGTGCCGAGCGTGTCGAGCCGGTCTTTGACTTCGTCCCACAGCGCCGCCCGGCGCAGGCATCGCTCAACCAGCTCGTCCAGGGCGCCTTTATTCCGCAAGCCGGCCATACGCGGCGCGAAGGCGACGTTTTCGTAGATCGTCATCGGTAACCCTACGGGCAGCGGCGCGACCATCCCGATCTTGCGCCTTAGTTCGTGCACACTCTTGACGCGGCTCGTGTCTTCGCTGTCCACCTTAATCGTCCCTGCAACGCGCGCGTTGGGAGTGAATTCGAGCGTTCGGTTGAGCGCCTTGAGCAGACTCGTCTTGCCCGACTGCGCCGGGCCGATCACGGCCAGAATTTCGTTTTGATAGACGTCGAAAGTGACGCCCTTCAACGCCTCGTGCGCCCCGTAAGCGATCCGCAAATTCGCAACTTCGATCTTTTTCGCCGCCATCACCATTTCTTGCGGGAGCGCAGGTAGACGCGGAAGGCGATGGCGAGCGCGTTAACCGCGAGCACCGTCGCCAGCAAAACCACCGCCGTGCCGTAAGGCAACGCATCGGGCACGTCGGGCACTTGCGTCGAGACCGTGAAGAGGTGCATAGAGAGCGCCATGCACTGGTCGAACAAACCGTAGGCGAAGACGTCGCCCTCCTTGATCGCCTTGTAAAAGACCGCGCCCGTGAACATCACCGGCGCCGTTTCGCCCGCCGTTCGCGAGACTTGCAGGATCACGCCGGTCAGAATGCCGCTTACTGAATTCGGCAAGACGACGTGGCGAATCGTTTGCCAGCGCGTCGCGCCGACGTTCCAGCACGCCTCACGGAACGGGCGCGGCACTGCCGCCAGCGCCTCTTTCGCGCTGGCGATGATCACCGGCAGCGTCATAATCGCCAGCGTCAACGACGCCGCCAGGATCGAGCGCCCGATGCCAGCAAACAAGACGAAAGCGCCGAGCCCGAACAGCGCATGCACGATACTCGGCACGCCGGCCAGATTGACCACGGCCAAATTGACGACGCGCGTGAACCAAGTCTCCCTCGCGTATTCATTCAGGTAGACCGCCGCCAACACGCCGACGGGAGTGGCCGCCGCCAGTGAAATCAATACCAGGTAGATTGTGCCGAGCAGCGCAGGCCAGACGCCGCCCGCGCGCATCCCGCGGATGGGGACTTTGAACAGGAAGTCGAACGACAGGACGGGCAGCGCGCGTAGGAAGAGGTAACCGATGATAAGCGCCAACGGCAGGATCATCAGCAGCGCCATCGCGCCGAAGATGAGGCGCGCCGCGCGCTCTCGCCGCTCCTTCTTGAGCACGAAGCCGGTCTTCGTGAACTGCGCCGCGACGGCCGACGGCCGCGAGTTTTCTATCACCGCGCTCATGCCTTGCCTCGAATGCCGCGCACGATCAGATCAGCGCTCAGGTTGACGACAAAGGTGATCGAAAACAGCAGAATGCCTATGATGAAGAGGACTTGATAATGATCGGAGCCGACCGCAGTCTCTCCCAGCTCGGCTGCGATAGTCGCGGTCAAGGTTCTGACGGGGTCGAGCGGGCCGGACGGGATCCGGATCGAGTGACCGGTCGCCATCAACACGGCCATCGTCTCCCCGACGGCCCGGCCCACGCCGAGTAGCACCGCTGCGAGCAAGCCGTTCCTGGCCGCCGGCAGCAACACACGGCGGACCATCTGCCACCGCGTCGCGCCGAGCGCGAGCGCGGCTTCCCGAAACGAATCGGGCACGGCCTTGAGCGCGTCCTCTCCGATCGAGACGATAATCGGCACGCTCATCAGCGCCAGAATGACGCCGCCGTTGAGCACGTTCAGCCCGATGGGCGCGTCGAATAACTTGATAATCAGCGAGTTCATGACCGTCAACCCGATGAAGCCCCAGACCACCGAAGGAATCGCCGCCAGCAATTCGATGACAATCTTGAGAGTCTCCTTCGCGCGCGGCCCGCAGAATTCCGAGACGTAAATCGCCGTGCCGACGCCGAAAGGGACGGCGATGGCCATCGCCAGCAAAGTGACGCTGAAAGTGCCGGCGATCAGCGCCAGCGCGCCGTAGCGGACGTGACTCTGCGAGGTCGGATACCATTCAATGCTTGTCAGGAATTGAACGACGCTGAAACGCCCGCTCCAAAACAATCCCACGCCTTCGCGGAAGACGAAGTAGAAGATGCCGAAGACGAAGATGATCGCGCTCACCCCGCACAGGCGGATCAGCCATTCGACCAGCGATTCGGAAATCAATTCCCAACGGCGTCGTCTCATGGGCGTTCCGCCCCTTGTTCGACCGCCTCGCGCAACTCCGCCTCGTTGACGATGGGCACATAGCCCGTCGCCCGAACGATCGTCTGCCCCGCTTCGGATTGAACCCATTTGAGGTATTTCTTCACCGCGTCTTTCGGCTCGCCGCGCGTGTACATATAGAGCGGACGCGCGATGGGGTACTTGCCGGTCTGCGTGTTCTCGACGTTGGGCGCGAACGCGGTCTCGCCCGGCTTGCGCGCGACGCGGAGCATCTTCACGTTAGGTGTGGCGTAACCCATTCCGCTGTAGCCGATGGCGCAAGGGGTGCGGCTGACCAATTCGACCACGTCCTTCGACCCGTGCAAGTCCAGCGTGCCGAGTTTGAAATCAACGCCTTTTCCGAGAATGGCTTCGCGGAAGTAATGGTATGTTCCCGAGTTCGATTGGCGGCTCACCAGGATCATCTCGCCGCTCTGACAGCCGAGGACCTGAACTCCCAGATCGGCCCACGAACGAATCTGGCCCTTCTCGCCGTAAATCGCCGCCAATTGTCCGATCGTGATCTCTTTGAGCGGATTGCCTTTGTTCACGAAGATCGCGAGCGCGTCATAGCCGACGATGTTCTCTTTGGGTTCCTTCCCGTCCGCGGCGCTGACCTTAGCGATCTCGCCGGCTTCCATCTGGCGGCTGCAATTGGCGACGTCCGCCGTGCCGTTAATGAGCGCCGCCACGCCTGTCCCTGTGCCGCCGCCCGACACTTCGACCGAGACCACCGGCTCGACGGCGGCGTATTCTTCCGCCCACGCTTGCGCCAGGTTGACCATTGTGTCGGAGCCGATATTTTGAATCACCAGCCGAGCGCGCCCGTTAGGGTGATTCGATTCGATTTTCAGATGGCGCCCACACGCGATCAACCCCGATAGGACGAGCGAAACCGCCAGCAGAGGCGCTGTGAGCCGGCGCCTGATTGAAGCGCTTTTCTTTCTCATAAGCTGGGCCTTGTCTTTTTATTGTTCATCCGGCCTGAGAGTCTCCAGAGCCCGACCCTGAAATTAAGAGGCCCAGTCAGTATCGGTCACTGACCTTAAATGGCCGTTAAGTCGCTATGAGAAAGTTTCGTTTTCCGAAATAATGATTACCGTTTCCGCATTCAGAGATCAAAAACCGGTAACTATGGATCAGGTCGCTTCATCCTGAATACGATGAGCCGACAGCGCAAGGCGGATGACCTCGACCGAGCAGGCGGCACGCGCCGCGACCGCCGATGAGACGCTGCCTAGCAAGAAACGGTGTAACCGCCCGAGCCCACGCGCCCCCATCACGATGCAATCGGCCTCCCATCGCTCAGCTTCTTCAAGAATGGTGTGTCGCGCATCCCCCCAGCGGATAGTCTGGGATACATTCAGTCCGGCGTCGCGAAGCATCCTCGTCGGAGATTCAATAACCTGACTGACCCAGGCCTGCGCCTCTTCACCTGACTTCGGCTCCATCTTCTCCAGGTCCCAGCGGATGTAACCTGCTCCCGAACGATTGAACGGGTCGTCCGCCGCGATGAGTCGAACTTCAGCGCCTTCCGGCCACGCGCGCCCGGCAACGGCCTGCGCCGCCGCTTCGGCATTCGGCGAGCCGTCAACGGCGACCAGGACGCGTAACGGCTGCGCGTCCGAGCGCTTCCGGCCCCGCGCAATGCGGACAGAACAACGTGCCTCGTTGAGCGCCTTCTGCGACACGCTGCCGAGAAACACCCGGCCGAGCGCAGTACGCCCGTGCGAGCCGACGACCAGCAAGTCGGGCTGCCATTCGTCGGCCCTTTTGATCAATTCCCAGGCGGGCGCGCCGACGCGAGCTTCGACGCGCACTTCCCAATTTGGGAACATTGACCGCACGCGCTCGGCGGCGCCATCGGCCAGCGCGCGGGATTCATCGAGAGCCTGGGCGACATATCGGCGAAGCGCCTCTGCTTTCGCGCGAATCTGGTCGTCCAGTTCAAAGGCGAAGGAGTCATAGCTATCAACAGGCGCCGGCGGCGGCCAGACATCGGCTACCGTCAGCAACACCGCCTCGGTCTCGCGGGGCAGCCCAGCCCATCGCAGGTCCAACAACGCCGCACCGGCACATTCCGATCCGTCGTAGGCGATCAAAACTTTCTTCCGCGGTTTCATAGCTTCTCCTCATTCATTTTGATGATCAATATTTCTGGCTTGACGGCGCCTGACTGCATGGCTCAGCAGCACATAGACCTCCGCGATCCCCCAGCCCAGCAGTATCATGGCGGCCACGGTGACCAGCGCGGATTCGTCAAGCGATTCAAGCCCGAGCAACTCTCGTAAGCCGGGCAGAAAAATTGTCAGCATCTGGATCCCCACACCCAGCACGACTGAGAGATGAAGCGCCGGGTTGACCAGCGGCTGAATGTTGTTGATGCGCCGCGTCGGATAGGTGAGGGCCAGCGGGGCCACCGATTCGAAGAGAAACACCGACGTGCGGGTCGCACCCAGCGTGAAGCCCAGTTTCGGGAACAGGACGAGCAGCAACCCGCCGATCAGCGCCTTGACCACCCCGACAAAGAAAATAAAGCGCAGGGAGGCGGCGTCCAGCAGCGGCGCCTTGGGGCTGCATGGTGGCTGCCGCATCACGCCTGGATTCCGGTCCAATCCCAGCGCCAGCGCTGACGGGCCGTTGGCGATCACGTTGATCCAGAGCAGCTGCACCGCCGTCAGCGGCAACAGCAGCCCTCCCGCTTCGTCCGTCAGCCCGATCAGGAATGACCCCACCGTTCCGCCCGCCACCAGCAACACCAGCGCCACGTTGACGGAGAAAAGGAAGCGGTTGAACTTCTGGATGTTCTCGTAAATGCTGCGCCCTTCCTCGACGGCCGCGATGATGGTGGCGAAGTTATCATCCATCAGCACCAGGTCGGCCACTTCGCGCGACACGTCGCTGCCGCGCTCGCCCATCGCCACGCCGACGTCCGAGCGCTTCAGCGCGGGCGCGTCGTTGACGCCGTCCCCGGTCATCGCCACGACCTCGCCGTTTTCTTTCAACGCCTCGACCAGCCGCAGCTTGTGCTCCGGCGCGACGCGGGCGAAGACGTTGGTCTCCCGCACAGCCTCGCGCAAGGCCTCCACAGAGAGCGTCTCCAGGTCATAGCCTGTTAAGACGCGGCTGGGCGGAATGCCGACTTCGTGCGCCACCGCCAGCGCGGTCGCCGGGTGATCGCCTGTCACCATGACGACCCGAATGCCCGCCTCCAGCGCCTCCCGGATAGACCCGGGCACTTCGGGGCGCGGCGGGTCCCAGAGCAGCGCCAGACCCAGAAACGTCAGACCTTCATCAGCCTCCCCCTCGCGGCCGGCCAGAGCCAGCACGCGGAAGCCGTCTCGCGCATAAGCCTCGGCCTTCTCCTCCCAGTTGCGCCGGTCGGCTTCGGCCAGAAGGCTGCGCTGCAATAGCACTTCGGGCGCGCCTTTCAGGTAACTGACCAGGTTCCCATTTTCGACGATGGTGGCGCGCATGTACTTATACGAGCTGTCGAAGGGAAGACTGCTTCGGCGAGGAAATCGCTGTCGCAGACCCGCCGGGTCGTGGCCGCGCCCGCGCGCGTAATCCAGCAGCGCAAGTTCTAACGGGTCGCCCGCGCCGCTCCTGTCTTCGGCGTCGTTGGCCAGCACCATCGCCCTCATCGCCCGCTCCGTGTCAGGGCTGTCCACGTTCCGGACGTGCATCCGGTTCTCGGTCAGTGTCCCAGTCTTATCCGTGGCGATGACGGTCACCGAGCCTAGCGCCTCGACGGCGCTCAGACGGCGCACCACTGCCTTGCGCTTCGCCATCCGCTCCACTCCCAGCGTCAGCGCCAGCGTCAGCACGGCGGGCAGGCCCTCGGGGATGGCGGCGACGGCCAGGGCGACCGCGAACATCAGCACGTGTCCGAGCCGCCCGACGCCTTCGACGAATACTCCCCCGATCACCAGCAGAATGGACATCAACAGAATGACGATGGCGATTTGTCTGCCGAAAACAGCCAGGCGCCGCTCGAGCGGCGTCTCTCCGGCTTCGATGCCGCCGATCATTACGGCCAGCCGCCCCATCGCGCTGCCGGTCCCCGTGCGGGAGACTTCGGCGTAGCCTTTGCCTCGCACCAGCAGTGTGCCGCTGAAGACCTCGCCGCCGATTTCCTTCTCGACCGGCATCGACTCGCCGGTCAGCACCGACTCGTCCACCATCACACCTTCGGCCACAGACAGCTTGCTGTCTGCCGGGATGCGATCTCCAGCCTCGAAGCGCACCACGTCGCCCGGAACGAGTTCGGCGCCCGGCAGGTGGGCGAGCTGCCCGTCGCGCCGGACCCAGACCAGCGGGGCGGACATCGCCTTCAGGCGCGTCAAGGCCTCCTCGGATTTGCTCTCCTGGTACACACCCAGCCCGGCGTTGAGTAGCAGGATCAGCGCAATGGCCAGTGACTCCGCCGGGAAGCCTGTCGCCCCCTCAAGTACGAAAATCACGAGGTCGACGACCAGCGCGAAGAGCAGGATATAGATCAGGGGGCTTTGAAATTGTCGGAGAAAGCGTAGCCAGAGCGGTTTCGGCGGCTTTTCCGGTAGCGCGTTGTGTCCGTACTGCCGCAGGCGGGATTGCGCCTCGGCAGAGGTTAGCCCTTGGTGTGTAAATGAATGTTGTGTCACTGTGGCGCTCAGGGTCTGCTCCTAACGTGATCGTTCATCACTACAAGCCGCTGCTTTCACGGCGTGGCCGCCGAACAACTTCGACCGAACACTTGGCATGCGTGGCCACCGTTCTCGACACTGAACCGAGCAGGAAACGCTCAACCGCGCTCATCCCATGAGAGCCGAGCACAATCAGATCGGCCCCCCACTTCTCGGCCTCATCGAGGATCGCCTTTTTAGGATTTCCGTGCAAAATCTCGTTCGCGACTGCAAGCCGGTCGTCCGCGCAGGTCGTGAATTGCGCGGCGGCCTTGTCAATCGCGTAGCTCGCTGCTCTCTGTAACTGAGAAAGGGCAGCCTCCGGCAGCGTCTGTATGACCTGCGGAAGGATTATTGGATGTTCGGCAACATAGATGATCTTCACGCTGCTGCCATTCGGCCACGGCCGCCATGCCACTTCCTCTGCAGCCGCCAAGCCGCATAACGAACCATCAACTGCCAGCAGGATTTTCATCGCCGCCTCACGGTCTTGCGCGGCAGTTCCCCGCACGATCCTGACGGAGCAGGAGGCGTGCGTGAGCACTCCCAGCGCCACGGAGCCGAGCAGAAACCGCTTAAACCCACCTAACCCGCGCGAGCCGAGGACGATCAGATCAGCCTTCCACGAGGAGGCTTCATCCAGAATTACCTCGCGCGCATCACCAATGATCATCTCGCTTTCAATTTCAAACAACTCCTCCTTTTCCGATCGTAGGCGCGTCAATGCTCTCGTAATAGATGTATTGGCATACTCTATCCCCGCACTCTCGATTCGTGAATGGTCGCTTTGGGGAAGCGATCTTGTTTCTTCCGTCGGGATAAAAGGAAGCCTAAATGCTGAAATGACTTTGACCACGCTGCCTCTGGGCCAGGGATGCGTGGCAATCTCTCTCACGGCTGCATCGCTGGAAATGGACCCATCAATCGCCAATAAAATCTTCATATTAGTTCTCCATTCCAAGTCGAGTGATCAATCACGCTCCGACTCCTTAGGGGACAGCATTCAAAAGTCGAATAAGAACATGTCAGAAACTAGGGATGTCTCCAGCGGATAGTTCAAGTTAAGGCAAAGCATATGCCGGTGTATGTGAAAGCATATTTTCTTAATGGTCTTTGAAAATTAAACGCAATCAGCGGATTGTTGAGGCATACGCTCAACTGGAGGTTAGTTTATGCCGCAACAATTAAGCCTACAATTAAGAGCAAAGCAACGGTCCGCTTTAGAAGACCTGCGCGATCATGCCGATAAGCCCTATTTGAGAGAGCGGGCTGCGGCATTGTGCGTCATTGCTTCGCTCCACCGTTCGTTTCGGGCGGCACGCACACGACCGGAATGCGCGCGGCCCGCAACACCTTCTCCGCTGTCGAGCCGAAGAGAATCTCTTCGATCCCGCCCTGATGCCGTCCGCGAATTCCCATCACGATCAGACTGAAATGGAGATCGGCCGCGATGCGCAATATCTCCGCGAACGGCCTGCCGACCACGACCATCGATTCAATGCGGACGTTTAATAACGAGGATTTTTGCGCGATCTGTTGCAACTGCTCTTCGGCTTTCCGTTGCATTTGCGCCCTCGCAGTTTCCGCTTCGCAGTAACCTTCATCGTCTACACGAGCCAAGAAATCATCGTCAACCACGTGCAGCAGATAGACCTCGCCGCTCGGATCAACCATCGCTAATGCGTAATCGAGCGCCCGCAATGAGCCGGGCGAAAAATCTATCGGCACGAGAATGTCTTCTATCTTCATAAATCTTCCCTCCGGAAAAGCGCCTGAAGTCCAGCCCTAAGGCTGCTGAACTCCTGCAGTCTGAAGGCTGGACTTCAGGCGCTTCTCCAACGATAGAGCAACAACCGTACCTTCCGCTTGCTCGGCAGAGGATCGAGAAATTGCAGAGGGATGCGGCGATCGAGGAATTCTTGAAACCCCACTGCGGAAAATTCTCGCGTATTTTCCACGCTAGCTGTGGATATTTCCCCAACAAATTCATCCGCATCGCACAATGGCAAAAACTCCGTGAAATTACGTCTTTATATAATGGAAGGATAAGAATGGGGTTTGCGACTCCAGGCGAGGAGAGGTCGAATCGCTCTTCTACTCATTCTCTTTGACCGAAACCTATGTGTTTTGACTCGCCTTGAGATAGGAGCAAACGATGAAAAAGATCGCAAAGCCCTTAATGGCGCTCGCCGCATTGGTTCTCTTCGGAACCTGTCTGGTCACAGTTTTTGATCTCGTGGAGGTACTGATGACGTCGGTCGGATTAGCGGATGGGGGACCTTCGTCTTACTACCAGACGTGATATAGACCTATCAATAAGGATAAGCGGCGGTTAAAAGCCACTGCTTGAGACTTAGATCAACCAAGGAACTGTTTCCCTCAGCCGCACAATAAAAGCGTGGTCTTTTGCACGTAGATGAAGGGACTCCCTGCAGGTCAGGCATTCCTGCCTGAAAGGAGTGGGGGGACCCGATTCGATTTGAATCGGCTTGCTCCGACAGGCAGGGATGCCTGCCCTCCAGGAATGGGAGGCAATCTAAGACCTCACTGCGAAACCGTGGACTCACTTCGCTTAAATGCGATGGCGCTTCCTAAGGCGAATTGGAGCGGTGATTGGGCGCTTCTGTCTCGCAATGGCCGTTGCGGAATGTGAGCGGCGCCCCATCAGGTTGGACTTGACCGAGTTACCGAATTCAGTCGGTTAGATTGATATGCAGGATTCAATCGGTCATGTTTATGCGACGCGGACGATTTCGACCGAACAGTGGGCGCGCACGGCGACGGCGGACGACACGCTGCCGGTCAGTAGCCTCTCGACCCTCCCCACTCCTCTCGCGCCGACGAAGATGCAGTCGGCGTTCCAGCCTTCGGCCTCGTTGAGCAACAGCGCTTTCGGCTCTTCTTCCTTAACGAAGACCGAAGGTCGCAGTCCGGCCTGTCTCAGCTTTTCGAAAGCCGCATCGATTACCACTTTGACTCTGGCATGCTCTTCTGCGATCCACCCGGCGATCTGGCTTAACATAGGCTCTGAGGTCGCCGTCGGAATCCTCCAACAGGCATGGACGATGCGCGCTTCGCTGTTTTCAGGCCAATGGCGCGAGGCGACGGCATTGACCGCATCTTCTGAACCTTTTGAGCCGTCAACGCCGATTATCGCCCGGAGCGGCCTCTCGGGTCCTTCATGACGGGCGCGCGCAACGCGGACTGTGCAGTGGGATTCGTGCGCCAGCTTCAAAGAGGCGCTTCCGAAAAAGATTCGCCCGGCCGCCCTTCTACCATGTGAGCCGACGACGATCAAATCCGGATTCCATGTTCCGGACTTTTCAAGAATCGCGCTCCCTGGAGACCCGACAGCCACTTCAGGCTCGACCTCCCATTCGGGCATCAATGATTTGACGCGGGCGGCCCCGCGCCGAGCCGTCGTCTTTATCTGAATCATCTCGTCCGTGTCTTCCATCAGCTCGAACCCAGACGGCGCCAGCGACCAGCTCTCGATTACCGAAAGCACAACCGCAGTGGCTTCCCTCGGCAACCCGGCCCAGCGCAGATCGTCGATCGCGGCGTCAGCGTATTCCGAGCCGTCATATCCAATCAGTATTTTCATCCGCCCTTTCATCATAGCCTCCCGATTCTCTCGACCACACCCAGCCTCCTGCTCCTGATCTCTCAATGCTGCTATTCAGTCGTCCGGCCGCAGCCACCCCCTGCTGGTCGCTGCGGCCGGATAGTAGACGACAACAGAATCAAGCCTGCCGCGCCTTGATCTATTTAACTTTGACCTCGACCTGTTTCGGCTTGGCCTCTTCGCGTTTGCCCAAAGTCACTCGCAGAATCCCATCCTTGAACTCCGCGTTGACCTTGTTCGTGTCGACGAAGCCCGGCAGCGTGAAGCTGCGGGTGAATTCGCCGTAGTTGCGCTCGACGCGATGATAATTCTCCTTCTTGGTCTCTTCTGAGAGCTTGCGCTCGCCGTGAATCGTCAGTATGTTGTTTTCAATCGAGACGAGCACGTCTTCCCTCTTCACCTCCGGCAATTCGACCTTGACCACGATCTCATTGTTGTTCTCGTAGATGTCGCAGGCCGGCGCCCAGGTGGCGAGCGACCAGTTCTCGCCCTCGAATGTCAGGAACGGATCGAAGCCTTCGAAAAACCTCTCCGGGAACCGCCGGAAAGGATCGAAGCCCATCATTTCACGAAGGGCCTTCATTGGGGCCAATGCTGTACCAGTTTTGTTTGTCATGAATGCATCCCCCAATCTTTAAAAACAGCCATTGATTTCTTTGATATGTTCGGAACCGTCGCTGCCGCGAATGCTTCATTCGCGCATAGGCTCAATCACCTTCGACGAGACGGCGCTTGCGTGATCTCGGTTCCCGCACAAGGACAGAGCAACAACCGTGCCTTCTACCGGCGGGACAGATAACCAAGTGAAATCAACACATGGGACCGCTGCTCGCCAAGTTCGTGAACTCCCACTGCGGAAAATGACCGCGTATTTTCGCCGCCCGCTGCGGACCTTTCCTCAGAAGATTCATTCGCCTAGCGCACGCAACGGCAAAAACGCTGTAAAAACGCTGGCTTTCGCTGCATCAGGGAGGGAATAGAGTTTGCACCTTGTCGCCGGCGAGGGGAGATCGAATGCTCTTCTCCTTGTTCTCTTTGACACAAACCCGGGTGTTTTGACTCGCCTTGAGATAGGAGCAAAGTATGAAAAAGATTGCGAATTCCTTAATGCCGCTCGCCGCTCTAGTTCTAGTCGGAACCTGCCTGGTCAGCGTTTTCGGTCTCCTGGTGGTATTGCTGACATCGGTGGGATTTGCGGATGGAGTACCCTTGTTTTACTACCAGAGATTGAACGTGGCCGTAATTTCTGTCGCCTTGCCGATAGTCGGAATGATTCTCTTCGCCACAATTTTGCTCGGGCTTCCAAGAAAATCCGCAGAAGCCGCCGAACTAACCGTCATCGAAGGCGCTGCAAACCTGCCAGTGAATGAAGAAGGGAAAAAGGAAGAATATCTTGCAAAAGCGGCTTGATCGAAGACTCAATGCCCAATGGCCAATCGGATAACTTTCCAGGTCGTGACATTGAGACTGACCGGTCTGAAAGGACGCGTCGCCATCATTCCCGGCGCCGCTCAGGCCTGGCGACACATTTCAATTTGAGCAGGTCACGGCGGCAGGCTGATCTGGTCTTCTCTTCCCACCGGCGCTGAAGGCAGCGGCGGCGCCTGGCAGGATTTCCCCAGAGTGCGGCAGCCCCTGGAACGATGGGAGATGCTACCGCCGAACAGCCCCAAGGAGGCGATCCTCAGGTTCGGACTGGATGTCCAGAAGATCGCGTCGCCGCACTCTGACCCGGCGACAGCTATTCTTCACTTGGAGACCAGCGCGCAGAATTTCGGGATGGCGCCGGTCTCAGCGGAAAAGCTCATCTCGCAAACTAGTCTGCTGGCTGCGCCTCGAAAGGTTTCTGAATGGATTCCAGGTATTTCACCAGATTGTTAATATCATCTCGGCTCAGGATCATGCCCCACACCGGCATGTCTCTCCGGCCATGCGCCGGCGACGACAGATCGCCTGCGATCTTCTTGCGAACTTCTTCCGCCAGGAACTTGCCAGCTTTCGCATGGATTCGGCGAAGATCGGGCGGCTGCTGTTTGAGCGAAGACGCGACCGGCCCATTGCCCGAGGCGTCCACGCCGTGACAACTCGCGCAGTAACTCATGTATAACTTTTTGCCTCGAGCAACTTGCTCCTTGTTTTGCCCGGCCTGTCTGGCATGAACCGAATAGAACATCAAGCACAGCGATGCGAGAACGACCGACGACACCACTCTATGTCTCATATCAAATCCTCCCTATAAAACGGTTGCGGTTTATTACCATAGGATCTCCGATGCTTTTGAGAAGGTCTCAATCGCCTTCCATCCCCTATACACCATCCATACACCCACTTGCATACCAAGCGGTGTGCCAGAATTTCCCAAATGCCAATGGATTTTAGACGGATAGGGCGATACAGCGCCCCGACGCCTTCGAAACGGGAACCAAGGTCGAAGATTCGCTGCGCGCGAAGCTTTATCCACAACAGTAACTGGCGAATATAAATCGCCACATTATTTTCTCGCTCGCCTCCGCCGAAAACGAGCTATCGCTCGTATTAGCGTGTCATGGGCTGACCATCTCTTCCAATGCGGCTTTGTCTTTGATCACCAGGTTCGACCCTTTGAGTTGAATAACCCCTTTGCTGCGCATCTCCCCCAGCAATCGAGTGACCGTCTCGCGCGTCACGCCGATCATCTGTGCGATCTCCGCGTGCGTCAGTGCAAGCTTTAAATGAGTACCTTCTTCCGTCTGCCTTCCGGCCCTCTTGAGCCAGTTCAGCAGCAACCTAGCCAGCTTTTCAGCGACGGAATCCGATAGAGCCAGCGCGCGCATCTGTTCGTGGACAGCCACAAGAACGTGACTGAGATGTTGGGCCACGCGCAAACTCGCTTCAGCCTGGTTGTTTAGGAAGTTGAGGAAATGACCCCGCCTAATGAAATTGACCTGCCCTGATTCCAGCATCTCTGCCGAAACTTCATAGGGGCATCCCGATAAGGTCGCGCTCAAACCTAAAATCTCGCCTTGCTCGGCAATGCGCATAAGTGATCTTCCATTGCTCGAATCGATAGATAGTTTCGCGCGGCCGCGGCAAAGGATAAACACGCCTTTGGGACGCTGCCCTTCAACAAATAACTTTGCGCCTCGTGGGTAGAAGCTGGTAAGAGATAGTGTGTCGAAGTCGAGCAAGGGACCTCCGGATAGATCGCAAAGGAAACATTTATTGCTCGAACCAATCTCGGAACAGATTTCGGTTATCTCTGACTTGCTAACTAAGCGTATAGGATAGTTCATTACGAACTCACCTCCTCTCCTCTAACGCCCGACCCGTTCCACACTCTCGTCTGGCAACAGACGTGCCGCTTAAGGGATAGGGCGCGCTGCGCGAAAACCCGCGCATTTCAAGGTTTCGTTCAATTGTTCGCGGATTGAGCTGAGATTGAATGAGTAATATTCCTCAGTTAGTGGGGAATTTGACCTAAATACCCATCTGCATAGGGCTGAAATCAAGTATTTAGGGGAGGCACAATTATTGCGATTCGATAGACTTGAAAGGACGAATGTTTGCTATTCGCGTGAGCGATCAAGCGTCGAGAAAACCATGTATACCATACCGCGATATCGCACTTTAGAGGGAGTCACCGAGATCAGCCTCGAGCTTGATGGGGTGGCCCTGGGGACGCTGGAGCCTTGTGATACGATCCGAGCGCAGACGCGCAACAGCGTCTATGAAATCTACATGCTCGACCCTGGATCAGGGCGCGCGCTGGTACGGGGCGGGGAATACTTCGCCGAGCCCAGGGAGGCGACCGTCAGAGGCTCGACCTTCGGGGGCTGCATGCTCAAGGTGGGATGGCTCGGCGTCGGGCTTCCGATGGAGATTTACACGAATGGTCAGCGCACCGTGACTTCTCCAGTCCGGTCGCTGCGTGTTGAGCGTATCGATTTTGGCGCCGACCAGATTGATTCAATAGAGAGCCGCTATGCTGAGGCCTGCGCGCCCGCCGACCATTGACGCCTTCGTTTGTCGCAACCACAGGAGTGATCATATGTATATCGCAACTGATTCGGCTGGCGCGGATTAGGATGGAACATCGCTTCACTTCTTTTTCAGCGCTGCGCCCGTTTCAGTCTTTGGCTCGTTCTCGACATCGTCCACCGCCGATCCCCCCAGTTGCGTTTCGATGATCTCGGCTGAAAGCGACAGAAAATCGTATGCGGTGACAATGCCGATCAGCCGGTCATTTTCTACTACCGGAAGGCAGCCGATTTTACGCTGGCGCATGATTGTCAACGCTTCGAGCGTCGGCGTTTCGGGCGCGATGGTCATCAGGTCGCGGATCATAATTTCCTTCACGGTAACTTCCTTTGCGCCGCGGCTCAGCATTCCTTGCGCGAGCAATCGCAGAAGATCGCGGTGCGAGATCAATCCGACCAACCGACCCTCGTCGTCTTCGACGGGAACATGACGAATGTGTCTCCACTCCATTACGCTGGCGGCCAGGTCAACCAAGTCGTCCGGTCGCACCGTGAACAGGTCTGTCGACATCAGATGAGCTACTGTTTGATAATTCCGGCTCCAATCGGTTGGTCCATTCACCGCGGCCAGCGTCCAGCGCGAGACGGGCGCGCCGCTCTGTTGCCTATCCAGCATGTCTTCGGTCAACGCGTGAAGGCGCGTCTCTCGCGTACCTCGCTCGCCCATAGCCGCGAGCGAACGCAACGACCATAACGCGCCGGTTTGGTCACGCTCGACGCGCTCTTGGATTACGTCCAGGTAGCGGCTGCGATCCTCCTCGTCCACGCCGGCCCGTTTCAAACCTTCGCGCGCCATCGGCAGCAGATGGTCAATGATCAGCGTCGAAGCCGGCCAATCCTGCCCGCCGACCCAGGCGAGTTGCGCCTTCAATCCGTACCGCGCCGCGGCGAAGAAATTGTTCTTCGAATCGTCGAATGTCATCAGCTTTTCGACCTCGCCGTACTCGTGAGGGAGCGCCGCCATCAGGCCGTAATAGAACGCGGCGTTCGCCATCTCATCAATGATTGAAGGCCCCGCAGGCATCGGGCGGTGTTCGATCCGTAAATGTGCGGCGCCGCCATTGACGCCGTAACAGGGCCGGTTCCACCGCCAAACTGTGCCGTTGTGCAAACGCAACGCGGCGAGTTCAGGCAACTCGCCGCGAGCCAACGCGTCGAACGGATTATCGTCAATCTGTGTTGTCAGAATGACGCGAAACCTAGCGATCTCTTCGCGGAAGATTTCAATGACCGAATCTTTGATCCAACCTTCACCAAAACTCGCCCTCGGCGGGTGGCTTCGCGCCTGACGAGCGCTCGAGCGTTCATCGTTCGATTGCTGAAACAAGGCCACACGGGTTTCGTGCCACAGGCGATGACCGACGAACAGCGGCGAGTTGGCGGAAACCGCCAGCAGTGGCGCTGAGACTGCCTGCGCCAGGTTGTAGAGGCGGGCGAACTCTTCCGGCCCGACCTGCAAATGAACCTGGAAGCTGCAGCAGCAGGATTCAAACATCAGGTTGTCGTGAGTGGCGTGAATCTCGTCGAGCCCCTTGATGTGAATGTTGAACGCGCCGCCGCGCAACTGATTCAAGGCGCGACTCAGCTCATGATAGCGTGGGATCGGCGACATATTGTCGAGCGTCAAGTCGGATTGGCGGATCGTGGGCAGGATGCCGGTGATAAGAACGTCCGCGTCGCAGCTTTGGGCGGCGCGGCGCGCAATGGTCATCAAATCAGAAAGCTCCTCCTCCATTTCGCGCAAGCCGCTACCGGCCAATGGGCGCGGCAAAAGATTGGCTTCGAGATTGAATTTCCCAAGCTCGGTAGTCAGCCGGCGATCGTTAGCGTCTTTCAGAACCTCCAAGGCTACAGGGGCCGGCCGCATCGCGCGGTCAATCAGGAACATCTCCTGCTCGGCGCCAATGAGACGCACTCCGCTCTCGATCCTGCCCGTTTCGATCATCTGTTCAAGCGCGGCCACATCGGCAAGCAAAGATTTCATGAAGGCCTGGGCCTGATAGGCGTCATATTTAGTCGAGACTTTATGCTCACCCATAGATCCTCCACAGATTTATACATTTGTATGTTCGCGCCTTTGTCAGCGCGCGTTGTGGATAGAAGCGGGTAAATCACCGCAATAAATGTGCCACTCGAAAACAGAATGCTTGACTGAAGCAAAAGCGTCTATCTTGCGGAAAATGGCTACATGAGTGAGTAATTTTACGCAGTTTCGAGGCGCTGAAGTTATCATTTTGCGGAAAGCAACCTGAATTATGTCGGTATTGTCACCGGCTGCAGAAGAGCAGAATAGTGACGGTCGTCACTACAAAATAGCACATCAACACAATCGCGCCCACGATGAGCGCCAGGCTAATGGTTTTCGCCGACAGCGAGACTTTGCTCTGCGCGCTCTCCGATCCTGAGTCACTGCAGGAAATATTTCGGGATGGTTATCTGCAAAACCGCTCCAT